>Ga0207693_10000312_pt1 | contig 45237 bp, 44 predicted proteins | sample LARL81metaG_FD_184347 | JGI IMG/M metagenome (GOLD analysis project Ga0207693, IMG submission 184347) | Corn, switchgrass and miscanthus rhizosphere microbial communities from Kellogg Biological Station, Michigan, USA - LAR L8-1 metaG... | ecosystem: Host-associated > Plants > Roots >... | reverse complement strand
CGTCGAGCACCTGCACCTCGCCCTCCTCGAGCAGCCGCTCCAGCTCGTCGAGCCCGACCGGCTCGATGACGTCCGTCGCCGGCGCTTCGGTGACGTAGCCGGCGAGCTCGATGAAGCCGACGGCGCGCAGGCCACGAGCTGCTTCGAGGGCTTCGGCTTCGTCTGTCGCCTGGATGACGATCCGCTCTTCCGGGTCGAGGATGAAGCCGGCTCGGGTCGCGTAGGACGAGCCGGACACCGGCACGTTGAAAGAGCCGTGCACGTGACCAGCCGCATGAGTCTCGCCGGGTCGCACGTCGAGAACAGTCGCGTGCTCGACGGTGTCGAGTCGAACCAGCGGCGGCGGCGCGCCCACGAACGGTCCCCTGTTGAGCTCGACCACGCGCGCCGTCGTCGGCGGTCGTGGCGTCGAGACGGCGGCCGCCGCGTTGATGAAGGCCTGCACGTCGCCGTACTCGAGGGCGGCGTTCGTCCGCTTCTCGTCGCCGATCGTCGACGAGTGGGCTGGGCTCATCGCCGCGCCGCAGAGAGAGCCGGCGACGTGTCCGGGATACACCTCGTAGGCGTCGGGAAGCTCGGTGAGTCGTTGCAGCGAGTGAAAGAGGCCTTCTGCCCCTTCGCGCGCGTCGACTGCGAGATCGGGACGCGCGGCGTCGCCGATGAAAAGGGAGTCGCCGGTGAGGACGAGCTCCTCGTCGACGACGAAGGCGCAGTGCTCGGGCCGGTGGCCCGGTGTATGGACCACGCGCAGCGTTACCGCTCCGACTTTCAGCTTCTGACCGTCCTCGAGTGGATCGAACTGGAACTCCGGCTCGGCGTGCGGGTGAACCGAGACCGGCACACCGTGCTCGAGCCCGAACCGCCCGTGCCCTGAGACATGGTCGGCATGCGTGTGCGTCTCGAGCACCCGCACGATCTCGACGCCCTCGGCCTTCGCCACCTCGAGGTACTGCTCGATCGCGTACGCCGGATCGACGAGGAAGGCTTGCCCCTCACTGGGATCGCCGATCAGGTAGGAGGCGCAGCCGAGATCGTCGTCGACGAACTGGCGGAACAGCACACACCGGAAGCTAACACTGCGCCTCGCTAGGTTTCTTGAAGCGTTGCCCAACCGCCTGGCCCTCCTCGTCGTGCTGATCGTCGCCCTGGCCCTGCCGGGAGAGGCCTGGGGCCACGCCACGCTTCTCCGGACCGTTCCGGCGAACGGGTCGGTGCTGGCCTCGCCGCCGGCCACGGTCCAGGTCTTCTTCGACGACACGGTGAGGACCTCCACGGGCATCAAGGCAGTCCGGAACGGAGGTGGATCCGTCCTTGGAGGGAAGCCGCGAGTGGTCGGCCACAGGCTCGTCATTCCGCTCAAGCCGGGCCTCCATGACGGCGACTACACCGTCCTGTGGCGCGTGCTCTCCGACGACGGGCACACGCTCGCCGGGGTGATGGCGTTTGGGGTCGGCTCGGGACGCGCGCCGCCGGTGCCCTCCCTGACGGCAGACAACGGACCGGGTGTCCAGGACGTCCTCGCGCGCTTTCTCTTCTTCGCGGGCTTGCTGACGGCGGCCGGCGCGGCTTTCTTCCGTTTCGTCGTCGGACCCGTGCCGGTTCGGTTGTTGCTCGGAGCTTTCCTGGTCGTCTTCATCGGCGTGTCCGGCGTCGTGCACGACATCTCGATTTCGACTCGCTTCGGCAGCGTCATGGCGGCCGCGGCGGTCATTGCCGGAGTGGGGGCGATGCTTGCCGCAATTGCGCCGGTCTATCCCCGGCTCGAGCCGTTGGCGTTCGCCGCGGGACTTGCACTGTTGCCGGTGCCGACGCTCGCAGGCCATGCGCTCGATCGCGGCCGGCCGGGGTACGAGCCAGTGATCGACTTCCTGCACGTGGCTGCGGCGTCGGTCTGGCTCGGCGGGCTCGTCGCGCTCGGCCTCGCGCTCTCGTCCTCCGCCGATCGTGCGCCGCTCGTGCGGCGTTTCTCGGACGTCGCGTTCGTCGCCGTCCTCGTCCTCGCTGCGACGGGCGTCCTCCGCGCATTCGCCGAGCTGCGCGCTGTCAGTCAGCTCTGGTCGACCGGATACGGCCAACTGCTGATCGTGAAGACGGCGCTGCTCGCACTGCTCGCGGCAATCGGTTGGGTGAACCGCTACCGGCTCGTCCCCCGGTTGTCGTTCGCTGGTCTGCGCCGCAATGTCGCGGTCGAGCTGTCGTTGTTCGCGGTGCTGATTGCCGCGGTCGCGTTGCTCACCGACCTAAGGCCGGGGCGAGACCGGGCCGCCGCCGCAGTCGTGACGGCGGCGAGTGGACCACCGCCGCTTCCGGCGCGTCGCATGATCGTTCAGGGCCGCGAGAGCGGCGACCTCGCCATCGCGCTTGCCGTCGCGTGGCCCCGCGCGGAGCTCGTTGCCCTGAACCAGGACGCCGATGCGGTCAACGGCCTCCGGGTCGTCCTCGGCGGGACCGAGGCTCGGTCGTGCGGCAACGGGTGCTACGGAGCATTTCTGACGCCGGCTCCCCGCGTCCGGGTCTCCGTGAACGGACGTGTGACCACGTTCCGGGTGCCGGCGAAGCCGCGCTCCGCGGCCGCGATCGTCGCCCGTGCAACCGCCGCCTTCCGGAGACTGCGAAGCGTCGAATACATCGAGCGTCTCGCGTCGAGCCCGCGCAACAAGATCGTCTCGCACTTCACGCTCGAGCGGCCGAACCGGTTGATGTACGAGATCCGCGGCGGCGCGGACGGCATCATCATCGGGCCGCGCCGCTGGGACCGTGCTCATGGCGGAAAATGGATTCCGTCTCCGCAGGATCTGACGCCGGAGCCCGAGCCGATCTGGGGGGCCGGACACGTCACGAACGCCTACCTGCTCGAGACGACTCCAGCGACCTACGTCGTGTCGTTCATGAATCCGCTCGCGCCGGTGTGGTTCACGATCTCACTCGATCGCCGTACGTTGCTACCGCGCAGCCTCCGGATGACAGCGGCGGCGCACTTCATGATGCACCGTTACACGAGTTTCAACGAGCCGCGGAAGATCAGAGCCCCAAGTGGCGCGCGATGACAAGTCGCTGGACTTCGTTCGTGCCCTCGCCGATCTCCAGGATCTTCTGGTCGCGGTAGAGACGTGAGATCGGGTAGTCGTCCATGTAGCCGTAGCCGCCGTGGATCTGGAGGGCCCAGTTGACGGCACGGTTCGACAGCTCGCCGGTGTAGAGCTTCGCCTGGGCGGCCGCCAGCGCGAAGTCGCGGCCTTCGTCCTTCAGCCACGCCGCCTTGTAGACGAGATTGCGTCCGGCCTCGATCTCCGTCGCCATGTCGGCCAGCTTGAACTGAATCGCCTGGAACTTCGCGATCGGCTTGCCGAACTGCTTGCGCTCCTGCGCGTACGCGTAGGCGAGGTCGTACGCGCCCTGGGCAAGCCCGACTCCCATTGCCGCGACCGAGATGCGACCGCCGTCGAGGATCTCGAGAAACTGCTGAAAGCCCTTGCCGGGCGGTCCGAGCAGGTTCTCCCCGGGAACCTCGACGTCCTTGAAGGACAGCTCGCGCGTGTCCGATGCGCGCCAGCCGAGCTTCTTCATCGGCTTCGAGATCGCGTAGCCGGGCGTGCCGTTCGGGACGATGATGTTCGACGTCTCGGAGTCACCGGTCTGCGCCGTGATCGTGACGCAGGACGTGATGTCCGTCCCGGCATTCGTGATGAAGATCTTCGAGCCGTTGACGATCCACCTGCCGTCACGCGCCTCGGCGCGAGTACGCGTCGCGCCGGCATCGGAGCCCGCCTCGGGCTCGGTCAGTCCGAACGCGGCGAGCTTCTTGCCGGAAGTGAGGTCCGGCAGCCACTGTTCCTTCTGCGCGTCGTTGCCGTAGTAGTAGATCGGCAACGTTCCGAGCGAGTGGTGCGCGGCGACCGTGATCGCCACGGACGAGTCCACGCGTGTGAGCTCCTCGACGGCGATCGCGTACGAGACAGTGTCCGCTCCCGCACCGCCGTACTGCTCCGGAATCGTCATGCCCATGAGTCCGAGCTCCCCGAGCTCGGCTACGAGCTCGTACGGGAAGCGCGACTCGCGATCCAGCTCCTCCGCGAGCGGCGCGACCCGCCGCTCCGCATAGTCGCGGACGGTCTTGCGGACGAGCTCGTGCTCTGAATCGAGATCGAAGTTCAACGGGAGAGGCGCTTGGCGAGCTCGACGATCAGACGGACGCCGTAACCGGTGCCGCCGGGCTGAGTCAGATAGTCCCCGCGCGAGCGCTCGAGGAAGCCGGGTCCCGCCATGTCGATGTGCGCCCACGGTCCTTCTCCGGCGAACTCGCGCAGGAACTCTGCCGCGAGGACGGGTGAGCCCTGCCGGAGGTCCGAAGAGTTCTTCAGGTCCGCGAACGACGAGTCGACGTAGCGCCGATAGCGCGGGTTGAGGGGGAACGGCCAGGTGTGGTCCCCGCTCGTTTCGGCTGCGGCGAGGATCTCCGTCATCCACTCGTCCTCGTTTGCGAAGGCACCCGCGTAAAAGTCGCCGAGCGCAAGCTCCATCGCGCCGGTGAGCGTCGCGAGGTCGAGGAGGTGCGTCGCGCCTTCACGGCGGGCGTACCACATGGCATCCGCAAGGACGAGACGTCCTTCTGCGTCGGTGTTCGTGATCTCGATCGTCTTGCCGTTCGCGGCGCGCAGGATGTCGCCCGGGCGGAACGAGTTGCCGCTGACGAGGTTCTCCGCGGCGGCGACGACCGCGATGATGCGAACCGGCAGCTCGAGCTCCGCGACGGCTGCGATTCCGGCGATCACGGCCGCGCCTCCGGCCATGTCGCCTTTCATGTCCTGCATGTTCAGCGCAGGCTTGAGCGAGATCCCGCCCGCGTCGAAGGTGATCGCCTTCCCGACGAGCCCGAGCACGGTGTTGCCCTGCGCCCCCTGTGGCGGTTCGTAGCGGAGGACGATGAGACGAGGTCCGTTCGCGCTCCCGCGTCCGACGGCCGAGAGGGCGCCCATGCCGAGCTCGTCGATCCACTCGGGTCCGAGCGCTTCGACGATGAGGTTGGGCCCGGCGAGCTCTGCAGCTCGTTCGGCCAGTACCTGGGGAGTCAGCTCGTTCGGTGGCGAGTTGGCCAAATCCCGGGCCGCGTTGACCCAGCGGCCGACGCGCGCCGTGCGGCCGGCGGATTCGGCAAGCCCGTCGGGAGTGTCGGTGTAGAGCACGACCTTCTCGACGAGCTTCCGCGGCTTCTCCTCCGTCTTCCAGCGGGCCGGACTATAGGAGCCGAGCATCGTCCCTTCGACGATCGCCCGTGCCTGGTCGTCCAGGGACAGAGGGAGCGAGTTGTCGAGTTGCCACGCCACGGTGCCGCCGATGTCGGCCAGACGACGCACGACCGCGGAGGCCGCAGTCCGCAGCGCATCGGCGTCGACGGCCTCCCGCTTGCCTACGCCTGCGAGGATCAGCCGCTGCGCGTCGAGCTCGCCGTCGGTGTGGAGCAGCATGGTCCTGCCGAGCTCGCCCTTCAGCTCGCCGTCCTCGACGAGGCGCTGCAGGCGCCCCTTCAGGCGCTCGTCGAGGGCACGCGTCCCGTTCGACAGTGTTGCGGGGTCTTCGTCGGGGAAGGGGATGGCCAGAGCATCGGGCTCGAGCTCGCCCGCCTGCCTGACTTCGATCGTGAGCTGGTCCATCGGCCCGCGATCGTACCCAAGCAGGGATTTACCGTGTCTTTACGAAATCTGGCTAACCGGTCTCAACTTTGATCGTCGGATGCCGATGATGACACCCGAGATGAGCGCAACGCTGCTGCGGCCCTCCGTTCCCTCGCGTTTTCGGCGCGGGCCCTCACGCCCGACCCCCGAGGCGCTGATGGAGCAGATCGCCGGGCTGACGTCCGAGCGCCAGCGTCTTCGGGACCGGGGCGTGAACGGCTCGAGGCTCGAGCGCAACCGGGTGAAGCTTGCGCGGGCCCAGTGGGAGCTCTCCCACGCCCTCATCGAGCGCTACCTGTAGAGCCCCCGGCTAGCCTGCGCGCGTGCGGGCGGAGATCGATCGCCGGGCGATGGCGCTCCTTTCGAGCGGCCACATGGCGACGGACTTCGCGAACGGCGCCCTGCCGGCGCTGCTGCCGTTCCTGAAGGAACGGTTCTCCCTCTCCTACACCGCCGTCGGCGGGGTCGTGCTTGCCTCGCAGGCGTCCTCGTCGCTGGTCCAGCCGCTCTTCGGTCTGTGGTCCGACCGTCGCGGAGCGATGTGGCTGTTGCCCGCCGGCGTGGCCCTGGCCGGGATCGGCATCGCACTCGCTGCCGACGCCCCGAGCTACTGGCTCGTCGTGCTGCTCGTCCTCGTCTCGGGTCTAGGGAGCGCCGCTTTTCACCCCGAAGGATCGAAGTTCGCGGGCTTCGTCAGCGGCCGGAAGCGGGCGAGCGGCATGTCGTGGTTCTCGATTGGCGGGAATATCGGTTACGGGCTCGGGCCCGTCGTGACGACCGCAATCGTCGTTGCGCTCGGTTTGCGCGGCGGGCTCCTGCTGGCGCTGCCGTCGCTCGTGGTCGCTGCTGCGATCCTCGTGGGCACCTCGTATCTCCGAAGCTTCGTGCCGGAGCCGATCGCCGCGCATGCAGACGCGGGTGAAGACGATCCGCGCGCGATGAAGCTCTTGCTAGGCGTGATCGCGTTGCGCAGCGTCGCGTGGTTCGGGTTGATCACGTTCGTGCCGCTCTGGGAGGTCGCGCTCGGACACTCGACGTCGCACGGCAATCACCTACTGGCCCTGATGTTGTTTGCGGGCGGCGCAGGCACGTTGTTGCTGGGACCGCTCGCAGACCGCGTGGGCCGGCGCCCTGTGCTGCTCGGAAGCGTCTTGGCGACCGGACCGCTGATGCTGGTGTTCGTCGTCGTCGGCGGGATCCCCGGCGCGATCGCGCTCGCGCTGATCGGCGCCTGCGTCGTCGGCACGTTCGGCGTCACGATGGTGATGGGGCAGGAGTACATGCCGCGTCACATCGGCACTGCCTCCGGTCTCGTGATCGGACTGTCCGTTGGCGTCGGTGGTGTCGCAGCGGTAGCGCTCGGAAGGCTCGCCGACGCGACGAGCTTGCGCACCGCGCTCTACGTCGCCGCCGCCGCGCCGCTGCTTGCAGTCGTCCTCGCGGTGCAACTCCCGAGCGGGCGGGAGCGACGGAGGCTCGAAGCGGCAACTGAGGTAGGGTTGCTCCCGTGACCGCCGTCAAGGAATTCTTCGACAATCTCGAAAGTCGTGCCGACGCCTCGAAGACGTCGGGGATGACGAACTCGTACCTCTTCGACATCGACGGCGCCGGTAAGTGGACGGTCAAGGTCGAGGACGGCAAGGTGAACGTCACCGAAGGCGGCGAAGACGCCGACGCGGTGATCACGACCTCCGAGGAGACTTTTCAGAAGATCATCAGCGGCGAGCAGAACCCGACGAGCGCCTACATGACCGGCAAGCTCAAGGTCAAGGGCGACATGGGTGCTGCGATGAAGCTGCAGAAGCTGTTCTGAGCCGAGCGCCTTACTAGGAGGTCACTCCTCCAGCTCGACGAGCGGGGCGCCGGCCGCGACCGATGCGCCTTCTTCGACGTGCACGGCGCGCACGACCGCGTCATAGGGCGACGTGAGCGGTGTCTCCATCTTCATCGCCTCGAGGACGACGAGCGGCTGCCGGGCACGCACGGTGTCGCCTTCGCTTACCAGCAGTCGGATCACGGTCCCCGGCATCGGCGCCTTCACGACGCTCTGCTCTCCCCCGGATGCCCCGTGGTCGGTGGCCCGGTCGTCCACGTCCGGCGGCGAGGCGAGCAACGGCGAAGGGAGATTGAGACGGAAGGGAGCACGCCAGGGAGTGGCCGCCACCCGGCCGGGCGCCGGGGAGAGCGGCGGATGCTCGGTCAGGAACGACGTCCTCGTGTCGCCGGCGCGCACGACCGGGTGCGACACGAGCCAGCGGAGGAAGGGAAGGTTGGTCGTCACGCCGACTACCTCTGTCTCCCGCAGCGCGGCACCCAACCGGCGGAAGGCCTCGGCGCGGGTGGTCCCGTGAGCGATCAACTTGGCGATCAACGGGTCGTATGCGATCCCGATCTCGTCGCCTTCCTCGACGCCCGCGTCCACTCTGATCCCTTCGGGAAAATGCAGGCCCTCGAGGCGGCCGGCCTGGGGGAAGAAGGTCTTCGGGTCCTCCGCGTACAGGCGCACCTCGACGGCGTGGCCGCGCGGGTCGGGCTTGACGTCGAGGTCGTCACCGGCGGCGACTCGAAGCTGCGCCTGCACGAGATCCACTCCAGTCACGAGCTCGGTGACCGGATGCTCCACTTGGATGCGGCCGTTCAGCTCGAGGAACCAGAAGTCGCGTCCGTCGACCATGAACTCGGCGGTCCCCGCACTGACATAGCCGATCGCCTGCGCGAACGCGACGGCGGCGTCTCCCAATGCTGTGCGGAGCCGTTCGTCGACGACGGGTGACGGGGACTCTTCGAGCACTTTCTGGTGGCGTCGCTGGATCGAGCATTCGCGCTCGCCGAGCGAGAGCACGGTCCCCTGTGTGTCGGCGAGCAGCTGGATCTCGATGTGGCGCGGACGCTCGACGTAGCGCTCGCAGAAGACGCGGTCGTCACCGAATGCCGCCTTCGCCTCGCGCCTCGACGCTTCGAGTGCCTCGGCCAGCTCGGCAGGATTCCGGACCACCCGCATTCCGCGGCCCCCGCCGCCGGCTGCCGCCTTGACGACCAGCGGGAAGCCGATCTCGTCCGGCTCTCCGCTCGGAACGACCGGTACTCCTGCCGCCTGCGCGATGCGCTTGGCCTCGAGCTTGTCGCCGCCGACACGCAACGCGTCCGGCGGCGGCCCGACCCAGACGAGCTCCGCCGCGTTCACTGCTTCGGCGAAGTCAGGGTTCTCGGCGAGGAACCCATAGCCGGGATGGATCGCATCGGCGCCGGTTTGCTTGGCGGCACGGATGTGCTCTTCGGAGAAGAGGTAGCTGCCGATCTCCACCGTCTCGTCCGCGGAACGTGCATGGAGCGAGCCCTTGTCGTCTGGAGCGACGACGGCAACGGTCTCGATCCCGAGCTCGCGCGCCGCGCGAAAGACCCGCAACGCGATCTCGCCGCGGTTCGCGACGAGCAGCTTGCGGATCAAGCTTTCTTTCCGGGGTTCAGCAGGTTCTGCGGGTCGAACGCACGCTTGACCGCACCGTGCAGCTCGAACGCGCGGGGACCGAGCTGCTTTGCGAGCCAGTTGCGCTTGACGAAGCCGACGCCGTGCTCGCCCGAGATCGTGCCGCCGAGGCTGAGTGCCAGCTCGAAGAGCGCCTCCGAGAGCTTCGGGGCAAGCTCGAGCTCACGGTCGTCATCCCCGGCGAGCAGGAAAGTCGTGTGCAGGTTGCCGTCGCCGGCGTGGCCCCACGAGCAAGCGGGGGTCCCGAAGCTGCGGCCGACCTCGAGTGATGCTTCGATCGCCTCACCGAGGCGGTCAAGTGGAACCGCGATGTCTTCGCTCGCCTTCCCGCCGCGCTGTGCGTCGACGACGAGCGCCAGACCGTCGCGCCAACGCCAGAGCGCCGCGATCTCCTGCGGCGACTCGGGTGCATAGAGGGAGAGCCCGTCCTCTCCGAAGACGTCGAGCAGGTCCGAACGGATGCGTGCAGCCTCATCGGTCGAGCCGTCGGCCTCTGCGAGGACCGCGAATGCGCCGCCGGGGACCTCACCAGGGAAGCTCGCGCCGGCGTAGCGCATCGTCTCCGAATCGATGTACTCGAGGGCCGCTGCGGCGAGGCCGCTGCCGACGACTCGTTCGATCGCTCCGACGCCGCCGCGCACGCCGTCGAAGAAGCCGATCACCGGCCACGCCGCCTCGGGAGCAGGCGTCAACCGAAGCCAGGCCGCCGTGATCACGCCGAGCGTCCCTTCCGATCCGACCAGGAGGTGCTTCAGGTCGTAGCCCGCGACGTCCTTCCGAAGCGCGCCACCGAGTTGGACGAGATCTCCCGGCGGCACGATGACCTCGAGCCCTGTCACCCAAGCGCCGGTGACGCCGTACTTGAACGCGTGCGGACCGCCTGCATTCGTCGCGACGTTGCCGCCGATCTGCGACTGCTCGGCCGCTCCTGGATCGGGAGGAAAGAGCAAACCGCCCTCACGCGCGATGCGGCGCAGCTCCGCGGTGCGCACGCCTGCGTCGACCTCGATACGCCACAACAGTGGGTCGAAGGAGCGCACGCGATCGAGTCGCTCGAGCGAGATGACAACGCCGCCGTCGAGCGGCACGGCGCCGCCGGCGTAGCCGGTTCCCCCGCCGCGCGGGACGATTGGAACGCCGTGCGCGTAGCACCAGGACACGACCTCGGCCACCTCTTCCGCGCTGCGCGGCAGTGCGACCGCGTCGGCGCGCCCACCCAGTCCGCGCGCCTCGGTCTGGTCGGTCAGGTACGCGGCGCTCGGTGCGATCACCTCCGCGGCCACGGCCGCGCGCAGGTCACGCTCGATGGAAGCGAGCGCGCTCATTCGAGAGCGCGCTCGAGTGCCACGCGACCGTCGTGCAGCACGGGCTCACCGTGGGAGACGAGCACGAGTTCGACGGGCAGGTCGAGCAACGGCTGCAGGCCGACCCGCAGATCGTCCTGGGTGTAACCGCCGAGGTGTCGAAGCCACGACTCCGGGCACATGCGCAGTCCCGGTGGGCGGTCGCCGAGGATGCGGTCGCCGGGAACGAGCGTGCGATGCTCCGGAATCCAGAAGATCGTCTCGCCGGAGCCTGCGATCTCGAACGCCGTCACGGCTTCCGGCACCGCGGCCGACGCGTCGTAGCGCCGCATCACCTCCTCGCGGCTGCGCTCGTGGAACTTGAGCGTCACCAAAACCGCTACGTCCTGCTTGTCCTTCGCGAGCGTGTCGAGTGCGGCGAACTCGCCGTCGACGACCAGCGGATCGATGAGCACGAGCCTGTCGCCCGAGTCGTAGGCGACACAACCGACCTCAGGCGGCCAGTCGGCGGGGCTGTCCACCTCCTCCGGCGCCTCCCACTCGGGATGTGCCGCCGTCCAGCGCCACAAGCCCGGTGCGACCTGTTGCAGCTCCACGTCACGGAGCGTAGATGATGCGCCGATGGAGCCAGTTCGCTGGGGGATTCTCTCGACGGCCCGCATCAACCACGCAGTGATCGTCCCAGCTCGCGAGAGCGAGAAAGCCGTGGTGATCGCCGTCGCGAGCCGTGACCTCGCCCGTGCGCACGCCTATGCGCGCGAACAGGAGATCGAGCGCCAGTATGGGAGCTACGAGGAACTGCTCGCCGACGACGACGTCGAGGCGGTCTACGTCTCCCTGCCGAACGCACTCCACGTCCCTTGGTCGATCAAAGCGCTCGAGGCGGGCAAGCACGTCCTCTGCGAGAAGCCGCTCGGACGCACTCCGGAAGCGGTCGAGCGGGCCTTCGACACGGCGGACCGTCAGGGCCGGCTGCTGATGGAGGCGTTCATGTACCGGCACCATCCTCAGACTCAGAAGTTGAAGGAGCTCGTCGCTTCGGGTGCGGTCGGCGAGCTCCGGCAGATCCGCACGGCATTCACGTTCACGCTCGACCTTCCGGAGGACGTGCGCTGGCGCCCGGAGCTGGAGGGCGGCTCACTCCTCGATCTCGGCTGCTATTGCATCAATGTCAGCCGCCTGTTGGCGGGCGAACCGGAGCGGGTCTACGGCCGGCAGAGGCTGGCGCCGACGGGGATCGACGTGGGGTTCACCGGCACGCTGGAGTTCTCCGACGAGGTCTCGGCCCAGTTCCACTGCGCATTCGACCTACCGGCCGAGAGCTACGTCGAGGCGATCGGTACAACAGGGAAGGCGCGCGTCGTGGAGCCCTTCCGGTGCAAGGATCCGCATGTCGAACTGAACGGCACTCGGATCGAGGTCGAGGACGTCGACCGCTACCTCCTACAGCTCGAGAACCTGAGCGAGGCGATCCGTGGCGAGGCGGAGCCGCTCCTGGGGCGGGAGGACGCCGTGGGGCAGGCGCGGACGATCGCTGCGCTCTACCGCGCCGCCGAACAGGCAGCGCCGGTCCTCACTGGGGCCGCACCGTAGGTCAGCTCGTCGGCGACAGGCCGCGGAAGCTCAACTGCTCACGGCGACCCTCGGCGCTCGAGCGCACGATCGCCTCGCCGATCTCCGACGCGCGATAGCCGTCCTCGAACGTCGCGCCGTGCGGTGCGACATCGCTGTCCTCGGCGATCGCGCGCAGGAGGTGATGCACCTCGTGCATGAACGTATCTCCCCACCCGATGATGTGCCCGGGCGGCCACCAGAAATCCATGAAGGGATGGTTCGCCTCCGTCACGAGGACCGTCTTGAAGCCGCGCGTGCGCTCTTCGCCTTCGAGAAAGACCTGTAGCTCGTTCATGCGCTCCATGTCGAAGTAGAGCGAGCCGCGCGAGCCGTTGATCTCCCACTGAAACGCGTTCCGCCGTCCGAGCGCGAGGCGTGTCGATTCGATCGTCCCGACCGCGCCGCTCTCGAACTCGACGGCCGCCTCGATCGCGTCATCGACCCTGCGACCGCTCACGAAGGTCTTGACGATGCCGGCGACGGAGCTGAGCTCGCCGACGAGATAGCGCGCCAGGTCGATCACGTGGGTGCCGAGATCGCCGAGGGCGCCGGATCCGGCCTGATCCGGATCGAAGCGCCAGGTGTCGAGCGCCGGGTCGTCGCCCCAGTCCTGCAGGTAACGGCCGCGGAAGTGGCGGATCTCGCCGAGCGCGCCCTCGTCGATCAGCTCGCGCGCAAGCCGCACCGCGGGTACGAAGCGGTAGTTGAACCCGCACAGATGCTTGACCCCTGTCGCGGCGACCCGGCGCCACACGTCGTGGCTCTCGTCGGCCGTCCGCCCGAGCGGCTTCTCGCAGAGGACGTGCTTGCCGGCTTCGGCGGCGGCGATCGTCGGCTCGGCATGGAGCGAGTTCGGGCCGCCGTTGTCGAAGAGCCCGATTCGCTCGTCCGTGACGATGTCGTGCCAGTCGGTCGTCCAGCGCTCGTACCCGTATCGGAGCGCCGCGTCGGCGACCGCATCCCGGTTCCGGCCGGCGATCGCGATGAGCCGTGGCACGAGCGGGGGCGGCCAGGCCAGGTACGCCACCTTGCGAAACGCGTTCGAGTGGGCCTTCCCCATGAAGGCGTACCCGAGCATGCCGACGCCGATCTCTGCCATTGGCGCGATAGTACGCCGGTTTCAGGAAGGGAGACATATCCACTCTGTGAGCGTCTTGTTCCCTAGGTCACAATCTAGGTTGGAGCGGGCAGTGCGCGAGAAGTCGGTCTCAAAAGTGGGTGAATTCGTACTAGAGTCTCCAAATCTCATCACTTAGGAGGCTGCAGTGAAAAGATTCTCTCGACGGTGGGCGTCAGCGGGTCTCATCCTTGTCCTGGTCGGCGTCGGCGCGACGATTGCCGTCACCGGTGCAACGGCGAAGAGCTCCGCGAACATCCAGGTTTGTGTCCTACTTCCGGACACGAAATCATCCGTCCGCTGGGTGCAGTTCGATGCACCGTACTTCGCCAAGGCTTTGAAGAAGGCCAAGGTGACCTACTCGATCACGAACGCGCTGAACGACCCGCAGAAGATGGTGTCGCAGGCCGATTCGTGCCTGTCCCGCGGGGCGAAGGTGGCCATCGTCACCGACATCGCGCAGGGCACGTCCATTGCGATCGAGAAGAAGTTCGCGAAAGCGGGCGGTTGGTCGATCGACTACGACCGCCAGGTGGTCGGCGGTGTCGCGAAGGTGTACGTCGCCTACGACGGCGTAGCCGTCGGCAAGGCGCAGGCCCGAGGCGTAGTCAATGCCCTGAAGGGGAAGTCGAAGCCCGTCGTCGCCGAGCTCTGGGGCGGCCCGACGGATCAGAACGCCTTCTGGTTCAAGAGTGGAAACGACGCGTTTCTGAATCCGCTCTTCAAGAGCGGCAAGCTGACGAAGGGGCCGCAGCAGTTCGTGCCGCTCTGGCTGGCGACGAACGCCCAGCCGATCTTCGAGCAGATGCTGCTGAAGACGAACAACAAGATCGACGGCGTCATCGCGGCGAACGACAACATCGCCGGCGCCGTGGTCGCGGCCCTGAAGGCGAAGAAGCTGAAGCCGATCCCACTGTCAGGGCAGGACGCGACGGTCCAGGGCGTGCAGAACATCATCTCGGGCTGGCAGACGATGACCGTCTACAAGTACGTGCCCCTGGAGGCCGCGGCTGCCACCAAGGCGGCTGTCGCCCTGCTGAAGCACAAGAAGATCCCCGGGATCAACGGGTTCCGCAAGAACGGCAGCAAGAAGGAGCCGACCGTTTTGCTGCCGGTGAGCTCGATCACCAAGGCGAACTACACGAGGCTTTTCAGGGACAAGTTCCTGAAGAAGAGCGACGTGTGCGTCGGCGAGTTCGCGCAGTTCTGCAAATAACCGAACCGGACTGACAGGTGGGGGCGCCCAGAACGGGCGCCCCCACCCTTCGATGTGGTAGGAAACCCGACACCGTGAGCGAGACGCCGATCCTCCAACTCCGCGGTATCTCGAAGTCGTTCGGGTCGGTACAGGCGCTAGCCGACGTCGACTTCGAAGTGCGTGACGGAGAGGTCATGGCACTCGTCGGCGACAACGGCGCCGGCAAGTCGACCTTGGTCAAATGCGTGGCCGGGATCAACACCCCGGACAGCGGCGAAATCTTGTTCGATGGGAAGCCCGTTCACATCAGCAGCCCGAAGGAGGCGGCCGGGCTGGGAATCGAGATCGTCTACCAGGATCTCGCACTCTGCGACAACCTCGACGTGGTGCAGAACATGTACCTGGGCCGCGAGGAACGCGACTGGCTCTGGCGCTTGAAAGAGCCGCTCATGGAGCAGCGTACGGCCGAGACCCTCAGGTCGTTGTCTGTCACGACAATCCGCTCGATCCGCCAGCCGGTGGCCTCGCTATCGGGCGGCCAGCGGCAGTCGGTCGCCGTCGCCAAGGCCGTACAGTGGAACTCCAAGCTGGTCATTCTCGACGAGCCCACCGCGGCGCTCGGCGTGGCGCAGACGCGCCAGGTGCTCGACCTCGTCAAGCGTCTCGGGGAGCAGGGCCTGGGCGTCGTGCTCATCTCGCACAACCTGCAAGACGTCTTCGAGGTGGCGAATCGCATCACGGTGCTGCGCCTCGGGCGCGACGTGGGTGTCTACGAGCGAGAGAAAACCACCCAGCAGGAGGTCGTTCAGGCGATCACCGCGGGGATTCCCACGAAGGTCGCGGACATCCCGCCGACAGCACCGGAGCTGGCGTCGTGAGCTCGGACGTCGACGTCGCGGCACCGGGAATCGGTCTCCCCGAAGGAGACGAAGCCGAGGCGCCGTCGGGGCCCTGGCGCCGGGTCTATGACAACGTAAGGACGGGCAACCTCGGGATCCTGCCGATCGTCATCGGCCTGGCGTTCATCGTCGTCTTCTTCAGCTTCAAGGCGACGAACTTCTTCACTGCGGACAACTTCAACAACATCATCGTCCAGATGGCCGGCTTGACCATGCTCGCCTTCGGAGTGGTCTTCGTCCTCCTTCTCGGCGAGATCGACCTTTCGATCGGGTATCTGAGTGGGATAGCGGCCCTGGCCGTCGCCGAGTTCCAGCTCCCGGGGAGCGGCCACGCCTATCCCGGAGTCGTCGCGATCGCGATCGCGATCGGCCTGTGCGCGCTCATCGGCGGCGCCCAGGGCTCGGTCGTGGCCAAGGTCGGCGTTCCGTCGTTCGTCGTCACGCTTGCAGGGCTCTTGATCTGGCAGGGGGTCATCCTGCAGGTGCTCGAGATCAAAGGCGTGATCGTGATCGAGGACAACTTGATCAACGATCTCGCCAACTACTACTTCAGCGCCAGTGCGGGTTGGATCATTGCGGCCGTCATCACGGGTCTCTACGCCGTCGGCACGTTGGGCGGCGTGATCGGCAAGCGCCGCGCGGGCGTGGCGATCCGAAGACCGCTGCTGCTTATCGCCAAGGTCGTCGGCATCGCGATCGCCTCCTTCGGCGTCGTCGCGGTCTCAAACCACGCCAGCGTGCCGCGCGGGTTACCGCTGGCCGGCGTCCTCGTCGTCATCTTCTTAGTCGTCCTGACCTTCCTGGCCAAGCGGACGCCGTTCGGCCGCCATGTCTACGCTGTCGGCGGCAATGCCGAGGCGGCTCGTCGCGCAGGGATCAACGTGGCGCGCATCCGCATCCTCGTCTTCGGGATCTCGGGCGCCATGGCCGGGGTGGGAGGCGTGATCCTGGCCGCGCGGCTGAACTCCGTCGACCTCAACGTCGGGGGTGGCACCCTGCTGCTCGATGCCATCTCGGCCGCGGTCATCGGCGGCACGAGCCTGTTCGGTGGTCGCGGCGAGGTGCGCAGCGCTCTCATTGGCGCGCTCGTCATCTCAACGGTCTCGAACGGACTCAACACGGCGGGCTACAAGACCGGGACGATCTACATCGTCACCGGCGTCATCCTCTTGCTCGCTGTGACGCTCGACACGATCGCGCGCAGGCTCCAGGCGCGCTCGGGCCGCTAGAGGGCTCTTATCGTGCCGTGCCGTTGAAGTAGCGCTTGGCGAGTGCATACGCCTGCTTGCCGACCGTCGATCCGATCCGGCGGCCGGCGAAGTCGTCGGCGCCGATCTGCGTCCCGGCGTAGAGACCGGAGAGGCCTGCCTCGTCCGCGGCGTGCCGGTAGGTTCCCCACCTGGGCAGGCTTCCGGCAACGGCGGGCAGCGCGCCACTTCTCGTCATCCCTGTCAGGATCTCGGCCGCCGCACGCCCGAACGCGCTCTCGTCCGAGACCCAGCCGGGATAGGGCGGGGTCAGGGTTCCGCCGCGCGGCACCCAGCGCGTCCCCAGGGTCCAGCCCCGCGCAGTCCGGATCGCGATATCCCCGACATGCCCGGCGAGAGCAGCGTGCCGCTGGCCGGGGGCACTCGACTCCTTCGTGATCAGCTCGACGAGCCCCGGGACGAGCGGCACGCCCTCCGGGCTGAATGACGATTGGTGCCGCTCGCTCGACTGACCCTGGAACGCGAGCTCACGGATCATCGAGATCGGACGAACCGACTGGTAGGTGCGCTTTGCGCCCCACGTTGCGACGGCGGCATCCTGCAGGGCGCCGTTGAGGGCGAAGCCGAGCTTCACGTCCCAGGCAAGACGCTGCGCCGCAGGCAAGCCGTGCTTTTCGGAGTCCGAGACCGCGTTCGCGATCGCGTTCCAGCGGCCCGGCGAAGCCTCCGGCCCGGTCCAGCCCGCTGCGATCGCCGCTCCCCGTCGCTGCGAGCTCGAGCGGATCACGTTCAGCGCTGCCTGCTTGTACGTCGCGGAGGAAGGATCGCCAATGGGCGGCGGGCCAGGGTCAATGGGCAAACCGTTCTTCGAGATCGGAAGAGCGAAGCCGTGAACGTGCCCCCATTGGGAACCGACGAAGGTCTGAGTCTTCGCAGGGATGGGCAAGCCTCCCTGGATGACGATCTGGCCGAGTGCGAGTGGCTGCCAGAACGTGCGATCGTGCATCGTCGCTCCAGGTTGTGACACGACAAGGGGCTCGTTCACGGGCACGTAGCTCGGGTCGATGTAGTGCTGCCTCTCGAGTGAGCCGTCGCTTCTCCCGAACGCTATCGCCGCTGCGGCGATGCGGTTACCGAGCTCGGCGGGGGAGTCGCCTCGCACACTGACGAATCCGGGTTGGTAGCAAAGCGAACGCAGGGTCGCTGTCAGGCGGTCGAATGCGCGACCCATGTTGGGGTCATACGACGCGCGCCAGAGGAGAAGCCGGTAGGCGGCGTAGCTGATTGCGGCCTCCCGTGCTGCAAGGACATCTTCGGCCCCGTGCTTCTCGGTGACGAAGTAGCCGGACCCCTTCGACCCGTACGCCGCCCAGGCGTCCCACATCGCCGCCGAGAGATGGAAGAGGTTTCGCGCCTGCGCGGCGGGGTTGTCGCTCCCCGGATCAACGGCGAGCGCCGCGTCGTCCCACATACGCGCGACAGAGCGACCCGGTCGGGCCGCCGTCGAGCAGTTCGACCTCACGTAGGTGCGCGGTGGCGGCGCAACGCCAGCGGCCGCGCGCGCCGGGGGTGCCTTGACGACGACGACCTGGTCGGCTCGCACGTCGGAGAGCCGCTTCTCACCTCCACCGGGGAAACGGATGACGAGCGTCCTCACCGTTGTGGCGCCTCCCAAGCCGAAGTGGAGACGTGGATCCTCTGAGGACAGGTAGCTGCTTCCCGCATGCAGCTCCTGCACGAGCTTGCGACCGTCCGGCAGCACCACAGTTGCCACTGCTCCGGGTGAGAACGTCGCCAACTTGACCTCGAGCCAGTGCCCGGCGTCGCGCGTGTTTCGAAGCAGCAGGAGTCGACCGTCGACGGAGCCGACTGCGATGTCCATAGTTCCGTTGTTGTCGTAATCGGCTGCTGCCAGCCCGCGGCCGTTCACGCGCGGGATCCCGCGGAGCCCCGCCACTCCGACGTTCGCGAACCGCTTCGATTGCCGGTTGTCCGGAAGATCGGACAGGACACGGATCTGGCCGGCGTCTTTCGCAGGACTCGTGATCGGGATGTCCCCACTGGCGAGAACGAGGTCGGGCTTGCCGTTCAGCGCGAGGTCTACCCAGGATGCGCCCCACCCTGCGGAACCGGCATACGCGGACCGCAATGCTGCGCGCGCATCGTGGAAAGTGGGAGCTCCTGAACCCGTGCCATGTCGAAGCAGTGCGTAGGGCTCTCGACGGGAGTTCGTGACGAAGAGGTCGAGGCGGCCATCGCCGTTGTAGTCACCGGACGCGATGCCCATTCCGGCGTACGGATCGTCGACTCCCTCCGCGGCGCCACGCTCCTCGAAGCGGAAGCCGAGCCCTTCGGGGTCAGCGGCGGCCCCACCCGGCCAGGGAACGTTCTCGTAGAGCTGATTCGGGTCTTCGTCGTCGGCGACGTACAAGTCGGGCCGTCCGTCTCCGTTGTAGTCCGTGAACAGCGCACCGAGTCCGTGCCTGAAATTCGTCGCCTCGAGCCCCGCTTGTACGCCGACCTCGCGGAATCTCGCGTGCCCATGCTCGTCGTTGCCTTCGTTGAGGTAGAGCAGGTCGCGCACACCCTGGTAGTTCGAGGGGAAGCCGCCGAGAGCGCCCGGCACCGGAGTGTTGAGATCCGTGTAGCCGGCGACGAACAGATCGGGGCGGCCGTCACCGTTGACGTCAGCCACGGCAGCGCCGGAGTGCCAGCCGAAGGAGTCGATCCCAGCGGCTCTCGCACCTTCGGTGAACGTTCCGTCGCCGTTGTTCCAGAGAAGCTTGTCGTAGGACTCGGTCGTGATCAGGAGGTCGGTGTAGCCGTCGCCGTTGAAGTCCGCTGCCACGCAGCCCTGCCCGCGGACCTGGAGGTCCGCATGCGACTTCTTGCTGACGTTCACGAACGAGCCCCGTACGTTGTGGAAGAGCGCGCTACGCGGCAGTCCACCGTGCTTCTCCCACCGACCTCGATCCGAATCGGAGAACGAGTTGACGACGAACAGGTCGAGCCAGCCGTCCCGGTCGTAGTCGAGCCAGCAGACACCTCCCCCCATCATGGCGGGCAGGTCGTTGGAGACTCCGAAGCGGAAGGCTCCTTGGCGGAAGTCGAGCCCGACCTGCGGCGCGACGTCCTGGAGCCGGACATCGGCAAGCGGGCCCGTGGCGCGTACGACGGGAGCATGCACGGCGGCCAGCGCCGGCGTCGGCGCCGCCGCTCCTCCGACTCCGACAATGACGTAGTGGCCTTGTTGGAGAGCCACCTCGACGGATTGCTCGAAGGGCGCCGAGTCGTGTCGAACCGCGAGCTTCGGTGGTCGGCCGCGATAGACGGCGACCTGCTCGAGGCCCTTGATCGAGGCGAGGATCCTGGGCGGTGCCTGGCCCGCTGCGCGCGTCAGTGTCAGGCCTACGCTCGAGACTCGATAGCTCGAGACGGAGATCGGCCCGCCGGCGGCAGTTCCGATCTGTTGGCGGAGATCGACGAGCCACGCGCCGCCGGCACCGTTCGTCGCCCGCTCAGGGTCTCGTAGCCGGAGCGCATCCGCGTTGGCGCGGAGGTCCAGGACGATGTCGCGTGCGATCTGATCCGCAGTCGCTTGATCGACCCGCCCCGAGATGCCATTGGTCGACACGACGGTCACCTGCGGCAGGGCCTCGCCGCCGGGCAGGCCGACCGCCGTCGCATCCGGGCGCGCCGGAATGCCCGCTACCACCACGAGCCCCGCGAAAGCGGCCGCTGCGAGAGCCAACGCGCCTGTCGAGACCCATCCGTGTCGCATGAGCCCACGTCCCCAGGCCAACGCGTGATCGTCGGACGAACCGGGTGCCGGAAGGAGCCGTTCGAGCAGGGGGCGTGCCGCGCACACCAGGGCGAGTGCGGACAGGACGGCCACCTTCGTCGCGTACTCGGTCGTCTGTGGGGCGATCAGAAGTGTGGCGAGAAGCCCGACGCACACCGAGTAAACGACACGGGCCACGCGACCCTTCGGGATCGTCATCGGGTCGGTGATCATGAAAAAGAGGAAGATCAGGACCTCAGGCGAGGTGACGAGCAGCCACCAGAACGACCAACCGGTGATCGGTCCCAGGTGCCATCGAGCCGTCATCGAGTGGCCGCTTGCCGCGAGCACGCCGATCCCGGCTGCGAACGCGAGCCAGAAGCCCCCGGCGATGATCAAGAGGCGGAGTCGCGACAGGATCGTCAGGCCCCCGGCAACGATCAGTGCGATCGCCAACGCGAGCCAGAGGGACATCGGCCCCCACCAGAAGTCGAGCGGCTCGGCACGGGTCTTGCCGAGCACCAGGAAGCAGAGGACGAGCCCGAAGTTCGAAGGGTTGAAGATGTGGCGTCCTCGCCAGCGGATCAGGTGCTTCGACAGGAGCGAGACGGCGGCCGTCGCCGCGAAGATCCACGCTCCGTGAAGGCTCCACCAATCCCCGTGCGGCGTCCCCGGCACACGCAGGATGAACGCGACTCCGTTGCCGGTGAGGAGCGCGCTCGCCGGCCACAGGACCACGTGTTGGCGAAAGAAGGCAATGCCGATCTCGAGCACCGCGCACGTTCCGATCGCGACAAGGATCTGAGCGATCGAGAGGCTGAACCCGAACGCGGTCTGGCCGAGAACCTGCAGCGTGATGATCACGGCCGCGAGATGCAGCCGCGGGTCGCGGAACTTGGGCAGCAGGACCGGGTATTGCGTCCCCCGGATCGTCAGCACCGGTCCGCCGGCGACGGCTGGTGCGCTCATGGACGATCATCGTACTGCGCGAGCCGAGCCAAACCCGGACATCCCCATGCGATGAGATACCGTCTGTTGCCCCTCCTATGACTCGATACGACTCGCTCGTCGAACGACTGCGCCAGGCCGCGCAACCGAACCGTGAGGCTCCGCCGGACTTCGCTCCGTATCTCGACAAGGTGCGGAGTAACGCCTACAAGGTCACGGACGAGGACATCCAGGCGCTGAGGGACGCCGGGTACTCGGAGGACGTCATCTTCGAACAGACGGTGTCCGTCGCGGTCGCCGCCGGTCTGAGGCGGCTCGAGGCCGGGCTGGGGGTGCTCCCGTGAGGTTGCGCTCCCTCGAGGACGGCCACGATCCCGGGGAGGGAGTCGTCCTCGATGCCATCCGGGCTCAGCGGGGAACGGAGCCTCCTGACGTCCTGAAGACGCTCCACTATCGGCCTGAGCTTTTCGGACGCCCCTTCTCGGAAACGCTTCAACTGGCAATGAACGGCCCCTCCGACTGGAGTGCCGGCGAACGTGAGCTCCTCGCCGCGTTCGTTTCCGCGGTCAGCCAATGTCCGTTCTGAACGGCGTCGCACGGCGCGGTCGCGTCGTACGCGCTCGGCGAGGGGATCTGGGAGGCAGTCAGACGTGACTGGCGCACAGCGCCTGTGGACGAGCCTTTGCGCGCAACACTCGGATTCCTGGAGAAGCTCACGCTGCGGCCGGACGAGCTCCGTAGGCAGGACGCCGAGGACGTCCTCGCCGCCGGCGTCCGGAGGAATGCGCTGATCGATGCCATCCACATCGCCGCGCTCTTCGCGATGATCGTCCGCTTAGCCGACTCGTTCGGCTGGCACGTGCCTCTCGATCGGGAGGTCGCGGCTGGAGCGGAGACGAGACTAGGGTCGAGCTACGCCCTGTTGACGCCGAGCGACGTCGGAATCTCGTGAAGCTCGAGGACGCACAGGCGATCGTGGATTTCGTCGTCCGGGAAGCGTCCGGCCCGGTCTCGGTCTTCGTGGCGAATACACACGGCGAGCTCGTTGCGGCCGCGACGATGGACGGCGCGGCACCGGACACGCGCCTGAACGCGCAGCGGAAGGCGTATACAGCAGCGCGGAGCGACGCACGTTCGACGAGAGAGCTGGCGGAGAAGGTGCGTGAGGACGCCGTCGAGCGCGCCAGCTTCGACCCGTTCTTCACATTCTTCCTCGGCGGGCTCGCCGCGTTCGAGGGCGAGACACGGGTGGGTGCCGTCGGCGTGAGCGGTTTGGCGGGCGAGGTCGACGAGGCGCTCGCGCAGAAGGCGCTCGAGGCCGTAGGTCTTTCCTCCTGATCCAGGCTAGTCCGAGAGAACCAGCGTCGCTTTGCCGGCGCGATGTTCGAAGGCCTCCGCGAAGCGGTCGAGCGGGACGCGGAGCGTGACGAATTGCCCCAGGGCCTCGGGCCAACGCCGACGCGCCATTTCGAGATCGGCAACCGCGGCCAGCCAGTCCTGGCGGCGCGCGTTGACGCTGCCAAAGAGAACGCGGTTCTCGAGGATCGTGTCCACGCCCAGCACCGGGCCGTCGACCTCGACCGTCTGCCGCCGCGGATCGATCCCGAGCAGGCACGCGACTCCGCTCCTGCGAAGCAGGCCCAGCGACTCGGCCATCAATTGCGCGTTGCCTGCCGCTTCGATCACGAGGTCGAACTTCCCGAGCGACGACAGCTCGGTGCCATGGGTCGAGACGTAGTGTGCTCCAGACTGTTCGACGAGCTCGTTCTCAGGCTCGAGCGACGCTGTCGTCACTTCCACGTCCGCAAGGCGTAGGAGGTACGTCGTCAGCAGTCCGATGGCGCCTGCGCCGATGACCAGCGCGCGCTCGAGCTGCCACGGCTGCCGACCACCGATCGTCCGGGAATGGCGCAGCGCGCGCTCGCAGATCGACGCCGGCTCGGCCAGCACGCCGAGACGGCCGAGCGACTTCGGAATCGCGACCAGTTGCGCCGGATCCTCAGCGACGAGCTCACGGTCGTAGCCGTCGAGGCGTGCGATGCCGCGTTCGCTGTAGTCGCCGGTCAGACACGAGTCGGGCGACTCCTCAGCGCAGGCGAGGCAATGGCCGCACGATCGGCGGACGATGGCGGTGACCAGCTGGCCGCGCGTGAAGCCGTAGCCGTCGCGCTCGACGACGGCGAGCGACTCGTGTCCCAGCACGAGCAGCGGCTTGTCCACGGGTGGAGCCCCGAAGTGACCTTCGGAAATCTCGCGGTCGGTGCCGCACACGCCCACTTCGAGCGTGCGGAGGAGCACTTCGCCCTCGCGTGCCTCCACGGTCGGGACGTCCTCGATGCGTGTCGTGTCCGCGCGTCCCGGCTCCGTCACCAGCGCCTGCATCAGGCCGCAGTCAGTCCGCCGTCGATCACGAAGACGCTTCCGGTCACGAAGCTCGCCGCATCGGAGGCGAGATAGGCGACCGCCTCGGCAATCTCCTCGGGTGTCCCCAGCCGACCGAGCGGTTGCCGTGCCTTCAGCTCGTCGAGCGATTCGCCTGCCTCTTCGACTAGCCGCCGCACCCACGGTGAGTCGACGGTTCCCGGGCAGACGGCGTTGACGCGGATGCGGTCGTTGACATGATCGACCGCGAGCGCACGCGTCAGCGAGACCACCGCGCCTTTGGACGCGCCATATGCCGCCCGGTTGCGAAGGCCCACGAGCGCGGCGACGGATGCGACGTTGACGATCGATCCGCCGCCACGCGTGATCATGCTCGGGATCGCGTGTTTGCAGCAGAGGAACGTCCCGCGCGCGTTCACGGCGAAGACGTCCTCCCAAACGTCGAGCGGCGTCTCCGGTGCGTTCGTCGTCGAGCCGATGCCTGCGACGTTGACGAGGACGTCGACGTCACGTGCGACAGCAGCAACCTCCGCCTCTTCGCGGACGTCTAGGTGGACGTCGGTCCCGGTGAGGTCCGCGGCCACGACCTCGGCGCCCTCGGCAGCCAGCAGGCGTGCGACCGCCGCGCCGATCCCAGACCCCGCGCCCGTGACGAGCGCACGTCTGCCGGCGAAGCGCGTCACGATCGTGCGATTCTCCCGAGATGGAGATCGCCGTACGCGCAAACGCGAAGCTCGCCGAAGGACCGCGCTGGGATGCCGCCGCCCGGCGCCTGCTGTGGGTCGACATCGAAGGCTGCGAATTGCACGTTCTCGAGAACGGGCAGGATCGCGCGATTGGACTCGACGCAATGGTGGGCGCGGCGGCGCCCACAAGCAGCGGTGCGGTGCTGGTCGCGCTGGCCGACCGCCTGGCGCTCCTCGATCTTGCCGACGAGTCGGTGCGCACTCTCGTTCGGCTGCCGCACGGACCGGCACTGCGCTCGAACGACGGCGCGTGCGATGCCGCCGGCCGCTTCTGGATCGGAACGATGGCGCTCGACGAAACGCCCGGCGCGGGAGCGCTCTACCGCTACGACGCCAGTCTCGAGCGAGTGCTGGACGAGGTGACGCTTTCGAATGGAATCGGCTGGACCCGAGACGCCACCCGCATGTACTACATCGACTCGCCGGTGCAGCGCGTCGATCTCTTCGACTTCGAGCTCGCGTCGGGTCGGGTCGACAACCGGCGGCCGTTCGTCTCGATCGACGAGAGTGACGGCATCCCCGACGGGCTCACCGTCGACGACGAAGGCGGAGTCTGGGTGGCGCTCTACGGGGGGAGCTGCGTTCATCGCTACGACGAAAGTGGCCACCTCGACGCCGTGCTCGAAGTGCCGGCGAAGAATGTCACCTCGTGCTGCTTCGGCGGCGGCGACGGGCGCTTGCTCTTCGTGACGACGGCGGCGCCGGACGGAAATGTCTACGTCACGCAGCCGGGAGTGAGCGGTCCGCCGGCACACGTCTTTCACGCGGGCGGGACCAGAACGGCGCCTTCGGACGCGGAAGAGACGAGCGCTCGATAGCGCGCGAACACTCCGAAGTCATAGCGCGGCGGAGGGGGCTGCCAACCGGCGAGGCGCTCTGTGAGCTCGCGGTCGTCCAGCTCGACGACAAGCGTGCCGCTGTCCACGTCGATTGCGATCACATCACCGTCTTGCACAACAGCAAGCGGTCCGCCGCGTGCCGCCTCCGGCGCGACGTGCCCGACCATCAGCCCGCGGGTCGCCCCGGAAAAGCGTCCGTCGGTGACGAGTGCGACCGATTCGCCGAGGCCGGCGCCGACGACGGACGCGGTGACGCTCAGCATCTCGCGCATACCCGGCCCTCCTGCGGGGCCCTCATTGCGCACGACGAGCACGTCGCCCCCCGCGACGAGGCCTGCACGCACACCGTCGGTGCATGCCTCTTCGCTCTCGAACACCCGCGCGGGGCCGCGATGCGAGCGACGCGTCGTTCCGGAGAGCTTGACGAGACTCCCTTCGGGCGCAAGGTTGCCGCGGAGCGAATGCAGTGCGCCTCTCGGTTCGAACGGCTCCTCCACGGTGGAAACGACCTCGCCGTCCGGTCGCGGCGCATCCGCCGTAGCGTCTGCGAGCGTCCTCCCGTCGACGGTCGGTGCCGCGCCGTCCACGTGCCCGCCGCGCACGAGCTCGCGGATCACGGCCCGCGTGCCGCCAACACGGTCGAGGTCCGCTGCCATCCAGCGCCCTGAGGGCGCGAGGCTCGCGATAACCGGCGTTCGGCGCACGACGTCTGTCAGCTCCTGGAGCGTCAACGGCACGCCCCCCTCGTGGGCGATTGCGAGCAGGTGAAGGACGCCGTTCGCCGAGCCGCCGGTTGCTGCGATGCCGGCCATCGCGTTCAGGAGCGCGCGCCGGTCGAGGAATCGGCGTGCGGTCACGCCCCGTTCCACGAGCTGCACGGCGAGGTGGCCGGCGCGGGCAGCCGCTTCCCCTTTTAGCTCGTGCTCGTCGGCCGGCACGAGCCCATCCCCGACGCACGCGATTCCCAGGCAGTCGACCGCGACGGCCATCGTGTTGGCGGTGAAGTGTCCTGCACACGTGCCCGCGCCCGGACAGGCGACACGCTCGAGCTCGTCGAGGTCCTCCCGCGACATGAGCCCGCGTTCCTCCGCCCCGACCGCCTCCCACACGTCCTGGATCGTCACGTTGCGTTCGTGCCAGCGGCCGGCGCGCATCGGACCGCTGTAGATCAGCACCGCGGGCTTGTCCACGCGTGCGAGCGCCATCAGCGCGGCAGGCACCGTCTTGTCGCAACCGACCACACACACGAGCCCGTCGAAGTCGTGCGCATGAACCATCAGCTCGATCGAGTCGGCGATCACCTCGCGCGAGATCAGCGACGCCCGCATACCCGGGGTTCCTTGCGACTGGTTGTCGGACACCGCGATCGTGTTGAAGCCGAGCGCAAGGCCGCCCGCGGCGGTGACGCCTTCGCTGACGCGGTCAGCCAGCTCGCGCTGGTTGAGGTTGCAGGGCATCGTCCCCGTCCACGTCGACGCGACGCCGATGATCGGTCCGCCGAGCTGAGTGGGATCGACGCCCATAGCCCGGAAGTGCGCGCGTGCGGGAGCACGCTGGGCGCCCTCGAGCAACTCGGTGCGGGCCCGTCGGCGGAGGACGTCGACCGGCGCTTCAGTCACCCATCGACTGTACTTCACCCGCAGAGTCCTAACGGACGATCCCAGGGTCGGTGAAGACGTCGAGGGCGTCGCGGCTCTTCGTCGAGAACTCTGAGACGATCGCGCCTTCCTCGCCGGCCTCGAATGAGTGGAGCGTGTTCGGCGGGAGCGTGTATTGCTCGCCCGGCCCCAGCAGAATGTCGCCTGCGCCGTCGACGTGCAGTTGTATAGCACCGCGGCGGACACGGAACGTCTCCTCCTTGCCAGGCTCGCCCACGACCGGTGGATGTCGATGCTCCGGGCACCGCTGGTGCGGGAACATGACGAGCTCCTTTGCGCACACGCGGTCGGTATTCACGTAGACGACGATCTGCAGGCCGATTTCCTCGAGTCGGCCGAGACCGAAGTCCGCAATCTCGATGCTCTCACGCTCGCGCGGCGTCAGGACGATTCCGGCCTCGTCGAGCATGGCCGCCGCACGCTCGCGCGCCTCGCCTTCGGTCACGGCGTGATACTAGGCTCCGCACGGGCAACAGTGAGCCCCATATGTCTCAGGAGGGCGCGACATGAAGACCTCGCTCGGAATCTGGGCGTTCGGTTCGATGGCTACAAGATTCGTTCCGGCCGGCTACAAGCCCGAGCTCGCGAACCAGACGACCAGCGAACGTGTACGACGAGCTGTCGAAGGTCTCGGAGACCTGATGGACGGCTACGAATTCCACTACCCGCAAGAGCTGAATGCGGAGAACCTCGACGAGGTGAGAGGGGCGCTCGACGGGCACGACATCTACTGCCTCGCATCAGGGCTCCATCTCGACCAACGGTTCGGAAAAGGTGGCCTGATCTCGCCGGACCCGGCGACGCGCGGCGAAGCCGTGAAGCAGACGCTCGACGCGATCGACTTCGCAGGCGAGCTCGGCGCGCACTTCATCATCTGGCCCGGGATCGAGGGCTACAACTATCCGTTTCAGACGCCCTACGCGGAGAGTTGGGACTGGTTCGTCGACGGAATCGGCCAGGCGGCCGAGCGTTGCCGGGAGCGTGGAATCCTGCTCTTCCTCGAGCACAAGAACTCGGAGCCGGCAATGAAGATCCTCATGCGCAACGTCGGCATGACGCTGCACGTGATCCACAAGCTCCGTGCGCAGGGCGTCGACAACGTCAAGGTCAACATGGACTGGCAACATCTCCTCATGAACGGGGAGAGCCTCGGGGAGTACGCAGCCATGCTCGCGGCGGAAGGAGTGCTCGGCCATCAGCATGCGAACTCGGGCTGGGGCACCTTCGACGACGACAACATGGTGGGAGCGCTCGCATTCATGGAGACACTCGAGCTCGCGGTCGAGCTCCGTCGTGCCGGCTACGGCGACAACGGCGAACGGCTCGGCTTCGATCTGTACCCGTATACGGAGGACGCAGTGGCCGCCACACGGCGGAGCGTGCTGCAGTGGCGCTACATCGACTCCGTCGCGGCGCGGATCGACGACGCCGCGTTGCGAGCGGCGCAAGAGGAAAAGGACGCCGTCGCCGCGTACGAGCTCGTCTACGCGGCACTCGGCGAGTGACGCAGCTCGTCGGTCTCGACGTCGGCACAACGGGGGTCAAGGCTCTCGCGCTTTCACCGGAGGGTAACGTGCTCGCCCGGGTCGAGGAGAGCTACGAGCTCTCGACGCCGCACCCTGGCTGGGCGGAGCAGGATCCCGAAGACTGGTGGCGGGCAGCCGAACGGGCGCTGGCCGCGCTCGGGGGCCAACCGGCCGCGATCGGCCTCTCCGGACAGATGCACGGTCTCGTCGCTCTCGACGATCGAGATCGCGTGCTTCGGCCGGCGATCCTGTGGAATGACCAGCGGACGGAAGCGGAGTGCGTCGAGATCGAGGAACGGGTGGGGCTCGCGCGGCTCATCCAGCTGACCGGGAACCGCGCGCTCACAGGCTTCACGGCGCCGAAACTGTTGTGGCTGCGCCGACATGAGCCAACGACGTACGCACAGGTGGCGCACGTGCTGCTGCCCAAGGACTACGTGCGCCTGCGTCTCACGGGCGAGCATGCAATCGACGTCGCGGACGCGTCGGGGACACTTTTGTTCGACGTTGCGAGGCGTCGTTGGAGCCGGGAGATGCTCGAGGCTCTCGAGCTCGACGCCGCCTGGCTCCCACGAGCGCTCGAGTCGCCGGAGGTCTCGGGCGAGACGGTCGCCGGCATTCCTGTCGCCGCGGGGGCCGGCGATCAAGCGGCGGCGGCACTCGGCGTCGGGGTCGACCGGCCTGGGCCGGTCTCCGTGGTGCTCGGTACGTCGGGCGTCGTGTTTGCTGCGCTGCCGGCCTTCGCCGCCGATCCGCAGGCGCGCGTGCACGCGTTCTGCCACGCCGTTCCGGGCGGCTGGCACGCCATGGGAGTGATGTTGTCCGCGGGCGGGTCGCTGCGCTGGCTGCGTGACGTCTTCGGCCCACGCGGCGGGTATGACGAGCTGACCGCCGCGGCCGAGGAATGGCCGGCGGGCACCGAGGGGCTCACCTTCCTGCCCTACCTCTCGGGTGAGCGGACACCCCACGCGGACCCGCACGCCCGGGCTGCGTACGCCGGGCTCACGCTTCGCCACCACCGCGGGGCGCTCGTCCGCGCTGTTCTGGAGGGCGTCGCCTATGGCCTCCGCGACTCGCTCGAGCTGCTGCGCGAGCTCGGGGTCGACCCGCGTGACGGACGCGTCTCCGGTGGCGGAGCTCGCAGCGACCTTTGGCTTCGCATTCTTGCCTCGGTCCTCCGCCTGCCGATCCGGCGCACGGCGGCCGACGAGGGCTCAGCCTTCGGAGCGGCGCTACTGGGCGGCGTGGCGGCCGGAGTCTTTCGCGACGTGCACGAGGCGGTCGCCACCTGCGTCCGTCTGCTCGAGCCAGTCGACCCCGACCCTCAGTGGGTGGACGCCTACGAGCACGGTTACCGTCGCTTCCAACTGCTCTATCCGGCCCTTCGACCATTGGAGGACGTATGACGACGCTTGACGGAAAGGTTGCCCTCGTCACCGGGGCAAGCCGCGGCATCGGGGCGGCGGTCGCACGACGGCTCGCGGGGGAGGGCGTCAAGCTGGGACTAGCGTCCCGGAGCGGCGACGACCTCGGCATCGAGGACGCAGTCGCGCAGCCCTGCGACGTTCGAGACGCCGCCCAGGTCGAGGACATCGTGTCCGCGACCGTGAACGCCTTCGGCCGGCTCGACATCCTGGTCCCGAACGCCGGCGTCGGTGCCTATGGTCCCTTCCTCGAGCTTGCGCCCGACTTCCTCGAGGAGATGATCGACGTCAACGTGAAAGGGACGCTCTACGCCGTGCGTGCCGCGCTCCCGCAACTGCTCGAGAGCGGCGAGGCAGACATCGTCACGCTCGCGTCGGAGGCGGGGCGTCGCGGTCTTCCGCTCGAGGCGGTCTACTGCTCCTCGAAGTTCGCACAGGTCGGTTTCACGCGCGCGCTCGATCATGAGTTGCGTGAACGCGGCATCCGCTGCACGAATGTCTGCCCGGGCGGCGTGGCGACCGATTTCGCACTCGAACCGGGACGAGGGCGGACCGAGGACGCGCTCGCGGGGATGATGAGCGCAGATGACGTCGCGGACGTCGTCCTCTTCGTGCTCACTCGGCCGCGGAACCATCGCATCCTCGAGACCGCCTTCCGCCCGATGACGGAAGCGTCATGGGGGTAGACGCAGCCGTCAAGTGGGGGATCCTCTCGACCGCCGACATCAACCGGAAGGTCATTCCCGGCGCCCACGCATCCGAGCAGGTCGAGCTCATCGCGGTGGCGAGCCGCGATCTGGGACGGGCGGAGGCGTACGCCCGCGAATGGGAGATCGACCGTGCGTATGGCTCGTACGAAGCGCTGCTCGAGGACGCCGATGTCGAGGCCGTCTACATCTCGCTGCCGAACACGCTGCACTGCGAGTGGTCGATCCGTGCCGTCGAGGCGGGGAAGCACGTGCTCTGCGAGAAGCCGATGAGCAGGCACGTCGGCGACGTCGAGTCGGCATTCGACGCTGCCGAGAGGAACGAACGAATCCTGATGGAGGCGTTCATGTACCGCCACAACCCGCAGACCAAGAGGCTCCGTCAGCTCGTGGACGAGAGGGCGATCGGAGACGTGCGGCTCGTCCGTTCCTGTTTCAGCTATTCGCTGTACGACACGGAGAACATCCGCCTGCGGACGGAGGTGGAGGGCGGCAGCCTGATGGATGTCGGCTGCTACTGCGTGAGCGGATCCCGACTGATCGGCGGTGAGCCAGAGCGGGTGTACGGGCAGCAGTTCGTGGGCCCGACCGGCACCGACTGGGTCTTCACCGGCACGTTGCGCTTCCCGGGCGACGTCTTCGCCCTGTTCGACTGCGCGACCGCCCTTGCCGATCGTGACGAGCTCGAGGTGATCGGAAACGAGGGGTCGCTCTTCCTCGACGATCCATGGCACTGCCTCGAGCCGGTGATCGAGCTTCGCCGCGACGACGGGGTGGAGCGGATCGAGCTGGAGCCCGTCGACTCGTATCGGCTCGAGCTCGAGAACCTGAGCGACGCAATCCGTGGCACGGCCGACCCTCTCCTGGGGCGCGCGGACGCCGTCGGCCAGGTGCGCGTTATCGAGGCGCTCTACCGATCGGCGGTCACAGGTGCCGCGGTTTCCCTGTAGCGCGATAGCGCCGCGAAGGTCAGCAGGCACAGGATGGAAAGCGCGAGGTACGGCACCGCATCGCTCGTGACCGACGCGACGGCCCCGCCCAGTGCCGCGCCACCGGCCTGGCCCGGCGCCCAAGCGAGGTTCACGAGCGCGAACGCGTAGCCGTAGTCGAGCCCTCTCGTCTCCGCTGCATCGGTGACCAGTGACATTGCGGGTGTCCAGAAGCTTCCGAACGCGAAGCCCGCCAATACGACCACCGCCGCGAGCACCCAGGCGCGCTGCGGCCATGGCAGCAGAATGGCGACGACGGCCGACCCTGCGAGAGCCGCGAGCAGAGGGCGCACGCGGCCGTGTTGATCCGAGAGTCGGCCGAGCACCGGCGCCCAGGCCGCCTCGAGCCCGGCCGACACGAGGTACGTCGCTCCTACCGCCGCAGCGCCCCAACCGAGATCGGACAGGCGGAGTGGCGCAAGAACGGAGAGCGTTCCGAAGCAGAGGGCGGGGAGCAGGCAGAGCCACACGCCGGTCTGGATACTGCGGTCGCGCGCGATCGCGTCGACGAGCATGCGAATCGGCTGCGCGCGTGTGGGCACGGCTGCCGGTGTCGCCGCCGCCACGGCCGCAAGCACGAGTGCGACTCCGGCGACTGCACCGAATGCAACTCCCGGGCCGGTGAAGGACGCGACGGCTCCGAGAACAGGGCCGAACAGGGCACCGACGATCGCGGCACCGAAGGCGGAGCCGATGAGGCGGCCCCGCCGGCCGGCTGGCGCAGCTGCCACCAACCATGCGAGCGCGCCCGTCCACGAGAACGCGCTCGACACACCCTGGAGGAAACGCGCGAGGTCGAGTGCCCAGACGGAGTCGGCGAGCCCGAACGCGACCGTTGTCAAAGTGAGCAGGGAGAGTCCGATCAGCACGGTTCGCTTGACGCCGAGGCGGGCGGCGGCGATTCCGCTCGGGATCCCCGCGACCAGTGCACCGAGGGGGTACATGGCCTGCAGCACGCCGGCTCCGGCCTTCCCGAGCCCCAGTTCGTCGACGTAGTGCGGAAGCAGCGGCGTCAGCGCCGCGAAGAACATCGTGTCGACGAGGACGATGGCACTCGTGAGGAGGAGCAGCCTGCGTACAGGCAAGTGAGCTAGCCCCAGCCCGGCTCGCGCCGGTCGAGAAAGGCGCGCAACCCCTCCTGCCCTTCGTCGCCGGCGCGCAGTCGCGCGGCGATTTGCGCCGTCTCGTCGCCGGTGGGCCGCTCCCGGATCAGTCGCTTCGCTTCGCGAACGGCTTCAGGCCCCGCGCTCAGCAGTTCGGTGAGGACGCGATCGACCGCAGCGTCGAGATCCGTGGCGACTTCCTCCACCAGACCGATGCGGAGAGCGGTGTCTGCGTCGAAACGCTCGCCGGTGAGGAAGTAACGCCTCGCATGTGCACCGATCCTCGGCAGGACGAACGGCGAGATCACGGCGGGAATGATCCCGAGCTTCACTTCAGAGAACCCAAAGACCGCGTCCGGCGCTGCGATGGCGACATCGGCGCAGGCGGTGAGGCCGGAGCCCCCGCCGAGGGCGTAGCCCTGCACTCGCGCGATGACCGGCGCGGGGCAGCGGTCGATCGTCTCGCACATGCGGTAGAGCCGCAGCGCGTCTTCGATGTTCTCCTCGAGCGAGAGGTCGATCGCCGAGCGCTGCCACTCGATGTCCGCGCCGGCGCAAAAGCTCGGGCCGTCCCCGGCGACGACGACAGCCCGTGCGTCGCCAACGTCGGCAAACGCCTTCGTAAGGTCGGCGATCAGCTCGGCGTCGAAGGCGTTCCGATGCTCGGGTCGCGCCAGCGTGATGCGGAGGGTGCCTCCGTCGCGTTCGATCCGTAGGCCTGCCACGGCTGGAGCTTAGGCACCCACTCGGGGGTGCCGCCGAGAGGACGTGCGGGCTTTGCCCGCGCCTCCGTCTACCCAACCTCTTTCGATTCACGCGCGCACGAAGCAATGGCCCGCTTGCGCCTAGAGTTCGTTCGATGCTGCGAGGCGCACTAGCCGCGGCGCTGACCCCGCTTGGCTCTGCGGGGGAATCGCTCGACGAAGAGGCCTTTGGGCCGTACGTCGATTTCCTCGCCGCCGGCGGCGTCGACGGCCTGCTCGCCCTCGGCACGACCGGCGAGGGGTTCCTGCTTCCCATCGACCAGCGCATGCGCGCGGCTCAGCTGTTCGTCCGGGCGGCGAACGGACGCCTGCTCGTCGCGGTGCACTGCGGTGCGCAGTCGACCTGGGACACCGTCGAGCTTGCCGCGCACGCGGCGGAGCTGGGCGTTGCCGGCGTTGCGGTCATGCCCCCGCCGTACTTCACGCTCGACGAGGCGGAGCTGTTCGCTCATCTTGCGGCTGCGGCGCGTGCATGCGACCCGACTGCTTTCTACGTCTACGAGTTCGCGGCGCGCAGTGGTTATGCGGTTCCGCCGGCCGTCCTGGAGCGGTTGCGTGATGCCGCGCCGAACTTCCGGGGGCTCAAGGTGTCCGATACGCCCTGGGAAAACTTCAGGCCGTATCTGATCGAGGGCCTCGACGTCTTCGTCGGGCCGGAGTCGTTACTGCCGCAGGGTCTCGCAGGTGGCGCGGTCGGCGCAGTGTCGGCGCTCGCCTCCGCGTTTCCCGAGCTCGTCGCCGCGGCGGTGCGCGGTCAAGGTGCCGACCTCGGTCCTGTCCGTGCGGCGCTCGAGCGGTTCCCGTTTCAGGCCGCGGCAAAGTTCGTGGTGGCACGACGTGGAGTCCCGCTGGGTCCGGACGTTCGCCGCCCGTTGCGAACGCTGACCGACGTGGAGCAGAAGGAGCTCGAGCAATGGCTCGAATCGTCGTCGCCGGTAGCGGTTCTGTAGGAGCTTGCATCGCGTACCACCTCGCGCTTCTGGGCGCGACTGACGTCGTGCTCGCGGAGCGAGGACGGATCGCATCGGGGTCGACCGGCAAGGCAATGGGCGGGGTTCGCCAGCAGTTCTCGACCGCGGCGGAAGTGCGTCTCGCGCACGAGTCGATCGCCTTCTTCGAGGAGCTCGGCGCCGAGTGGTTCCAGCAGGTCGGCTATCTCTTCGTTGCGACGACGGCCGAAGGTCGCGACGAGCTCGAGGCACGAAGGGAGCTGCAGGCGAAGCTCGGCGTGCCGGTCACACGTGTGGATCCGAGCTCGGTTCCCGGATTGCGAACGGATGACATTCTCGCCGCGGTGTTCTGCCCCACCGACGGGGTCGCCGATCCGCCCGCGCTGACCAGAGAGGTTGTCCGGCGAGCCGTTGAGCTAGGCGTCGAGCTACGCGAGCACACCGATGCTCGGGGGCTCGAGCACGACGTCCTCGTCATCGCGGCGGGAGCGTACTCCGGCGAGTTCGGTGTCGACCTGCCGATCCGCCCGCTCGCGCGGCAGCTGCTCGAGACCGAGGCGATTGCGAACCTGCCGGACGACTTGCCGATGGTGATCGAGGCCGAGACCGGCTTCCACTTCAGGCGACGCGACGACTGCCTCCGGATCGCGATGACCGATGCCGTGCCGCGCTGGGGCTTCGAGCAGATCGTCGACGAGACGGTCTTCGCCGATCGGCTCGAGCGTCTCGCGCACCGCTATCCGTCGGCCGGCGAGACGCGCATCGCACGCGCGTGGGCCGGCCTCTACGACATGACCCCCGATGCGCACCCGATCATCGGACCGGTAGGCAACGGCCTCTATGCAGCATGCGGATTCTCCGGCCACGGATTCATGCAGTCGCCTGCCGTCGGCCGCGCCGTGGCCGAAGAGCTCCTTCACGGCGAGTCCGCGCTCGATCTGGCGCCGTACCGCCTGACGCGGTTCGCCGAGGGGACGGCGTTCCCGGAAGAGCTCGTCCTATAGCACTTCGTAAGAGTGGGTCACTCGAATGCGAGCCCGAGCCGCGAGAGCTGCTCGTTGACGTAACGCCCCTCGATCGTCGCTTCGACGTCGAACGTCTCGGCGACGTCGGGATCCTTGCCGATCAGCTCACGGGCCCGGGTCGGCAGCTCCTGCTCGGCGGCCTCGGCGGACTCCCAGAGGTACACCGCGCCCCAGCGCTCGGTGACTTCGTCCGAGACCCAGGCCTTGAAGCGCAGGCCTGGAACCTCGGCGAAGGCCTCCGCAGACTCGTCACGCAGGTACCGCCGCAGTTCCAGGATCGTCGTTTTCGAGTCCGCAAGATTCCAGAGGACGAACCGAAGGATCACGCGGGAGGTGGCAGTTTCGCGAGCAGCGCCTTCACGCTCCTCAGAACGTCGGCCTCCTTGTGGCCGAAGTCGTCGAGATACGAGTGCAGTGCTGCGTGCAAGAGCCGCAGCTCTTCGTCGGAAAACTCGATTGAGTGCATGACTCCTCCTAGCCCCATGAAGGGGGTTCGTATTGCGTGTCGATTGGCGCGCCGAAGGTGACGAACTCGAGCCCGTCGCCTCCGGAGGCGGCCATGCGGATCACGGTGGGATCCACACGAACGAAGCGACCTGGTACGAGCTCGACCTCGTCGCCGTCGACACGCATGGTTCCGGACCCCTTCACCACGAAGTAGACCTCTTCCTGGTTCGTATCGCTGTGCTCGTGCTCACGGCCTTCCTGATTCGGAGGGAGGATGAAGTAGTTGAAGCCGAAGGCCTTGCCGTCGACCGCCCGGCGAACTTTCCGAACCATCCCGCCCGGGCCCTCCGCCTCCAGTTCGCCGACATCGGCGACGTCGTATCCCGCCACTACCGCTCCTCCTTGTCTCGGTTGTCCAGTCGTTGCACGAAAGCTTGTCGCATGCGTTCTCCGTCTGCCAGGACTTGCCGGTAGCGAGGGCGGCGCGGCTCGAGCTTCACGATCTTCACGTCTCGCGGCGGCTCGCCGTACGAGTGGTGATAAGCCTCCGACTCGCCGAGCTCCCTCAGCCGCTGCTTCGGCTTCCTGCTGAAGAGCCGCATTACATTCGGAAGACGCCGAAGGTGGTCTCGGGAATGGGACCGTTGAGGGCCGACGACAGTCCGAGCGCGAGCACACGGCGTGTGTCGAGCGGGTCGATGATCCCGTCGTCCCACAGCCGTGCGGTGGAGTAGTACGGGCTGCCTTCACGCTCGTACTTGGCGCGAATCTCGTCCGGGTCGACGTCACCGACCATCGTCAGGACGGTGGCGGCCTGCTCGCCGCCCATCACCGAGATGCGGGCATTCGGCCACATCCACAGCTGGCGCGGCTCGTAGGCGCGCCCGCACATCGCGTAGTTCCCAGCGCCGAACGAACCCCCGACGATCACGGTGAACTTCGGCACCTGGGCGTTCGCGACCGCCATGACCAGCTTCGCCCCGTCGCGCGCGATCCCGCCTGCCTCGTACTCCTGGCCAACCATGAAGCCGGTGATGTTCTGCAGGAAGACGAGCGGGATGCGCCGCTTCGTGGCGAGCTCGATGAAGTGCGCCCCTTTTTGCGAGGACTCCGCGAACAGGACGCCGTTGTTGGCCAGGATGGCGACCGGGCAGCCCTCGATGTGGGCGAAGCCGGTCACGAGCGTCTCGCCGTAGAGCGCCTTGAACTCGTCGAAGCGGGAGCCGTCGACAATCCGCGCGATCAGCTCGCGCGCATCCACCTGCTGACGGAAGTCCTCGGGAATCAGCCCGTAGAGCTCTGCCGGGTCGGCCGCCGGAGGCTCGGCCTCGAGCGGTTCCCACGGCGGGTCCGGCTTACGCCCCTGCAGGTTGCGGACGATCTGCCGTGCCAGGGCGAGGGCGTGCTCGTCGGAGGTCGCGTAATGGTCGGCGACGCCTGAGTGCCGCGTGTGCACGTCCGCACCGCCGAGCTCCTCGGCGGTCACGTCTTGACCGGTTGCCGCTTTCACGAGCGGCGGCCCGCCGATGAAGATCGTCCCGGTGCCGCGGACGATGATCGTCTCGTCCGACATCGCGGGCACGTACGCCCCGCCGGCGGTGCACGATCCCATCACGACGGCGATCTGCGGGATCCCCTTGGCCGACATCTGCGCCTGGTTGAAGAAGATCCGGCCGAAGTGGTCGCGGTCGGGGAAGACCTCGTCCTGCAGCGGCAGAAAGGCACCCCCCGAGTCGACGAGGTAGATGCAGGGAAGGTTGTTCTGCTCCGCGATCTCCTGCGCGCGTAGGTGCTTCTTGACGGTGAGCGGGAAGTACGAGCCGCCCTTCACCGTTGCGTCGTTCGCGACGATCACGCACTCGCGGCCCTCGACCACGCCGATGCCGGTCACGATGCCGGCGGCCGGCGCCTGCCCGTCGTAGAGATCCCACGCAGCGAGCGCGTTCAGCTCGAGGAAGGCTGCGCCCGGATCGACGAGGCGGTCGATGCGCTCGCGTGCAGGCAGCTTTCCCCGCGACCGGTGACGCTCCGTTGCCTTGTCGCCACCACCCTTGGCGATCAGGGCTGTCCGCTCGCGCAACTCGCCGACGAGGCCCTCCATCCGGTCTCGCCGCCGCTCGAAGGTCTCGTCTCGTTCGACGGTTGACTGGAGTAGAGCCACGACCAGGAGCCTACAATCGCGCCGATGCCCGACGAAGGCCTTTTGCGGCGATATGCAGATCTCGCGGTGCGCGTTGGAGCCAATGTCGGCGAGGGCCAGGATGTTCTCATCAGGTGCTTTGTCGAGCATGCTCCGCTCGCCCGTGCGCTCGCCGCCGCGGCGTATGAGGCCGGTGCCCGTTACGTCGCCGTCGACTACGGAGACACGTACCTCAAGCGTGAGCTGATCCAGCATGCCGACGACGACACACTCGAGTGGTCGCCGCCGTGGCAACTGGCGCAGCTCGAGCACTTCGCCAAAGTCGGCGGGGCCGAGATCGCGATTACCGGAGATCCGAACCCGGAGCTGCTCTCGGACCTAGACGGCGTGCGCGTCGGCAAGGCCCGTCCGAAGGAGTATTCGCAACGGGCGCTCGAGGTGATCTTCGACGACCGGCGGCTGAACTGGACGATCGTCGCGTTCCCGAACGAAGGTTGGGCGACGAAGGTGTTCGGCGAGCCCGACGTCGATCGACTCTGGGAGAACGTCGCGAAGGCGGTCCGGCTCGACGAGCCCGATCCGGTGCAGGCCTGGCAGGACCACATCGAGCGGCTCGTGGCTCGGGCGGCTTTGCTGACGGAGCGGGGCTTCGACACGCTCCGATTCCGCGGTCCGGGCACCGATCTGACGATCGGGCTGACACCCGCGTTCGACTGGGGTGCCGCACGGCTCGAGACGGCCGACGGCCGCACGCATGTGCCCAACATGCCGACCGAAGAGGTCTTCACCGAGCCTGATGCGCGGCGCACCGAGGGAACCGTGCGGTCGACGCGACCGCTGGGCCTGGCCGGAGGCGTGATGGTCCAGGACCTCGAGTTGCGTTTCCAAGGCGGGCGTGTGGTCGAGGTGAAGGCGTCGAAGGGCGAAGACGTGGTGCGCTCGCAGCTCGAGACCGACGACGGCGCCAAGAGGCTCGGCGAGGTCGCGCTCGTCGACGGCTCGTCGCGGGTCGGTCAGCTGGGCGTGACGTTCTTCGACACTCTCTTCGACGAGAATGCCACCTGCCACATCGCGTACGGCGCCGGCCTGGCCTTTACGCGGAACGCCGATGTCGAGCTCCCTGAAGGCGCCGCGAACACGTCGAGCGTGCACACCGACTTCATGATCGGGGGCCCCGAGGTCGAGGTCGACGGAGTGGAAGCAGGCGGGACCACGGTCCCGATCATCCGCAGCGACGAATGGGTCCTCGCCTGACCAAAGCGCAAGCATCCGCGTTTCGGCGCATAACTGGCGCAGGCGGTTTCGCCTTTCCGGAGTAGCATCGAGCGCAGTGGGTGGTGGGTGAAGACCCCCACCCGGGTGGGGACGCGCGCGCACGCGCACGTGTACCTCGTAAGGGGCGGCAAGGCGGATGCCGGAAGGTCCGCCGTCTAGGCTCTCGAGCATGATCATCGCCCATCTCGATCTCGACGCCTTCTTCGCCGCGGTCGAGGAGCTCGAAGACCCGAGCCTGCGAACGAAGCCACTCGTCGTCGGCGGCGATCCACACGGTCGAGGCGTCGTCGCGACAGCGAACTACGAGGCGCGGAAGTTCGGCATCCACTCCGCCATGAGCTGTGCGGAGGCCCTACGCCGGTGCCCCCAGGTGGTGTTCGTCCGCCCGCGCCACGCGGTGTACCGCGAATATTCGGAACACGTCTGGGAAACAGTGCGCGGCGTCGTGCCCACCGTCGAGAAGACGGGGCTCGACGAGGGCTACCTCGATGTCGGCGAGGTGGCCGCGACGTTCCTCCAGGCCCGCAAGGTCGCCGAGGCGGTGCAGACCGCCGTCAGGGCGGCGACGAGCCTCAGCTGTGCAATCGGAGTCTCGACGTCGAAGGTGGTGGCGAAGATCGGCAGCGACCACCGGAAGCCTGGCGGCCTCACCGTCGTTCCCGAGGGCCACGAGGCGAGCTTCCTCGCGCCGTTCGATGTCAGACGGCTCCCGGGTGTCGGGCCGAAGGCCGAGCAGCGCCTCGTCGCTGCCGGCGTCGAGACGATCGGCTCGCTCGCCGCGCTCCCGGAGGGAGAGCTCCGGCGCCTCCTGCCGGGGAGTGTCGGGCGCATGTTGCAGGAGCGCGCCCGCGGCATCGATCCACGCGGCCTCGACCAGCAGACGCAGCGCATCTCGATCAGCATCGAAAACACCTTCGAACGCGACCTCACCGACCGCACGCAGTTGCACGCAGAGCTGCGCCGGATGGCCGAGCGACTTTCGCAGCACCTCCGTGACACCGGAAGGACGGGACGCACCGTCTCGACGAAGCTGCGCTACACGGACTTCTCGATCCGCACGCGGTCGACGTCGTTGCGCGTCGGGATCGACGACGGCGAGCAGATCGGGGAGCTCGCGTGCGGACTGCTCGACCGCGCGCTCATCGACCGCCCGGGTGCGCTTCGGCTGGTGGGGGTCGGCGTCTCGGGCCTGGCGAGCCATCGCCAGCTCGCGCTCGTCTGATTCGTTCCCACTTTGCGGGGATGTCGCCGCGCGTGACCCTTTCGGGTGATGCCGTTTTTGCTCGACGCTCTAGACTCGCGCCGGCGTACGACGGTTCGGTGCGGTCTAGCCCTCCAGCCTGCGATGCGCTCGACAGGGCCAACTTCAAAAGGTGGGGGAGAGCCGTTGCGTGGGAACAACGGTCAGGCGCAGCCTGACCCGAAACAAGACCAGCCGGCGCCGCCGGGGCAGTTCGTCTCGGACGAACACGAGGCCGACTGCTCGCGCTTCCTCCGGGAGGTCAAGGAGCTGCTCCGTCACCGCTCCGAAGCGGGGCTCGCTCGCGAGCGTTGAGCCGGGCCCAGGTCTCGGCCGCGAGCAGCGGAACGAGCGCGGCGCTCCCAAGGACGATCGTCGCCACCACGCGGTCCTTCGTCGAGTCGAGGTAGGAGCTGTACTCGAGGCGCGAGATCACGTAGATCCAGCTCAAGCCGAGCCAGGCGAGCCCGGCCCACACGAGCCCGAAGATGGGCAAGGTGCGGCTCCCGGCCACGAACGCCGCCAAGACGAGCACGGCGAACAACGGCACCAAAAAACCCCATTGCTGCGGATCGAGCATCTGGCCGCCCAGTGTGCGGAACGCGATCCGGCCAACGCCCAAGCGTCCGTGCAGATGGCCGTAGTCGAAGCTGTCGCCGAAGCTGTAGTTGATGTCGCGGAGATGGTGGACGTGAACGTAGATCCGCCAGGGGAGCAGGAGCACGACGTCGACGGCAGCCGCAACCGCGAGCGCGCGCCAGCGCCGGTGAGCGACGACCAGCAGCCCGACGAACACCGCGAGAACGAACAGCGAGCCCTCGTTCTTCATCAGCAATGCGCCGGCGAAACAGAACGTCGCAACGGCCAGCGTCCAGCGCTCGTTCGCCAGCAGCCAGCGTCCTGACGCCGCAACTCCGACACAGAAGACGAGCGCAAGCGGGAGATCCGCGTAGGCGGTGAGGAGCTGGTCGAACACCGCAGGCGCGACCGCGATCGCGAAGAGAGAAAGCCAGAGCACCACAGCTGGGACCCGGTCGCGCAGCAACGCGAAGAGTGCGGCAAGCGCCGCAACGAGCAAGAAGAGGAACTGCACGTGAATCAGGCGTGTGTCGAACGCCCCCATCGAGCGAAAGGCGATCGCTTCGAGCGAGGGCAGCAACAACGGGTAATCGAGGTTCGCGAAGCGATAGGCCGAGCCTGCGAAGACGGTGGGGTCGGCCCAGCCGAAGGCGTACAGGGCATGGCCTTTGAGCGCCCAGATCGCCCAGGCGTCGTACCGGTTGAGCGGGGCGACCCGGAAAGCGCGCGCATAGTCGGCGATGACGGCAGCGACCGCGACGAGGCCCGCAACGTGGATCCAGCCCGGCCGGGCCCAGCCCGGACGCTCGCTACCGCGCAGGCGCCAGAAGCACGCCGCGAGCGAGACGACGGCCAGTGTCGCGAGGCCGGCCCAGCCGAAGCCGACGTGCACGAGCGCAAGGTGCGCCGAAAGGATGCCGGCGAGCAGGATTCCGCAGAGATAGGCGAGCCCCGAGCGGTAGGCCAGCTCGCGCCACGAGTGTGCGACGCGCAGGAGCGGCAATACACCCAGTCCGGCCAGCAGCATCAAGAGGTTGGCGCCGACGAGCGCCTCGGCTCTCATCGGAATCGGTAGTGGAAGACCTGATCCGCCCGAGTGGCCTGGATCGCCGGGAGAAAGTAGAAGGCGGCGTAGGCGCGAACGACAGCCCCGCGCGTGATGAACGGTCCCTTCGCGCCGGGCGGCACGTCGACGGCGTATCGCTCCTTCGGCCCCAATCGCGCACGGAACGCGTCGAACGGTGCGGGGTCGAATCCCAGGCGGTCACCGGCAGCGTGCAGTCGCGCCGCCGCCGTCAGCTTGGAGTCACGGGCGACGGCATCGTGCACGTGACCGCGCACGTGGTACGCCGACAAGAGTGCCGACGCGGCGAGCGCTGCGAGGAAGACAGCAGCGACGATGACCGTCAGCCGAACAGGCGGACGCTCAGTAGGACGCGGATCGCCTTGAACCCGTCCCTCCATGTGATCTTCTTCCCTTCTGCGTAGGTTCGGCCGTAGTAGGCGATCGGGAGCTCGTAGACGCGCAGCTTCCGCTTGCAGATCTTCGCGGTGATCTCGGGCTCGATGCCGAAGTCGTCCTGCCGCAGGTCGAGCGAGCGCAAGACCTCGATGCGAAACGCCTTGTAGCCGGTCTCCATGTCGGAGAGCGTCGTGTTGAAGAGGATGTTCGTCAGCAGCGACAGGAACTTGTTTCCGACGAGATGCCAGAAGAAGTACGCACGCTGTGGCTTGCCGCCTGAGAGTCGCGAGCCATAGACGACGTCCGCGCTGCCGCGCTCGATCGGCTCGATCAGCGCGGGAACGTCGGACGGGTCGTACTCCAGGTCGGCATCCTGGATGACAGCAATGTCGCCGTCGGCGTGAGGGATGGCAGCGCGCACTGCAGCTCCCTTGCCCCGGTTTTCCTGGCGGACGAGGACGACGTCGTCACGATTGCCCCGCCAAGACTCGACGAGATCTCCCGTCCCATCGGTCGAGCCGTCGTCGACGACGACGATCTGCTTCTCCAGGTCGAGACGGTCGACACGGTCGAGGATCTCGATGATCGTCGCCGCCTCGTTGTAGGAGGGTACGAGGAATGTGACACGCACGGCGGCGCAGCCTACAGCGAGGGCAAGACGGGGAAGCCCCTCTGACCGACCTCCCCGTCTTGCTGCGAAGTAGACGCTGTAGAAGGCCGGGTCTTGCGGCGCGGTCAGGAGCTCGGCGCGCCCCGGATCTTCGAGCAGTCGGTGTCACGCCTGCGGACCTCGGCGATTGCCGCTTTGAATGTGTCATACGACGGCTTCCGAGTCCCGTCGCGCCAGAGGAGTCCCGCTTGCCAGCCGCCGAGACGGTCCTCGTCGAGCAGGCCGAAGTTGAGGAACCCGGAGACAGCCGGCTGGCAGTAGGCGAGCCGGATCGCGTCGCGCAACTGCGTCGCCTGGTCGACGACGTCCTTGTCGTTGCGCGGCGCCAACGCTGGAATCGCGTGCAGGTCGTTCTCGCGGCCGTGGTAGTAGCGCAGCTTGTCGGGCGGCGCAACGGTCTGGAAACCGTCCTCCACGTACCAGATCGTCACGCCGCGGACGCCCGGCACGGGCTGGGGTGTGTCCTCGAAAGCTGTGCTCAGGACGTTCATCAGGGTCTTGTAATCGCCCTCCGCGATCAGGTCCGAGCCCGCGTGAAGGACCCAGGGCGGCTCCGCGGAGTCCGCTGGGTATGGGTTGTGGCCGAACGTGTCGAAGAGCTGGCGCGTTCGCCCGCTCGCGTGATAGGCGTCCCCCAGGGCGAGCACGAAGCTCCCCGGATCGTGACGGGAAGCCGTCGAGCTGATGACGTTGATCGGCCCCGGGCGGCCGTGCAAGACGTCGTAGCAGCGCGCAAGTAGCGCGGCGTACCCCGCCGCGCCGTCGGCCTCGGGCCAGTAGGCGGCCGAGTTGGCCTCGTTCCAGATCTCGACGTCGTGGATGAGCGGGATGCGCCGAACGACGCCGTCCAGGAACGAGCAGTACTGCTTCCGGAGGGGAGCGGTCGTCGGTGCGTAGCGGGCGGTGTTGTACACCGCGAGCACGACGCGGTCGCTCAGCTGCACCATCCTCGCGATCCGGTGAAGGTAGACCTGCTGGAGCCGCGTCGGCCGCACCTGTCCGGACTTCCAGGGAATCGTCACTCGGACCGCCATGAGGCGGAGGTCGCGATGCACGCCGACGATTCCGTCCTGCCGGTTCATCCACTTGGCGGTGTCGTCGGTGACACCGACGATGAGCTTCAGGTGGGTCGTCTCGGCCGGCTTCGGCGTCCCCGCGGAGACGGCGAAAGCGAGCGAAGCGAGTAGAAGGAGCCGCAGAAGCTTCACCCGCTAACTCAACAGCACCCCCAAACCAACCGCCATGGGCCGAGTGGCCCATCTTTTCTGCTGCCACGGTCCCGACTCGAAAGGACGGCGCAGGATTCCTGAACGACGAGACCCCGCGTGTACTAGGTTTTGCGGCTGGGTTCGAATACTCACATCCCATCCCGTTCGCGAAGGAGAGGGAAATCATGGCGACACTCGAGAACCGTCCCAATACCGCAGTTCTGATCGTCGACGTGCAGAACGGCGTGGTCGGCGAAGCGCACGAGCGCGACGTGGTCGTCGCGAATGTCGGCAGTCTCGTCGAGAAGGCCCGGGAGGCGGACGTGCCCGTGGTCTGGGTCCAGCACAACGAGGAAAACGGCCTCCCGCAAGGGAGCGACGACTGGCAGATCGTCCCCGAGCTAGAGCCTGCCGACACCGAGCCGCGCGTGGACAAGAGCTATCCAGATTCGTTTGAAGCCACGACGCTCGAGACGGTGCTGTCCGAGCTCGGAGTCGGACGACTCCTCGTGGCCGGCGCGCAGACCGACGAGTGCATTCGCTCGACGCTTCACGGCGCGCTTGTGCGGGGGTACGACACGACTCTCGTCAGCGACGCGCACACAACGGAAGACCTGACGCAGTGGGGAGCGCCGCCGCCGGACCAGGTCATCTCCCACACGAACATGTACTGGGGCAACCACAAGGCGCCCGGGCGCACGGCCGGGGCCGTGGAGACGAAGGACGTGGACTTCGGCGCGCGCTAGCGCTCGCGATGCAAGGTGTGCCGCGTATACGCGGCACACCTCTAGAGGTTGTCCAGGTACGCGCAGACTCGTTTGTCCTGGGGCAGGGGCGACAACGCGAGCTTGGCGACCACCAGTCGAACGCCCGGG
>Ga0207693_10000311_pt1 | contig 45316 bp, 32 predicted proteins | sample LARL81metaG_FD_184347 | JGI IMG/M metagenome (GOLD analysis project Ga0207693, IMG submission 184347) | Corn, switchgrass and miscanthus rhizosphere microbial communities from Kellogg Biological Station, Michigan, USA - LAR L8-1 metaG... | ecosystem: Host-associated > Plants > Roots >... | reverse complement strand
CCCACAAGACGATGCCGATGCAGACGATGCAGACGGCCCAGACTCCCCAGTAGTAGAAGGCATTCCATCCCGGGGACAGCCGGATGGTGGAGTTGGCGGCGACTAATGCTGTGGTGCCCATGGCGTTCCTCCAGGCACGCGCGACCGATATTCGGAACCGATCCCGGCGCCTGCTCGCATCCAGCCTGGCCCGGCAGCGGGCTAGCGGAGGTACCGCACCGAACACGACAGTGCTGGCGGTCACCTCGTCGACGCAGGCAGAGCGGATCCGCACGGACGACATGAGCACCATGGCCGCAGCACCATTCAATGCCGCTGGCGCTGCGGGTGACAACGCCACACCAGGGTTTTAACTGAGTGTTCACCCGCAACGGAGATGGCGGAGAACCTCAGTCACGCAGAGTTGCCGGGCGGGACGCTCTCGATGAGGGCGGCCAGCCCGCCGGCGTCCAGCAGGTCGGCCGGGCTGACGGTCAGGTCGTGCCGCACGTAGTAGAAGGCGGCCCGCACCTGCTCCAGCGGGACGCCGGCCAGCGCGGCCCAGGCTAGCCGGTAGGCGGCCAACTGCACGGCCACGGCGTGCCGCTCCTGCGCCGAGCCGGGAGGCCGCCCGGTCTTCCAGTCCACGACGTCGTAACCGCCGGCGGGCGAGTCGGCGAACACGGCATCGATCCGGCCACGTACCAGCCGGTCGCCGATCCGCGTCTCGAACGGCACCTCTACCTCGCGGGGCCACCGGGCGCCCCAGGCTCCGGACTCGAACAGCTCCCGCAGGAACGCCAGGTCCGCTTCGGCCGCGGCGTCGGCGTCCGAGGGGCCGAGCAGGTCGGCCGGATCGATCAGCTGCTGGGCAGCGTAGTGCTGCTCCAGCCAGCGGTGGAAGGCGGTGCCCCGCCTGGCCTGCGGCGCGGGCGGCAGCGGCATCGGGCGCCGGATCTGGCGGGCCAGCTCCGCCGGATCGCGCGCCAGCGTCACCAGCGCCGATACCGACAGCTGGTCGGGGAGCTCGACCGGACGGGCGCTTTCGCCGCGCCGCCGGTCACGCTCGGCGAGCAGCAGCGTGGTATCCCGCTCCCAGGCCGCCACGAGGATCTGGTCCCGCTCGTCCAGCCCCTCGCCGCCTTCATCCGGCCCGGGATCGGGCCCCGTCGCATCGGGCCCCGTCGCATCAGGTCCGGCCGAGTCTGACCCCGCCGGGTCGACGTCGGCGCCGGGAGCCGATGGCGCCACCATGGCCGCCCGCACCAGGTCCGCGGCCTCCCGCACGGCCTGGTACCGGTCTCCCGACGGCGCCACTGGCCAGGTGGCCGACGCGGGCTCGGCCAGCGCCGGGTTCTCCGCGTCCGGGTCGGGCGGCGGCGCCCAGTAGGCCACCTGGCCGATCCCGCGCCGGCATCCGTCCGCGATCTCCTCCAGGAACACCGAGGGCCCCAGGGGCAGCACGCCATCTCCCCACCAGTAACCGGAACAGGCGAGCCAGAACGCGGCCCGGGTGACCGCCACGTACATCAGCCGCCGCTCCTCGGCCAGTTCCCGGTCCGCGCAGGCGCCAGTGAAGGCCCGGACCGACGCTGGGTCCAGTCCCGCCAGCCCGGGCAGGTCCCCCTGGTCCCCGCGCAGGCCGAACGGGAGCAGGCGCGGGTTCTCCGTCCACCGCGTCGTCTGCCGCGGGCGCGCCGGGAAGATCTGGCTGCGGGGCCCGGCCGACAAGCCCGGGACGACGACTGCGGGCCACTGCAGCCCCTTGGCCGCGTGCGCGGTGACGAGCTTGACCGTGTCGGTCTCGCCGACCCGGCCCGCCTCCAGCCCGAACTCCTCCTCCTGCGCGGCGGTCAGGTAGGCGAGGAACGCGCCCAGCGTGGCCTCCTCCTGGTCGGTCCCGAACGCCGCCGCCGTGCCCGCGAACGCGTCCAGGTCGGCGCGCGCCGCCGCCGGATCGGCCCCGGGCCTGGCGGCCACCTCGATGTCCAGGCTCAGCGCGCGCTCAACCTCGCCGACCAGGTCGGCGAGCGGGCGGGCGGCGCGCGCCCGCAGCGTTCTCAGCTCGGCGGCGAGCGCCGTCAGCCGGGCGTACCCAGCCGCCGAGTAAGCGGCAGGATCGCCCAGGTCATCCAGCGCCTCGATCAGGCTGCCGGCGTCCGCGGTGAGATCCGCTACCACCTGGACAAGCGGGTCGTCCGGGGGGGCGGCGAGATCGGGCCCGGCCTGCTCGCGCCCGGCGCTGGCCAGCTTGCGCGAGCGGCGGCCGAGCGCGATCAGGTCCTTGGGCCCGATCCGCCAGCGCGGGCCGGTCAGCAGCCGGGCCAGCGCATCGGAAGCGGCGGGGTCGTGCACGACCCGCAGCGTCGCCACCACATCCTGCACCTCCGGCACGGTGAGCAGGCCGCCCAGCCCGACCACCTCCACCGGGATGCCCCTGGCTTCTATCGCCCTGCGCAGCGGATCGAACTGGATGCGCTTGCGGCAGAGCACGGCAATGTCCGAGGGCCGGACCCTGTCCTTGCGGCCGCCCGGCCAGCGCCGCCGGTCCGGCGCGATGCCAGGCGGCAGCCGCAGCAGCTCTTCCAGCCGGTCGGCCACCCATTCCGCCTCCGCCTCGGCCGTCTCCAGCAGCGCGCACGTCACCCGGCCGCGGCGGGTCCGGTCGGGTTCGGACACCAGGCGGGGAACCTGCGGCGCCTCGGCCCGCAGGCTGGCCTGGATCACCGCGGCCGCGTCCAGGATGCGCCCGGCGTTGCGGAAGCTCGTGGATAGCGTCCTGGTCTGCGCGCCGCGGAAGTCGTCGGCGAACCGCCGCAGGTTGCCCGCGCTCGCCCCCCGCCAGCCGTAGATCGACTGGCAGGGATCGCCCACCGCGGTCACCGGGTGGCCGCCGCCGAACAGCGTGCGCAGCAGGACCAGCTGGGCCTCGCTAGTGTCCTGGTACTCGTCGAGCAGCACGGCCTGGTAGCGGCCGCGCTCGCCCGCGCCGACCTCGGGGTGTCGCTGCGCGATCCGGGCGGCGAGCGTCACCTGGTCGCCGTAGTCCAGCACCTCCCGCAGCCGTTTGGCCTCGGCGTACCGCTCGATCATGGGCAGCAGCTGCTCCCGGGTCTGCTGGCAGGCCAGGATCTTCTTGATCGCGGCGGACGGTCCCGGCCGGCCGGCTACTGCCGCGGCCGCCTGCCGGGCCAGCCACTCGCCCACCTCCCGGACATCGGCCGGGCCGCGGAGGTGCTCGGCCAGTTCCCCGGTGAGCTGGAGCACGGCGGCGGTCACGCTGCGCGGGGTCCACTCGATGGCGTCCACCGGGCCGTCGTAGGCGGCGACCACGCCGGACGCGATCTGCCAGGCCACGGCGGGCGTGATCAGCCGCATCGAGGGTTCCAGCGCCTCCCGCAGCGCGTGGTCGGTCACCAGCCGGCCCGCGTAGGCGTGGTACGTGCAGACCACCGGCTCGCCGGCGAGCAGGTCAGCGGCCAGCCCCGCCACGCCCGCCCGCCGCAGGCCGTCGAGGCGGCGCCGGACCCGGTCGGCCAGCTCGGCCGCCGCCTTCCTGGTAAAGGTGAGGCCCAGCATGCGCTCCGGCCGGGCCAGGCCGTTGGCCACCAGCCAGACCAGCCGGGCCGCCATCGTCTCGCTCTTCCCGGACCCGGCGCCGGCGATGGTGGCCACCGGGCGCAGCGGGGCTGCGATCACGGCGGCCTGCTCGGCGGTCGGCTCGGGCATGCCCAGCAGCCGGGCGAGCTGTGCCGGGCTGTACCGGGGACCAGGGGGCGGCTCGCCGCCGGTCATGGCGTCACGCCTTCGCCCTGCGGGTGAACCGGGCAGCACGAGGCGACCGGGCAGTTGCGGCAGCCCGGGTTGACCCGGGCCTGGAAGACCGGGCCGGCCATGCCGGCCGCGACCGTATCGACGAGCTGCTGGGCCCAGCCGGGATCCTGATCGGACCCGAGAGAGTGCTGGCCCTGCACGCGGGCCTGCCCGGCCAGCCCGGCCTTCCCCAGCTGGACCAGCTCCGCGCCGCCCGGCTCGGTCAGGCCGAACCGCTCGAACGCACCGAGCAGCACGGCCAGCTGGTACACGCCGAGCTGCGGGTTGCGGTCAAGGTCCTGCTCGGCCGCCGGGGTCGAGCCGGTCTTGAGGTCGACCACCACGCCATGGCCGCCGGTGTCGCGTTCCAGCCGGTCCACGCGCCCGGTGATCTGGACCCGGCCCACCCGGATGCGCAGCTCCTGCTCCACCGCCACCAGCTCGCGCGGGTTCGCCGCCTGCCAGTCGAGGAACTTGCGGATCATCCGGCTGGCCTGCGCCCGCTGCTTCGCGCCGTACCACGCGCTGCCGAAGTCCAGGTGCTGCCAGAGCTCATCGACGCGGCCGAAGATCTCATCGTCGGCCGCGCCCGCCGCGCCGAGCACCGCGGCGGCGTGGATGACCATGCCCAGCTGACGCAGCGCCTCGGGGCCGACCCGGCCGGCCGCCGACTCGATCAGCCAGCGCAGTCCGCACCGGGTGAACGACTCGACCTGGGACGGGGACAGCCGCAGCATCTCGTCCGGACCCGCGACCGGCTCGGGACTCGACAGGGCGGTCAGCGTGTACCACCGGTCGGGATGAGCCCCCCGGACCCCGGCCGCGGCCAGCCGGGCCAGCTGGGCGGCGGCGGCCTCGCGCAGTGCGGCCGGCCGGCCGGCGTCGGCGGCGGCGCGCCGCAGGTCGGCGGTGAGCGCGGGCAGCGACAGCCAGCGGTGGCCCTGGCCGCTGACCCGTTCGATCTCGATGTCCTCGCCGGCCAGCTCGTTCAGGAACCGGGACGGCCGGTCGTCGCTCTCCTCGGCCGACGCGGTGACGATCAGGCGCTTGCGGGCCCGGGTGACCGCGACGTAGAACAGCCGTCGTTCCTCGGCGAGCAGCCGCGCCGTGACCGAGGCTGCCTGGGTCCCGTCGTCGGCAGCGGGGTCGGCGAGCTCGCCCGCGCCGAGCAGCGAGCCGCGCAGCCGGAGGTCGGGCCAGCTGCCCTCCTGCACTCCCGACAGCGCCACCACATCCCACTCCAGGCCTTTCGACCGGTGCGCGGTGAGAATCCGGACCGAGTCCTGGCGCGGCGCCCGCTCGGCCAGCGTGTCGCCCGCTATCTCCTGGCCGGACAGGCTGTCCAGGAACAGCCGCGGCGCGCCGGGCGGCAGCCGGTCGGTGAAGGTGGCCGCGGCATGGAACAGTGCCACGACCGCGTCCAGGTCCCGGTCGGCGGCCGAAGCGCGCAGCCCGCCCGCCGCGCTGGCCGCGCGCAGCGTGTCGGCCAGGCCGGAGGCGGACCACACGGCCCACAGCACATCCTCCGCACTGCCGCGCTCGGCGGTCTCGCGCGCGAGGGCCAGCAGCCCGGCCACCCGCTCGGCCGGCCTGGTGATCACGGGCGGGGCGAGGACCAGGTCACGCGGATCGCGCAGCACGCCGGCCAGCGGGTCGCTGGCCGGCCGCTCCCCCGCGTCCTGCGCGACCGCGCGCAGCGCGCGCCGCAGCCGGCGCAGCCCGAGCGCGTCCGTGCCGCCGAGCGGCCCGGTCAGCAGCTCGATCGCCGTCTCCTCGGTCAGTTCGCCGGGCAGCAGCGCGCAGCGCAGCAGGGTGATCAGCGGGCGGGTGCCGGGCTCGGCCGCGAGCGGAAGCTCGTCGCCGGCCACGGCGACCGGGACCCCGGCAGCGGTAAGCGCCCGGTAGAGCACCGGCAGTTGCCTGGTGGCCGAGCGCACCAGCACGGCCATCGCCGACCAGCGCACGCCGTCCACCAGGTGGGCCCGGCGCAGCAGGTCGGCGACGAGCGCCGCCTCCTGGCTGGCGCTCTCCGCGATCAGGATGCGGGCCTCGCCCGGGGTCGCATCGGGCAGCGGGGCCAGGCTCCGGTGGGCCAGCGGCGCGGCGCCCGGTCCGGCCGGCAGCCGCCAGGCGATGCGCCGGGACGCCTCGAGCAGGACCGGGCCGCTGCGGCGGCACACGCTGAGCGCCACCACGCGGGCAGGCCGTCCGTCGGGGGCACGGAACCGGTCGGGGAACCGCGTGATCGCCTCGGAGTCGGCGCCGCGGAAGGCGTAGATCGACTGGTCGGGATCTCCCACCACGATCAGCTCGCGCCCGTCCCCGGCCAGGGCGTGCAGCAGCGCCTCTTGCGCCGGGTCGGTGTCCTGGTACTCGTCCACCAGCACGTAGTCGTAGGCCCGGCGTTCCCGGCCCTGGGTGGCACCCTGGCCGAGCAGCCTGGCCGCGATCCGGACGATTTCCGCGTAGTCGTAGGCCGGAATCGGCGCCAGGTCGAAACGGGCCGCGTAGCGGTCGAGGAAGCGCCCGGCGGTCACCCAGTCGTCCCGGCCGCGGCGGGCGCCGAGCCGGGCCAGCGAGCGGCCGTCCAGGCCGCGCTCGGCGGCCCGCAGCAGCAGGTCCCGCAGCTCCTCGGCGAAGCCCCTGGTACCGAGCGCGGCGCGCAGCCGGTGCGGCCAGCGGTCGCCGCCGTCCTCGGCCTCGCCGCGCAGCATGCCGCGTATCTCGACCAGGTGCTCGGGGCCGGACAGTAGCCGCGGTGGCTCGTCGCCAGCCAGCACGAATTCCCGGCGGACCAGCGCGTAGGCGTAGCTGTGGAAGGTGAGCGCGAGCGGCTCGCGCGTGGTCCGGCCCAGCCGGGCCGTGATCCGCTGCCGGAGTTCGCCGGCGGCCTTGCGGCTGAACGTGAGCACGAGCACCCGGGCGGGATCCGCGCCTCGATCGATTACCCGGTGCGCCACCGCCTCGACGATCGCGGTGGTCTTCCCGGTGCCGGGACCGGCCAGCACCAGCAGCGGGCCACCGCGGTGGCTGACCACCCGCTGCTGCCCCTCATCCAGCGAAGGCGGCTCCGACGACAGGGCCGGCCGGCGGACGAGGTGGCAGCCGGACGCGTGCTTGTCCATATGCACCGGCCTGCCTGATGTTTGGGTCGTACGGCATTCCAGCAGATACGGCCGACAGTACGCGCACATACCCGGCAGGTGCCGGCGAGTCGCCGCCCGGCCAGGCGGCGTGTCGGCCTACCCGGGCCAGCGGGCGCGCCGCATGTTCACCCGGACCGGCGAATCGGCCGAACGGAGCGGGGTGCTCTCCTTACGGTAGCGGGCCAGCGCGGCTCGTTCATGACCTGGCGGCGGCGTACCGTCGGCGTGGATCACCCGCCACCAGGAGACGCCGCCGCCCCACAGCGCCATGACTCGCCCGACCTGACGGGGACCGCCCTCACCCAGGTATTCGGCGATGTCGCCGTAGGACATCACCCGGCCCGCCGGTATGGCGTCCACCACGTCGAGGACCCGGCTCGCGAAGCCGTCGAGCTCGCCGGGCCGCCTCTTGTCATCGGCCACTCGTCACCATCCTGCGCGGACTGCTGCCCCGTCCCGTTCGGAATATCCGGTCTTCTCGTTATCCGGCGCCGGGCCTCCTGCGGAGTCTGCGCAACCTGACCAGCCGGGCCAGCCCGATGACGATCAGAGCCAGCGAGCCGAGCGCAAGCACGATGAAGCCGATGAGCGCGCCCGGCCCGCGCTTGAAGGCGGGAGGAGCGGGTACTGCGGCCTTCCCGCCACCGAAGTGCACTGCGGCCGCTAGCCCCGCGGCGGGCGGCCGGGCATTGAGCCGGCGCGCCTTGGCCAGGGCCGCGGCCGCGTCCACCGTCCCGAACCCGACATCTTGGTCGTACCCTCCGGGAGGCCGGTTCCTGGTGGTAGTGGTCAGGGCGATCGCGACCTGCGGGGCCGACAACCTCGGGTAGGCGGCCTTGATCAGGGCCGCCACGCCGGCGGTGAGCGCGCAGGCCGGGCTGGTCCCGCTGACCAGCCAGTACGTCCCGTCTCGGCCCTCCGCGGGCACACCCACCCCGGGCGCCGCGAGTTGCACGGACAGGTTGTCGCTGGAGAACCTCGCGGCCGCGCCGGCCTGGCCCACCGCCGCGACCGAGATCACGCCGGGATAGTCGGCCGGGAACGAGTAAGGGGCCTGCGGCGCCGCGGGCCGGCCGGAATTGCCCGCCGAGGCCAGCACGACGACGTTGTGATCGAAGGCGTACTGCAGGGCGGAGCGGACCAGGCGGCTCGCCTCCCCGTAGCCCACCGACATGTTGATCACGTCGACCCGGTGCCTGACCGCGTACCGGATCGCCTCGGCCAGGGAGCGCTGGACGCTGGAGGTCGGCTCGTGCTGGTACTTGCGGTAGCCGGGGTCACCGGGGTCGGTGATCACCCGGATGGAGAGCACCTTTGCTTCCGGGGCTATACCGATGATGCCGCTGCTGCCGCCGTCGTGGCCGTGGCCGGCGATGAGCGAGGCCATCCAGGTGCCGTGCATCCCCCAGTGCGGATTGGAAGGTGGCGTGCGGACGCCGGTGTAGTCGGGGCCGGTGGTAACCGAGCCGGCCAGGTCGGAGACGTTCGGATTGACGCCGCTGTCGATGACCGCCACGCTCGCCCCGGCGCCTTTGGTCACGGTCCAGGCGCCCGGGGCGTCGAGCATGTTCAGGACCCAGGCTTGGCGGTTCCTGACCGGGTCGGCCGGTACCGCCCGGGCCGGGGCGGCCGTGATCGCGAGCTCGGCCGGCGCCAGCACGGCCAGCGCCACGACCGCGAGGAGAGCCTGCCGGGCGGTCGAGCGCCATGGCCTGGTCAGCATCCGGGTGCTCCCGGACAGCGGGGGGTCGGCGGCCGGGCTCCCAGCGGGCGCCCGACATCCCGGTCGAGGCCTGCTCCCAGGTCCTTCATCTCGCTGCTGGCGTAGGGGTTTGATGACACGCGGTCGCGTCGGCGGCCATCAGCGTAGCCCGCCGTGTACAAGATCAAGTAAGACCCGCGCGCGGACGCGCCGGTTATCTGCCGCTGACGGTTGCCGAACCGGGCGGCCAGGGTCCCGCGGAACGGCACCGCGCGTACCCCTGGCGGCGGCCCGTGGCCGGCCAGCAGGCTGCCGACGGACGGCGCCCTGCCGTGCATGACCACGACGGCGACGGTGGCGACGAAGCTTCCGGTAGAGTCCGTGTACGTCGCGCGCAGTACCCCCTCGCAGCCGTCGCGGCCGAGGGCGCGGGCCAGCCCGCGATCGAGAGCCGCGGCACAGGTGGACTGGCGCGCGATGCCTATCCGGTGTGCGGTCATGGTCAGGCCGGATCTGGCTTCGAACAGCGTCGGGGGCAACGCGTAGCTGACCGACGCCGGAAAGACCTTCCCGGCGGACCAGGTCCGCCAGCGGCTGGCGACCTCCCAGGCAGTGATCTTCTCCTGCTGGCGGGGGCTGAGCTGGCGAGGCAGCGCCTGTCCGATCAGGCCGGCGAGGGAGGCAACCAGGCCCGCGATGCCGAGCACGACGGCGGTGATCGCCAGTCCCCTGTGTTCGGACCGGGCCTTGCGGCGCCGGGACGGAGGCTGGCCGGACGCGCCGGGCTGGACGGGCGCGCTCACGTGCATCTGAGGCCACGACTCGGTCGGCTGGGAGCCGAACGGTTCGGCGGCAGCGGGGTTCACCGGTACCCGCCCCGCCGGAGATCCAGCCGGGTCCGGACCGTCGGCAGGCAGCTCCGCGGCGAGCCAGGGAGGCTGAGCCGCGGACGGCAGGCGCTGCGAGTCCGGGGCGTCCGGCGCGGGCCAGGCCGATCCGGTCCAGGCCGAAGCGGCCGGCGGTGTTGAGGGTGGCGGCGTTCCGGTCGCAGGCGAGCGCGTCGCATCGGGACGGGGCGATCCGGCGCTGCCCGGGCGGGCGGCTTCGGCGGGTGCAGGCAAGTACCCGGTCAGCGGGGCTGCGGCAGGCCCGGCGGGCTCATCCTCCTCCCCCGGGCCGGCTGGTATATCCGGGCGCTTCACCACAACGGCATGCTACGGCCTCGCCCCGGCACGCCGTCTGGCTCCGGCCGGCATCTTCGCCGGGCACTGGCCGCCGCAGCGGCGCGGGAACGCGGCTAGCCAGGCCATCCATTGCATCAGGCCGTGATGACTCGCTCACACAGCGGCCATTTCGTTAACAGATTTTCACCAAGAGCGGGCGGCATCCATTGCCGTCTTACCCCGATCCGGCCCGATCGGGGTGGCGCTCAGGCTGATATCTCCAAGCCCGCTGCGGCGGCCTGCGACGAGGCCGGCCGCCGCAGCGGGCCTGGGTGGCCAGCACGCTTGGGAGGCGGGCGCGCTCGACCGACGGACAGGCTTGGTTAGTAGGCAGGCAGTGCGGGATCGACCTGGTTGATCCAGGCGAGCACGCCGCCGCCGACATGCACGGCGTCGGAGAAGCCGGCGTTCTTGGTAATGGCGAGGCATTCGGCCGAACGTGCGCCGCTCTTGCAGTGCAGCACGATCCGCTTGTCCTGCGGGAGCCGCTCCAGGGCCGCGCCGGAGAGGAACTCTCCCTTGGGGATGAGCGTGGCCCCGGGGATGGACACGATCTCGTATTCGTTCGGCTCCCTGACGTCCACCAGGAAGATGTTGTCGCCGCGGTCCTGCATCGCCTTGAGCTCGCCTGCGGTGATCGTCGAGCCGGCCGCCGCCTGCTGGGCATCCTCGGAGACGGTGCCGCAGAACTCCTCGTAGTCGATCAGTTCGGTGATCGTCGGATCCTTGCCGCATACCGGGCATTCCGGATCCTTCCTCACCGGCAGCGTTCGGTAGCTCATTTCCAGGGCGTCGTAGATCATCAGCCGGCCGACGAGCGGCTCGCCGATCCCCGTGATGAGCTTGATCGCCTCGGTGACCTGGATCGAGCCGATGGACCCGCACAGCACACCGAGCACGCCGCCCTCCGCGCAGGACGGCACCATGCCGGGCGGCGGCGGCTCCGGGTACAGGCAGCGGTAGCAGGGGCCATGCTCAGCCCAGAACACGCTCGCCTGCCCGTCGAAACGGTAGATCGAGCCCCAGACGTACGGCTTTCCGAGCAGTACGCAGGCGTCGTTGACCAGGTAGCGGGTGGCGAAGTTGTCCGTGCCGTCCACGATCAGGTCGTAGGGCTCGAAAATCCGCATGGCGTTGTCGGAATCCAGCCGCTCCTCGTGCAGCACGACGTTCACGTGCGGGTTGATCTCGAGGACGGAATCACGCGCGGACTGGGCCTTCGACCGGCCCACGTCCGACTGGCCGTGAATGATCTGGCGCTGCAAGTTCGACTCGTCGACCACGTCGAAGTCGATGATGCCAAGCGTGCCGACGCCCGCAGCCGCCAGGTAAAGCAGGGCAGGCGATCCCAGCCCGCCCGCGCCCACGCACAGCACGCGGGCGTTCTTCAGCCGCTTCTGCCCCGTCATCCCGACGTCGGGGATGATCAGGTGGCGCGAATAGCGGCGCACCTCGTCTACGGTCAGCCCGTCGGCCGGTGATACCAGCGGTGGCAATGACACAGTGCTCTCCCGAACGGTTTGCTTTCCCTCCATGACGAACCCGCGGCGGCGGGCGGGCATTCCCGCCGGCGACGGGCATCCCGGCCGGCGACAGGTATTCCCCGCGGCGGCGAGAGCCGGGCGGGCCGGAGCACGAAAATGTCACTGGACGCCGGTACAACGCTGCTGTGCGGCCGGACGGTACGCCAACGGCCACCGGAATTCCACGACGAGCGGACGCGTCCAGTCAGTTCACCCGTGCCGCTACCCCGGGAGACCACAGATGCCAGGACAGCCTCAGGTTTCACCCGACCGATCACAACCGGCCCGCAGGCCACGGCGCGAAGCCGGTAGCCAGGACGGGCCGGGTGAGGGCCGTCGCCGGGATGTCACGCGCCCGCTGCCCGATCCGGTCGCGATCCGGCTCTGCCGCGTCCCTGATACCGCGCCGCCCTACGACGACGAGGCGCCGGGCGAGCCTGAGTCCGGGCCCGGCCGGGCGGACGCGCTCGCCGCAGCGATCGTGGCCGCGCTGGAGGCGGGCGACCGCCCACGGCACTCGGTGCGGGCATCGGCAGAAGGACCGCCAACCCGCCGCAGGCCGCCGCGGCCAGCCTCGGCACCTGGGCGCCCCGGGCGGGTGAGCACTGCCCGGCAGCCCGGTGCCTCCCGGCAGCCCGGTGCCTCCCGGCAGCCCGGTGCGCCCGGGCGCCCTGGCGCCGCCGGGCCATCACCCCAGCCTGGGGACTGGCCCAGCAAGTTCGCGCAGGTACTGGCGGAGACGCTCGCGGGATCGCGGCCGCCAGCCCAGCTAGCGCCGTGGACGACCGAACGCGCCCTGTCGCACATACGCAAGCTCGGGCCGCTGCTTTCGGCCGGTCAGCAGCCACTGGTCCAGCGGGTTATCACCTCGGCACCCACGGCCGGTGTCGTGGAGATGTCCGTGGTGGTGGGCTTCGGGCCGAGGGTGCGAGCGCTCGCCGTCAGGCTGGAGCGGGCGCAGGCGCGGCCAGCGACTGCCGGCCATCCCGCCCGCCAGGCACGATGGCTCTGCACCACGGTGGAGGCCGCCTAGGCACGCCGGGCCCGGTATCCGGGAACGCGTGGCGTCCGGCCCTCCTGGTCAGCCGAATCCGGGCATCGCATACCCCGCGACCGGAGTGCAGGCGTCGCTGGCGTCAGGCGCCGCGGTTGCGGGGGTCGCCGTGGCAGCGCTTGTACTTGCGCCCGGAGCCGCACGGACACATGTCATTGCGGCCTACGCGGGCGAAGTCGGTGCCGTCACCGGATTCGGTGTGCCGCTCGACGCCCGGTCCGCCGTCCATCGTGGGTGCGGAGTATTCCAGCTGGGCTGGCCGGCGCTGACCGCCCACCGCGTTCTCGCGGCCCAGCCCGGCCGGGACGGCCGGGCGAGACTCGGCGTCGCCCTGGCCCCCCTGCCCCCGCTTGCCCGCCCTGGCCTGCCGGGCCGCAGTCTTGCCGGCCTGCGCGTGACGCCCCCGGGACCGCTGCTGGGCCGGGGCCGGCGCCTGAGCCGGGGGCGGGGCCGTCGTAACCCGGGCGCCAGGCGACAGAGCGGGCTCTTGTTCGTCGGCCGGAACCTCGGCCACGACCGGGTCTTCCTGCACCTCGATCCGGGCGTTGAACAAAGTGCCGACCGATTCCTCCTTGATCCCCTCCATCATCGAGCTGAACATGTCGTAGCCCTCGCGCTGATACTCGATCAGCGGGTCGCGCTGGGCCATGGCCCGCAATCCGATGCCTTCCCTGAGGTAGTCCATCTCGTAGAGGTGCTCGCGCCACTTGCGGTCGAGCACCGACAGCACGACCCGGCGCTCCAGCTCGCGCATCATCTCGCTGCCGAGCTCCTCCTCGCGCCGCTCGTAGGCGGCCAGGGCATCGTCCCGGACGGCCTCGGTGATGAACTCGGTCGACAGCCCCGCGACGTCGCCGCCAGCCTCCTCGACCAGGTCATTGACCGTGAGCTTGATCGGATACAGGGCGCGGAACGCCGTCCACAGCTTGTCCAGATCCCATTCCTCGGGGAATCCGTCGCTGGTGGCCCCGGCGACGTAATCCACGATCACCTCGTTGGTCATGTCGCGGATCTGCTCGTTCAGGTCCCCGCCCTCGAGCACCGTGTGCCGCTCGCCGTAGATGACCTTGCGCTGCCGGTTGAGCACGTCGTCGTACTTCAGGACGTCCTTGCGGATCTCGAAGTTCTGCTGCTCGACCTGCGTCTGCGCGGACCGGATCGCCCGGGTCACGGTCTTCGACTCGATGGGCACGTCCGGCGGCGTCTTGAGGAACTCCATGAAGTGCGCGACCTTGTCGGCGTTGAACATCCGCATCAGGTCGTCTTCGAGCGACAGGTAGAACCGCGACTCCCCGGGGTCGCCCTGGCGCCCCGACCGGCCGCGTAGCTGGTTGTCGATGCGCCGGGCCTCGTGCCGCTCGGTGCCGAGCACGTACAGCCCGCCCGCCTCGACGACCTGCTCGTGCTCCTCGGTGCCGGCCCGCTTGGCCTTCTCCAGCGCTTCCGGCCAGGCGGCCTCGTAGTCCTCCGGGGTCTCCAGCGGCGACAGGCCTCGCTGGTGCAACTCCAGGTCGGCCAGGAACTCCGGGTTGCCGCCGAGCATGATGTCGGTACCGCGGCCGGCCATGTTCGTCGCCACGGTGACCCCTCCGAGCCGTCCCGCCTGCGCGATGATCGCGGCCTCACGCTCGTGGTGCTTAGCGTTCAGCACCTCGTGCGGCACCCCGCGCCGCGTGAGCATCTTCGACACGATCTCGGACTTCTCCACGCTGATCGTGCCGACCAGGACCGGCTGGCCGGCCTGGTGCCGCTCGACGATGTCCTCGACGCACGCCTCGAACTTGGCCTCGGCGGTCTGGTAGATCAGGTCTGACTCGTCACCCCGGATCATCGGCATGTTGGTGGGGATGGGCACCACGCCGAGGTCGTAGGTCTTCATGAACTCGCTCGCCTCGGTCATGGCCGTGCCGGTCATCCCCGCCAGCTTGTCGTACAGCCGGAAGTAGTTCTGCAGGGTGATCGTGGCGAGGGTCTGGTTCTCGTCCTTGATCTGGACGCCTTCCTTGGCCTCGATCGCCTGGTGCATGCCCTCGTTGAAGCGGCGGCCGTGCAGGATGCGGCCGGTGAACTCGTCGACGATCAGGACCTCGCCGTTCATCACGACGTATTCCTTGTCCCGCTTGTAGAGTTCCTTGGCCTTGAGCGCGTTCTGCAGGAAGCTGACCAGCGGCGTGTTCACCGACTCGTAGAGGTTGTCGATGCCCAGCCAGTCCTCGACCTTCTCCACCCCGCTCTCGAGGATCCCGACGGTCTTCTTCTTCTCGTCCACCTCGTAGTCGCCGTCGCCGGGCTGGCCGTCCTTGCCGGCCTCGCCGCGGCGCAGCCGCGGAGCGATCTTGGCGAACTCCTGGAACCAGCGGGAGTTCTGCTCGGCCGGCCCGCTGATGATCAGCGGGGTGCGCGCCTCGTCGATGAGGATCGAGTCCACCTCGTCCACGATGGCGAAGTGATGGCCGCGCTGGACGCACTCCTCCAGGGTCCAGGCCATGTTGTCGCGCAGGTAGTCGAAGCCGAACTCGTTGTTGGTGCCGTAGGTCACGTCCGCGTTGTACGCCTTGCGGCGCTCCTCGGGCGTCATCTCGGCGAGGATCACGCCTACCTCGAGGCCGAGGAAGTGGTGAATCCGCCCCATCCATTCGGCGTCACGCTTGGCCAGGTAGTCGTTGACCGTGACCACGTGCACGCCGTTGCCCGCGAGCGCGTTGAGGTAGGCGGGCAGCACCGCGGTGAGCGTCTTGCCCTCACCGGTCTTCATCTCGGCGATGTTGCCGCCGTGCAGCGCGGCGCCGCCCATGATCTGCACGTCGAAATGCCGCTGCCCGAGGGTGCGGGTGGCCGCCTCGCGGACGGCGGCGAAAGCCTCCGGGAGCAGGTCATCAAGCGTCTCGCCCTCGGCGAGCCGCTCCCTGAACTGCACCGTCATGCCCCGCAGCTCGGCGTCGCTCATCGCGGTGAAATCTTCTTCGATCGAGTTGACCTGGTCGGCTACGCGCTTGAGCCGGCGCAGTATCCTGCCCTCGCCTGCGCGCAGGACCTTATCGATGACAACTGGCACTTCTCGTCGCGCTCCTCGTCGGTTGCCGCTCTGGGCCGAGCCGCCGCCCTGCATGCCCGGTCCGCAGGCCCGGGCAGAAGGCGCCGAACGGTGGCGTGCTGATACCACCGCAATGCTTGTCATGGTAGGCGAGATGGGCCAGGAAACCGAGCCGGTCGCGATCTGCGGCCGCTGTCGGGGGGTTCGGTGCACGCCACCGGCCGGGCCCGGCACAATGGTGAGCGCGGCCGGTGGGCGCAGGAGAGGAGCAGCCGCATGGCTGACCAGGTGGGACCGGGTACGGTACCGGGTGTGATGGGCGAGTCATCCGGCCTGGAGCCGCAGGACGCCGCGGCCGGGGCACACGGAGCGGTGGCACCGGCCGAGGCGCAGGCCGGCCCCGGTCAGCACGTGCCGTTCCATGGGCGGAGCGTGTCGTGGGTCGAGGTCAGCATCATGCTCGTCGGATTCACCGTCGGGGGGGTCGGGCTGATCGCGGGACCGACCTGGTGGCTGGTCTGGGCCGGCGGCGCAGTTGTCGCGGTAGGCGGGATTCTCGCCCTGGCGACCGGCATCTTCAACGACTGGTACTGACCGGGTTCAACGACTGCGACTGACCGGCTAGCCGCCGCCGGCCGATCCACGGGCCCCCGGCCGTGTCTGGCCCGGGCGTGTCTGGCCCGGGCGTGTCTGGCCCGGGCGCCGCGGCCCTGCAGAATGTCCGAACCTGGCGCTACGCTCTCGCTCTGTGGCGAGCCTTCCCTCCGCTGAGCCCCGGCTGACCCTTACCGCGGATGACGTCCGCCGGATAGCGCTGCGCGCGCAGGGATTCCTGGGGTCCGAGGGACGGCGTGGCGGCGTCGGCGGCATGTTGCAACGGCTGGGCGCCGTGCAGCTGGACACGATCAGCGTTCTCGCCCGGTCGCACGAGCTGGTGGCCTACGCCCGGCTGGGCCCGCTGCCCCGGCAGGCGATCGAGCGCGCCTACTGGCACCCGCGCAAGCCCGCCACGTTCGAGTACTGGGCGCACGCGGCCTGCATCCTGCCACTGCAGCAGTGGCCCTCGTTCGCGATCCGGCGGCGGGCCTTTCGCGCTCGCGGCCTCCGCTGGCATGAGGTGCCCGAGCAGGCCTGTGCAGAGGTCCTGGCCCGGCTGCGCGCGGAAGGCCCGCTGACCGCCACCCAGCTCGGCGGCGCGAAGAGCGGCGGCGAATGGTGGGACTGGTCCGACGTGAAGATCGCCGTCGAGTGGCTGCTCGACATCGGCGAGGTCGTGTGCGTCCGCCGGACCGGCTGGCGGCGGGTTTACGACCTGCCCGAGCGGGTCGTCCCGGCCGAGTACCTGGATACCGAGCTATCCGACGAGGAGTGCCTGGCCCGGCTGGCGGCGGTCGCCGCCCGGGCGCTGGGCGTGGTCACCCGGGCCGACCTGGTCGACTTCCACCGGCTGCCGGGCCTGGCCCGCGCCCGCCAGGACAAGGCGGACCTGATCAGCAAGGCCGCAGCCGCCGCCGGGCTCGTACCGATCACGCTGGAGGCCGGCCGGAAGGGGCCGGCCGTACCGGGCTGGGCGGACCCGGTCGCGCTCGATCGGGCGCCCCGCGGCCGGCACCGGACCACCCTCTTGTCGCCCTTCGACTCGCTGGTCTGGGACCGCAAGCGGACGCAGCGGATGTTCGGCTTCAGCCACAGCCTCGAGGCTTACGTGCCTGCTCACAAGCGCGTGCACGGGTACTTCGCGATGCCGCTGCTGGCCGGCGGCCACCTGGTCGGACGGGTGGATCCGGCGCGCAGCGGCCGGACGCTGATCGCCCGCAGGGTCTCGCTCGAGCGAGGGTCGGCGGCCGAGGCCATGGCGCAGGCCCTGCGCGAGGCGGCCTCCTGGGTGGGCTGCGACGAGGTCCGTATCGAGGTAGTACAACCCACCGGGTACGCGAGCCGGCTGCGCTCGGCGCTCGCGGCCAGCACGCCCTGACGCTTGCGGCCTGCCGGCTGCCCCGCTGCGGGCAGCTGCCGGGCGCGGGGGGCCCGGGAGGGGCTCAGCCGAATTCGATCAGCTTGTCGCGCAGGGCGATCATCACGGCCTCCATCCTGGAGTGGATCTGCAGTTTCTCCAGGATGTTCCGCACGTGGTTCTTCACGGTGTTTTCCGAGATGAACAGCTCCCGGGCGATCTCCCGGTTGTTCATCCCCTTGGCCACGAGCTTGAGCACTTCCATCTCGCGCTCGGTCAGCTTGGGCGGGGGGACCTGCTGGCCGCGTTCGGAGTCGGTCTGGCGGGCGAGCGTGGCGAATTCGGTGAGGAGCTTGCCGGCCATGGACGGGCTGATCAGGGACTGGCCGCCGTGTACCGCGCGGACCGCCCCGGCGACCTCGTCGAGCGGGATGTCCTTGAGCAAATAGCCGCTGGCACCCGCCCGGATGGCCTCGAACAGGTCCTCTTCCTCGTCGCTGATCGTCAGCATGACGATCTTGGCGCTCGGCGCTGCCTCTTTCATGGCCCGGCATGCCTCGATGCCGCTGCTCTTGGGCATCCGGATGTCCATCAGCACCACATCGGGCAGCGACTCGGCGGCCTTCAGCTGCGCCTCGGCTCCGTCGCTCGCCTGGCCGACCAGTTCGATGTCGTCCTCTTCATCGAGGACCATCTCAAGCCCGCGCCGGAACAACGCGTGATCGTCAGCGATCAGCACGCGGATGGGCTCCGGCCGCCGTGCGACGTCCGAAGCCGGGTCGGCGGCCCCGAGACCTGCGCTCAACCTGAACTCCTTCTCAGACACGGCATGCCTCTCCCGTATCCAGGCATGATTAAACCTGCGAGCCTGGCTGGTACCGGCCGGCCGCACCGCTCGCAGTGGCGGCGGCATGATCAGACTCTCGCCGGCCAGAGCCATGGTACGCAAGAGCACGAACCATTCAGCACCGCCGCGATGGGGGCGGGCCAAGCCGGAAACCGGCCCGGGAGATACCCGGGTCAGCCCCGGTAATCGGTCCGGGCCCTCACCGCGCCACCGTCCGGGCGAAGGCAGGGCGCACAGCGCACCGCGCGGCGGCGGGCCGGGGACCGCTAGGAAGCGGCCAGACGCTCCGATTGCGCCGGAGCCTGGGCCTCGACCAGGCGGATGACGCCGTACCGGTAGCCGCACCGCCGGTAAACGACGCTGGAACAACCGGACTCCTTGTCGCGGAACAGGTAGAAGTCATGGCCTACCAGTTCCATCTCGAACAGCGCCTGGTCGATTGTCATCGGCGTCGCGGCGTGCACCTTCTGCCGGACCACGAGCGGACCGTCGCCCTCCATCTCGATAGGCACCATGTCGTCGGCCAGTACCGTGTCGGCCGATTCCGTGCTCTCGTCGGCGTCCGGCCGGAGGGGGGCCTGCCCGGACCGGCCATCGGCGGCCGCGCCCTGCTCCGCGGCGGCCTGTCTGGCCGCGGCGGTAGATCCGTTGGCGGCGGCCGACACCCGGAAGGTGCCGTGCCCGGAGTGCCGCTCCTTCCGCCGTTCACAGGCCCGTCTCAGACGTGACTCGAGCTTGCCCAGGGCCAGGTCAAGCGCGGCGAACCTGTCGTCCGCCGCAGCTTCGGCCCGGATCGCAGGCCCTCGGGATCTGATCGTGAGCTCGACTCGCTCACGACGGCCGTGATGACGCGGATTGTGCTCCTTCGACACCTCGACGTCGATCCGGATCACCCTGTGAAGCAGCTTCTCGAGCTTCGCGAGCTTCACGGTTGCGTGCTGCCGGAATCGTTCCTGCACGTTGGTGTGCCGACCCTTGAACACGATGTCCACTCAGTAACCCCCTTCCGCTCGATTCGCCCAGCGGCGGCACCCGCCCGGCCGACCTGGTCTTCGTCCCCACATTCGCCTGCTGAGGGGTTCGCAGCCGTTGTGCCACTAGTACCCTTCTCCCGCTCCGGGGAACGCCGGATCCCCCGGTGAGGCAGGACTTACTCCTAAGCCGCACCGTGATCGGTCGACGAGAAGTCGCCTTACGTGGGCCGTTTCGCCTGCGGCTGGCATCGGCTTGCCTAGGCGGGCGCCCCGTATAGGGGGAGCCCGGCCCGGCGCAACCACGGACCCGGGCGGGTGCCATGAACGAACGCTAACTCGATCCGGACCGAATGTCAGGAGGAAATTGTTCGCAATTCGTTACATAGAGTGAAAAAAGCTCCGGTGACCTGTGCTGCGGGCTCGAGATCCTGGCCACGTTCCGTCACTCTGACGACGGGGTCCGGGAGCCCGCGGGGCGACAGGGGCGGCAGTGGCGGGAGTGCGCGAAGCGCCGGGGCCCAAGACGGTTGCGGCCGCAGCGCAGGAAGCGCCGCAGATCTGAGATCGAGCCTGCGAGGGCTCAGCCGGGGTAGACCGGAGACCCGGCGTAGACCGGGGTCCCGGTGGGGCCGTGCTGCAGCACCCACGTGCCGTTGAGGTTGGATTCCAGGGCCAGCTGGGCGTGCGCCAGGCCCGCGGCCATCGGGTTGGCCGGACCCGCCGCCGTGATGGACCGCATGCCCGAATCGGGGTTGAGGACCGTCGAAAACCCGCCGTTGACCGGTACCTGGTACAGCTGCGGAGCCGTCTGGGACCGGGACAGCACGATGAGGTGGTCCGCGTCGTACCAAGTCAGCTGGGCCGGATGGCGCACATCGGTGCCGATGGACACGGCCTTCCCCAGGCTGGGGGCGCCGCCCGAGGTCTGGCCGATCGCCGCGAGCAGCAGATGGTCCCCGTTCCAGCCCGGGCCGTGGACGATCATTGCGGCGCGCACCCCGTCGGGGGCGACCCGGAGTTGGCTAACCACGGTGCCGTACCTCAGATTGAGTCCGAGCGAGACGGGGTTTCTCTTTCCGCTGTTGCCGGGTGGCGCCAGCATCGACACCCGGTTCGGTGAGGCTACCCAGAGATTGCCACGGACATCCCAGCTCAGCGACGTGACCTGGCCCCCGGGCACTCGCCACGAGCTGAGCCTGCCGCCCCGGCGGATCGGGCCGTAGTAGACGACCTTGCGCGACGGGGAGAGCCCGGCCAGGTAGCGCCCGGCCAGGTAGCGCCCGCCGACTAGCGCCGGTGCCACCGCAATAGCGGTCAGGCGTACGTGTCCCTCGCCGGCCTCGCCCGGCACGTTATGGGGCTGCGGGGCGGACCGGGTTCGTTCCTGGACCGCCCCGGTCGCGGCTATCGAATAGAGCGGCAGATCAGCGGACGCCCCGGGTACGGACAGCGCGAGAGGGCCGCCGGACAGGCTGGCCGTCTGACGCGGATGCCCGTTGATCTCCAGCTCGACGGACTGAACGGCAGACGGCCCGTAGGAATGGCCGGCCAGCGTCCAGACCAGCTGGGAGAGCATGTAGCTCAGCTGTGGCTTGCTCGCCTGCGCGGCCTGCCCGCCGAGGTTGATCGTGGCGGTGCCGTCGTTGAGCGTCGCCCGCAGCAGCTTGGCCCCGGGTGGGAACGCGGTGCTGACCCCGCCCATCAGCCAGCCGTTCGGTCTTTGCAGCAGCGCCGTCACCAGCTTGTTGGCCAGGGTGGCGGAGGTCGCCTGCAGGGGGACGAATACCGGGTCGGGCACCAGCGCCTGGGCCGGACTGAATACGTAGTACAGGTTCCGCGGCGCGTACACGTGCTCGAAGTCGGGCTTGGTCAGCAGCAGCTGGCTGGGCGGGTTGTCGATACGCCATTGCCCGGCGATCCTGAACAGCCGGAACGAGTAGGTGCTTGACTTGCCTGATCCCGCCACGCCGCGGTACTGGCCGTTATTGGTGAGGGTGGCCAGCTTCTCCCCGGTGACCGGAACCTTCTCCCCCTGGTTGTACGGCACGCCGACGTTATGGACGAAATTGATGGCGTGCCCCACCTTCGGCGCCCCCACCACGGTGACCGCCCACCTGGGCTTCCAAGTCCGGCGCTTCGCCGGATCCAGGTACTCGCGCGCGACCGCGTGATTGTTGGCGAAGCTGGCACAGGCCGCGAGGAACCCCTCGACGACCTGCACGGCTGACCACCCGGGCCTGGGCGGCACCGGGATGAGCTGCAGGTAGTCCGGATTCTGGCCGCCGACCGTCAGGGCCACCTTGCCCGCTTGCACCGGGCCGCTGTCCGGCACGGTGGTGCACGCGCAGAGCAGCAGTGCCGCTATCCCGGCCGCCGCCACGGCCCGCCAGCCGCCGCGCACCGGGTCGCGCCGCCGAGGAGCCGACGGCGCGAGCCTAGCCATGGTCGCCGTTTCCCGGATCGCGGTGCGTGGTCTCGGCCATGGCGAGGGGGAGTTCGCGGGCCAGCGCGTCCAGCCCGGCCGTCACCTCGGCCTCATCGGGGCCGAGGGGGAGCGGGGAGCCTTCCAGCGGCCCGCCCGCAACCCGGGGCAGGGTGAGCCGGAACACCGAGCCCTGACCGCACTCGCCCCAGGCTTCCAGCCACCCGCCGTGCAGGCGGGCGTCTTCCTGCGCGATGGACAGGCCGAGCCCCGTGCCGCCGCTGGTCCGGGCGCGGGCCGGGTCCGCCCGCCAGAAGCGGTCGAACACCAGCTGCTCCTCGCCGGGCTTCAGGCCCACGCCATGGTCGCGGACGGCGACGGCCACGGCGTCCCGGTCGGCGGCCACCGTGACGACGACGTCCCGGCCCTCGCCGTGCTCGACGGCGTTGACCAGAAGGTTGCGGATGATCCGCTCGACCCGGCGGCGGTCCGCTTCGGCCACGCACGGCTCGGCGGGCAGCCGGAACTCGATCCGGGCGCCGCGGCGCTCGGCGAGCTGCTGAGCCACGTCGGCGGAGCGCCTGACAAGGTCGCAGACGTCGATCGGCTCGGCATCCAGGGTCGCGGCGTTGGCGTCATACCTGCTGATCTCCAGCAGGTCGGCCAGCAGGGACTCGAACCGCTCCAGCTGTCCCTGCAGCAGTTCGGCCGACCGGGCGGACGAGCCCTCCAGCTGATCCCGCGCCGCGTACAGCACATCAGCGGCGATCCTGATCGTGGTCAGCGGGGTGCGCAGCTCGTGCGACACGTCGGACACGAACACCCGCTGCACCTGGGAGAGGTCCTGCAGTTCCCGCAGCTTGTCCTGCAGGCTAGCCGCCATCTCGTTGAACGAGGTGGCCAGGGCGGCCAGGTCATCGCGGCCGTGTACCTGCATGCGCTCGTCGAGGTCACCCGCGGACACCCGCCGGGCCGCCGCGGCGGCCCGCTTGACCGGGACCACCACCCAGCGGGTGACCAGCGAGGCGATCAGCGCCAGCAGCACGACCAGGGCGATGCCGCCGATGATCAGAGTGCGCTGGATCAGCTGCAGGCTCTGCAGGATCTTGGTCAGCGGGAAGACGTAGTAGAGCTGGTAGTAGCTGCCCAGCGGGATGCCGACGGCCAGGGCGGGCACCGACGGCGTGCCATCGGAGTAGGCGAGCCTGGTCGGCTGCTGGAACGTGCGAGACTGATCGATATCGCCACGCGCCTGCGCGCTCGCCACATCGCGCCTCAGCGTGGCGGAGATGCTGTTCAGTGCGAGCCCGGCGGTCCACCCCAGAGAATAGAGCGGTACCTTGCCGATCATGCTCGGCGAGGCCAGGATCACGACGCTGTAGTCTCCGCCAGTCCCGGTGCCGGTCTGCAGTGCCTGCGCGACCGAGTACATCAGTGATTTGGCCTGGGCCGAGCCGTTCGGCTTCGTGGCCACGCCGGGCTGGTTGAGCGCCTGCTCCATGCCGTCGACGACCTGGGAATTGGCTTGCTTCTCGGCGCTGTCCAGCAGGCCGCTGGCGAGCTGCTGCATGACGAAGAACCCGAGCACCGCCACCACGAGCATCGATACGACCAGCGTGGTGCCGACCACGCGCAGCTGCAGTGACCGGTGCCACCGGTCACGCAGCGGGCGGACTGCCGCACCCCCCCAGTTGCGCGGGCCCCGCGTCGGCTGCGGCGGCTGCCTCGAGGGGTCCGGGGCCGGGCGGCCGACGCCGCCCCAACGCCAGGCGCCCGGCCGACCGCGACCGGCGGGAGCCCGCTCGCCGGCGCCCGGGGCCCCTAGACCCGGGCCGCCTAGACCCGGGCCGCCTAGACCCGGGGCGCCGACGCCCGGGCTGCGCATGCCCTGGGAGCCGGCCGGAGCGGCATCGGGCACGGCAGTAACCGCGGACGCCACGAACCGTGCGCCGCCTCGGCCTGCTCTGCTCGCCGCGGTCCTCTCCTTTATCTGTTCCGCCGGTAGTGTGTGCCGCCTGCCCGCGCGGGCCTCAGCCCGGCCCGGCCCGGTATCCGACCCCGCGCACCGTCACCACGATCTCCGGGTGCTCAGGGTCCTTCTCGATCTTCGCTCGCAGCCGCTGCACGTGCACGTTGACCAGCCGGGTATCGGCCGCGTGCCGGTATCCCCACACCTGCTCGAGCAGCACCTCTCTGGTGAAGACCTGACGCGGCTTGCGGGCCAGCGCCACGAGCAGGTCGAACTCGAGCGGGGTCAGGCTGACCGGGACGTCGTCGCGCTTGACCGAGTGGCCGGCCACGTCGATCGTGACGTTCTGGATCTGCAGCATCTCCGGCGCGGGCTCATCGGTACGGCGCAGCCGGGCGCGCACGCGCGCGATGAGCTCCTTGGACTTGAACGGCTTGACGATGTAGTCGTCGGCGCCGGATTCCAGTCCGAGCACCACGTCGACCGTGTCGGTCTTGGCGGTCAGCATGACGATCGGCACGCCCGACTCGGCCCGGATCTGCCGGCACACGTCGATGCCGTCCACCGAGGGCAGCATCAGGTCGAGCAGCACCAGGTCGGGGTGCGTGTCGCGGAATACCTCGAGCGCCTTGTCCCCGTCGTAGACGAACGTCGGTTCGAATCCCTCACCGCGAAGCACGATGCCGAGCATCTCGGCGAGCGCCGCGTCGTCGTCGACGACTAGCACGCGTCCTCTCATGGGCCTCATCGTTCCATGTAAACAACCTCACCGGCAGCGCGAACGGCGGTGTTTTGGTCACTGCCGGCAACGTTGTCGGTCTCCAGATCACGGAGCGTACCTGCATTGACGGGTCGCGCAACCCCCCGCTCTGTGACCAGGGCGGTCAGCAGTGCGGGCGGCGTGATATCGAAGGCTGGGTTGTAGGCCGGGCTCCCGGCCGCCGCGACGGGCGTCCCGGCGAAGCTGGTCACTTCCTCGGCCGCCCGGTGCTCGATGGTGATCGCCGCGCCGTCGGGTGCGGCGAAATCGATCGTGGACACCGGGGCCGCCACCACGAACGGCACCGCGTGATGGCGGGCGAGGACGGCGAGCGAGTAGGTGCCGACCTTGTTCGCCACGCTTCCGTCGGCCGCGATCCGGTCCGCGCCGAGCAGCACCATGTCCACGTCCCCGGCCGCCATCAGCGCGGCGGCGGCGGCGTCCGGCAGCACCGCGTACGGCAGCCCGGCCTGCCGGGCCTCGTATGAGGTCAGCCTGGCGCCCTGCAGCAGCGGCCGGGTCTCGTCCACCCAGAGCCTGGCCAGCCTGCCCGCCCGGTGAGCGGCCAGGATCACCGCGAACGCCGTGCCCGTGCCCGCCGAGACCAGCGCTCCGGTGTTGCAGTGGGTGAGAATCCTCGCCCCGGGCGGGACCAGCGCGAGCCCGTATTCCGCCATGGCCGCGCTGGCCGCCGCGTCATCGGCCGCGATGACCTTCGCCTCGCCGAGCGCGGCCCCGGCCGCCAGCCGTTCGGAATCTGGATCGGAGCCGGCCAGCGCGGCGCGGTAGGCATCCAGCGCCCGGCGCACCCCCCAGCCCAGGTTGACCGCGGTCGGCCGGGCCCCGGCGAGCGCGGCCGCCGCGGCGGCCACGTCCTCTCCCCGGTGTGCGGCGAGCGCGACGCCGAACGCGCCCGCCACACCGAGCATGGGTGCGCCGCGCACCGCGAGCCGACAGATCGCGGCCACCAGGGAGTCCACATCACGGCAGGTCAGCACGATTTCCGTGGCCGGCAACCGGGTCTGGTCGAGCAGTTCGATGGCCGGGCCCTCCGGCGGATCGATCCAGCGGAGCGGCGGAATGCGCATGTTACATAGTGTGCGCGCAAATGCGTGGTCTGGTAAGAGCTATCCGGATCCGGCCGTAGCTACGAGCCCTGGCGCCAGGAAGCCAGGTATTCGCTCTGGCCAGCGGTGAGCGTGTCGATCTGCGCCCCGAGCGAGGCGAGCTTGAGCCTGGCCACCTCGGCGTCGATCGACCCGGGCACCGCGTGTACCTGGTCGGCCAGCGGCCCGGGGTCCGCCGCCAGCCAGGCCAGCGCGAGCGCCTGCAGCCCGAACGATACGTCCATGACCGCCGCCGGATGGCCCTCGGCCGCCACCAGGTTCACCACCCGGCCTTCGGCCAGCAGCAGCAGTCGCCGGCCGTCGGCCAGGACGTAGTCGCCCGCATGGGGGCGTACCTCGGGATGGACGCCGACCGCCAGCCGATCCAGGGCCCGGACGTCGATCTCCACGTCGAAATGCCCGGCGTTCGCCAGCATGGCGCCGTCGCGCATGACGGCCATGTGCTCGCCGGTGATCACGTCGCGCGACCCCGTCGCGGTCACGAATATCTCGCCCAGCGGCGCCGCGGCGAGCATGGGCAGCACCCGGAAGCCCTGCAGCACCGCGTCGAGCGCGCGCACCGGGTCGATCTCGGTGACGATCACCTGCGCGCCCAGGCCGCGGGCGCGGCTGGCGATGCCCTGGCCGCAGGGACCGAACCCGGCGACCACCACTGTCTTGCCGGCCAGCAGGGTGTTGGTGGCGCGCAGGATGCCGTCGATGACCGACTGCCCGGTGCCGCAGCCGTTGTCGACCATGCGCTTGGCCGCGGTGTCGTTCACCGCCACCACCGGGAACGCGAGCGCGCCCGCCGCGGCCATCTGCCGCAGCCTGATCACCCCGCTCGTGGTGGACTCACAGCCACCGCGCACGGTGGCCAGCAGGCGGGGGCAATCCTGGTGCAGCGTGTTGACCAGGTCGCCGCCGTCGTCGATGACCAGGTCGGGACCGGGCTCGACCGCGCGCCGGATGTGCGCGTAGTAGGTCTCGCGGTCCACGCCGGCCCGGGCGAACACGCTGATGCCGCTGCCGGCCTGGGCGAGCGCGGCGGCCGTGTCGTCCTGGGTGGACAGCGGGTTGGACGCGGCCAGCAGTACCCGGGCCCCGCCGGCGCGCAGCGCTCTGATCAGGACCGCGCTCTCCGCCGTCACGTGCAGGCAGGCGGCGACGGTGAGGCCGAGCAGCGGCTGCTCAGCGGCGAACCTCTCAGCGACGAGGCCGAGCACGGGCATGGCGCGCCGCGCCCAGTCGATCCGGGCGTCGCCCGCCTCGGCCAGGCCGGGATCGGCGATGTCCGACCGCGCCGGCGCGGGACCCGAGCCCGGATCGGGCGCCGCACCGGCCTCCGGTCCTGACGCCGCGCCGGATTCCCGCCCCGCTGCGGGGGCGGAGCCACGCAGCGGGGCGGCACCGGGTCGCGGCACGGGCTCAGTAGCGGTAGGAGTCGGGCTTGTACGGGCCGTCGACCCTCACCCCGATGTAGTCGGCCTGGTCCTTGGTCAGCTTGGTGAGCCTGACGCCGAGCGCGTCCAGGTGCAGCCGGGCCACCTTCTCGTCCAGGTACTTGGGCAGCGTATACACCCCGACCGGGTAGTCCTCGGTCTTGGTGAACAACTCGACCTGGGCGATCACCTGGTTGGTGAAGCTGTTGGACATCACGAAGCTGGGATGCCCGGTCGCGTTGCCCAGGTTCAGCAGCCGCCCCTCGGACAGGATGATCACCGAGTGACCGTCGCCGAAGATCCACTCGTCCACCTGGGGCTTGATGTTCACCCGGCGGATAGCCGGCACCCTGGCCAGCCCGGCCATGTCGATCTCGTTGTCGAAGTGCCCGATGTTGCCCACGATCGCCTGGTGTTTCATGTGCCCCATGTGCTCGGCGGTGATGACGTCCCGGTTCCCGGTGGCGCTGATAAAGATGTCCCCGTACGTCACCACGTCCTCGAGGGTGGCCACCTGGTAGCCATCCATGGCTGCCTGCAGGGCGCAGATCGGGTCGATCTCGGTGATGATGACCCGGGCGCCCTGGCCGCGCAGCGACTCGGCGCAGCCCTTCCCGACGTCGCCGTAGCCGCAGACCACGGTGACCTTGCCGCCGATCAGCACGTCGGTGGCCCGCTTGATGCCGTCGATCAGCGAGTGCCGGCAGCCGTAGATGTTGTCGAACTTGGACTTGGTCACCGAGTCGTTGACGTTGATCGCCGGGAACAGCAGCGTGCCGGCCTCGGCCCGCTCGTACAGCCGGTGCACTCCGGTGGTGGTCTCCTCGGTGACGCCGCGGATCTGGCTGGCCATCGCGGTCCACCTGTCCGGCTGCTCGGCCACCGAGCGGCGCAGCACGTCCAGCACCACGCGCCACTCCTCGGCATCCTCGTCAGCCGCCGACGGGACCGCCCCGGCCTTCTCGTACTCAACGCCCTTGTGTACCAGCAGGGTGGCGTCGCCGCCGTCGTCCAGGATCATGTTCGGGCCCGGCTCATCCTCGCCGGACCAGGTCAGGGCCTGATCGGTGCACCACCAGTACTCCTCGAGCGTCTCGCCCTTCCAGGCGAAGACCGGGATGCCGCGCGGGTCGTCGGGGGTGCCGTCCGGCCCGACCGCGACCGCCGCCGCGGCGTGATCCTGGGTGGAGAAGATGTTGCAGCTGGCCCAGCGCACCCGGGCCCCCAGCGCGACCAGCGTCTCGATCAGCACGGCGGTCTGGATCGTCATGTGCAGCGAGCCGGTGATTCGCGCACCGCGCAGCGGCTGGGTCGCGGCGTATTCCGCGCGGACCGCCATGAGCCCCGGCATCTCGTGCTCGGCGAGCTGGATCTCTTTCCTTCCGAACGTCGCGAGCGAGAGGTCGGCGACCTTGAACGGTAGCGGCTCGGCGGGCATGAAGTCCTCCTCGGCGGATGGCACGGCGGCCGGCTGCGCCGCCGCGTGAACCCGACGCTAGGGCATGCGCCGGGACCGTCGCACGCACATCGCACGGTTCTTGACATAAAAATGTTAGAATACTTCCTCATGCGCATCACGGAGGCCGCACGGCGGCTGGGAACCTCCCCGCGGATGCTCAGGTACCGCGATTCTCTGGGCTTGCTCCCCCCGGTGCGCGGACGGCCGGGCGGCGCCGGGCACCGGCACCGCCAGTTCGGTGCGCGGGAGCTCGACGCGGTGACCGCGGAGCTACGGCTGGAGCAGCGCTACGACATCAGCCCCGCAGCGCTGGCATTCGGTCTGCGGGTGCTGGCCGAGCCGCCGGTACGGGCCGCCGTAGCCGATCTGGGACGGCGAGTGGGGCGGCTGCCTTCGCCCCCCGAGCGCGCCCTGGACTTCGAGCAGGAACGCGCCCTGCGCCTCCTGTCCGGCCCGCCCGCCGGGTCCGCGCGCACCGCACGCCCCGCCCGCCCGCGCCCATGATCATTTCGACTTTGCACACGTTTCGACCACGAGAACCGGGACAAAAGGGACAGTTCTTGGTCAGAACGTGTGCAAAGTGAAGGCGATCATGAGGGGTAGGCGGGCGGGGCGGGGGCGGGGGCGGGGTTAGGGGCGCTCGTCGAGATGGCGGGCGGCGCGGACGGCCGGGTCGGTCGCGTCGTCCAGAGCAGGCCGGTACAGGTCAGGTTCCAGGTAGATCACGTCCGCTATGGGCACGGCCTCGCGCACCCTCCGTTCGGCGGAATTGATGGCCGCGGCGATCCCGGCTGCGGTCAGATCCCGGCGGACCTCGATCTTGGCGCCCACCAGCAGCGACTCCGGCCCGATGTGCACGGTGCGCAGGTGGATGACGCACTCGACCTCGGGCCCGTTCTCCAGCGCGGCCACGATCGCGCGTTCCGCCTCCGCGCTGGCCGACTCGCCGATCAGCAGGCTCTTCATCTCGACGGCGAGGACCGCCGCGACGCAGCAGAGCAGCGCGCCGATGGCCAGCGAGCCCGCCCCGTCCCAGGCTCCGTTCCCCGTGATGACGGCGAGGGTCACGCCGATCAGCGCGAACAGCAGCCCGGTGAGGGCCGCGGTGTCCTCGAGCAGCACCACCGGAAGCTCGGGGGCCTTGGCTCGGCGGATGAACGCGGTCCAGCTCAGCTTGCCCCGCACGTCGTTGGAGCGCGACACCGCCGTGCGCAGCGAGAAGGCCTCCAGGACGATGGCCACGCCCAGCACGGCGAACGCCACCGCCGGAGTGGTCAAGTGGTCCGGGTGGATGATCTTCCGGATGCCGTCATAGACGGAGTAGACCCCGCCCACCGCGAACAGCATCACCGCGACGATGAACCCGTAGAAGTAACGTTCGCGGCCGAACCCGAACGGGTGCTGCCGCGTCTCCCGCCGGCCAGACCGGCGCCGGCCGACCAGCAACAGCACCTCGTTGCCGCTGTCCGCCACCGAGTGCACCGTCTCGGCCAGCATCGAAGCCGAGCCCGTGATCAGGAACGCGACGAGCTTCGTCACCGCGATGCCCACGTTGGCGCCCAGCGCGGCCAGGATCGCCCTAGTGCTGCCTTCCTCGATGCCTTCCTCGCTGATGCCGGGTCTCCTCGCGTTCCAGTGGCCGCCTACGCGATGCTGGCCTTCAGCTCCTGGATGGCGGTGATCGGCGACGGGTCGTATCCGAGCGCGATGCCCAGGTAGACGGTCGCGTAGTCGATGAGCTGGACCAGGCTGGCGAGCCGTTCAAGGGGATGATCCCCCGTTGCGGTCAGCTCACTCACGCCGATACCCCGCTCGCCGGCCAACCGCGCGGAAGCCGCGCGGCGCTTGGCCACCTGAGGATGCTCACCGGCGTCGGCCAGCAGGGCCAGGTGCAGCGGCACCGCCGGTTCGGCGCCGTCCCGGCCGGGCGCGAACGGCCCGTCGAGCGCGACGACCTGGTTGTGGTTCGCCTCGGGCAGCACGCCCTGGATCGCCGGGTACTTCGCGTTCTCGTTCAGCTGGCAGGAGAACCGGTAGGCGGCCACGCCGGCCAGCGGGGAGGTGCCCCAGATCATGGGCAGCTTGCCCGCCAGCTCCAGCGCCAGGCCCTTGGCCGGGTTGACGAACGAGTCGCTGTCCGGCCGACAGCGTTGCGAGATGCCCTCGAGCGCGACCGCAGCCGCCTCGTGTGCCTCCGGGCCCGCCTCGCACAGGCCGAACCGCGCGGCCACCCCGATCAGCGGGATGGACAGGCCCCAGAGCGTCGAGCGGGGCATGCCGGCCGACCGCACCGGAACGAACGGGGCGTGCGCCTGCTCGGCCAGGCCCGCGAGCGGCGAGGAAGCGCCGCCGACGCCGACCAGCCGGGATCCCCGGCGTACGGCGTCCTCGGCGGCGGCCAGCGTCTCCTCGGTGGAGCCGGAGCACGACACGGCGATGACCAGATCCGCGGCACTGACCCAGCCGGGCAGCTGGTAGCCGTGCACGGACACGATCTGGGCCGCGCTGCCCGTGCCGCAGACCGCGGCGAGCACGTCGCCGGCGATGCCCGAACCGCCCATCCCCGACACGACGATCGCGCGTGGCCTGCCCGCCGCGACCAGCTCGCTGAAGTCGGTTTCCTGCGTCGCCAGCAGCGCGGAGCGGACCTGGGCCGCGGACGAGGCCACCTGCCGGAGCATGTTGCCCGGGTCCGCCGCCTCGATCTCGTCCGGGTCATCCAGCCGCCACTCGGCCACCTCTGCCATCAGCCGCCCTCCACGGATGGGCCAGCCGACGCCGGGCCCGGCTCCGCGGCCGGCTGCGCGGCCGGGTCGTCCGCTGCCGCGGGGCGGTGTGCCTGCTCGCCGAGGCGCCGGGCCTCATCGATCAGCAGCACCGGGATGTCGTCGCGCACCGGGTAGGCCAGCCCGCAGTCCGGGTTCGTGCAGACGAGCTCGCCGGCCTCATCGTCGGCGTGCAGCGGAGCGTGGCATTGCGGGCAGGCAAGGATTTCCAGCAGCCAGTTGTCGATCTTCACGCGTCCTCCCCGTGCTGGATGATCTGCAGTACCTCATCGCGCAGCTCGGCCATCCGTGCGTTGTCGGCCGCCTCGACGTTGAGCCGCAGCAGCGGCTCGGTGTTCGACGGGCGGACGTTGAACCACCAGTCCGGCGTGTCCACGGTAAGCCCGTCCAGCTCGTCCAGTCTGACCCCGGGGCGGCCGGAGAACTCGTCGCGGACCCGGGCCGTCACCACCGCCTGGTCGGTCACCTCGGTGTTGATCTCCCCGGACGCCGAGTACCGGGAGTACCGGTCGAGCAGCCGGGACAGCGGCTCGCCCTGGCCGCCGAGGGCAGCCAGGGCGTGCAGCGCGGCCAGCATGCCGGAGTCGGCGTACCAGAAGTCACGGAAGTAGAAGTGGCCGGAGTGCTCGCCGCCGAACACCGCACCCTCGTCGGCCATCTTCGCCTTGATGAACGAGTGCCCGACCCTGGTCCGGACCGGGACGCCGCCGTGCTCGGTGATGATCTCTGGCACGGCGCGGGAGGTGATCAGGTTGTGGATGATGGTCGCGCCCGGCTCCCGGGCCAGCTCGCGCGCCGCGATGAGCGCCGTGAGCGCAGACGGGGAGACGATCTCGCCCCGCTCGTCCACGATGAAGCAGCGGTCCGCGTCACCGTCGAAGGCCAGCCCGATGTCCGCCCCGTGCTCGGTGACCGCGCGCTGCAGGTCGCGCAGGTTGCGCGGGTCGATCGGGTTCGCCTCGTGGTGCGGGAAGGTGCCGTCGAGCTCGAAGTACAGCGGCACGAGCTCGATCGGCAGGCCGTCGAAGACCTTGGGCGCGGTGAGCCCGGCCATCCCGTTGCCGGCGTCCACCGCCACCTTGAGCGGCCGGATACTGGACAGGTCCACGAGCTTCTTGAGGTAGCCGGCGTACCCGCCCACCAGGTCCTCCCGGGTGACCGTGCCCGCCGCGCCCTGGCCATCGCGCGTGCCCTGGCCATCGCGCGTGCCCTGCTCGATCATGTCGCGCAGCTCAGCCAGGCCAGTGTCCTGGCCGACCGGCTTGGCTCCCGAACGGCACAGCTTGATGCCGTTGTACTTGGGCGGGTTGTGACTCGCGGTGACCATCGCGCCGGGCAGCCCCAGGCTGCTGCTGGCGTAGTAGAGCATGTCGGTGGAGCCGAGGCCGCCGGCCACCACGTCGGCGCCCTGCCCGGTCACGCCGCGGGCGAACGCCTCGGCCAGCGGACCCGATGAGGTCCGCATGTCATGCACGGTCACCACGGCCTTGGCCCCGGCCAGCCCGACGAAGGCCGCACCGACCGCCTCCGCGACCGTTTCGTCGAGCTCATCGGGCACGACACCGCGGATGTCGTACGCCTTGAAGATCTTCGCCAAATCGCTCACTGCGCCGAGGCCTCCCGAGCACGCTCGCCTCTCTACGGTCGCGCGCCGCGGCGGCGTGGGCTGCCGCGAGGCGCGGACTCAGAGCCTACCGGGAAGGTCCCCGTGGGGCCGACCATCCGGCTCGCCGGTCAAGAGCCTGCGGCCAGCCCTGGCCAGCCAGCGGCAGCCGCGCGATCAGCTTTCGGTCGGCTCCGAGCGCAGCACTCTCAGGTGACCCCGGCGCCCCACCTCGGTTCCCTGCCCGACCGGATCCACGCCCGCCGCGGGGAGAGCCGCCTCCCTGACCGCGTTGGCCAGCGCCTCCAGGTCGTCGATCTGCTGCGCCGCGGGGTCCCCGGGCAGCCGCACCACGTCCCAGCCGCGCGGCGCGGTCAGCCGCCCGGCGTGGGCCTCGCACAGGTCGTAGCAGTGCGGCTCGGTGTAGGCGGCCAGCGGCCCGAGGACGGCGGTTGACTCGCGGTAGACGTAAGTGAGGGTGTAGAGCGCAGTCCGCTTGCAGCCGGTCCGTGAGCAGCGGCGAGAACTCACAAGCCCACCTCGCTCATCATTCTCGTCGGGTAGCGCGAGCGCGCCGCCGACCCCGCCCGGCTGGCGTTGCTCACAACGGCAGACGGTATCTGTCCGCGAGCGGTAAAGCCATCACCCGGGGCACTCCGCACGATCGTGTCTTGCGCCGGCCCGGCGGAGTCGTTCTCATCGGGAGTCCGAACGGAGCTACGCTCGGTAGCTGTGCACGACGGCGACCCGACACCGGCACCGGCAGCCTCCCGGATCAAGCGCAGAGATCGCCATGGCCGCGGGCTGCGCGGGCTGCTCGCCCCGCCGGGAGTACCGCTGCGCCGCAGCCGGGCCCAGCAGTTTGGCGACCTGGTGGTCGAGGCCATCGCCCGGCTGGAGCCGCGGTGGGAAGCCGAGCTGTCGCGGGTCGAGTTCGCGGTGCAGGAGGTGCCGGACGGCGACCCGCCGGACGGTGAGCGGGACGCGGTGCCACTGGCCCGGCTTGACCCGGGCCCGGACGATCCCGGTGATCCGGCGCACGGCCCGCGGATCATCCTGTACCGGCGTGCGCTGCTGGCGCGGGCCGACAGCGAGGAAGAACTGGCCGACCTGGTGCTCGACGTCGTGATCGAGGAGTTCGCGCGCCTGCTCGGCGTCGACCCCGAGATAGTCGACCCCGACTACGACGAAGACGAATGACCGGCCAGACCGCTGACTTGCACACGGTCCGGTCATCGGATCGGGGGCGAAACACCATGGACTTGGTCGTAACACGTGAAAAGTGGCCCGTCCGCGAGCGCTAAGGGCGGGGCGCGGAGGTCGTCAGCGAATCGCGGACCGGGGAGAGCGAGACCCGGGTCAGGGCGCTGGCCACCGGCATGATGCCGAGCACGGTGCCGCTCTTGGAGGCCAGCACCTGTCCCGCATAGACCGGGCCGGAGCCCGGCAACGGGGTTAGCACGACGGCGAAGCCCGCCCCCCAGTGCGAGCCCCGAGGCGCGGTGATCTTGACCGTGGCGCTGCGGTGGGCCCGGACCGATACCAGACGGCTGGTGGCGGGGGCGACGTTGCCACCATCGGCGTCGCCGCCGCTGCCGGTGCTGGCGGCCGGGCGGTCGCTGGAGGTCAGGCCGCTCACGCCCATGGTGAGCCGGACCCGCGCGGCCCGTTCCGGGGCCGACAGGACCAGGGTGGTGATGTCGGCCCGCTGACCCACATCGGCCAGTACGCCCTGTTCCTGCAGGGCGGGTGCGGCGGCGGTCATCGCGCCGGACGCCCCGGCCGGCCCGGCGGGGATGGTGATGGCCGCGGTGACCGGGACGCTGGACGTGATCGCGACCGCGCCGACCACCCCGGACAGCGAGGTCAACTCGATCCGGTTGGCCGAGCCCGCCGGGATGTCGATCGCATCGCCGCCGGTCGGATGGTACGTTCCGCCGGGTGAGACCACGCTGAGCTTGACCTGCGCGTCGGTTCCCCCTGGGTCCGCCAGGTCGAGCACACGCGGACCCTTCGACCCCGGCATTCCCGGGATGACCAGGCGCCGGGATGGTGACTGAGCGGGCGGCAGCCATTGCCCGCCACCGTTGCGCTGCGAGCTTTCCCGTAGCGCGGCCACGACGCGGCCGGCGCTGGTGCGCACGTGCAGGGCGATGGCGCGTGAACCGTGGACCAGGCCCGCCAGGGACTGGACGACCAGGCCGTGCGCGGGCACGACGATCCCGGTGTCGGCGCCGGCGTGCAGCGGGCCGGTATCGGTGAAGACCTCCACGTCCACCGTGGCGGCCTGGCTGTCGACGTTCATGAGATCGAGTTCGATGGTCCTGGCCGACTGCTGGCCAGGCACGGCGAACCAGAAGTCGGTGCCCGGGCTGCCGCAGCGCGCGGTGGCCACCCCGCCCGCCGTCTGCTCTGCCTCCAGCCCTTGTGCCATCGAGCCGGCGGCCTGGACCATCACCCCGCCCGGCCGCGCGACAGCCACGGCGGACCTGTTCGCACCCGGCGAGCTTGGGGCACGACTGCCCGGGCTGGCCGCGGGCGCGGCCGGTACGCCGGTCAGTGACAGCACGCCCGGCTGAGACAGGCGACGCAGCGGGCCGGCCGCGCCGCCACTCACCGAGAGCCTGCTCACCGCGGCCTGGCCCGGGCCGGAGCCCCCGCCGGTGGCCAGCACGGCCACGCCGGCGCCGTGGCTGCCGGGTGAGCCGGGCGACGGGCAGGCCCGCATGCCGACGCTCGCCGGGGTCGTGCGGAGCACCGCGGCCTGCTGGCCCGCTGATACCGTCACCGGCTTGCCGAGCCACGCCACGGCGGCCAGCGCGACGAGCGCGAGCACGACCAGCGCGAGGACGGTGAACCTGTTGGCCGCCGGGATCCTCACCGTTCGGCCTCCTGCGGCTGGCCGACCGGGCCGCCGGGGGCCCAACCCGTCTCACCAGCGGCCTCGCCCCGCGCTGCGACCGAGTCCGGCACGGCGCTCCCCTCCTCGGCGGCAGCCAGGTCCGGCGCGAAGCCGTCGTCCCCGGCGGGGAGGCGACTGGGCCGCTCGAGATCCTGTGGCGGCGCGGACGCCCTGCCCCGGTCCCGCGCCGGCGCGCGGCCGACGCTGAGCACGCGGTGCGGACCGGTGCCGTGGCCGTCGTCCCCGGCGCGACGCCGTCGCCCTCGCGACCGCGTCCCGTGCGAGCCGCGCCGGGGGCCGGCGGTCGTGTCCTTGTCACGGGCACCTGCGGCGGCCAGGTGGCTGGCGCGACGGACCCGGTCCTCGCCGCCGGCTCCGCCTGCGTCTGGAGCCGAATCCTGCGCGCCCGGTAGAGCCAGGGCCACTACCACCACGAGGATCAGCACTTCCAGAGCGACCATGACTTCGCGCCCGGTCTGGTCTCGCGTGATGTCGAGCCTGCCGCCGCCCGCGGGCAGCCGGAATGCCTGCGCCCAGCCGTACGCCGGGCTCGGCAGCGCGGTGAGTGGCCGGCCGTTGAGCGAGGCATGCCAGCTGGCGCTGGCCGGCTCGGCGAGCACCAGCGTCCCGCCGGCGGCCGGGACAGCGGCGCCGTTGACGCTCACCGTGCCCGACGCCAGGTCCACCTGGGCACCGCCGGGCTCGACCACGCGAACGCGCCCCGCGGGCACGCTGACCCGCCACAGCGCGAAGGAGGAGGTCTGGCTGACAGGCCGCAGCCCCACGACGCCATCCAGCAGGCGAGCGAGCCCCGGGTCCACCGGGGCGGGCAGCAGGACGTAGCCGACGGCGAACTGTGCGAGCGACTCGCCCGCATTGCCCGCTTCGGTCCCCTGCTGCGCGGTCAGGCCAGCCACGATCCGGTCCAGCGCCCGCGCGGCGGCGGGCGGCTCGGTGAGCGCTTCGGCGCCGAGCGGCGGATCGCTGCCGCGCAGCAAGGTGTAGCTCACCGATCTCGGCCCGGGCCGGAGCACCAGCGTGCGCGGCTGCAGGCCGCTGTGGCTGGAAACGGACACGAACTCGGGCAGCACGGGCGAGGCCACGTTGCTGACCGGCCCGGATACGCCGGTAACGATCCAGTACGCGGCGGTCAGCACCGGCAGTGCGGATGCGGCGATGGCCAGCGCACAGACTCCCGCCCTGCGCACCCCGCCCGCGGCGAACGCGCCATGCAGGTCATCGCCGACCGAGGCCACCGCCAGCAGCAGGCCTAGGGCGGCAACGATGAGCGCGACCCCGGGCCACGCGGGCAGCACCGGGCCGCCACCCGGCGGACTGACCAGGAACCGGCTCACCGCGATAGCGACCAGCAGGCCGACCAGGGCCACTCCCCAGGACGCGGCGACAGCGAATCCGCGGCGGCGTAGCAGCAGGGCGGCGAGCGCGGCCAGCAGCAGGCCGCCGGTCACCCAGGCCGGCGGCAACCCCGGGCCCCCAGGGCTCAGCAGCAGCACCGACCTGGCCGGGAGCTTCGCGCTGGCCAGTCCGGGCTGCTGCAGGCCTGCCTCGAGCAGCAGGGTGGACGGGTGCTCGGCGACGTCCAGGGTCCAGGGCGCCAGCAGGACGGGGGGGACGAGCGCGACGATGGCCAGGTTGACCGCCATGGCCCGGCGCGTCCGGGCGAAGGCGAGCGCGGCCAGGGCCGCGACGATGACCGCCACCACCCACACCAGCGGCACGAACGCGGCGGCGATCGCGATGAGCAGGCCGGTCGCCCAGGCGGCCCGCCGGGACTGCCGTGACCGCTCGGTGAGCATCCGGCCCGCGGTGCAGGCGATCACCGGCAGCAGCATGAAGACCACCGCGGTGCCGAACCTGCCCGACGCGACCGCCCCGGTAGCGACCGGGAGCAGCGCGTAGGACGCCGCCAGCCACACGCGGACGGGCGTTCGGGTGGTGATCCGCCCCGACGCGAGGTACGTGATGGCGCCGGCGATCGGAACGCAGCCGAGCAGGATCACGGCCATGGCCAGCCAGGGTTTCCCGCCCAGGATGGTCGATGCGGCCGCGATGACCGCGACGTAAGGCGGGGTGCTGGCCGCCGAGCCCGCCCCCACCGCGTGGAAGCCCGCCAGGTACTCGCTCCACAGGCCGGACGCGCCGCCCCAGGCGGGCAGCAGGGCCCCGCCGCCGAGCGGCCCCGAGCCGAGCAGCGATCGCTCGGACACCAGGGCTATCGCGGTCAGGGCGACGACCAGCAGGATCCCGGGATTGGTCAGTATCCGCTGCGCGAATCCGGAATCGGTGAGCAGCGATTCGTCCTCGGACGGGTCATCGGACGCGTGATGCGTGCCGAGCGTCTCGGCCCGCGACGACGGGGCCAGCGTGTCCATCGCGAACTCGGCCAGCTTGCGCAGCGAGTGGCCGGGAAGCACCTGCGAGCGCAGCGCGCCGTACGCCCTGCGGCGGCCGCGGCGGCGCCGGCGGCGGGCACCGAATAGCAGGCCCGGCCGGGTGAGCAGGTAGCCCAGAGCGGCCGCCTCGTCCCGCGCGGCCTGCGGGCGCTTGGTGAGCAGGAAGAACAAGGTCCTGGCCGCGGACAGGACCGCGTTCCCGGCCAGCGCGGCGATCATCGCGGGCAGCGGCAGGTTCGCCAGGAGCACGATCAGCGCGTTGCGGCGATCGGCCCGCTTGGGGTGCGGGGCGACGGAGGTCTGCCTGCGCCCCCGGGCCGAGGCTTCCAGGTGGAAGACGACCGCGCCGGTGATGACCCGGACCCGGTACCCGGCGGCATGCACCCGCCAGCAGAAGTCCATGTCGTCCCGGAAAAGGCGGAGCCCGGGATCGAAGCCGCCGACCTCATCCCAGACATCCCGGCGGGCGAGCATGCCCGCGCTGCCGACGGCGAGCACGTCTCGGTCGCCGTCATGCTGGCCCTGGTCGATTTCCCGCGGTTCGATCCCGGTGATCCGGCGGCCGACCGTGTCGATCGCCAGCCCGGCCTCGAGGATCACCTGCCCGTCGGCCCAGTCCAGCACCTTGGGGCCGAGGACAGCCGCGCCCGGGGTTTGCGCGGCACCGCGCAGCAGTTCCGCAAGGGCGCCAGGATCCGGCTCGCAATCGTCGTGCAGCAGCCAGATCCATTCGGTCGGTGCTTCCCCGGGGGCGCGGCCCGGTTGATAGCTGCCCTGTCCGCCCCAGCCGTCCGGCTCCGCTGGGTCCCCCCAGCTCCGGTCCGGCCCGGCCGGACCGCCCTGGCGGGCCGGCTGTACCGGAGCGCTCGCCGCCCGGTGCCGCAGCGCGCGGCCGATGGCGGCGCCGTAACCAGTGTCCCGCTCCATCCCGAACACGGCCTCGGACCCGATCAGGTCGGCGAGCACCGCTCCGCTGCGGTCGTGGCTGCCGGTGTCCACCGCCACGATGCGCTGGACGGGGTGGGTCTGCCCGAGCACGGCGTCAGCGACACGCGGTAGCCACTCGGCTCCATCGTGGGCGACGATGATGGCCGTGACTATCTGATCGGAATATGTATCGTTCGGCGACAAGGGTCCGCTTGGCTGGTGGGAGTTGCCCATGCCGACCGGATCGCAACGCGCCGTTCCGGACCCGGCTTGGCGGGCGAGTACGCGTGAACAATACGCGAACCGATCCTGTCCCGTCCGGCAAAGTCTGCTGCTCGGCCCGGCACGCCCGGCAGGTCAGGGCGGGACGGCCGGGGTGCCCGCGCTACGGCAGGCCTACTGCGATCCGGCTAGCCCGCCTGCCGCTTCAGCCGGCGGCGCTCACGCTCGGAAAGGCCGCCCCAGATACCGAACCGCTCATCGTGCTCGAGCGCGTACCCCAGGCACTCGGAGCGCACCTCGCAGCCCCCGCAGACCCGCTTGGCCTCGCGGGTCGAGCCGCCCTTCTCAGGGAAGAACGCCTCCGGGTCCGTCTGCGCGCAGAGCGCGCGCTCCTGCCAGCCCAGTTCCTCGGTCTCATCCGCCGCAAAACCGAAGATGCCAGTGTCCGGCACGGTGATGGCTTCACTCACGGCGCACCTCCTACCCCCTCCCGGAGCCCCCCGTCGTACTGCGCCTCTCCCTGGACGCACGAACTACATTAGTGGAATTACACGCGCGTGTCTTCCGCCCCGTCAAGCCCGAGAGGTGATAATGACCGTCAGGTGACACAAAAAGTCCGCCCGCGGTGCCCTGGGAAGGCGAAGCCCGGCCGGCTCGCACGGGGCTGCTGCCGCGACGCCACGACGGGGTGGAACGCCCTTCCGTTGACGCCGAGCGTTTGCAGCGTGAGCAGCACCTGCGCTTCGCGTTAACGGCTCCGGCGGGCTTAACTCAAGCGGAATCCTCGTCCTCGTCCGGGGCGCGGTGGTTGCGGGCGGCTGGCCGCTCGCTCGGCGTCCCCGACTGCTGGCTCGCCGAAGCGCCGGCCGTCCCGCCTGGCTGCTGGCCATAGCCCTGTTGTGACTGTCCCGGCTGGTCGTAGCCGGGTGGGGCGTACGCCTGCTGGCTGTAGCCCTGGTGCTCCGGCCGGGCATACCCCTGCTGCTGCCCGTAGCCCTGCTGCCCGTAGCCCTGCTGCCCGTAGCCCTGCTGGCTGTAGCCCTGCTGGCTGTAGCCCTGCTGCTCCGGCCGGGCGTACCCCTGCTGCTGGCCGTAGCTGGGCTGGGTGTAGGCCTGCTGCCCGGGCTGGGCGTATCCCTGACCGGGCTGGGTGTACCCCTGCTGCCCCGACTGACCGTAACCAGGCTGCGACGGTGCGGGCTGCGGATACTGTGCCTGTGGCACCCGGGTCGGCTGCTGCCCGTAGCCCTGCTGTCCGTAGCCCTGCTGGGCGTAACCCTGCTGTCCCGGCTGCCCGTATCCCGCCTGAGCCTGCGCCTGCTGCGCCTGGGCCTGTGCCTGCTGGGCTTGGGTTTGCTGGGCCGACGGAACGCGCCCCGCCTGCTGCCCGTAGCCGGGCTGACCGTAACCGGCTTGTCCCGGCAGCTGCTGGGTGGTCGTAGCCGCCGCGGCGTGCCCGCCCGACGCCGCCGGGCGGCCCTGCAGCTCGGCCGCGCGCAGGACCGCCAGCGTGAACATCAGGCCGGCGACCGCGACGATAAGGCTGACCAGGCCGGTGAGGAAGCTCTGCGCCTTGCCGGACGTCGACAGGTCCGAGCCGAACGCAGCCAGCCAGCAGATCACGCCGAGGATGAGCGCCGCGGCCTGCAGTACCGCGGCGCCCAGCGTGATCTCCCTGGCGCGGCTCACCTTGCCGCCGGCGAGGGTCGCGAGCATCACCGCGGCCACGGGCAGTGCCGTTATGTAGACGGCGCAGAAGTAACCGAACGCATCGAGGGCGCGGTCGCCGAAGTTCAGTCCGCCGCCGGGCAAGCTCGTGACCAGGCGGTCGAAAAGCTGGCTCTGCGCGTTCAGCAGGGTCCACAGTCCCACGATCACGCTGAGCGCCGTGGCCGCCAGCAGCAGCAACGCGGCTGGCTCGCGGACTCGCTGTGCTTGGTTCCGTATCACCGGGGCTCCCTGGATGTCTGGTGACGGCGGGCGGCTTTCCGTGGCCGACCTGCCATGTCGCCGCGGCATGCGGCGCGGCGCCCGGCGGCGGAACCTGCGAGACTGTCCGCCATGCGCATCACCGTGCTCGCCGGCGGCGTCGGGGCCGCCCGGTTCCTCCGCGGCCTGAGAGCCGCCGTCCGGGACGCCGAGATCACCGTCATCGGCAACACCGGGGACGATATCACTCTGTATGGCCTGCGGGTGTGCCCTGACCTTGACACCGTGATGTACACGCTCGGCGCCGGCATCAACGAAGAGCAGGGCTGGGGACGGGCCGACGAGTCCTTCACGGTGCAGCGTGAGTTGGCCGCTTACGGCGCGGGGACAGACTGGTTCGCCCTCGGTGACAGGGATATCGCCACACACATCACGCGCACCCGGATGCTCGCCGGCGGCATCCCGCTGTCAGCGGTCACCGAGGAGCTGTGCCGAAGGTGGCGGCCGGGCGTGCGGCTGATCCCGATGTCGGACGACCTGGTGCAGACGCACGTGGTCATCGAGGAGGACGGCGTCCGCCGCACCATCCACTTTCAGGAATGGTGGGTGCGGCTGCACGCCGCGGTCCCGGCCGTGGCGATCACCCCGGACGGGGCGGCGGAGGCCGCGCCGGCGCCGGGGGTCATCGAGGCCATCGAGGCCGCCGACTTCGTCCTGTTTCCGCCCTCCAATCCGGTGGTGAGCATCGGGCCCATCCTGGCCGTTCCGGGTATCGCCGACGCGGTCCGGGCCAAGACCGTCGTGGGTGTATCGCCGATCATCGGCGGGGAGCCCGTCCGCGGCATGGCAGACGCCTGCCTGACCGCGATCGGCGTGCAGACGAGCGCGACCGCGGTCGCTGCGCACTTCGGGCCGGGGCTGCTGGACGGCTGGCTGGTGGACGAGCAGGACAAGGAGGCCGTCGATGATCCGCGGCTGGCCGGTATCGAGGTCCGCGCGCTCCCGCTCTACATGCGGGACCCGGCCAGCACGGCCGAGATCGCCCGCACCGCGATCGAGCTGGCCGCGGAGCTTGGCTCGTGACCAGCATCAGCATCAGCATCATCGGGGTGGCCGGGCTGCCCGAGGTCATGCCGGGCGCGGACCTGGCCGCGCTGGTCGAGGCGGCCGAGCCTGACCTGCGCGACGGCGACATCCTCGTCGTCACCTCGAAGGTCATCAGCAAAGCCGAGGGACGGCTGGTCCGCGCCGACCGGGAGCAGGCGATCGACGCCGAGTCGGTCAGGCTGGTAGCCCGGCGCGGTCAGACGAGGATCGTACAGACCAGGCACGGGCTGGTGCTGGCCGCTGCGGGCGTGGACAACTCCAATACGCCGCCGGGCACGGTGGCCCTGCTGCCTGAAGATCCGGACGCATCGGCGCGGCGGCTGCGCAAGGATCTGGCTGGCCGGCTGGGCGTCCGCATCGCGGTCATCATCACCGATACCCTGGGCAGGCCGTGGCGTACCGGACAGGCCGACGCCGCGATCGGCGTCGCGGGCCTGGTCCCGGTCCAGGACCACCGCGGACAGACCGATTCGTTCGGGAACCTGCTCGAGGTCACGATGGCCGCGGTGGCCGATGAGGTCGCCGCCGCCGCCGACCTGGTCAAGGGAAAGGCGGACGGCATCCCCGCGGCGGTGGTCCGAGGCATGGACGGCCTGGTCACCGCCGACGACGGGCCCGGCGCGGCCGCGCTGATCAGGCCGGCCGACGAGGACATGTTCCCGTTCGGCTCGGCGGATGTACCGCAGGTCCGGCGGACCGTGCGCGAGTTCTCCGCCCGGCCGGTCGACCCGGCTGCCGTGCACCGGGCCGTCGAGGCCGCGTTCACCGCTCCCGCGCCTCATCACAGCACTCCCTGGCGGTTCGCGATCCTTGAATCCGAACGGGCTCGGCGGGAACTGCTCGACGCGATGCTCGCCGCCTGGCAGGCGGACCTGCGCGCAGATGGTTTCACCGCGGACCAGATCGCCCGCCGGGTGCGCCGCGGCGAGCCGCTCAGGCGGGCGCCGTTGATCATCGTCCCGTGCCTGGTGGCCGAGGCCGCGCACGCCTATCCGGACCCGCGCAGGTCCGCCGCGGAGCGGGCCATGTTCCTGGTCGCCATGGGGGCCGGCGTGCAGAACCTGCTGGTGACGCTGGCCGCGCAGGGTCTCGGCTCGTGCTGGGTGTCCAGCACGCTGTTCTGCCCGCAGGTGGCGATCGAGACGCTCGGGCTGCCGTCGGATTGGGAGCCGATGGGCGCGGTCGGGGTGGGTCATCCCGCGGGTGAGGCGTCGCCGCGGCCGGACCGGGATGTCTCGGCGTTCGTTCGCCACGTCTAAACCGTCTAAACCGTCTAAACCGTCTAGACCGGCGCGCCGGAAGCACCCGCTCGCCCATCCGGCTGTCGGCTGCGCCGAACGCCGACTGTGCAAGCAGATGCTCCCGGCACTCAAGCGCAGATTTTGGGGTGGCGAGCGATGAAGCTCGAGCCCTTTACGCGTCGGTGGAGAACCTGATCGAGGTCGGGTCCAGTTCCACGCCGGGCCAGACTCGCAGGCCGGCGCGCAGCTCGTTGCCCGTGCCGATGCTCGCCTCGTCGCCGATGACCACGCCGTCGAGCACCACGCCGTCGCCGATATGGGCACCCTGACCCAGGACGCTGCCACGGACGTGCGCGCCCGCGGCGACGATCGCGTTGGCGAAAAGAACGCTGCCGTCCACGGTGGCCTCTGGACCGATGATGGCGCCCGCGCCGACGACGGTGCCGCCGGTGAGACGCGCGCTGGCGTCGACCGTGGCGCCGGGCAGCACCAGCGCCTCGCCGGGCGGTCGGGGCAGGACGGGCGAGGCCAGGCGGCCGAGCACGAGGTCGCACGAGCCCCGCACGAAGGCCTCGGGCGTGCCCACGTCCAGCCAGTACGCGTTGTCCACGTACCCCATCACGATCTGGCCGGATTCGATCAGGGCAGGAAAGGTCTCGCGCTCGACCGACACCACCCGCCCCGGCGGTATCTCGTCGATGGCGTGCCGGGCGTAGACGTAGCAGCCGGCGTTGATCTGGTTCGTCGCCGGGTGCGGGGTCTTCTCCAGGAACGCGGTCACCCGTCCGTTGCCGTCGGTCGGGACGCAGCCGAACCTGGCCGGGTCGGGCACCTGCACCAGGTGCAGCGTGACCGCTGCGTCGGACTTGCGGTGCAGGTCCAGCTGGGCCCCCAGATCGTGGCCGGACAGGACATCGCCGTTCAGCACCACGACCGGGTCATCCGGCCCGCTGCGCAGCCGGGAAGCCGCGTTCCGGATCCCGCCGCCGGTGCCCAGCGGCTCCTCCTCGTGCACGTAGTCGATCTCGAGTCCGAGCCCGGATCCGTCGCCGAAGCATTCGGCGAACATCGGCGACCGGTAAGCGGTCGCGAGCACTACCCTGGTCACCCCGCAGGACGCGGCCCGGGCGAGCTGGTGGGCGAGGAAAGGCACGCCCGCGGTGGGCAGCAGCGGCTTGGGGACCGAGACGGTCAGCGGTCGCAGCCGGGTACCCCGGCCGCCGACCAGGACAATGGCTTCGAGCGACTCGCCGCCGCCTGGTCCGCGTGAATCGCCTGGCATGGGCAGGGAGGTTACTCTGCTCGCTGCTCGGCCGCACGCTGGTACGAGACCAGGTGCGCCTCCGCCGAGGCCGCCCAGGTGAATTCCTGGGCGCGAGCCTCGCCCGCGGCGCCCAGCGCCTCGCGCCGCCCGGCATCCTCGATCAGTGCCCGCAGCGCGTCGCGGATGCTGTCGGCGTCCGGCTCGGTGTAGGCGACCGCGTCCCCGCCGACCTCGGGCAGCGATGTCCGGTGCGTGGTCAGCACGGGCGCGCCGCACGCCATCGCCTCGAGCACCGGCAAGCCGAACCCCTCGCCCCGGCTGGGGAAGGCCACCACGAGCGCTCCGCCCAGGTAGCCGGGGAGATCGGTGAAGCGCAGGTAACCGGGGCGGACCAGGCGCAGGTGCGCCGGCACGGCCGCGACCGCCGAGTCCACCTCTTCGCTCCAGCCGCTGCCGCCGCCGAGCACCAGCGCCGGGGGGTCCTCGATGTCGGGGACCGCCGAGGCCCAGCCCC
>Ga0207693_10000308_pt1 | contig 45611 bp, 37 predicted proteins | sample LARL81metaG_FD_184347 | JGI IMG/M metagenome (GOLD analysis project Ga0207693, IMG submission 184347) | Corn, switchgrass and miscanthus rhizosphere microbial communities from Kellogg Biological Station, Michigan, USA - LAR L8-1 metaG... | ecosystem: Host-associated > Plants > Roots >... | reverse complement strand
CAGGCCTTACGTCACTGGCGTAAACCCCTTGTGGTCTTCACGCCCAAAAGCATGCTGCGTCATCCCGACGCATCTTCCGGGATTGAGGAGTTCACTCAACAGCGATTCCTGAATGTGCTGCCAGACAAAGATTTGGCGGAAGCCGAGGGTGGCGGAGTGACTCGCATTCTGCTCTGTACAGGCAAGATCGGTCACGAATTGCGCGCCGAACGACGAAAGAAAAAGGAGACATCCAGCGCGATCATATTTCTCGAGCAGATCTACCCTTTTCCTGAAAAAGAGCTCGAGCGGATTTTCGCGCTCTATCCTTCAGCCCGCGAGATCGTCTGGGTGCAGGAAGAGCCGGCTAACATGGGGGCGCTGTTTTATGTGCTTCCGCGTCTGCGTCGGATTGCCGGCGAGCGGCCCGTCCTGTCGATCAAACGTTCAGCAAGTGCCAGCCCGGCCACAGGTTCTGCCAAGGCGCACGAAGTCGAACAGAAAACCCTGGTAACCATGGCGCTGAACACAAAACACCAATAACGATGGTTTTGCGTAAGCGAAGAGATAGAACTTCTGTCCAGCCGAGCGAACCTCTGCAATTCTGGGACGGTTTGTCCCTATTCGGCCCGTCCGTTTGTATTCGAAAATGTTAATCTTCCCGCTTAACCTCAATGCCTCGCTCGTCGAAAACTCGGCCTCCCACCATCGCCATCGACACGGGTGGAACCTTCACTGATTGCATTTGGATAGAGCACGGGCAACTTCGGATGCTGAAGGTGTTTTCCACACCGGCGGACCCTTCCCAGGCAATCGCCGAGGCCTTGCAACAAATCAGTCCTTCGGGCCCGGTAGTTCTTCTGCACGGAACAACGGTCGGTACCAATACCCTGTTACAGCGAAAAGGAGCACGGGTCGCGCTGGTTACAACCGCCGGTTTCGAAGACGCCATCGAGATCGGCCGTCAGGCGCGTCCCAAACTCTATGACTTCTTTTTCGATCGCGTCGAACCACTGGTCGCCGCGGGCATGCGTTTCGGTCTGAATGAGCGTACGGCCAGCGATGGCGAGATCTTGCATTCTCCTTCTGCCAAAGACTTAGAGTCTCTACATCAAAATCTTCGCCAGAGCACTCCCGAGGCGATCGCCGTATCGCTGCTGTTCTCCTTCGCCAATCCGGCGAATGAGAAAGCAGTAACCAGTGCTGTCAAAGAACTCGGCGTACCTGTCTCGATATCGCACCAGATTATCCCCGAATTCCGCGAATACGAGCGCACCAGTACCGTGGTGGTGAACGCATACCTGCAACCTGTGATGCAGCGATATCTGGGGAATCTTGCGCGACGTACGCGATCAGGACGAAATTCACGCGAAAGCGCGTCCCGTATTTTCGTCATGCAATCGAACGGCGGAATCACCGCAATTGGTTCTGCGGCGCGTGAACCTGTGCGCACGGTCTTCTCCGGCCCCGCTGGCGGTGTCGTTGGAGCGGCCGCCATGGCCTGCCGGAGTGGGTATGACCGCATCATTACATTCGACATGGGCGGAACTTCCACGGACGTTGCTCTCATTGATCGCGATATTCAAGCCGGCAGCCAGGCCGAAATTGCTGGTTTGCCGGTCAGCGTGCCCATGCTCGACATCCATACCGTCGGTGCAGGGGGAGGCTCGATTGCCCGATTCGATGCTGCCGGCGCGCTGCGCGTGGGCCCAGAATCCTCCGGTGCCGATCCTGGCCCCATCTGCTACGGGCGAGGCATCGAACCTACAGTCACTGATGCCAATCTTCTTTTGGGACGGCTTCAACCGCATTGTTTTCTCGGAGGAGATTTCACCCTCGATCTTGAGCGAACGCAATGTCTTGTCGCGGAGTGGCTCAAACGGCACGCCGTTAACCTCAGCGCGAAGAAGTTCGCTGCCGGAGTGATTCGCGTAGTTAATGCAACCATGGAAAAAGCCGTTCGCGTGGTATCCGTAGAACGCGGTTACGACCCGCGCGACTTCACTTTGGTGGCTTTTGGCGGGGCGGGTGGCCTCCATGCCTGCGAACTCGCTGAGGCTCTCAGTATTCCGCGAGTGATTGTCCCTGCGCTTCCCGGCGCTCTCTCGGCTTTCGGAATCCTGGTCAGCGATGTGGTCAAGAATTATTCGCGCACCGTGCTGTGGCGAGTCCAAAACAAACTGCCAGCCGACCGGCTCGCACGGGAGTTTGCGACATTACGTCTTCGCTCCCAAGCCGACTTCCACCGCGAAAAATGGTCCGGCAGCCTTGTGCACCACGGCAGCGTGGACGTCCGATACCAAGGCCAGGGATACGAGTTGAGCATTCCATACACCCAAAACCTGATTCGTGATTTTCGCCAGGAGCACCAACGCCGCTATGGCTATCATTACCCGAATCGCGAACTCGAACTTGTCACCCTGCGACTTCGCTCATCGATCAAGTCATCTCAGGCTCGATTGCTGGCAAAGACGGAAGCTGCCCGGACGGCATCTCTCGCTCCGGATCGGACAATACCCAGCCGCATGCCGGCTTTCTCGGGAAAGAAATCGGTAGCCGCAATCCATTCCCGCGACTCTCTAAGAGTCGGCAAAAATTACGCCGGCCCCGCCATCATCACGGAATACAGCGCCACTACGGCAGTGCCGGCAGGCAAGCGCTTTTGGTTGGATCGGGTGAACAACTTGGTGATTGAAACGCAACGGTATTTCCCAGACCGCTAGGTGCTCTCGTCAAACCCCCGCTACAATACTCCCCATGAAACCCAGCATCTTTGTAGTCGAAGACGATCCAGACATTTCCCGACTCGTGCGGCATCACCTCGAAGCGGACGGTTTCGCTGTAAGAGTGTTCGCCACCGGCAATACGGTTATTGCCGATTCCGAACGTCAGCGTCCCGCTCTGTTCATTCTCGACATCATGGTGCCGGGTAAAGATGGTCTCGAACTTTGCCGTCAGATCCGCCAGATACCGGCACTGGCAGCCACCCCCGTAATCTTCCTGACTGCTAAGAGCGGAGAAGCCGACCGCATCCTCGGCCTTGAACTCGGCGCCGACGACTACATTCCCAAGCCTTTCAGCCCTAGAGAACTCGTCGCCCGCGTCAAGGCCGTGCTGCGGCGCTTCGAACGGCCTCTGTCGCAGGCGCCGGTCAAGATTAGCGAGATCGAAATCGATCCCGGCGCCATGACCCTTAGCGTGCGCGGCAATCTGGTAACGACCACCGCTACCGAGTTTCGGCTGCTTGACTATTTCGCCCGCCACATTGGCCGCGTCTTCACGCGCGATCAGTTACTTGATTCCGTATGGCGTGACACTGCTTATGTCACGCCGCGTTCCGTGGATGTGTATGTCCGGCGCATCCGTGAGAAAATCGAGCCCGATCCCGAGAACCCCCGCTATCTAAAAACCGTGCGTGGCGCCGGTTACCGCTTCGAGGCCCCAAAGTGAGAAACCGCATCTTCGTGAAACTGATGGTAGCTTTCGGGCTGGTGATTTTGTCTGCCACGGTGACATTGGATGTTTCCATCCGTCATGCCTGGGACGAGTCCCTTCGCCAGGGAATCGAGCGCAACCTCCGGCAAAAGACGTTGATGCTTGCTAACCGCGTAAACAGCGCTCTCGCGTTGTCTACCTCTTCAACACAGCCGTCGTTATCAGAACTCGCTTCACAGGAAGCACAGGCCGCTGGCGCCCGCGCGACCATCATTGATTCACGAGGTAAGGTGTTGGCTGATTCTGAAGGCGATCCGGCCTCCCTGGAGAACCAATCGACCCGCCCGGAATTTGCCGCTGCGCTGAAAGGTGAAGCAGGCACCGACGCTCGCCAAAGCCGTACCGTAGGCATTCCCTTTCTCTATGTGGCCGCACCGGTGAGCGGCGGTGCGGTTCGTCTTGCTTATCCTCTTTCGGAAGTGAGCGCAGTGCTGGCAAGTGTTCGCCGCTCGCTTTTGATCAGTTCACTGTTGGCCTTTGCAGTTTCGGCCGTAATCTCAGCCCTGGCGGCGCATTTGACTGCAGGTCGTCTGCACCTCATCGTGCAATTCGCCGATCGGATCGCCGCTGGAGATTTAACGGCGCGCATTGGCGAAAAATCCGAAGACGAAATTGGCCATGTAGCAGCCGCTCTCGATAAAACCGCCCGCCGTCTCGAATCCAGCTTCGCGGCTTTACAGACCAGTCAACGCCAGCTCGAAACCCTCCTCAACAGCATGCAGGACGCCGTCATCGCCGTCAGTGCCGACGATCGCGTCCAGTGGGCCAACCACTCCATGGACAAACTGGTTCCCCAGCACTCTCGCAAGAACGCGCCACTAGTGGAGACAGTTCGTGATCCCGATTTCCTCAGCGCCGTGCGTGAGGCGAGCGAATTGCGCCGGGTAACCACCGCTCGCGCCGCGTCAATCCTGCCAGGCCGTACCTTTGATGTCACGGCCGCGCCGATGCCGGGGGGCGGAGCCGTGGCTGTCTTGCGCGATCTCACCGAAACCGAACGAGTGGAAAAGACGCGCCGCGATTTTATCGCCAACGTATCGCACGAGCTTCGGACCCCGCTGACTTCCATCCAGGGCTACACTGAGACTCTGCTCGACAGTGCGTCTGAGAACAACCATACCCGCGAATTTCTCGAAATCATTCGCAAGAGTGCTGTGCGCATGTCACGACTTACCGAGGATCTGCTTACCTTGGCTCGAGTAGAGTCCGGCGAGCAGCGTTTTGACATTCAACCCGTAGCACCGGCGGAGCTTCTCCAGGAAGCAGTGCAGAGTTTCCGTGAGATTGCTCGCGCACAACAGGTTGAATTGAACGTCGAGGACGCGGCGGGCAGTCCTGTGGGTGCAGATTCCGAAGCCATTCATCAGATATTTTCGAATTTATTGGAAAATGCGTTGAAGTATGCGGCTTCTGGCGGTCGCATTGTTTTGGGAGCCCGATCGATCCCCCGGGCTGTGGAGTTTTACGTGCAGGATTTCGGGCCTGGGATTCCTTCGGAGCACCTGGCCCGCCTATTCGAACGCTTTTACCGGGTAGATAAAGCACGCTCACGCGAATCCGGAGGCACCGGACTGGGCCTCGCCATCGCTAAACACATCGTGCTGGCCCACCGCGGCACCATCCGTGCCCAAAGCGAACTCAACCATGGGTCCACTTTCATATTCACCCTTCCTTTGGCTGAACCGGCCTCCTAGCGGCATGTGTCTAACCCGTCCTCAGTTTCATTTTCATTCCAATCCGGTTTATCGGCGAGGAATCTGCTTTGCGGTCGAGGAGGGCCATCATAAATTCATAGCCTGTTAACCAAACGATTGAAAAAACAACCTATCCTCCGTTATTGACCATCCATACCAGCGCCCGAAGGACGAGACAGACTCTGTCGCAGGACGCTCGCGTCACTTCCGGAAGGAGCGCGCCAGTGAGCACAGCCATTTCGAGAAGACCCGATGCGGATTCTCCTCATGCGGAGCTTGTAAGGCGCACCGTGGAAGCTTGCCACGTCGCCAAAGAGGCGGCGGGGACCGCGGCGGAAGGCATCGCGACGGCATCTATTTCGCTTCTGAACACGCTTCGCGAACGCGAAAAAGAACTGGATCGCCTGGATATGGAAATCGACGCCGGGGTGACCCAGGTCATCACCCAGGTGACCGAAACTGAGGCTCGTGAGCTGCTAGCCTGCATGAAGTTCATGATCAGCCTGGAACGAATTGGCGATCTTTTGCTTAGCTTTTCTGGAAGCGCGCAGTCAGTTTGCTCGCGCCTCGATTCCCAGGACACTCGCGACCTTACTCATATGGCTACGGTGCTGGAAAAAATGCTGGCAGATGCCGGAACGGCGTTCTCTACTCGCGATATCAAACAGGCCGTAGCCGTACTCCGCGCCGATGCTGAGATTGACCGCCTGCGTAATCTGATCTTTCTCCGCCACATCGAAAATCCGGAGAACGTGCAGCGCCAGGCGAGTTTGCAAGTCATCTTTATGACTCAATCTCTCGAACGCGCAGGAGACCACGCTAAAAACCTGGCTGAGGAAGTTTGTCATTTTGTCAGCGGCCACACCGTCCGCCACGTTCTAATGACCTACGACAAACCTATCGAACAGATGTTTCTCGATTGGCTTCGCGCCCGCGAAGAACACTAATCCGCCGGAAGAATCCCTCAGAAGAACCGAGTCGAAGGGCGCTGCCCGATTAAGCCGCGTCCAGCTCAAACTCCCGGCCACACTTGTAGCAAACCTGATAGGTTCGGCCGTTAATTGTAAATACCCGGCTGATCTGACTGTGACGGCATCCAAAAACCAATCGAAAAAGGGAAAGTAAAGACTTCATGGAAACTCTAAATTTACTGATCTTCGATATCCCAGAGGCGGCCGGGCGAAAAGGTCAAAGCCTTGGTGAAGGCGAATCGTCATTTCAAGCTTCAGCCGTTCAAACGGCGACGTTATTTGGACGGCAACGGCGCTGAGGCGGACAATAACTGCGTTCCCGGTTGCGAAAGAGTTACCTCGACCGGAACGACACCTTCCGCTGCCGGAACAATTGGGCGTGGCACAGGGGCAAAGGCACGTGCCGCATTGTGGGCGGCCATATGTTTCAACATGTCGGTTGCCGACTGAATTGGTGTCTCGCAAGTTTTGTCCATCGTGACGGCATGTCCGCAGTCGACGCAGGTCATAAGAGTCCCACCGGTGATGCTCCTGATTGTTTTGTACATGTCTCCAGCCTACGCCATTTTCCGCGTCCGTGCCGAGCACATTAGAACAACGACTTACGATTTCTGGATCAATCTGGCAATCGGCTTCTCGATATCCCCACAACTTATCTGAGTCGGCCGGTGCTTGCACTTTCCCAATTCCGGATTCCACCAAACGCTTTGTGAAGTCGATCACAGCCCGCGTCTAGTTCAATCATCCAAAATCAGCGACCGCGACCTTCACATCGGACGCAATGTTTTCTGGAAGTCTCACTCACGCCACCATCAAGGTCTCGATTGGATCATTCGGAAAAGCCAGTCCCCGGTGCCATGGCGCAACCTCTTCGCACTGGCCGTCGCGCCGAAGAAGCCTGTACTACGATCAGCACTCGAGTCGGCTACAGATTGAACTGTTTAAGAACGTTCTGTCCTTAGCGTAAAATACCTCGTTCATTCTTCCTCGCGTTATCGAAAGGACTGAGTTGCCAGAGCTTCGAAAAGATCCCATCGTAGGTCGCTGGGTCATTATTTCCACCGACCGCGCCAAACGCCCATCAGACTTCGTTCGCGATGAAGTAAAAATCAGAGGCGGTTTCTGTCCCTTCTGCTATGGCAATGAGTCAAAGACCCCGCCGGAAATTCAGGCGTACCGGCCCAGTCTCAATGGCGGTCCACCGCCACCGCGCAACGCCCCCGGGTGGACCGTCCGCGTAGTCCCTAATAAATTCCCGGCGCTAGGCATCGAAGGCAACCTCGACCGTCAGGCCGAGGGCATGTTCGACCGGATGAACGGCATTGGCGCTCACGAAGTCATCATCGAAACTCCGGACCACAACGCCAGCCTCGCGAATCTTCCGCCCAAGCGAATTGAAGATGTGCTCTGGACCTTCCGCGACCGCGTTCTCGATCTCAAAAAAGACCGCCGTTTTAAATACATCCTGATATTCAAGAATCACGGCGAAGCCGCCGGAGCGTCCCTGGAGCATGCCCATTCACAACTAATCGCCCTGCCAATCGTTCCCATCTACGTGAGCGAAGAAATCGAAGGCGCGAAGCAGTACTACATGTACAAAGAGCGCTGTGTGTTTTGCGACGTCATCCGCCAGGAAACTGAAACTGGCTCGCGGGTTGTCGCCGAAAATCCGGATTTCATCACTCTCGCTCCTTACGCTCCGCGTTTTCCATTCGAGACGTGGATTCTGCCCCGGCAGCATGAGTCGGCATTCGAGAATTCGTCGACCCACATGTTCGAGAACCTGGCGCGCGCGCTGAGAACCCTGCTCAGCAAGGCCGAGCGCGTATTGGAAAATCCACCGTACAACTTGGTTATTCATACTTCGCCGGTGCAGGATTCCACCAACGATCACTATCACTGGCACATCGAGTTTATGCCCAAACTCACCAAAACCGCCGGATTCGAGTGGGGCACAGGTTTCTATATCAATCCCACTTCGCCAGAAGAGGCGGCAAAGTTTCTGCGCGATGCCAACGTGGAGGAGCCGACCAGAGTCGGTTGACTGAAGGCTGATACGCAAACCAGGCCGTTACTAAGGGCCTGATTTGACGGAGCTGTGATGGGACGTCTGTTATCGAAGAGTTCCGCATCCCGGCGAATCGTTATGGGGAAGAATGTCTTGTGAAGGAATGTTTCGATACGCGCAACCGGGAGGGGGCACAGCCACAAACCGACCACTTCGCTCGTGCCAATCGCAATCCGCAGCGCGCGCGCCTTAGCCGCTGAGGAAAGTTCTAAGCTTGCGTGCGGTCCATAAATTCAGCATGCCAGGCCATCTGAATGGCTTCCAGCTTCCCCTCAGTCGACTTCTTGGGATCGTCTTTGAACTCTGGCAACTCCGTCACCAACCGATGCAAATCTGTAAATCGGACGGCCAATGGGTCTGTCTCAGGGTGTTTCTCGGACAGCAGAATACCAAGATCCTCAGGATCGTCCCAGGTAAATTCGTTCCGCATAACGCTCCTCGGCCATCGACGGTTGTTTAAATGTCCTGCAACGGCCAGCAACTTTTTTAGTGTTCTTCCGAAACATAATTCCGGTTCCATGCCGGAATCTCGACCACGACTTTGCCAGGCTTGGTAATCACCGCTTGGCAACCGAGTCGGGAGTTTAACTGTAAATCAGCGGCCATGTCCAGCCGGTCGGCTTCGTCGTCATCCATCTCGGAGATATTCTCAGCTCCCTCTTTCACCCAGATGTGACAGGTGGTACAGGCACAATTGCCACCGCAGGCGTGGTCCAGTCGGACGCCATAGTTCAGCGCCACGTCCAGCAGCGACTCCTCTTTGCCGTGATCCTTGTATGGCAGCTTACCGTGCTCGAACTGCACCGTCTTGCCCTCGGGGAGAAACGTAATCTGGACAGTATTTTCGCCCGGAGCCTCGACCGTAGCCGTTCCCGCACTCTGGTTTTTCTCTTCTGCCATGCCATCTCCTGTCTGACTGACAACTGGCCGCTAACCACCGACAACTGGTTTAATCGAATTCCGCCTTGGCCACGGGATGCGGTGCGTCGGGTCCCTCTCCCAGGTCAGCCTGATCCATCGTCTTGCCCTTAAGAACGGAGGATACCGCGCTATCCATCATCAGTTCCGCCAGCCGCATCGTCCCCTGGTTCAGGTCATCGATAGCCGTGCGAATCGCCGGATAGTCATCTTCGTCCTTCACCCGATTTAAAGCTCTCTCAAGTTTGGCAATTTTCTTTTTCTCGTCATGGGTGAGCTGGCCCCATGCCGGACTCTTCTTGCCTTTTTCCAATGCGGTCAGAATTGTGCCGGCTTCGTTCCGTGCCTCAATCACCTGTCGTTGACGAAAGTCCTCTTCCGCCGAATCGAACGAATCCAGAATCATGCTCTCAACCTGCTCATCGGTCAGACCATAGCTAGGTTGAACCTGAATCACTGCTTCTTTGCCGCTGCGCTGCTCCCGAGCAGAAACATGCAAAATGCCATTTGCATCGATCAGAAACCTTACTTCAACCCGTGGTATTCCCGCCGGCATCGGCGGGATTCCCCGAAGGTCAAAGCGAGCCAAGGACCGGCAATCCTTCGCCAATTCCCGTTCTCCCTGCAATACGTGGATCGCAACATTCGCCTGGCCATCAACCTGCGTGGTGTAATGCTGCGTTGCCGAAGCCGGAATGGTCGAATTGCGGAGAATGATCTTGTCGGTAACGCCCCCCGCCACCTCAATGCCCAAGGACAACGGCGTCACATCGAGCAGCAGCATATTCTCTGTGGCCTCAGAGCCTCCGGAAAGAATATTGGCCTGTACGGCCGCTCCCAGCGCCACAACTTCGTCGGGATTCAAATCGATGTGCGGCTTTCGCCGGAACATTTCCTCGACCAGCGCCCGCACCTTGGGAATTCGCGTGGATCCCCCAACCAGCACTACCTCATCAATCTGCTCCGGCTTTAATCCGGCATCTTGTAGCGCTTGCTTGCACGGACCTGCAGTGCGATCGATAACCGGTTGGATCAACTGCTCAAACTGCTCTCGCGTAATCTCGCGCAGATATCGCTTTCCCCCCGGCAATTCAACGTCTAGTTTGGTGGCAGGCTCTGAAGACAGCGCAATCTTGGCGTCGATCACCGCCTTGCGAATTGTCGCTACAACCTCGCCGTTTCGTGAAACATCCAGGCCCATATCGCCTCGGATATCGTCGAGGGCAATGGCAATCAAAAGATTGTCGATATCGTCCCCCCCAAGATGCGTGTCGCCGTTGGTAGCGATCACTTCGAAAATGCCGTCGTGCAACTTCAAAATGGAAATATCGAACGTACCGCCTCCCAGATCGTAAACTGCTACGACCCCGTTCTTCTTCCGGTCAAGACCGTAGGCCAAAGAAGCGGCCGTCGGCTCGTTTACTAGCCGCAACACCTCTAAGCCGGCGATGCGTCCAGCGTCTTTGGTAGCCTGCCTTTGGGCATCGTTGAAGTAAGCGGGAACCGTGATCACCGCTTTGGTCACCGGCGCATTAAAGAATCGTTCTGCATTCCGCTTCAACTGCCGCAACACAAACGCCGAAATCTCAGGCGGGGTAAATGTCCTTTCTCCTAGTCGAATGCGCAGCACTTCGCCGGACTGAAGATCGTCTGCCAGATGAAAGGGAAACAGCTTCAGTTCCTGCTGAATGTCCTCAAGCCCGCGTCCCATCAGGCGTTTGATCGAATACACGGCTCGCTCAGGCGTCTCAATCAAATATTTTCGCGCCGCATTGCCGACAATCCCTTGATCATTCTCATCCAGCGCCACGACCGATGGCACCAGGTTCAACCCATCTTCTCCTGGAATCACGACAGGACCTTCCCCTTGCATGAAAGCCACCAGTGAGTTAGTGGTACCGAGATCGATTCCGACAATGCGATCAGTGGTCATAGGCAATTTACAGATAGCAGATTTAAGATTTCAGATTTTTCAATCCAAAATCTGCAATCATAAATCTGAAATCTCTTAGCTCCCCAATACCTCGCTCACATCCCTCACCAGATTCCTGAGGTAATTCCGCCGGTTGAGCAGGTCCACCATCTTGTCCCGTGCCTGCTGCAGGCTGGCTTCGTCGTCGCTATCCACCGCTTTATCCCATGCGCTCCAGTGGCTTTTCAGTTCCTCGAGCAACGATTCGTATTTCTGTTCGAGCTCCATCTTCTGCTTGCCCACTTCTTCGATTAGGGCCGGGTCGTCCTCGCCCATTTTCTTTTGCATCCGCAACTCTTCCAGTTGCATATTCAACTCAAACACTTCCTCCAGCAGGTCAGGAGGCACAATCTGTTTTTTTACTTCGCCCGCTGCTCGAGCCTTTTCGGTAGCGCTCTTCGACTGCTCTTCCAGTTCCACACCTTCCAGCCCAAGCAGATATTGGGTCCGCCTGATCGGATCTTTCAACGTACGATACGCGTCATTCAGCAGCGAACTCTGCTCCAGACTCCACTCCTGCTCGCGCTTGTCGGCGCGCGCATTCAGATCAGGATGCAGCTTCCGGCTTAGTTCGTAAAACTCCCGCTCCAGCCGCGGGACGTCCAGATTCAACTTTCGCGGCATCCCAAAGAACGTGAAATAGTCCACTGGAGCGGGCGGCTGTACCTTCCCGCAGGCTTGGCAGAAGTGAGCGGCGCGCATGTCGCCGCACGACCAGCAACTGGAGGTAGCTTCGTGGCTACCATCCGTCGATATCGTCTTGGAAGTATCAATCGCCATGTCGTGCTTGTGTGGCGCGAACGCCCCTGCCGCGACCGCCGCAATCCGTCAAGAAAATCTCAGGGGTTTCCATCGACCGGGGAAGCGAAACCGAAGAAACCGGAGCGCGCAGGGCGTTGCCGCTCCAAGCTTGCGGGCGAGGGCGCCCGCGCCAAACACAAATCACCCTGAGAATGACGTGCCGCACCCGCACGACTTCGACGCATTGGGATTTACGAACACAAATCCCTGCTGCATCAGCGTTTCCTGGTAGTCGAGAGTCATGCCGTGCAGGTAGATGAATGACTTCGGGTCCACGAAAACTCGCACATCTCCGAACTGGTAAATCCGGTCGCGCTCCCGCGGCTGCGTATCGAAGCGGATGTTGTAGCTCAATCCTGAGCACCCGCCGCCCTGCACGCCTAGACGCAGCCCGCCCTGTTCAGGCGAAATGCCTTCCTTCACGATGGCCGTGCGAATCCTGGCCAGCGCCTTCTCCGTGACCTGCACGCCCTTCCCGAGTGCGGTTTTCGCAGGTGTTGCGGTTTGTTCGGTAGTAATCATCCTGTCACCGAGATCCAGACGCGCCACGCCAAGTGACCACGTACTCTACGGCCACAAAAACACGCGTTTGGCGCACTTCCTTACCGTGCCTCAGCCGTGACCGGCGTGGCTACATTCTGCTTTTTCTTCCAGTCATGAATCGCCGCCCGGATGGCGTCCTCTGCTAGCACCGAGCAGTGAATCTTGACCGGAGGCAGCGCCAGCTCCTTTACGATTTCTGTGTTCTTGATCTGAAGCGCTTCCTCTACGGTCTTGCCCTTCACCCATTCGGTGGCCAGGGAAGACGAGGCGATTGCCGATCCACAACCGAACGTCTTGAATTTCGCGTCCTCAATGATGTTGGTTTGCGGATTAACTTTGATTTGCAGCTTCATGACGTCGCCGCACTCCGGCGCCCCCACAAGACCAGTACCCACTTCCGAACTGTTCTTGTCCATCGAACCCACGTTCCGCGGATTTGAGTAATGATCGAGAACCTTATCGCTATAAGACATTTTGACCTCTCCTGAAATTTGATTCTGTTGTCATCCTGAGCGCCGCAGTCGCGCGAAGGATCTAAGGGAGCAACCTCGCATCATCGCGCAAAACGCGATGAAATAAAGCGCGACGCGACCCTCCTTATTCGCTAGCCCACTTCACGTTCTTCAAATCCACACCCTCTTTCGCCATTTCATACAGAGGCGAAAGCTCGCGCAGACGTTGTACCGTTTCCACGACGCGATCTGCGACATAATCCACTTCAGCTTCGCTGTTGAACCGGCCGAGACCAAAGCGAATGGAACTGTGTGCCAAGTCATCTCCTGTTCCCAGAGCCTTCAATACATAAGATGGTTCCAGGGTCGCTGAGGTACACGCCGAACCGCTGGAAACCGCCACGTCGTTGATGCCCATCAGCAACGATTCGCCTTCCACATAGGCAAAACTGATATTCAGATTGCCCGGCAAGCGATTCTCCCACGAGCCGTTGATATAAACCTCATCCAGTCGGCCCATGATGTTGTCCCGCAGGCGATTTCGCAGGCCCGCCATACGACAGCTTTCCTTGGCCATCTCTTCCATGCAGAGTTGACACGCCTTGCCCAGTCCCACAATGCCGGGGACATTCAGGGTTCCGGAGCGCATGCCGCGTTCGTGGCCGCCACCATCAATGATCGCGGAAATCTGCACCCGCGGATTCTTGCGCCGCACGTACAAAGCCCCCACACCCTTCGGACCATACATTTTGTGGGCTGAGATCGACATCAGATCGATGTTCATTTTGTTGACGTCAATCGGAATTTTGCCCACGGCCTGGGTCGCATCGGTATGGAAAATTACTCCACGCTCGTGACATAGCTTGCCGATTTCGGCGATTGGCTGCAGCACGCCAATCTCGTTATTTGCGGCCATAATCGTCACCAGAATGGTCTTTTCATCCATGACCCGCTTCAGTTCTTCCAGGTCAATCAGACCGTCCTTCTGCACCGCCATGTAGGTGACCCGGTAACCATACTTCTCCAGACGCTTGCAGGTATCAAGCACCGCCTTGTGTTCGGTCACGGCTGTGATGATGTGGTTGCCCTTTTCGCGGTACATCTCCGCCACACCCTTAATGGCGAGGTTATCGCTCTCGGTTGCGCCCGAGGTGAAGATGATTTCCTTGGTGGTTGCGCCAATCAGCTTGGCTACCCGCTCGCGGGCCGTCTCCACACCTTCCTCGCCCGCCCATCCAAAAGAATGGTTACGGCTCGCTGCGTTGCCGAACTTCTCCATGAAGTAAGGCAACATTTCCTCAAGCACCCGCGGATCCATGGGGGTGGTCGCATGGTTGTCCATGTAAACCGGTAACTTGATTCCATCGGGACTCGTCCGGTGCTCCTGGGTTTGCGATTCGTGTCCGTTTGTCCCCTGGGGGATCGTTTTCACATCCGTGCTCATAATTGCTCTCCTAAAAACTTAGAAAAACTCACGAAGGGACAGCCATGCTCGGCTGTCCGGCTGACCAAAAGGGGTCAGCAGTGTTTCCAACTACCCAATCGTGACCAGCTCCGCCGGCCCCTCGGCCGCAGCTTCATCCCTCATCTCTGAGATAGTGATGCGCCGGAGTACCTCTTCGATGCTATGACTTACTCGTCGCAAGGGCTCGCGGATGTTGCACCGGTCACTCTGATCGCACTCACCTCTGACAGTGACGCAAGAAGTAATAAAAAGCGGGCCATCGATAGCGCGAATCACTTCAAACGCTGTAATTTTTGCCGGATCGCGGGCAAGCGTATATCCGCCATTGGTCCCGTGCTGCGAATGGAGCAATCCAGCCTTCACCAGCCTCTGCAGGATCTTGGCCAGCGCCTCTTGAGGGATATGGTACGAATCCGCGACGTCTTTCGCGCTACACGCGCCCCGCTCCGCATGCTCCGCCAGATGTTTCATGGCCATCAACCCGTAATCCGCTTTCTTGGTTAGTTTGAGCATGCCGATAAAAGCCGACCTTTTTAGTCGGACATTGTCATTTTAGGAGCCAAACCGCTCAAATGCAACCCCTTACAGGCAACAGCAACAAAATAGGGGTGAAACCACAGACCGCGACATCGAACAGCGAATCGGATCGTCCGAAAGGCAGAGGTTGCGGAAGATATGAGAAAGATTACGCGAGGGACTTGACTTCCCATTCAGCCGGTCTAAAATACCGCCAATTTCCGGCAAATTCCTCGAACTTCTCGAAAAGGGAAATCCAACACCGGATTTATGACCCCAACCCCGTCGTCCAAACCTCCCGAGAATAAAAGTATGACACCATGCAAGCACCCTCGCGTGCAAATCGTGGCCCGCGAAGAAGACTCCGAATTCGTTGAATGCCTGGAGTGTCGCGAGATTTTCGAATCAAGCGAATTCAAGGATATGGCCATTGAAGAAACAAAGCTGGCAAAGGAAGAACAGTCTGACCCAGGCGCGTGACAAAAGTAATCGGCCTGCCCCTTTTATTCTTGCTGGTGCCGTAACACTTTGTTAATGTCGCGCGGGGAATACTTTGCCCGCAAATAAGCAAACTCCGCTGGTAGCGTTGGTTGTGGATGACTCGATGCTCATCCGGCATACGGTTTGCCGGTTCTTGGAAGAGCGTGGTCATGCTGTCGAGTCAGCGACTAACGGCGAGGAAGCTCTTGCTGTCGTGAAGCGGGTACACCCCGACATCATCATCACCGACATGCAAATGCCCAAGATGAGCGGCACGGAACTGATCACCGCACTGAAGGCTCAACCCGAGACGTCCCACATCCCGATCATCATCGTCGCCGGCAAGAATAGCGGATTCGTCGCTACAGAACACCGAGCCAACTTCGCCATCTTCAAAGACATAGACATTGAATCCCAGCTTGAGAAGGCGCTCGAAGCCGTCCTCGGGAGCCGGGCAGCAGCCGCAGCGAAGTAAATCCTGAAATTCGATCTGAGAATTGGTATTGCGACCTCGGGAAACTAAACTAGTGGCATGTCGCAGAGACAACGCCACTTCAGGGCTAGGAGCCGCTCACGTAACACATGACGATCACGATTTGAGACCTGCTAGCCGCATGTCGCAGCTAGCAATGGTTACTCTGCGAACTGCCCTAGAGCTTCATGGACGCTTCGGCGGAAAAATCTTCCTTAGCAAACTGACCCGCAAGAAACTTAGGGTACGCGGCCGCCGCAATCATGGCAGCGTTGTCAGTCGATAAGGGACGCGAAGGAAAGTACACGGGCAAGCCTTCCATTGCTGCTGCGCCCTCGAAACGTTGACGCAGCTCGTTATTCGCGGCCACGCCTCCAGTTACAAATAACGTCGCCACATCGCAGGCGCGCGCGGCGGCCAAAGTCTTGGCTATTAAATCTTCGACGATAGCTCTTTGAAACGACGCCACCAGATTCAACGTCTTGGAGTCGCAATGAGCTAGATAATTTTCAAGCGAGGGTTTCTCAATCGCAGCCAGTGCCTTTCTTCGGGCATCGATTGAAGCCTGTAGGCTATGAACTTCGACATATCGCAAAACTGAAGTCTTGATTCCGCTGTAAGAGAAATCGAAACGCACTCCTGATTCGACATTTCCTTTGTCATTCCGGTCGCGATGCTTGAGTTGCGCCGCGGGAAATTTTACCGCCGTGGGATCACCGTACGTTGAAAGCTTGTCGATGATGGGGCCACCGGGATATCCCAGCGCCAGTAATTTCGCGACCTTATCGAAACCCTCGCCGGCCGCATCGTCACGCGTGTGGCCGATGTTCTTATACGACCAGCTCACATCGCGTTGTTCAGCAAGATACAGATGTGTATGTCCACCAGAAACTACCAGCGCGAGTACCGGAAACTTGATTTCCCGATTCTCATTCTGCCGCTCCTCCAGCAGCACCGCATGAATGTGACCTTCGAGGTGATTGACCGCGATCAGAGGCTTGTCCAGCGCGAAAGCCAGCGCCTTCGCGTAACTGATTCCAACCAGTAGCGCCCCGGCCAATCCCGGCCCTTGAGTGACCGCCAGTGCATCAAGCGATTGATAACACTGCCCGGCATCGGCCAGCGCCTTTCGCACCACCGGCACGATGGCCTTCAAGTGTTCACGCGAAGCCAGTTCTGGAACCACGCCGCCATAAGGCTGGTGCGCGGCGATCTGCGAGAAGACCACATTCGAGACCAACTTTTCTCCGGAACGCACAACCGCCGCGGCCGTCTCGTCGCAGGAGCTTTCAATGCCAAGAATGTAAGTGTCAGCCATTTTCACTTAGTGTAAATCGAAGACTCCAGCGAGGGTAGCCGCCCCCAGGCTGTCAGGTGATCCAACGTGCGACTACAATATCGGTGAATGTCCAGTGAACCACCGAGCGAACCCACGGATGAAGTAGCCAGCGAAACCTCCGTCACCGAGCCGGTTAGCTCGCTTTACGATACCCGGCTGCCAAAGCTCTCTTTTTGGCGGCGGATGCAGATTCCGATTATTGCGGCAGTCGTTATCGCTTTGATTCGCGTAATGGGTCCCACCCTGCGTTTCGAAACCCTGGGATTCTATCTTCAGCAATCTCATGCTCGCGGCAAATCCGTAATTTCAGCTTTCTGGCATCGCTGCATCATTTCGTCAACCTGGTACTGGCGCCACCGGGGCGTGGTGGTGATGAACACCACCAATTTCGACGGTCAGTGGACCCGGCGCGTGATCGAGCATTTCGGTTTTGGCACGGCGCAAGGCAGTTCCACGAGGGGCGGACTGCGCGGACTCGCCGTGATGGCGCGGCGTTTGGAAGAAGGCCTGGACGTTGCGTTTACGATTGATGGTCCCCGGGGACCGCGCTATATCGCCAAACCTGGTCCGGTGATGCTTGCCCGAAAAACGGGCAGGCCCATCTTCGTGTTTCATATCGGGGTTGAGAAGGCACATACTCTGGAACAAGCCTGGGACAAAATGCAGATTCCGCATCTTTTCTCGCGTGCGGTAATGGTGGGAGCTCCGCTGATCTTTGTCTCGCCCGACGCGGATGCGGAGGAACTCAAGCGCAAACATGCTGAAATGCAGTCCTCCCTCGAACGTGTACGGGACATCGCCGAGTCGTGGTTCGGCTTGAGCGAAGAAGAACATCAACGGCTGCGGGCGGAGTTCGATGCAGGCGCATGATCCACTTCACGTTGCATAAGCCATACCCGGCTACGCGGTTGCCGGAGGCAATTAGCAAAAATCAGAATGTCAGAGATAAAACAGCACGCCGAGCGAATTGTCCGAAAACTGCGTGATGAGGGTTATCAGGCCTTTCTTGTCGGCGGTTGCGTTCGCGACCTTCTTCTCGGTCGCGAGCCTTCCGACTACGACGTTACCACTAACGCTACGCCGGACGATGTCATACGCATTCTTCCACAAACCTATGCGGTAGGCGCGCAGTTCGGGGTAGTGCTGGTACCTACGAAAATTACGGCACTGGCGGACGTGGATAATGCGACTGACAAAGCTTCTGCGAGCGCAGAAAATATTGAAGGAGAAGCGGACGGTGCAGATTCTGGAGAATCCAATTTAGTAGAGGTTGCAACCTTCCGCAGCGACATCGGTTACCGCGATGGCCGGCACCCTGACCAAGTGCGTTTCAGCCATAGCGCGCAGGAGGACGTCGAGCGCCGAGACTTCACCATCAATGGCCTTCTGCTCGATCCAATGAACGGCAATGTGCTTGACTATGTCGGGGGGCAAGATGATCTGAAGGCGAAGATCATTCGTACCATTGGCAATCCGGAGTGGCGGTTTGCCGAAGACAAGCTTCGCATGCTACGTGCGGTTCGCTTCGCGGCGCGTTTTGGATTCACCATCGAACCTGCAACCATGGCCGCCATTCAAAGGCTGGCGCCCCAACTTGCGCCTGAAGCGCATCAAGTCTCACGCGAGCGGGTGCGCGATGAATTGACCAAGATGCTTACCGAAGGTCAAGCTCACAAAGCTTTTCGTCTGCTCGACGAATGCGGATTGCTGGAGGAGGTGCTGCCTCAGATCTCCGCCATGAAAGGTGTGCAACAGCCGCCGCAGTTTCATCCCGAAGGCGACGTTTTTGTACACACGCTGCTCTTATTGGAGAAGTTGCCGCACCCTTGCCCGGCGTCGCTGGCATGGGGTGCACTGTTGCACGATGTGGGTAAGCCGGCTACGTTTCGCATTGCACCGGACCGCATCCGGTTCGATGGACATGTGGCGGTTGGCGTGAAGATGGCGGAGGAAATTTGCAGGCGGCTGCGTTTTTCCAACGACGACACGGAACAAATTCTGGGGCTGATCGACAACCACATGCGTTTTTCCAACGTGCTGCAAATGAAAGACTCTACATTCAAGCGATTTGTGCGCCAACCTCGATTTGAAGAACATCTCGAACTACACCGGCTCGATTGCCTCGCCAGTCACGGCGATCTGGGGTCCTACCAATTCACACGCCAGAGAATCGCGTCCATCCCTCCGGAAGCGATTCGTCCCGCGCCCTTAGTCAGTGGCGATGATCTGATCGCAGCGGGCTACGAGCCGGGGCCGCGCTTCAAACTGATGCTCTCCCTGGTGGAAGATGCCCAGCTCGAAGGTCGTTTATCGTCCAAGGAAACCGCCATGGGATATGTCAAGGAGCAATTTCCCCTTCTCTAACGGGTAATTTGTTTGGGATGGTTGCTCGATAAGAGGGAAATGGCTACGCGACGCGGTAATGGGGATTACGCGTTTTGAAATTCTGTCGCCAGTCCGCGATGATTTGTCGATGAGGAATGCCCCTCCGCTCCGGCACAGCGAATTCTTCACGCGATAAGATCCTGTGCGGAATGACGATGGCTGGATTGCACCAAATAAGCGCTCTGTCCGTTGCTGGATTTTTTGGGGGACAGGCTCTAAGAATCGCCGGGAATGTTAAGATCAAAGTCTGTTCAGATTCCGATTCATAGATATTCAAGAAAAAAATAAAGGCCGATGACCCGAGTCATGGAACAAGCCGGTGCAGCATTGGAAAAAATTGTTGCCGGTGGCTTGCGACGGGCGCCTGCGGGACAAGGTCCCGTCCTGGCATGGCCACTCACCTGTGGACACGCGGTGGCGACCCGTACGCAGGCTCTTGATTTCGCGCAGGGCGTTTTGCGAGTGGAAGTCCTCGATGGGGGATGGCGGGCCGAGTTGCAGGCGTTGGCCCCGCAGTACCTGGCGGTGATCAACCGCTACACCGCTGAAAGTGTCAGGCGAATCGAGTTTGTGCTTCCAGGAAAAGTCGCGGGCGCAAGCGTGCGCGCCACGTAGTCACGAGATCATGAGAGTTACCGAAAAAGACGTTGCTTACGTTGCCGACCTGGGCAACCTGGAATTGAGCGCGGAAGAGCGTACCCGCATGGTGCGCGATCTGAACTCGATCTTGGGCTACATCGACAGCCTCAACGAGTTGGATACGACCAACGTTCAGCCCATGGCGCAGGTTTCCGACCGCTACGGCGTCGACCAGTCGAAGCAGGGAAGTGAAAGGTTCGCATACGCGAGTCGTGAAGACATTCACGAAGGTCTCCGTAAATCCCTGCCGCACGACGTCGCACTGCAAAATGCTCCCGACGCCGATGGAACATTTTTCAAAGTGCCGAAAGTGATTGAAAGATAGTCTTCAGTGGTCGGTCTCAGTGGCGAGCGAAAGACCATACGCCCGACACCGAGGACCGACCACGCACCACGGACCACAACCATGAATCTTGGCTCGCTGACTATCGACGGGGCACGCTCAGCGGTTCAGGAGCGAAAGACCAGCGCGGTCGCGTTGGCGGAATCGCATTACGCCAAAATCGAGAGTGACGATCCCAAGATAGGTGCCTTCTTGACGTTGTCTAAGGAGCGCGCGATGGTACAGGCCGCCAAAATGGACGCGCTCGCAGCTAAGGGGGAAAAGCTTCCACCGTTGGGTGGGGTGCCTGTCGGAATCAAAGACGTGATGGTCACGAAAGGCGTTCGCACCACAGCGGGCTCGAAAATTTTGGGCGAGTTCATCCCGCCCTACGATTGCACAGCGGTGGCTCGTCTAGAAACTGCCGGTGCGGTAGTGCTGGGCAAATTAAACTGCGATGAATTCGCGATGGGCTCGTCGAATGAGAATTCGGCCTGGAAGCCGGTGCGTAATCCGCACGACCTTACTCGAGTCCCGGGTGGCTCCTCAGGAGGATCGGCAGCGGCAGTGGCGGCGGACATGGCAGTGGCGACGCTGGGTTCCGATACCGGCGGGTCGATTCGTCAGCCGGCATCGTTCTGCGGTGTGGTTGGATTGATGCCGACGTACGGACGAGTTTCGCGTTACGGGTTGATCGCATTCGCGTCATCGCTTGATCACATTGGTCCGCTGACCAGGACGGTGAAAGACGCCGCCATCGTGTTGCGTACGATTGCGGGTCGCGATCCGATGGATTCCACTTCGGCTGAGGTTCCGGTACCCGATTTTGTCGCTGAATTAGAAAAGCCAGTGCGCGGGCTGAAGATCGGAGTAGCCAAAGAATATCTGGGAGAGGGTCTCGACGCCGAAGTGCGCACAGCGATCGAAGCCGCCATTCAGAAATTGGCCCGGCAGGGTTGCGAGATCGTAGAAGTTTCGCTGCCGCATACAAAGTATGCGATTCCAACCTACTACATCGTCGCTACTGCGGAAGCCTCGTCGAATCTGGCCCGCTTCGATGGCGTCAGGTACGGTTATCGGGCAAAAGATGCGCGCACGCTTTCTGAAATGTACCGGCGCAGCCGCGATCAGGGATTTGGCGCGGAAGTGAAGCGTCGCATCATGTTGGGAACATACGCGTTGAGCGCCGGCTATTACGATGCCTATTACCTGAAGGCACAGAAAGTGCGCACCCTGCTGACCAGGGATTTCGAAGAGGCGTTCAAAAAAGTTGATGCTATTGTAGGACCGACCAGCCCCACGGCGGCCTTCAAGTTGGGGGAAAAAGTCGACGATCCGCTGGCGATGTACCTGGCGGATATTTATACCGTCACGGCGGATCTTGCAGGCATCCCTGGGATTTCAGTTCCCTGCGGCGAGACGAGAGAGAAATTGCCCATCGGATTGCAGATTCTAGGTCGCCATTTCGACGAGAGCACAATTTTAAGAGTTGCGCAGGCGAGCGAGAAAGCAGCGTAAGGCAACCTCATATTGTGATCGATGTGCAGGTGGAGGCCCCTATTCCAGCACTGATACGTTGATTCGGTGTTCTCTCCCGGAACCGCTTAAATCCCTATTCGAGCCACAATTATTTTCTACGCCAGCGCACGCCGTCTTTGCTGATCTCGACGAGTATTCCGGCGGAAGTTAGTTCCGTGCGGATTGCGTCGGATGCCTGGAAGTTGCGGGCGCGGCGTGCGGCATCCATCCGCGATATCCTCTCCTCGATTTCTGCCTCAGAGAGCGCACTCGCACCCGCCATCTCTAGAAGCTCTTCGCTGATATCTTTGTCGCGCCCCACTTCCTTCGCCCAAGCGAGAATGGCTTTCATTTTCGGTGCGTCGTCATCACGCAGAACGGCGAAGATCTCATCGAACCGGTCGAGGGCAGCAAGCAGCGGCGCGACGTCATCTTTTTTTAATTGGCTGCCGTCAATCATCGCGTTGGCTTTGCGCACCATGTCGAAGATGGCGGCTTGAGCCTGAGCGGTGTTGAGATCGTCTTGCAGAGCAGCAGTCATTCGCTCGATGGTTTCGTGAGCCAGGGTCGAGTCGGGTGTGCCGGAAGGGAATTGGCTGGCCGTAACACGCAACTTGAAATTGCGTAGCTTGTCGACATTGCTGGCCATCTGCTTCAGGCCGTCGAATGTGAAGTTGAGCTGATGACGGTAAGGTATAGAAGAAAGCAGCAGACGAATCGCTGACGGCTTGTATCCCTTGAGCGCGAGATCGCGCAATGTAAAAAAATTGCCGGCACTTTTGGACATCTTCTCGCCTTCCACCAGCAGAAAGCGGGCATGAAACCAGAAATGCACGAAAGGTTTTCCCGTGAGCGATTCGGACTGGGCAATTTCGTTTTCGTGGTGGGGGAAAATCAGATCTTCGCCGCCGGCGTGCAAATCAAAAGTTTCTCCGAGCTCCCGCATGGACATGTCGGAGCACTCGATGTGCCAGCCGGGCCGTCCTGGCCCAATGGAACTCTCCCAGAACGCTTCCTTGGGCTTGGGCGCTTTCCAGAGAGCGAAGTCACGAGCGCTGTCTTTTTCATACTCGTCCACATCGACGCGGGCGCCGTCTTCCATGCCGGCGAAATCCTTTTTTGAAAGTTTGCCGTAGCCGGGAAATTTCGCGATGCGGAAATAGTAAGAGCCATCCTCCGTGCGGTAGGCGAATCCTTTCTCTTCGAGTTTCGCGACAAACTCAGCCATTTCCTGAATATGATCAGTGGCGCGGGCCAGAATAGGCTGCTCGATGTTCAACGTGGCACTGTCCTCTAGAAAGGCCTTTTCATATTTGGCGGTGTAGTCCTTGACGCTGAGACCGTCGCGAGCAGAGTTGCGAATAATCTTGTCATCAACGTCGGTGATGTTCATGACGTGGCGCACGGAGTATCCGCTCTGCAGAAGAAAGCGCCGCAGAATGTCGACCGCCACAAATGTGCGGAAGTTACCGATGTGTCCGTAGTCGTAAACGGTTGGCCCGCAGGCGTACATGCGAACTTCATTGCCTCGCAGCGGATGGAATTCTTCGACTTTGCCGGACAGCGTGTTGTAAAGGCGCAGAGCCATGTGAAAGAGAGTAACGACGGAATCGTTAATTCTAGGGGGATACGAGAAAAAGGGTCAAATTGAGCTCGCGGCCCGGTCGTGGGAAGAGGCAGGATTGGCGGCACGCAGGCGTTGCCCGACCAGAAACACATAATGCATCGCGGAGACGAGGGTGAAGCCAACTGTAGCGTGCAGAAACGTGGTCTGCGTAATCCAAATCCAACGCGTGTGCTGCACCTGGAAGAGGAGCACGAAAAAGACAGCCGCTACCTGCGCGAAAGTATTGGCCTTGCCAAAAATACTGGGACGAAAGTCGCGCAGCCCGGCGATGGCATAAAGCACGGCGCTCGCGAACAAGATGGAAATGTCGCGGCTGAAAACCAGCACCGTATACTTCCAGGCAATTTTATGCAGGATGGCGAGTACCATAAACATGGTGCTGAGCAACAACTTGTCGGCAATTGGGTCAAGATATTGACCGAGAACAGTCTGTTGTTTCAGCGTGCGGGCCAGTAATCCGTCGAGACCATCACTTATTCCGGCGAGGACGAACAATATAAGCGCCAACTTGTAGTGACCCGCAACCAGATTGATTACGATAAACGGAACAAACCCCATGCGCAGGAGGGTCAACTGATTCGGCGCGGTGAGTAATTGGGAAAGCTTCAATTCTGGTCCCCGAGTTCTTCACTTTGATGGAGGAGTGAGGGCGACATGGACTCGAAGGGATAGATAATCGGCACAGGAGATTGTCGCTGTGGACAGCCAAGTTTGCAACCAAGGCCGGGAGTGCCCTGGTCCAGAATTGTCGCATTGTTCTTACGCCCGATACAATGGGACAACGCTACAGGCAGGCGATACTGCGGAATACCTGGATTGTGTTTGACTGCACGTTCCTGATGTCTATCAACTATTTAGGATAGGAGATTTCTTGCCGGCACCTGACAAGAATGCAGTCGTTCGAGTTGTGAGCGGGGCACGAATCGGCACGAAAGCGCTGTGGGCTGGGGAGGAAGAGTCGTTGGTGCAGCATGCCACCCAGGTACCCATCGTGCAAAGCGTGGCATTCGGCTACGACAATCTTGATGATTGGCAAAAAGTTGCATTAGGGGAGACTAAAGGGCACATCTACAGCCGCAACACGAATCCAACGGTCGCGGTATTTGAAGAGAAAATACGCGCGCTGGAAGGGGCAGAGGCGGCAACCAGCTTCGCTTCGGGCATGGCGGCGATCAGCGGAACTCTCTTCGCCTTGCTTCGTCCGAAAAGTCGGGTGGTCACGGTAAAAGATACCTACGGCGGCACCAATCAATTGTTTCGCGAATATTTGCCACACATCGATATCGATGTCTGTCTGTGTGAGACCAGCGATGTTGAACAGATCGAAGGCGAGGTTCGGAAGGGTTGTAATCTTCTCTATCTCGAGACGCCGACCAATCCCACCCTGAAAGTCGTTGATATTGCACGACTGGCATCGACGGCGCATTCAGTCGGCGCGATTGTCGTCACGGACAACACTTTTGCTACTCCCATCAACCAGAGGCCACTGCAACTCGGGTCCGATCTGGTTGTCCATAGCGCTTCAAAATTTCTTGGCGGCCATGCGGACGCGTTGGGCGGGGTCATCTGCGGACCAAAGGAATTGGTAAAGAAAATCTATCACTACCGCGAGATTACAGGAGCGGCGCTCGATCCATTCGCAGCTTATCTCCTCATTCGCGGATTGAAAACTCTACAACTTCGAATCGAACGCCAGAACGGAAATGCGCTCAGGATTGCGCAGTTTCTGGAAGGGCACCGCGCGATTGATCGGGTTCACTATCCCGGTCTCGAATCCCATCCGCAGCATGACATAGCGAAGAAGCAAATGCCAGGCGGATTTGGCGGCGTGATGGGTTTCACGTTGAAAGGGGACTACGCCACGGTTAAAACTTTTCTTCCAAAATTGAAGCTTGCGCACCGCGCAGCCAATCTAGGTGCGGTGGAGACCACCGTTGGTACGCCTGCGACCACAAGCCACGTCGAAGTTTCCCCCGCTGATCGCGCTGCCATGGGCATCCCGGAGGCACTGGTCCGCTATTCGACCGGCATTGAGGATGTGGACGATCTCATCGCTGATCTCCGCCAAGCCTTGGATTGAGTTTTGGTGACGGATGCGATGAGTGGGTGTTAGGTCGCACTCCGACGTTCAGCAACAGTATGACAGGGGTACTTCGAGAACGATGAAAGCTCTTGTAAAACACGCTTCAGGAGTCGGGAATGTCGACATCCTCGATGTGGATGAGCCTTCGTGCGGTTCGGACCATGTGAAAGTCGAATTTGCGTTTTGTGGCGTGTGTGGGACCGACATCCATGTCATGAATGACACTTTCCGGAATTATCCTCCGGTCATCCTGGGGCATGAGTGTGCGGGCAAGGTCGTGGAAAAAAGCGTCAAGGTAACGGACGGCAAGCTCGGTGAAAACGTAACGTGCCTGGGAGCAACCGCAATCACGTGCGGTCGCTGTCAGTACTGCGTTTCTGGGAGATTTATCTTCTGCTCGAAACCGGCGGGGTATGGGGCACGGCGTGAATGGCGGTTTTGCTCGATACGTGGTCGCACGCCCCGACCAACTCTATCGTGTTCCCGCAAACTTTCCTCTCGAGGAGGCGGCAATCAGCGAACCATTTGCCGCAGCGATCCAGGCAGTTACTGAACTGACTCATGTACGCATCGGTGATACGGCTTTAGTTTCTGGTCCCGGACCGATGGGGCTGTTATGTCTCAAACTGCTGGTCGCGGAGGGCGTGAAGGTTATCGTTGCGGGGCTGCGGGCGACGATGCCCGTCTGGATGCTGCACTGCGGTTCGGCGCAGCCAAGATTGTGGGAAAGATCTTTCAACAAGGCCGAGTGAAATTGGGCGACCTTATTTCTAATAAACTGCCGATTTCGGAGTGGCGCACAGCTTTTGATTTGTGCACCCAAAAGCAGGCGCTGAAAGTTTTGATGTACCCGGAATCGTAAATGCGATTCACTTGGGTGCTGGCAGTTTTGTTCCTTTTCCTTCCGCGAGGGTAACATAGCGATCGATTGGCAAATTGTAAAACCGCTCGACTAGACCGCTGGGCATCGGCCACCTCACTTCAACCCAATCTATTTTCGTCCGCGGGCCAATCCCCAGAACCATTCGCGGATCGTGAGACGCAAGATAGCTTCCGCCGCCGACTTTGATTATGTGACGCTTGAACTCCCCGGATTGCCAGGTAACGCTTGCGCCGATGGCGTCGCGATTAGCTTTTGTTCCGACTAATTGAACCCCCAGCCAATGTGATCCCGCGGTCGCAGTGTTTCGCAGCAGTACCGGCGCGTCATTGTTGACGGCTACCAGCACGTCGACTGCGCCGTCGTTATCGAAGTCACCGATCGCCATGCCCCGCGCGGCGAACCGTTCATTGAAAACTGGTCCTGCCGTGGCACTGACATTTTTAAATGCGGGCCGGGAACCCGGACCGTTGTTGCGAAAAAGCAGCATCGGTTCGGAGTACTGCACTTCGCGATCCCGCGTCTCTACTTTGTCATCAGGATGGCCATTGGCCAGAAACAGATCGAGATTGCCGTCGTTGTCAAAATCGAAGAACTTGAGGCCCCATCCGCTCATGAGGATTGTAGTTTTTGCGATGCCTGTGGCCAGCGCATCGTCATCGAAGGTGTTGTCGTGGTTGTTACGATAAAGGGAGTACATTTCGCGGTCGACGTTAGCGACGAAAAGATCCATCCATCCGTCCTCGTTGTAATCCGCGGCATCAACGCCCATGCCTGATCGAGCGCTGCCTTCAGAGTTATAGGCAACTCCTGCTTCAGTCCCGATATCGATAAATTGCCCGTTACCCTTGTTGAGCAAAAGAAAGTTTGCGACCGTATCGTTCGCTACGAAAAGATCCATGTGGCCGTCGTTGTTAACGTCGCAGGCGACCACTCCCCAAGCCTTCCCCATGTATTGCGCGATGCCAGAGTCTTTGCTGACGTCTGTGAAAGTACCATCGCCGTTGTTGTGAAAGAGCCAGCTCGGCATGGGATCGTAAACCCGCGGAACGCAGTAGTAGCGCTCGTTGGTCGCGGGGTTTCCGCAGAATTTATTTTTCTCTTTGCTGAAATCAACAAAGCGGCACACAAAGAGATCAAGGCGACCATCGTTGTCATAATCGAACCAGACGGCACTTGAGGCCCAACCCGGCGCCGAAACGCCAGCTTTTTTGGTGACATCGGTGAAAGTACCGTCAGCGTTGTTGTGATAGAGAATGCTGCTTCCGTATTGCGTGACATACAAATCGGGGAAGCCATCGCCGTCATAGTCGGCCACGGCAACGCCCATACCGTATCCGCCGCCAGCTACGCCAGCCTTCGCTGTAACGTCGGTGAAAGTTCCATCGCGATTATTGTGATAGAGCGCATTGCGAAGCGGCGGATTCGGGTCATAAAAATCACAACGGCCGCTATTTACCAGATAAATATCCATCCAGCCGTCATTGTCGTAATCGATGAAAGCGCAGCCCGCGCCAGTGGTTTCGGGGAGGTAGTAGTTGGGCGATCGCCCATTGGAATGTTTCCACGAGATTCCGCTGGTGGAGGATGGAACCTGCGTAAAAAGCGGCTTTAAGCCAAGGGAGCCAGGCTGGGCGACGGCGGCGGCACTTATTATTGGTCGAGCTGGCGACAAAAGACGCGCACTTCCGAGACCGAATAAGCCCAGAGCTCTTAGAAAATGGCGGCGGGAGAGAGATGCTCTCAGGAAATGCTGTTCGCGCAATCGCGATACCTCAGAAATATTGCTTTCTGATTCTCGCACACGAATTCAGAACAAGTGCCGATAATTCACCTTCGCCGACCGCGTTATTGATTTTCGCTTCGGACGACTGCCGATGGGCGCTAAAGGATGAGCGTTAAAGAAAGTATCGCTCTTTCTTCTTGGCTTCAGTGTAATTCTGGTAAGTGGCGCGAACCGCCTCGACTTCGGAAACTTCGGCGATCGGAACGTCCCACCATGATTCATATCCGCTCACCCGTTCGTTGTAATCGGTCTCAACCACGACCACCGCGGTCCGCGGCTGCTTGCGTGCCTCGATCAGGGCGCGTTCCAGATCCTCACTGGTTTTAGCGCGGACGGCATGCGCTCCCAGGCTGGCAGCGTTGGCGACAAAATCAATCTCAATGCTGTTTCCAGATAATTTGCCGTTCTTACGGTAGCGGTATTCGGTGCCCATTCCCTGATTTCCGCAAGCACGGCTCAAACCGCCGATGCTGGAGAAGCCATGATTATCAAGAAGGACGATATTGAGTTTGTATCCCTCTTGTAAGGAGGTGGCGATTTCCTGGGCCATCATGAGATAAGACCCGTCACCGACCATCACGTAGATTTCGCGCTCGGGGTCGGCCATTTTCGCACCCAATCCGCCGGCGATTTCGTAGCCCATGCAGGAATACCCGTATTCCATGTGGTATTGCTTGGGATCGCGAGTGCGCCAAAGTTTGTGAAGGTCTCCAGGAAGACTCCCGGCGGCGCAAATCATGACATCTTTTGGTCCCGAGATCCGATTCACTATTCCGATCACTGATCCCTGGCTGATGGGTGGGCCGTGCTTCAGGCTGTAAATACGATCGACTTCTTTTTCCCATTTCACCTGAAAGTCGGAGACAGCCGCGCGATAAGAATCTTCCACACGATAGCCCTTAGTCGCTGCTTCCAATTCTTCAAGCACAGCTCGGGCATCCCCGACGAGGGGAAGGGCGGAGTGTTTGTATGCATCGAACTCCGTCACATTGATATTGATGAAACGCACGTTGGGATTCTGGAACGCGGTTTTGGATGCGGTCGTGAAATCGCTGTATCGAGTGCCAATGCCGATCACAAGATCGGTTTCGCGGGCGCAGATGTTGGCCCCCGGAGTCCCAGTCACCCCGATGGCGCCCAAATTTTGCGGGTGATCAAAAGGAAGAGAACCCTTTCCGGCCTGGGTCTCGCCAACAGGAATGTGGGTTTGGGCGGCAAAGCGGGCCAGTTGCTCGGTGGCGTCGGAATAAATTACGCCTCCGCCGGCGACAATGATCGGCTTCCTGGAGGAACGAATCCACAGAGCAGCCCGGGCCAGCAAGTCGCGGTCGCAACGTTGGCGAGGAATGGTCCATACTCTTTTTTCGAAAAACTGTGCCGGATATTCGAATGCTTCTGCCTGAACGTCTTGCGGGAGCGACACAACCACCGCTCCGGTGTCGGCCTGAGAAGTCAACACCCGCACCGCCTCGGGAAGGGACGTAAGGATCTGCTCCGGTCGCTCGATGCGGTCCCAATAGCGCGAGACCGGCTTAAAACAATCGTTCACCGAAATGTCCTGGGTTGTTGACGACTCCAACTGCTGCAGAACCGGAGCCACATTGCGCCGGGCGAAAATGTCACCCGGCAATAGCAACACCGGTAGCCGGTTTACGGTTGCCACCGCAGCGCCGGTGAGCATATTGGTGGCTCCAGGTCCAATGGAACTCGTACACGCAAGCGTTCGGAAGCGGTTACTCACCTTGGCGAAGGCCGCGGCCGTGTGCACCATGGCTTGTTCGTTGCGGCAAAGATAGTAAGGAAATGATGGAATCTGTTCTAGAGCCTGCCCCATCCCGGCCACATTTCCGTGACCAAAGATTCCAAAGCATCCTTCGAAGAAACGATTCTCTTTACCGTCGCGGGAGACGTATTGATTTTGTAGATAGCTGACAATGGCCTGGGCTGTCGTTAGTCGTCGTGTCATGGCGGAATCTGCCTCGCTGCAGTTAAAGGTGAGAGTCGATCCTTCCGTCAGAGTGTTTCGATCAAGACGACTTAGCGCCCGACTTGTCGGTTACTCAGTCAGACGAGCGGAAGGCGTGTATCCGGTTGCTTCCAGTTGGAACGGATCCATGTATGTTTCGGGTCCTCGGTTACGGCCATGGTCCGCGAAGTTCCAGCCAGGAAGTTTAGATAATAGACGTCGTAACCGGGGCCAGCCACCACGGGATGGTATCCATCCCGCACCAGCACGGCATCACCATCATGAAGTTTCAAGGTCAAATCTCGTGAGGTTCGCGGGTCGTACAGATTCTGTAACGCGAAACCCCTCGGATCGGCGATCCGGTAATAGTAGATTTCATCCAGATCTACCTCGGTGGGTGGGTTATCGACATCGTGCTTGTGCGGTGGATAGCTCGACCAGTTACCGCCGGGAGTATAAACCTCAACCACGATCAAACGGTCGGCGGGAAAATCGGGACGAATAATATCGACAATCTGGCGGGAGGCATTTTCCCCGCCCCGGAGGCTGCTGGCCACATCCTGCGGAGTAATGAGTTTGGGCTCTAGGGGGGCGTCTGATGGCACCCGACATTCCGCAATCTCGCAAACTGTTTCTGCCTTTACGCTTGCATGGCTCCCGGGAGGGAGATAAAGCGCATAAGGAAAGCCATCAAAAACATTTTTTCTTTTCCCAATCGGCTTCTTGCCTTGACCCCAATCCGCAGAGCACTGCCCCCCCAGCAAGACGAGGGCAACTTCCTCTTGCCCTGCGAAACATTCCCATGACAAACCTGGCGTAAGGCGGCGTACGAAAAAGCTCATCCATTCCCATCCGGCTTCCTCGCGGGAAAGTTGGATCAGCTCGCCAGACTGATCGGTTGGCAGGGTGCCGGAATGAACGACGTAATCAGTTTGGGTCATGCCATGCTCCATCCCGAACTGCAAAGAACGCAGTGTGTGTGATTGCAGGACTGATAGCCGATGGCTTCCAAACCCGCGTGGATCTTAAATCAATTCCTAAATTTACAGCATATAACCGCTTAGAACATAGTCTGGAGGCCTTCATCTGTCAACCTTCCTGGTCACGAGCAATGCTCCATTTGAACTTCAGTCGAAGGATGGTCACTCCGAGCGCGTTGGGGTTGCATGAGCAATCTGTTTTCTACCGTCGGAAGCAGAATCCTCACCGATAGACCGGCTCGGAATGACGATAGATTCGCAAAAAGACATTTTATGAACTCCGCACAGCGATTTACAAAGCCGCCTCCCTGAAGCACCCTAATGCGCCACGGCGAGAAACAATGGAGATATCAGCATCAACAACGCGGCGCCGACGGGGACCAAAACCCCTCGTGCGACTCCATTGCGGTTGGCGACGAATCCTACTGCAGGGGGAATGGCGATTGCCCCCAACCACCCGCCCGTGATCACAAGGCTGATGGCGGTTCCGACCAGAGTAGGAAAGTATGTGCCCGCTAATCCCAGAGCCGTTGGAAAGATAGCTGCCATGAACCAGCCTGCCGCCATGGTGGAAATGGCAACCAAAATCCGTTTCCGCAGCGTGAACATGCCGGCGAGACACAGCACGGATCCGGCAGCGCTGATAAGCAACACTTTTACTGGACCGAATGCCACCAACGTCCACTGCCCCGCCCAACGACCCGCAATCATCGCCAGGGCAAAAGCCGCAATCATTCTCGAAGCTCTCTTCTGGTCATAACCGCGCTCGGTTGTGAAAAATGTGACGGTCCAACTCCAGACAGAGAACTCGGTTCCCACATAAAGAAAAACCAGGAACATCAGAAGCCACAACCTGGGCTGTGTCAGCAGCGCGCCGGTTTGGGCCAGCGGGAAGCCCTGTGCCACCAAAGGTTGGGGAAAGGAAAGCACCAGGTGCAAAGCCAGAATTACGACCGTGAGCAGACTGGAAACTTTTAGAACTCCCGAAAACCCTCGACGCTTGAGCACCGGCATCACAAGAAATGGAGCCACGAAGGCACCCACTCCGAAGAAAAGATTGAGCAGGTTTGCCGCGATTTCACGCTGGGTAGAGTTCACCAGAGAAATCGCGGTGTTTTCTCCCGCAACCACCATGGAGCCACCAAGGCCCAAAACAAACGCCATCGCATATAACGCCTTCGAGGTGCCAACGACTCCGAGTCCCCAGAAGGCAATGGCCACAAGAAACAGGCCGAGACAGACCACAAGTTTCGTGCCTAACGCGTCCATCGTCAGGCCAGCCGGAATGGAAGCCACAATCAGGCCGACCGAACTGAACATAAAAAAAGCGCCAGCCTGTGATTTGTTGAGCTTCAGTTTTTCCATCAAATTCGGCAATACGATCCCCAGCATGGCGTTGAGGTAGCCGTATACGAAGATGCCGAGCCATGCTGCAAGTATGAGTGGCCTGCCGCCGATCATGCAGTTTCTCCTTTGAGTTGCAGCATAGTGTCAGAGCAAAAAGTCAGCCTCGTTTTCCGTTTCTCCAAGCTCCTCCTTGCCACTGCTTCTGGATGTAATCCGCGGAACTATATGCGACCGCCTGGATGGTGAGGGAGGGATTGAAGCCGGCGTCGGTAACGAGAACACTGCCATCAGCAATGAACAGATTGTCAACGTCGTGACTCTGGCAATAACGGGTGACAACCGAAGTTTTCGGATCGTTGCCCATTCGACAGGTGCCGTTTTGATGATCTCCTACGCCGCCTTTGCCGTTTCCCCCACGCCAGGTTTTGATGGCACCGGCTTCCTTCAGCAGAATTTCGCCTTTGTCCATTACGTAATTTGCGATTTGATAATCAACCTTCATCCAGGAGTGAGTGATCCTGGCGACTGGCATTCCCCACGCGTCACGAAGATTGGGATCAAGGTCGACGTAGTTGGTGTCCTGCGGCAGTCCCTGGCAGTTGCTGCCGAGATGGAGATAGCGGCGGAAGTATTTACGTTGAAAGTCCTTATGAGCCTTACCCCAGAGCGGCTCACCAGGTGGTCGAGTTCCGGCAAATTCGATCGGAAGAGTGCAGTAATAATTGTAAATGTAACCGCCGCCGGGGATTTCCCGGCTGCGGGGATGGTTCCAGTCGTTGAACGCGATCGACGGTCCCGGACCTTTATCATGCGGAATTTCACGATCGAAAAGTCCAAATGTATCTGCTCCGGTGTGATCGTTCAGGTTTCTTCCTACTTGTCCGGACGAATTTCCCAGGCCTTTGGGGTGAAATTTGTTGGCGGAATTCAAGAGGAGACGAGCGGATTCGGTGGCTGAACACGCCACCACGATCAGATCCGCATACTGTTCATGCTCCTGGTTCTTGACGTCGAAATACTCGACCCGATTCGGACGACCCTGGGCGTCGGTGAGAATGCGAGTAACGAAAGAATTGTTTCGTAGTTCGCACCTCCCCGTCTGCATCGCCCTGGGAAGTACTGTGACCTGGGTTCCGGATTTCGCCTGAATTTCGCAATCATGCGCTAAGCACCAGACACACTGGACACAGGCACTGCGCCCCATATAGGGCTTGGTCAAAATCGCGAATGGAGGCGGGAAAGGATGCCACCCGATGCGTTGGCCGACGTCCCGAATGATCTCCCCTTGAGGATTAATGGGCAGCGGCGGTACTGGATACGGTCTTTTTCGTGGCTCAGCGAAAGGATCGGCACCGGCAAGTCCTGAAACGCCCAACTCATACTCCGCCTTATCGTAATAAGGTTCCAGATCGTCATACGTGATTGGCCAGTCCTCGACAGAAGTTCCCGGAATGTTTCCGTACGTGGATTTCATCCGAAAGTCTTCTTTTTTGAAACGCCACGCCGCAGCGCCGTAAGCGACTGTTGCACCGCCAACCGCGGCCGCGGTTTTTCCGTAGCCTTCGCTTACTCCTGCATACACGCGTTGCGCGGTTTCGCGATCGGTATATCGAAATGTTCGCGGATTCGGAAACACCGACGGTCCATACGCTGGAGGAAGCGAGTATTGACTGTTCAACTCATCGTGATTAAAATCGCCGGCCGAATAGCTTTTTCCCCGTTCGAACACCACTACGGATAGGCCAGCTTGCGCGAGTTCGTTAGCCACGACGCCTCCGCCAGCCCCTGATCCAATGACGACCACGTCTACTTTTTTTCCCATCGACATGCCATTAGCCCTCGAAATTGATCATCTTCCAGCTAGCTCCATCACGGTTTCCGCCGTGCGACGGATCACCGTAGTAGCCCTCCATCACGTGACGCCATAGCAGCCCAAAAAACTCGTGTCGCGATTCTCTTCTGGAGTGTCCTGCTTGAAGATCTTGAAGAATCGTGGCTTGATGGTCGGAACTAACAGAAGCGAAGGCGTTGCCAAATTGTTTCTGACTGGTCGCGTCAATCATCGCGAGCCCCTCCTCATAGTTAGACCGGTAAAATTTTCCGTAAGGTCCCGCCAGCACTCCATCGATGTAAAAGACGACTCCTGCCGCCTTGCCACCGGGGTCCGCATCCGACGGAATCATCTGCTCAGCAATACTTTCTATGAGCGCCGCTTGCGGCCCTGTGAAGTATTTGCAACCCGGGGCGAGCGTACGCGGAGTGGTAGTACCCATCACAGGAAGGGAAGCGATGGCGACGGTCCCCCCCGCCGCTTTGAGGAAATTTCTTCGGTCGATTGAATTCGACATTCAAGCCTCCAAATCGGAGTCCGAGAGTGTTATGGCGAAACGGACCACCTGCGACTTAAAAATTCATCCCAATCCACGCATGTATACCACAGGCAAAACAGCCCAAGACGCCGGACCTTTTCGCGTGTATGCACCGGAGACCTATGCGCCGTCTGCTGTGTAAAATCGGCTGATAACATGCCCGCTTCATTAAACTTCGTTCATTCCCAGGTTTGGCTACAAGTTACACCTAACCGCTTAGATCGCCAAGGTACCCCTCTGGCTTCCCTGCGAGACTCTAACGCATCCAGCACCAGTATGTGAATGAATTCCCAGCATTAAATTTGGATTTATTATCTTGACAACGCCTCCCGATAAAGTATAAAAGCGCTCTGATTGTATAAGCGGTTAGATAAAAACAGACCGGAAATATTTTGCAGTCGGCGTATCGTGAACCACGAAGTTCATTTCCTAATTGTGCAGGGGGCGGTATGCAATTGCCTTACGGACAGCGGGTGCGTGGGTTTCTGTTTGCCATCGCTTTGATCTTGGTTTCCACAGCGATTGCGAGCGCTCAGATTGATACTGCCAGCATCTTGGGCAACGTCAAGGATCCTTCCGGCGCGGTCGTTCCGGGCGCGAAGGTGACGGTGTCGAACGTCGCCACCGGAGAATCTCTAACGGCTACCACCTCCGACAGTGGAGACTACGTGTTCCCTTACCTCAGGGTGGGCACGTATTCCGTTACGGTTAATGCGCCGAACTTTAAGGAGGCGGTCCGCAAAAGCGTCACTCTGGATGTGCAGGATCGCAAACAGGTAGATTTCCAGATGACTTTAGGCACTTCGATGGAGAAGGTCGAAGTCACCACGGATGCACCCCTAATCGATACCCAGACCGCTGATGTCGGCCATGTGGTTAGCGGCCAACAGGCAACCGATCTCCCGCTGAACGGAAGGCGATACGACTCGCTCGCGCAGCTTACCGCTGGGGTCAATACCGCGAGCTCGTCATTTCAGCAACGCGCCGAAGGAGTATTCAGCGTTAACGGGAACAGTTCGACGCAGAACAACTTCGTTCTTGATGGCGCCGACAACAATTCCTACACCACGAATTTGCAGGACCAGAGCGCTCAAGCAGTGCAGCCGGCCGTCGATTCGTTGGCTGAGTTCAAGCTGCAAACACGCGACTATGACGTTGAGTACGGACGCAGTGCCGGCGGTGTGATCAACGCTGCCATCAAGTCCGGAACAAACCAGTTTCACGGCGACCTTTACGAATACTTTAGAAACAGCAAGCTCGACGCCAAGGATTACTTCGCGGGCCAGAATTCGATCAAGCCGATCTTCCAGCAGAACCAGTATGGGGCAACCCTCGGCGGCCCGATCCGAAAGAACAAGACCTTCTTCTTCTTGAACTACGAAGCGCGGCGAGTGCGCGAGGGTCTGACGCTGACCGGGTTGGTCCCGACTCCCGATATGCGGAGTTTGAACTTCAACGAACTCACAACAGTGCCCACCTCGCCTTCGATTGCAACTTTGCCGCAGTTCTCCAATTGCATCAATAACGGCATCGTCGATCCGACATGCGTCGATCCAGTCGCGTCGAAACTGATTGCGCTTTATCCCTTGCCGAATGCGAATCGCAGTTTGGAAGGCCAGCCGGGAAGCTTCGGTAATGGTGGGTTCAACTACATAGCCAGCCCGAAGGAATCTGTGGATTCGGATCAGGGCGGACTTCGCATCGATCACAAATTCAACGACTCCAATAACGTCTACGGCCACTTCATCGTTTACGATTTGCGACAGTTCCGGCCTGGAATATTTAACGACAGCTCCCCGGTTGCTGACGGGACCAATGACTCGACTTCGGGAAAAAATCTTGACCGGGGGACCAGCGTCACCCTGGCGTACGTTCACGTCTTCAACCCCAGTCTCGTGAACGATGCCCACTTCAGCTTTAACCGAGCGGCCTCCCACAACATTCAGTCGACGCTCGGCGTTGATGCCAACAGTCAGGTCGGTCTTACGGGAATCCCCAATTTCCCGGGCTTGTCTGGCGGGCTCCCTGAAATCGACATTTCGGGCATGCAGCTTCTGGGCAGTCCTATGTGGCTTCCGCAGAACCAGTTTGCTCAGATCTGGCAGCTCAAGGATGCGGTCACTTACATCAAAGGTACGCACAGTTTGAAGCTCGGCCTGGAGTGGCGGCGAGACGCTGACAACTTTAGCGATCTTTGTTGCATTCGCGGGAACTTCGGTTTCAACGGTCAGTACACCGGCGATGGAATCACTGATTTGCTCTTGGGAATACCCAGTCACGCCGAACTGGAAAATCTGGATATCGCCCGCATCTATCGCAACGGCTGGAATTGGTTCGTTGGTGATTCCTGGAGGGCAACATCAAGGTTGACCCTCAATTACGGAGTTCGGTACGAGTACTCCAGCCCGCTGTTTGAACGCGACAATCGCGAGACCAACTTCAATCCGAATCTGAATGGCGGTACCGGCGGACTGTTCAGCATTCCATCAAACGCAAGCGGGACATTCAACCGTACTACGGTACATCCGGTGAAGGACAACTTTGCGCCTCGGATCGGCTTCGCTTTCGGAATTACTCCAAAGTTGGTGATGCGCGGTGGCGCCGGTATCTATTTCCAGAACACCTACCGGTACGGCAGCGAAAGCCAGCTGGCATTGAACCCCCCCTTCCTGGTTGACGCCCAAAACAATCCTCAGCCAACCGAAGCCCCGGCTTTTCTGTTGCAGAATGGGTATCCGTCAACCTTTCTGGCACCTGTTGATATCAACAACACTGCTCAGGTGAGCCAACTCTTCATCCGTGCGATAGATTCCAATCTGGTGCCTTCTACAATTTACGAAGGAAGCTACGGATTTCAGTATTCCGTCACCAGCAGTTTCGTTCTTGAAGCGAACTACGCGTTCAATCAGGCGCGTCACCTGTGGGATCTGAGTAACGAGAACCAGCCCAATCTCATTAGCCCGGGGACGCCACCGGTAATTCCATTTTCAAACTTTGTGCAAGGCTCCTCCCCCACACATATTGAATGGCTGTCGAGCGCTTCTAACTCGAACTACAACGCTCTGCAAATCTCGGGTGACAAGAGACTGTCACGCGGCGTAGCGTTCCACGCTGCATACACCTGGAGCAAAGCCCGGTCTCAGGTGAGTGACTTCGAAGCTGGGCTACGCGGAGTGCAGGACAGATACCACCGCAACCGGGAATGGGGGTATTGGGACAACGATACTCCTCAAAGGCTGGTTGTAAGTGGAACGTATGAGTTGCCGGCCGGCAAAAACCACAGCTTTGCAAACTCGGGCGCGATGGAGAAAGTGCTTGGTGACTGGCAGCTCAATGCCATCGCAACCTTCGCCAGCGGACAGCCGCTCACCATCGGAATCTCCCAGGACAACAGCGGAACGCAATCCGGAAACAGGCCGAATTGCACCACGCCGGCTGCGGGTTTCCATCGCTCCATCGCCGACTGGGTAAGCCCATCCGGCTATTCGGCGCCAGCGCAGTTCTTTTTTGGAGATTGCAGTCCGACCCCTGGCCCGCGAGGTCCCGGGATTTCGCTGGTAGATATGTCCTTGTTCAAGAACCTTCCCCTGACAGAAAGCAAGTCACTCCAGTTCCGTGTGGAAGCCTTCAACTTCCTGAACAAGCCCCAGTTCGGTACGCCTTCCAACCTGAGCTGGAATACCAGTAACCCAGGCACGGCAGGAGCCCCGGTTTCTGGTTTCGGTGCGATCACCAGCACTGTACCCTTTACCTTCCGCCAGATTCAGTTTGCATTAAAGTTTTACTTCTGAGCGGCCGCGTGATGTAGATGACGATTGAGGGGGGCAATGGCCAGCAGGATTGAGCGACGTCAATTTCTGAAGGCCGGTGCGGCCACTGCACTGGTCTTGGCCATTGATCCTACATCTACGTTTGCCGCCGATCCGGTGCAGAAGTTCAAGATCGGGATGGCGGCAACAACCTGGCTTTCAGCGGATCCTTCGATTGCCACGTACTGGAAAGCGACTGAAGGCATCGCGGCGTTGGATATCGGCTCCACTGAAGCCGATAACAGCAAAGCCGCTTTCGATTCAGCATACGCAAGTAAGATAGATGAGTTTCGGGAGCAATCCCGCAAAGTCGGTGTGCAACTCGAGGGTGTCTATCAGGCACTAATGTTGCACGAGACGAACCAGTTGCCGGCCATCAAGGCGAAGGTCAACTCTGTAGCAGGATTTTTAAAAGCCGCCGGTGCCGAGTACATTGCGTTGGGATGGGACGTTCCTTGGGGCCCAGGTAGAAAGCCTTACGTGCGTACCCCGGCCGATGTTCGCCAGGCAATTCGTACGGCCGATGAAATCGGACGAATCTCGCTGGAAGAACACGGAATTTTTATGGCGCTTCACGCCGAGCGAGATATTCCCAAAGATATTACGCTTCAGATCCTGGACTCAACCAACCCCAAGTATCTGCGATTTTGCGCGGACGTAGGTCATCTTACAGCCATGGGCCTTGATGCCCTCGAGACCGTCAAGAAATATGCTTCGCGGCTCGCAGCCAGTCACTGGAAAGACTTTGACCCCAAGCTCGGTGGTCCGAGTTATATGGGGCCGGGTACCCGCGGCGACTTCGTCGAACTGGGCAAAGGCGTCGTCGATTTCCCTGGGCTGGCGAATTTTTATCGTGAAATTGGATTCGACGGCTGGGTTCAGTTGGAACTGGATCACACACGCGAGGCAAGCATCGCCATCAGCGCGCAGAAGATGAAGGCTTTCGTGACCGAGGAACTGAAACTGCAGATGTTTCCCCGCCCGCACTAAGCTCGGGTCCGTGAGAAATTGAGGCTCGTACGGACCCCTGCTATGATTTGCAAGTTCCATTATCTCCGGTCGGCCGAACCTGCGAAGTCAATGCAATCATTTCCCCCTACAACCCGTGCCCGTTTGGGACGGGGAGGAAGAACCCTTGTTTTTGTCTTGCTGACTGCCGTGCTGGGAGCCGCCCAGAAAGATCCGCTACTGGTTCGCGCGCGCCAGGCGCTCGATAACGACGACATCACAGAAGCCATCGTATTGTTGGAGAAATACCGTCAGAACCATTCGACGGACGCAGAAGCATACAACCTACTCGGGATCGCATACGGTCGTGCCGGAAAAGATGAACAGTCGCTGGCTATGTTCAAGGAGTTTGCCCGCCTGGCTCCAGACTCTCCCGGAGCATATAACAATCTGGGTGCCACCTACCTTCGACAGCAGGATCTGCAACATGCCGAAGCAGCATTTCGTCATGCCCTCAAAATTGCTCCGCAAGATGTCAACGCACTCTACAATCTGGGAGCTCTGTTGAACGCGCGCCACAAATATGCTGAGTCCCGTCCCCTTCTGGATCGAGCCCTCCGTCATGAACATTCCTCTGCCATTGCGTATGAGGCATCCGTAGCCACAGCTGGTTTAGGAGACCGAAAGGCCGCCCTCCGCATTCTCGCTTCCATGGAACCTCCGCAAGATCAGAGCGTTCTACCGTGGTTGAAGCTCGCCGGCACTCTAAATTTTGATGAAGGCAATCTGGGTGAAGCGTCCAGGTCTCTGGAAGCAGCTGCTAAGTTGGCGCCGGATGACAAAGAACTCTCATACACATTGGCTTTGGTTCGGCTGAAATCGAACCAGCCGGACTTGGCGATACCACTTCTGGATCGGGTTTACGTATCCCTTCCAGCCGGTGAGCGGGCCACACGGGAGGCCGCACTGCTGGCCTCGTCTGGTGCCTACAAGCAAGCTGCGGCAAAATTCGAAGAAGCTATCGCCGCCGATCCCGGTGCTTACGAGGCCTACTACAATCTTGCGGTGTTGCGGCTGGAGCATTTGAAGGACATCGATGGCGCACTGGATGCTGCGCACCATGCGCTCGCGATCAGAAACACCGGCGATTTGCAGGATATTCTTGGCGACATCAGTGAATCGCAAAAGCACTTCGGAGATGCATTGAATTACTACCAAGAGGCCGTACGCATAGATCCAGGGAATGACAAGCTTGCCTTTGATCTCGGCGCTGAGCTTCTCCTCCACGAGAATTTTGACACTGCGTTAACGGTTTTCCAGGCGGCGGAACAGCGTTTTCCCAGGGCATCGAAGATTTACCTCGGGCTCGGCACCGCTCAATTCATGCTGGGCAAGACAGCCGACTCCGTGGTGTCTTATCTAAAGGCTGTCGATCTCGATCCCGCATTCGAACCTGCATATCTTTTTCTGGGAGAAGCCTTCAGTTTTGCCGACACTCGCTCGGAGGAAGTGGTAAAGAAGCTCGCGTATTTGGCCGGTAGGCAGCCTCAAACGTTTGGGGCTCAGTATTATTATGGCGCGGCTTTAGTGAAAGAAATGGACCAGGGAGGCGATTTGAAAAATGTCGCACCGGCTCAGTTGGCTCTGCAACGCGCGGCGGCTCTCCGTCCCGATGATGCGCGAGTGCCGTACCAGTTTGGCGAACTTTGTCGTGTCCAAAAGCGTCTTGCCCAGGCAGTTTCCTTTTATCAGAAGTCGTCTGCTCTCGATCCGGAATTTCCCGAACCGTTATACAAGCTCGGGCAAGCATACGTTCGTTTGGGGAAGGCGGACGAAGCAAAGAAAGCATTCGCGCGGCATCGAGAAGTTATGACCAAGGCAGAAGCAGCCGTCTATCATCGGGCCAGCGAAATCCAAAGCTTTGTTTTAAAGATGAGAGTTCCCCAGTAATTTACAAAACTGATTCTCGATACGAGAGAGGGAATTCGATCGGCGAAGGAAGAGTGCATGCCTCGTTCACCCAGGAATTCGAAGATATCCGGTAAGAGAGCGCCCAATATTTACGACGTGGCGCGCGAAGCCCAAGTCTCGGTCTTCACTGTTTCTGCCGTCATCAATAAGAAGGACCACGTCGGCACGGCGCGCAAGCGGCGTGTCGAGGCTGCGATCAAGAAGCTGGACTACCGGCTTAATTCTCTAGCTCAGAGTTTGGCTAGTGAACGAACTCATACCATCGGTGTTGTTGTGCCGGACATCTCGAATCCATTTTTCCCCATGGTGGTGCGAGGTGCCGAAGATGCAGCCCAGAAACAGGGCTACAGTACTCTTCTCTGTAATACCGACGGCAATGCAGAGAAGGAAGAGCTTTATCTGGAGCTGCTTCTTTCTAAGCGCGTAGACGGTGTTTTGCTTACCAAGGCGCCAGGTCAGCTTAGTTCCCGGATCGAGCGCATGATCGCCGACATGAAAGTGCCGGTCGTTTTGATGATGCGCACCTATCCCGGGCTGACCAAGGATGCGGTTACTACCGACGACATGAAGGGCAGCTACGACGCTGTGTCGCATCTCGCCCGAGTGGGGCATCAACGGATCGCGCTGGTCGGCGGTCCATTGAGTGTGAGTAACGGTAAGGCCCGGTGGCAGGGATATCGCAAGGCTCTCAGTGAGAACGGTCTCAAGTTCGCGCCGGAACTGGTATACGAAGGAGATTACCGTATTGATTCAGGTTACAGTGCCGGTCTTTCGCTGCTCACCCATCGCCCTGATGCCGTTTTTATTGCGAATTATCTAATGACTGTAGGTTTCCTGGAAGCTGCGCAGGAAATGGGCATGCGCGCCCCAGATGATTTCGGTCTGGTCACACTGGATGACTACCCGTGGTTGAAACTCTTCAGTCCGCCGATCACAGCCGTAGAGCTTCCGAAGTACGAAGTCGGTAGCGTGGCCACCGAATTGTTACTTGAGCGCATTAGAGGCAAGGTAGGAAGAGGGGAAACCCGTAAAATCATGCCGCAACTGCGGGTCCGGGAATCGTGTGGCTTTCGCCTGCGAACGCGTAGTCTTGCAGGGACATCTCCATCCGTTCACGGTTGACGGCGTTGCTAATCGCTTCCACGTCAAAATTAAAGGGATGTAGAGCCTTCATGGCAGAGTAGGTCAAACGAACCCAGGGATATTCAAAGCGCTTAGAAATAGACGTATTTTTTACATTCTCTTAGGTTGGTGGAATCAGCTATAATCGGTGCTTTACAAAGGGTTTTACTAAACTAAACGACTCGGACTTAGGCAACGCAAGGGAAGGCTGCAAACCAAGAGTAGTAATCTAAGCGGTTTGAAAAACTAAATCTTTGCTGGCATGTTTCCCAAAGGCGAGACGCCGGATATTCGTTGGACCGCGTTTCTAACATTTGATCTGTCTGGGAAGGAATTCTATGACGCCTACACAGAGCTCCGTGATTTACAAGAGCCCATTGTATGAAATGACGCAAACGACCCCCACCTGTCTTTGGAATGATTCTGCCGCGATTGATGAATTGACGTATTCGATCGAACATGGGGCAGTGGGCGCCACCTGCAATCCGGTGATCGTGGTCGCCGCTCTAAAGAAGGAAATGAGTCTCTGGATCGATCGGATTCGCGCCTTGATCAGCGAGTACCCCACCGCCACCGAGGATCAGATTGGCTGGCAGCTGGTTCGCGAGATTTCAATCAAAAGCGCTGCTCTGTTGAAGCCCTGTTTCGAGCAGCAGAAGGGGAGGAATGGAAGGTTATCCATTCAGACCGATCCGCGCCTTTATCGCGATGCCAAAGCCATCGTTGAGCAGGCCGAAGAATTCAGCCGGCTGGCGCCCAACATGATCGTAAAGATCCCGGTTGCGAATGCAGGAATTCCTGCGATTGAAGAAGCCACCTATCGCGGCATCAGTATCAACGCGACGGTTTGTTTTTCCTTGCCGCAATGCATCGCAGTTGCCGAAGCCGTGGAGAGAGGTCTGCGGCGGCGTGAGAAGGAAGGCAAGGAAATTGCATCGATGGGGCCGGTCTGCACCATCATGGTTGGCCGTCTGGATGACTGGATGAAAGTAGTTGTTGAAAAAGAACGCATCACAATTGATCCCGGATACCTGGAGTGGGCAGGCGTCGCAGTGTTCAAGAAGGCCTATCAAATTTTCCGTCAGCGCGGTTATCGCATCCGATTACTTTCAGCAGCGTTCCGCAATCACATGCACTGGAGTGAATTCATCGGCGGCGACGTGGTGATTTCGCCCCCTTATTCATGGCAGGTTCGTTTCAATGCGAGCGATGTCGAGATTGTTCCCCGCATCGATAACCCGGTCGATCCCAAAATCGTGAGTGAGCTTTCGAAAAAAATTAAGGATTTCCGGCGAGCCTACTCGGAGGATGGCATTGCTATTGATGAATTCAATTCATTCGCTCCAACACGAAGAACCCTTCGTCAATTTATCGCCGCATGCGGCGATTTGAATGCCATCGTGCGGGACGTTCTGCTCCCGAATCCCGACACCGTATAGGTGACAAGCGCATAGCTGTTGGCGAAGTGAGCGAAAAACCCCGGCCCTACGCACGTTGGGATTTCTTCTTTCCTCATCGGCTGCGAAGGGAAATAGGCCACGCTTGAAGTGCTGGTCAGGAAGATGGTCTCGGCCTGACAGGGGAGAATGAATCGCTCAGGCCGCTCCGGTTCAGTGGGCCGGGCGGATCATGCGAAAGATTAAAAACGTCTTTCTGGGCCCCGTACCACTGCATGTGGGTTTCACGGTGAGAGGAAGCCGAGAGAAGGCGCGCCGACGATGGGAGAAAATGTCATCTCGCACAGCTCAGCGCAATTTTGCGGAACAGTTCGAACGCGGTAAACTGAATTTACAGGTGACGTTTTACAGGCGTAAAACGTTTTTTGGTGCCCACAATAGTTTGCTAAACTATTGAAACGGTTCGCTGTAGGCGCGTAGCTCAGTTGGTTAGAGCGCTACCTTGACACTTTGGCCGTATTAAGAAATAGAAGGACTTACAAGGCGTCGGAAGGTCGCTAAAGCCTTGAAAGTTCGAGCTAGCTCCCGTTCTCTGTGGTCCAGAAAGTGGTCCCGTCACTAGCCCACTCGCCGGTGCAAGCAAACGCCCAAAACTACCGCGACAGCATTCGGGGAGCTGGCCGCAACAGTGTCAGCGCTCCCACGAGAAATAATCGTTTGACATTCCACGCACCGGCCACCAGAAGCACCTGAAAGAATCGCAAGACACTATTGTCGAACCCTCAACTATCGAACCCTCAACGAAGTCCTCGGTTCTTCATCTCTGCCCGCCAGCAAAAGCGAGCCTCGGTTTACCAGCCTCACTCAAACCTCCCGAAATTCAACACACAGGCGACACACAATTATTCCGGGGACTGCTCCTACCCGGACGCAGAGGACTGTCCGACAGTCAGCGGGCCAGCGACCTGAGACCCGGTCGTGCAGATTTGGCACACTTCTCGCGCACAAACTTAACCGAAACGCACAAGAATCGGACTTGCGAAAAGCAGAACGAGTGAACGAGTTCGGGTTCATCGTGTCGACGTGGCCGTAATTGTAGTTGTCGATAATTGGGAGCGTCAGTTTGCACTTCCCACAAGATCGTTTCTGGCTAACTTCCGTGTAGCCGACGATTCTGAGGTTGATGGCGACAAGCGCGTGTGATCACAACTGTGACGTCAGGCGCAGTTGTGCAGAGTCAGTCCGTTTGCTAGCGTGGCGTGCATGCCGCCAAATGTACCCGAACAGCTGAGCAAAA
>Ga0207693_10000305_pt1 | contig 45808 bp, 36 predicted proteins | sample LARL81metaG_FD_184347 | JGI IMG/M metagenome (GOLD analysis project Ga0207693, IMG submission 184347) | Corn, switchgrass and miscanthus rhizosphere microbial communities from Kellogg Biological Station, Michigan, USA - LAR L8-1 metaG... | ecosystem: Host-associated > Plants > Roots >... | reverse complement strand
CATCCCCAGTAGAGGCGCTTAAAGAATCCATAGAGTCATAGTCAATACGTGCTACGCCACGGCCAACATCTCTTGTATAGGCTTCCAATACCTTTAGAGAGAGAGTATTCTGACTCACAATGACATTTAGAACTTTACTCATCTTTATACCTTGTTACCTTCCCATTTGATTCTATTAAGATTGCAGCATTTGAAATTCATGTCTATATAATACAAAACTTAAAATCACCTATTTGGGAGGTTAAATGATCAAATTGGGCAAACGAACACTTGTACGTAGAAGAGGCAAAGGCGGAAAACAGTTCCGTGCTGTTACAGTTGGCAAAATCGCTCCAGCCAAATATCCTAATTTTAGATTAGATCAAAATCATTCCGGTATTATTGTCGATATCGTTCATGAGAGAGGTAGAAATGCTCCTCTTGCTAAAATACATTTTGATGATGGAACTTATTCATACATTCCTGCAGTCGAAGGTGCTACAGTTGGAAGTAAAATAGAAATGGGTGCCAGGGCAGCATCTACAGCACGGAACATTTTGGCATTGGAAGCAATTCCAGATGGGACATTGATTTGCAATATTGAAAAGAATGTTGGCGATGGAGGCAAACTAATCAAGTCCGCGGGTTCGTCGGCCCTGGTATTTGCTCATAGTACAGGTGGGGTAACGATAAAGTTTCCCTCAGGCAAATTTCTGACGACAAATCCAAAGTGTAGGGCAATGATCGGGGTGATTGCAGGAGCAGGTAGAATGGAAAAACCTTTTCTGAAGGCTGGTAATAGAGCCAAGTACATGCAGGCCCATGGTAGACTTTACCCGACAGTCAGAGGGATTGCTCAAGCTGCAGTTTACCACCCCCACGGAGGAGGCAGACATCAACATATTGGTCGTCAATCGTCTGTGGGAAGAACTACGCCACCAGGCCGGAAGGTTGGAAACATAGCACCAAGAAAGACAGGACGTAGTAGAATAAAGAAACGCTGAAATATGTGTGGGCAAACTCATAGACTTTTTTTATCATGATATCTTTATTGGAGGACCTTGAATAGTTGACTTGTGACTCATTATATCTTGTGGCACTCAATGCATTTATGTAGGTTTATCCTTTAGGTCTCTTGGAAATTGTTAATTTGCATACAGACATTTCGACTAAAATACTACACGAGATGGAAACAACACTTTCACACGAAAGTTCACCAAGATCTACGGCTCTAGAAAAACTGCAAAAGGAGGAACACGGTGATCCGTACAAGATACTTATTGGAACAATCTTATCGGCGCGTACCAGAGATGAAAGTACGGTAAAAGCAGCGAGTAATTTATTCAGAAGATATAAGGATATTAATCAACTGGCTAATGCAAATGTCGAAGAGATCAAGATACTAATTCGCAGTACTGGTTTTTACAATATAAAAGCAAAACGCATTAAGGAGGTTTCAGTGATGATCGTACAAAATTTCAATGCCGTAGTGCCCGACAATATTGAAAAACTTCTTGAATTACCGGGCGTAGGAAGAAAGACCGCAAATTGTGTACTAGTATATGGGTTTGGTAAACCTTCGATCCCAGTAGATACTCATGTGCATCGACTATCAAACAGGTTAGGACTAGTTAATACAAAAACCCCCGAAGCTACAGAATTAGAATTGTATTCTGTTATAAAGAGAAAGAATTGGATTAAGATCAATGATACCTTTGTTAAATATGGTCAAATGATTTGTCTTCCGGTAAAACCAAAATGTAACAGGTGCAGTCTAAATAATTTTTGCAAATTCTATCACAGTACCAATAATGGCGCTCCTGACGACCGTATTATCAAGCATTCCTCCTCTTGAAAGCAAGTAGCGCAATCAAGAGTCCCCCTACTCCGACTAACATTCCGAGTGGTAGATAAAAGATTGGAGAATCAGCAGGATTCCCAAAAACCATGTCAAATGAAATATTGCCTGCGTATGCATTAATCGGGGATTCTGAATCATCTTTTCCGTAAATTGCTACGGAACTAGGTGTAAAACCATTTACAGATAATTTATCGACTACGATTCTTTTCCCATCAGTAATAGTTAGTCCCTGATTGTTGGCGTGAGCAATGATTATAGGCTGACCACTGAACCAGCCATCTTTATCCTTACTGTATACTCTTACATAACCAGAATCCTTTGTATTGACCGCGGCCCAGAATCCCTTAGACTGATTTCCAAACATTGCTATTTCAATAAATTTTTCACTTGGTGCCGGTTCGAGTAGTTTTATAACAGTCTTAGCATCTTGTCTATAAGCGTAGTCTAAATTATTTTGTAGGGTCAAAATCCAATTTTGACCAATTGATCCGGAAAAATTGTAAATTAGAGGCTTATTCCTTTCATAATTTGATGCGTTAAATGGAATAACGAATTTCTCGGTATCCCTTGCTTTTATCGTTTTATATATGCTCTGAGGAGTTGCAATTTGAGCGTTAACATTGGGTATTAAAGGAGTGAGTAATAAAACCGATATTACAACAGCCATCAGCATAAGCAAATTCATTATTGACTTTTTGTAGAATGGTATGAATTCTATTATATCTCTTCTGATTGAGACGGCTCAAGTGTTAACAAAGTTAGATCATGATTGGCCTACCCAGACATTGTTATGAATTATGAAAATTTTTATCCTGATCTTTTTCTCTTGCTCTCGATTAATCCCATTACTTGATAACCATACTCGAGATTATGTTTGATATGGTTAATCCCGTGTGAATCATGAGGTACAAACTTACCATCAAGGATATTCTCAATATATTTTGCTACTTTTCTAATTGATATCGCAGCAATTTGAACTTGGTTGTCAGTAAGCTTCTTCCCTAGTTCTTTCTCTACTTCGCTTCTAAAATCTTTAGGACTGGTTAAAATTAATCTGCAGTACTTTTCTATTCTCGTATAATTGGTACAAAGGTTGCTTATCTTTCTAATATCTGATTCAGTCAATTTTGTCAACAATAATTCTAATTCTTCCTCGCTTCTGTCGGTAATTTGAATGAGAGTTTGAATTAGTATGTGTTTCCCCATAATTTGATGTTGTGTTTTATCAATAGTTTTTATTTTCGGTTCTGCTAAGACGTTTGCTTGAGATTTTCGCATGAGATAATAATCATATACTCCGTATACTGCCACTTTCTTGCCAGTCGTGTCAAAGCCTGTGTCTAGAATGGCCGCAACATCAACGATGATTCCAGGATAGTTATTTCTAATTATATTGTCTGAATTCTGGTAATTTTCCATGATATCCTGATATATTTTGAATACTATATCTCGTGTACCAAGTCGTTTCTGTTCATGTATGCCTTCTGTTGCTAAAGTCAAAAAATCATAAAGTTGAGACTGTAGGATAATTTGACCAAAATGTGAAGCAATAAAATCTGCGATAAATTTAAGTACAAGAATTCGAACACTGAAGATAGCAATATTTTCGGTAGTAATATTTTTGAGAAAATGTTCAGTCTTATTTAGATTAAAGCCTGGCGAATCATTCCTTATTTTTAATGCATCAAGACAATAATTCAAATCGTTTAAGGCTGCATTTGATGTATCATCTTGAAGTATGTTCTCTTTGCGAGTACTTCGGTTATCGAATGGTGTCAATGGTGATTCTCTCATTTTATATCTCACACTACTTTATCGAATTTCTCTAGCACCAAATTGCTCCCTAACTCCTCATCATCATACGTACTATATCCAAGACTCAGATAAAATTCTTCGCGTATGAGACTATGTATTAGGAATTGCCGAGGTTTGTTGTCTTTGTAATCTATCTTAAAATTAAAAGGTAGATAGGAATTATGTGGAAGATTAAGATTGAACAAATTCATTGCTCCACGGCTAATATTTAATTTCCATGGGTTGTTTGCAGAGATCAGCATTAGTATTATACGTCAGTTCACTTTCCTAATAATGAGTTAATAGAATATATTAATAGCTTTATGAGTAATTTATCATTCATCGTACAACGTACTATGAATATTCTATGGAAAACATTACTTTAAAAGTACAGTGCAATACACACATATCATACAGAACTATATAAGCAACTACATGATCAACAACAAGAAAATATAAACTACAGGAATAAAGGCAGACTTTTCTATTCCATCTAATTCAAGTCTTGATAATTTTCTGCTTGCCAAAGATTAGGTGCTTAACTGTATAACAAGAATGAAAAAATTAAAGCCAAGTAATAGTGATTCATTCGAACAGGTTTCTTTTATATAGGCATCAATTGTAGAAATTCTTTTATGTTCGCGTCCATTTTTCAGATCCCCCTTGGTAAATACGTGTACTAAATTTTAATTCATGTTATGCAGATATTGAGTCTGCCATTGTCAATTTATCCAACCAGCTATAATTTCCGTTGTATATAAATTCAAGATAATGTAATGTGGATCGTTCTAAGTGATGGCGCCGAACTGTGGAGATGATCTAAATATCACCTGTAATGAAGTATAATTTGTATGCGATATGGCTTGAATTAGGAAAACTGTATGCGATATGGCTTAGAGAGTTTAAAGTCTTTTTAAGAGAGAGAAGTCGGCTCATAGCATCTACATTTACTCCGTTATTGTGGTTATTTGTTATTGGAGGTGGACTCGGGGCTTTAGTGACTAATCCATCCGAAAGTTCAGTTATTAATGATAATTCAGAACTAGGAACAGCGTCGGGAATGACCTATCAACAATTCATATTTCCGGGCATAATTAGTATGTCTGTCATATTTTCTTCTATCTTTTTCGGTTCATATATAATATGGGATAGAAAATTTGATTTTCTAAAGAGTGTCATGGTTGCTCCCGTGAGTAGAACGACGATTTTTGTAGGCAAGACTTTTGGAGGCATGACAACCTCGCTGATTCAAGCCGCCATATTGATGGTAGTCGGATTGTTAATTGGGATTCACTATAGTCCTTTGTCTCTAGTCCTAACGATTGTTATAATTCTGCTTCTTTCCTTTGCACTTACATCTCTGGGACTTACAATTGGGAGTTACATGGAAAGCTTAGAGGGCTTCCAATTAATAGTTAGTTTTGTTGTGTTCCCGCTCTACTTTTTGAGTGGGGCATTGTTTCCGCTTAGGAATCTACAAATATGGCTATCTATTCTAACCACACTGGATCCCGCTACCTATGCTGTGGACGCGCTAAGAAACATGATGCTCGGGATAACCGGTAAGAATTCATTTACTTATGATATTATCATCCTATTCATTTCAGTAATAATAGTAGGTACAGTTGGAATGTTCTCGTTTAGACGAATGAAGGCTGTTTGAATATGTAGAATTCTGAATCAACTTATTAACTATTGATCCAATCAATGAATTATGAATGTATATGTGTTAACGAAATAATTTTGGTGCTAGTTTTCGATATTAACAACAATCCGATTAAATTGAAGATGTATTTTATTCTTTAGTAAGCTCCCTAAAGCGCTGGTTAAAAGCGCTACATCCTATTCGCTCATGTATATCTTTCATATCGCTAGCATCCTGATAATCATCAGTTTGTATTTCGAATCCGCAAGACTTGCAAATTAGAATATTGCTACTACCGATGGCATCTATTTCTATTTTAGCCATGTGTATAGCTTGCGTAACAATGTCTTAAAGGAGTATGCCAAATTTATTTGAGTTATGTTTCAACAGATCTATCAATCGCGTAGAAGGTTGGGTAATGTTACTGGAGCCAATTATATTTCCCCTAAAATTATTAGTCTAGATGTCTATCCTGTTGTAATGGAAAGCGGGAGTAAGTTACGCCTTGGGCAACCAGTTTTGAATTCCAGTATCATATGTTGAGCACTAAATGTTTGGTAACGAGAAGGTTGCTCTTTACAAGATGAGAATACAACTTGCTCTGGTAAAATACTATTCATTTACGTAATGTTATCTCTTGACTGACCGCTCTAAACTACTGTACATATTAGATAATCAGTGAACATTGAATTGTGAATAATCATATATTTTGCCATTAAATAATCCATATCCTAAAAAATCGAAAATAATCATATGATCTAACCAAACCCATCAGTCACAGTAGGTAAGACATAGTTTAGATAAATCATAATAGGACTTGCATTTCTATAAATTGATACTTGAGATTTTAAGGCTATCTAACCATCACAATTGCAAGATTCAGTGAATATACCGATACACGATAAAGTCACAAGTCACCAGCATAAGTCTGGTTGATATTGATACGACCTGACACATATTCAGATTAGGTGTCTATTTTCAGACAGAGCTTGTTTTTTCCAAACGGCACCAATTGTTTTCTGCTTTTGAGCTACATTGAAATTATACTCATCTTACTGTCCTTATCGATATTATGTTTTGTTATAAATCCCGATGTAGCAGCAATTACGTACTTGGCAGGTATTGTATTCTTATATGTGCAATTTACCGTATCTAAGGCGTTTTTACAAGTTTGAGCGTCCTTTACTGCATAAACCATGTTTCCCATAGGATCGAACCAAAGAAGATCAAGATTAAAATCAATATTTAAGAGCCACATTGCATAGAGATCTGGTCTATCATATATTAGGATCATGGCCGAGTTCATTGGAAGTTTTTCTCCTCTAAACATTAACCATCTTTGTCTCTGGGCTTCTGATTTCGCGATTTCGACTTTAATTATATCTTGACCTATTCTGATTGTTCCTATGGGGAATTCTGTTGTATGGCTGTTTTTAGTCTCAGAGGGAAAGAAGGTAATACCAAGTGCCCCAAGAATACTAGCTGCAATGATGGTGGGTATCAATACGACTAGTTTGCTTATCACATGAATCTGGGAATTCAAAATCCATTTTAACCTTACTGTCAATTTATAGATTTATAAATCTAAGTCATTACAATGCAGCTCTCAAAGATAGATGGCATTGAGATTCATGATTAGGCCATCAGAATCTATTCCACGGGGATATCTAGTATACCAAGTTTTGACGTAGTAGATAATTTACCCTTTACTGTTTTTCATGATCTTGTTTAATAAGCCTGAAATAATATGGCTACTGTTCTTCGAACGAAGAAATATCCTAACATATACGCGGCTAGCTAATACTGTCTATAATATCGGGAATCTCGCCTAATCTGGCAGCTGTATATGTAGGATATTCATATTTATTAATTGGTTCTTGTATTTTGAAAATTGAATTGGTGAGCCTAATAGTTTTCATCCCTAAGCTATTTGCCGGAAATATGTCTGTGTCAAGTCTATCTCCTATCATAATACAATTTTCCGGATCGTATGATGCTTGCTTTAACGCTAGTTGAAATATTTTAAGACAAGGTTTCGCCTTTTCCACTATGGACGAAATTAGTTTAATATTAAAAAACTTGTCAACGTTGTAAATTTGTAATAGATCAACAACGTCTAGCGGCTGATTAGCTATTATTCCTAGCTTGTGAGATTTTACCAGAGTATTTATCGTAATTTCTGTATCGTCATAAAGTCGAAATAATCTTGAACGCATTTCTTTGAATTCAGGCTCTAATTTTTTCAGGATAATTCTACCGTAGCTTGAATGACACACAAGCCGGCAGACCTCAAGTATCAATTCATTAATGCCACCACTACCAATCATGCGATTCCTTATGACGTTGTCTCTAACGGTTCGATAGTTTCGCTTATCAATTTTCGTCCCATATCCGTTCAGCAGTTCTAGAAATCGTTGGTCAAAATAATCGATAAAACCCCATTCATTTATTAGAGTCTGGCCTAGATCAAAAAATATGAATAGCTCCTTCATATGAGTATAAAATTTAGCCCTTTTCAGTTAGATTAACATTTCTTTTTCCAGTTGTGTTTGTAGTTGGCGTTTGATATGACCTAGCGGAATTCATTGTACGCTCAAATGATATGAGATTGTAGTCTTTATCGGTAACCATCTCTTCTTTTAGCATTAATAACTATAAAAATGAGATATATGATACTTTAGTTGTGAGCTCAGTCAGCGAAATTATGTCTTCTAACGATATTGTTACGGTTCCTATAGATTCACAGAAAACCATCCAAGATGTAGCAAATCTAATGATAAAGAAGAAAGTAGGTTCAGTCATAGTAATTGACACAAAAATGCAGCCCCTCGGCATAATTACTGAACGCGATATAATCAAGCGAGTCTGCCTTGAAAATTTTAGTTCGAATAAAATCCTAGTAGAAGAAATAATGTCGACACCACTTATAACTGTAATGTCCTATGACTCAGTTGATACTGCATCAAGGATCATGACTAAAAATAGGATTAAGCATCTTGTAGTTCTAGAAGACGACAATCGAATCACTGGTTTATTGAGTGTGACTGATATAACTAAGAAATTGGCTAAGATTCTACTTAATGATTATAAAAGGCACAGATCGTTACGCTTCGCGATTGATCTTTCATGAGGTATTTATACACCTCGAATCTGACTTATCCGAAATGATTTTTATTTTTGACCGGGTCTTTGTTTGGAGTTATTGTGCAACAAATGAGAATTTCGAATGTGTTACGCAAAGAAGATCCTATTGTTCCGTGACAACAATTCTTTTTAGACATTATTTTTATCAAACCTTGGTAACTATTTCCTCCGATAGTCGTACTAGGCTACAAGTTAAGGAAAATTAGGTATCAGAAGTCGTTATCCTTGAGCTGGATTAATTGGTATTATGACCTCATTCAAATATACTATTAATAGATTATATGCAGAATATGTTTCAAGTTTTTATCGGAAGCAGGTTTGGTGATACATCAATATGAAAATCTTCATGAATTTGTCTAATTGCAAGGATTCTAAAAATTCTTAAATGTTTAGAAGACGACTAATAAAATACCGTTTATAAACTCAAGTTGTCTTTGTATGGCGAAAATCAGATGACTACTGGGATTATGCAAGCAATTTACTAACTAAACTAATAGTCCAATTATTGCTAGTTTGGTAAAACGATCCTTGACATTTTATATTGCCAGTTAAATAGCCATAGTCATTATGCTGGACAGGCAACTTGCATAGGTCATGTCATTTGGAACTCCATAAACAATATATTGTTTCAAATAGAATTAAGTTATCATGAATAATAATGTCGCTCCAGACTCTAAATTTGATAGCAATTTGTTTACGAGATCTCACATCAAATGGGGGAAAAAAGAGGAAACCGACAATTTTGCTCAAAAAGTTAAGTTGTACAGACGGCATAGTCTATCTGACGACGATTTTCGTCGATTCCGATTGCAACATGGTGCTTATGGTTCAAGACTACAAATGGGCTACAGTATGATAAGAATTAAGATTCCAAGTGGAGAGATTACTCCAGATCAGCTCGAAAAAATAGCAGGATTATCTGAGGCTTTCTCAATAGGCTCCGCTCATGTATCTACTCGTCAGAATATCCAACTACATTGGGTTCAACTGGAGGATGTTAGTGAAGTGATGCGAGGTCTTGTTGAGGTCGGCCTAACTACGCGGGAGGCTTGTGGTAATACGGTCAGAAATGTTATGTGCAGCCATTTTGCAGGTGTGTGTGCAAAGGAGGAGTTTGATCCGACTCCATATTCTAAAGCAATTGCTCAATTTTTTCTTCGCAACCCAGTATGTCAAAATCTGCCACGTAAATTCAAAATTAATTTTTCCTGTTGCGCTGACCATGGGTTAGTAAGAATTGCAGATATTGGTCTGGTACCAATGATTAATGATGATGGTGTAAAAGGCTTTCGAGTATATCTTGGTGGAGGCTTGGGTGCTGCTTCATTTTTAGGGCACCTTTTGGAAGATTTCACATCTGAAGATAGGCTGCTTGCAACTTGTTTAGCTACCATTCGGTTATTTGATAGATACGGAAACCGTGAAAACATGGCCAGAAATCGGATGCGATATTTTGTTAACGAAACAGGGTGGGATACGTTTCAAAGAATGGTAATCAAGGAACGATCTATAGTGGAAATGACCGTTGCTAACTCCACTTTGGAGTTATTTCGTTTTCATATAGAGAATGAACAAAAGGAAATGTCTAAGACTCAGAGATATCTGAAATTGCCTGTTTTGGATATACAGAACACATTAAGAGGAGATCCATACGAGAGATGGATGCACACGAATGTCGTCTCTCAAAAACAGCAAGGGTATTTCACGGCCTTTGTAACATTAGGCGCCGGAGATATCACTGCGAATCAACTAAGAGTTTTATCTGGAGCTATTCGCGACTTCTCGGTAGAAGGAACTGCAAGGAACACGCCGCAGCAAAATTTTGCAATTAGATACATAAATGAGAAAGACTTGTATAGTTTCTACGCTAGGATTGCGACTGCAGGATTAATAAACCCTGGCGCATTAACTATTGCGTCCGCGGTTGGATGTACTGGAACTACTTCATGTAATTTGGCGATTACAAATTCTCATCGATTGGCTAAGGAAATAGAGTACAAATTTTTGGAGTCACAGCATGATATTGATGATGATCTTAGGGATTCCACAATTAAGATCAGTGGATGCCCCAACTCGTGTGGGCAGCATGAGGTCGCCACAATCGGATTCTTTGGTGGAGCTTCAAGGATTAACAACTCAATGGCACCTACGTATACGATGTTATTCTCGGGGAATACAGGAGAACGGGGCGAATTGGGAAAGACAATAATGCGTGTTCCGGCAAAACGTGTGATTAATATACTTAGAAAAATAATCGAGATATATAAACACGAAAAATCCGGGACTGAAACATTAAGGCAATGGATCTCTAAGATCGTAAATGGAATTGGGACTGGAAGCGTCAAAGGCGTTGATGATATAAAGGTTTTGCTATCGCCAGTAGCACAATTAGACCCAGTAGAACAGGATCCTGAATCCTATAAGGACTATGGTAGCGATATAAGATTCTCTGCAAAGACAGCCAGAGGAGAATGTGCGGCATAATATTCTAACTAAGCCACGGAACATGATGTATATGAATACCAAGGAACGTGACAGCAGTACGAGCGTTAGTACTCATATCGGGATCCCTGTAATCTGTGATACAGACACAGTACGAGCGTTAATCTTGGAGAATGCTGTAAGGATTGTAGATGTTCGGAAGCTCGACGAATATCTTCAGGGTCATATTAAGAGTGCGGCATCATTGCCATTCTCACAAATATTAGAAAAAGACCCGTCGGAGATCGTAGATATTTTAGAAAATTTGGGCATCACCGACACTATGCCAGTAGTGATTTATGATGATACGTTCGGCGCATTGGCTGCTCGTGTAGCTTGGACATTTGAGTATGTAGGTCACGCTAATACTGCACTGCTCGAGATGACCTTTAGCCAATGGAAAAGTATGGGATTAGAAACTGAGTCAAAAAATAATACCTTTGCAAAAACAGAACATACATTACTTATCAACAACGAAATTCAGGCAGATGCCTCATATGTCGATTTGGCAAAGGAACAAGAAGATAAGTTTTTGATAGATACAAGAGAGCGATTAAATTTTCTGACAGAGCATATACCAAATGCCAAAAACGTCCCATATACTATGTTAAGATCTGATACAAACATACTGCGTAAACCAGAAGAGATAAGAAGATTAATTGAAAATAGAGGAATGTCAGTCGATTCTGAATTTATCACATACTGTGGGAGTGCTGGAACCTTATCTGGCTTGACATATTATGCGCTCAAATTAGCTGGAATAAAGAATGTAAAACTCTATTCCAAATCATTCAGAGAGTGGAAGATGTTAGGTAAGAGTAAAGAGGAATTTAAAGACGCTAATTATTGGGATCTATCAGCAGATTAGGGATCCACCTGATCAATTCTGCAATGATTTAGACCTATTGCCGTTTTAGAGATTGGACTTATGAATGTATCTATGTTTTCTTATGGTGTCACATTTCTAAAAAGTTGATTCCATAATTCCTATGGCATTAGCATACACTACTTAGAACGAGATGTGTAATAATCTACTACAATTAATTCATAAAGTCGAGCACCATTTGTTTTAAATCAAACACTGAAATTTTCATCAAGCACTTCCTACAAGTTTTCATACATTTTGTAAACCACAAACATGCATTGTACTTTACATGCCCTATTCTCTTTATTTTGTAGACGAGGGCAAAAATGCACCTCTAGAGGAGATCTTTGTGGATACCGGCTATTAGATACGAAAATGTTGAAGGTCTAAAAGATAAATTGTAGAGATATCATGCGATATCGGTTGAAGAAATATATCGTTGGACGCATTGCCGCAATCACACTATCAGTCAAGAAACGAGCTATACTTAAGTTAGTTCACGGTCATTAGCATCTTTTATCTTCTTTATCCTAAAGCATAGATCACAATGTTCTGGACATGAATCATGTATACAAACATTCCTCATACTATTGCAATTAAAACACCATATTTGCTTTGAAAACAAAGAGTGCTTAATAGAATAGACTTTGGTATATTTGTTGTCCTGGCAAGTCTTTAACATTTTTTTTCCAAGTTGTACCTAATAGGTTATTCTGATTGTATTCCCATATTATTCATGAATCAAGAGGGATATTTTTAATTTGTCTAATAACTGGGATATGGCTAAATCCTATCAGAACCACATCTCGAAAGCAGTCATTAATTTCACCGCAAATGTCTACTCAAACGGAACTTTAGGTAAAATCATCTCTCAGATATAGGTTCACAAATTAATCTTATTCTCATACATATTCATAACATAACAGTTAGGAAAATATATATTATAAAAAGGTCATATACTGTACATGTATGACTGCATTCGAATACACATCTGATTCTAGTACAATTCATTAACAAAATTCGACTGAGTTGAGTCACAGTATACAAACAAATGTATAGTCTAATCAAATTAGCAAAATTCATATGGTCTTTGATCTTGCGCTTTCTATCTTGTTTTGAGCTAACGTAGTATATCGAGTAATTTGTTTCTACTAAATTGAGATTTTCAGATAAAGCAGATGCTGTTCTTTAATACAATGTATTCATACTTATAGTCTGAAGATTAAACAATCAGGTGTGATTTAATGTAATAATCTTGACCATAGTCCATTCTTTCAGAAATTGCACTATGGTATAATTCTAGACATTGTTCTAGGAAATAACACTGTATCCTTTATGTCCTCAATATCGACTAACCATCTCACTAAACGTTCGATACCTAGTCCAAAACCACCATGGGGTACTGAACCAAATCTTCTCAGGTCTATATACCAGTCATATGATGATGGATCAAGTCCCTCGATCTTCATTCTTTTTTTAATAGACGAGATATCATCTTCCCTCATTCCCCCACTAGCAATTTCTCCAAAACCTCCAGGAGCTAATAAATCAGCACTGAGTCCAATCCCCCTATTTTGCTCATCCTCCTTAACATAGAAGGGCTTTATCCGGATAGGATAGCCACTAACAAAAAGTGGATTTAAGGTGGATTTTGTCAGTTCACGTTCTGAGTCAATATTAAGATCATCGCCTATTCTAATAGGTCTTTTGTTTCCCTTCGCGTCTACTACTCTGAAATCCCTTGATTGGAGTGTATCAATTGCCTCATAATAAGAAATTCTATCAAACGGAACTCTAACGTCCTTTAGATTAGTAACGTCTCTATTTAGAAAGAAAAGGGAGTCAGATCTTTCTCTAATAGTATTGTGAATTATATAGGTTATCAGTCGTTCCTCAACTCGTAAAATATCTTCAAGGCTTGTCAATGGCGCTTCTGCTTCTAGATGTGAAAATTCTGCAAGATGCCTTACTGTTCTTGATTTTTCTGCTCTGAACGAAGGGGTAAGGCTCCATACCGGACCCAAGGAGAAGATTAACGCCTCAAGATAGAGCTGTGCACTCTGTGAAAGGAATGCCTCTTCATTAAAGTACCTCAGTTTAAAAAGTGTAGAACCGCCCTCTACCGCACCTTTCACTATGATTGGGGGAGTTACTTCTATCCAATCATTTTCTATAAAAAACTGGCGGGCAAACTTTAAGATTGTGGACCTGATTTTTGCAATTTCAATCATTCTTCGAGTCCTTAGTGCTAAATGCCTATTGTCAAGCAATAATTCAGCACTCTGGTATTCTCCTATGGGAAAATCGGAGTCAGCAATATTAAGAACTATTAAACTATTACCTCTGATTTCATAGCCACCTTCTGGCGCTCTATCATCTGCTATCAATATACCGGTAACTTCAACAGAGGACTCGATGGTTAGATGTGTTATCTGTTGAGTTGGAAATACACATTGAATGACTCCGCCCCGATCGTCTCGGATAAGCAAAAAAGTCTTTTCCTTTTGTTTACGTAATCTATGTACCCAGCCTCTGATTGTTATCTCCTTATCTACATTAATTGGAGTTTTAATATCATTAGCCCGTTGCATACATTCTAGACATCATATGATTCACGTTCTTCTTCTTAAGAATTATGTTAGTACATAATCTTGGATCATCTCGAACATAGAAATGAGGTTTCATACCTAGTGTCTCTTAAGAAAATGGACCATCTCGATGCTCGTTTTATTTAACCCAAGGGCATTTCTTATGGCATAGAATTATGCATTAATACTCTCGTTATTTGTGATTTCCCTGGGAGACGGGTTGAGAACATAATCTTCTGGGGTTAGGCCATTCAATTTATGTTCAAAATGTTTAGTAAGAAGTAGGGAGGCTAATGTTAGATGCAATAACTTTAACCGGGTCTTATTTTGCAAATTTGTGATTACGTTGGAGGCTCTACACTCTTGAAATTCAAAGATCAAATGTAGTACTGCAGACAAAAATTCGCCATTATTTAATAATTACAGGACCATTTAAGTTTGGGAGTTTTTTAATTTGAGAATACATTGCACTTAACATAGCGACATTAGTAAATTTTAAACTTACGGAATAACATCCAGTACATCCAGTACATCCAGTTCATATCAGAAGCTACAAATTTTATGAATTGAACTCCTTTTTGATTTTAATTAAAATCAAATTGGATGACAGATATATTATCATCTCTACATAAATAAAACTAGAAAGAAATTATTACTTACGCTTAGACTAAAGTTAGGGCAAAGAAAATCTGTAGTTGTGAAAAAGGATCTTATAACCCCCTCCGATTGGAGATAAAAAGACACCGAGCATTTTAGTACACCGTTTCGTTTGGTTAATTATGACTGGAATTAGTATTAATTTCTGATTCAAAGTTAAGAAATATGTATCATTGAATTGTGGAGTGTATACAACTGACCAACCAATCTAATCTGTTAAGTTGTCTTGCGTAAATACCTGTCTGAAGTCAGGTTTCGATCGTATTGGTTATTTGTCATAATAGAATCCACAATTCCACCTCCATTATTCTAATCGATTAGGGGAGAGAATACCTCGCAACTTTTTCACAAATGAGAGTCAATCGACTATTGTTGGATCAACTTAGGATATAAAAAACAAGAAACTAAATGGTTAGTCTCTTTTTGTTCTAGGATAGGATCCTCCGAGCATTTGTCCATAGAATAAAGACAGAATTGACAGAATTGACAACCAACATAGGTTTTAGAGGCCCCATGTTTTAAACGAATTATTTTTTCTTTTTGCAAGTTGTTTGGTTCAGGTTCAGAGACTGCATCAATCAATGCCTGGGTATAGGGATGAAGTGGATTCAACAATATTTGGTTGATTGGCCCGGTTTCTACTATTTTGCCAGCATACATAATAGCGATATTATCACCTATATATCTGGACGTAGAAAGATCATGGGTAATGTAGATATATGAAATTTGTAATTTATCCTTTAAGGCTTTCATCAATTGCAATATTTCTGCCCTGACAGATATATCAAGCATCGAGACAGGTTCATCGGCTACAATTATTTTTGGATTTATTACAAGAGCCCTGGCTAGAGCGACTCTCTGTCTTTGACCCCCAGAGAGCATATGTGGAAACATATTCGATATTTCAGACGCGGGTTCTAATCTTACATTTTCTAATGCTTTAATTACTTTATCTTCCAATTCCTTCTTTGAGAAACATAAGTGATGGATAGCAAGTGGTTCTGACACGATATCCATCACTCTCCAACGTGGGTCAACGGAAGTATAAGGATCTTGCTGTACCATTTGAATTTTGGTCCTAAAATTTTTTAGTTCTTTTCCCCGTTTTCTTGTAATATCGTACCCTTCAAAGGATATGGAACCACTATCTGGTTCGATAGCTCGAAGTATTAATCTAGCCAATGTACTCTTGCCAGAACCCGATTCCCCAGCAATAACCAATACCTCACCCTTATTTATCTTAAAACTTACATCGTCAACGGCTTTAATGTATTGAGCATCACCGTGCAAATGGAAGGAATCTCTAAGACCCTTTTTAACATGAAAATACTTCCTTAGATTGGATACATTAAGGATTTCGTTCAACACCTAATAATCTTAGTGATTCAAGGAATATATACAATTTCTCAACAAGCGTCTGCAGCAGCTACAAGAGATAGGCATCAATCTAACTATATGGTATTGGTAATATACGACTATATTCATATAACGGAATAGTATCTTGCAAATTCGTTTAGGTAATACGGTTGTAGGAATAAATAAACTATTTAGGATAGTTAAGTTAGAAAGCGATTTGAGATAATATTCATATAGAATTGAGTAATTTTGAAAGAGGCGTTCAAGAATGTCATGCTGATGACGTTTGTTAGAATAGACCATATCTACAATAATAATACTAGAGAGCATTACCTCTACTCGCAAGTTGCTAAGCAATTACGGTAGTATACTTTGAAATTGCAATATTAGAGAATTTAATATTTCACTAATATTAACTGATTTAATTTTCTTCTACTAACAGTTTAGATATTATTCAACGTTTTAATTGTAATACAAATGGATACCAAATTAGATTTCAATGGTGTATTTTTAACACGAACGTATGATCCTCATCTCAGTTGAAGTCAAATCAAGCTTCTTGGTTCACTCTGATATGAACAAGTATCAAATATTGCTTGAATTGGCCTGATAGAAATTTTGTGTTTATAAGACCGTAATATCTCGTTATAGTATGAACGTTTAATTAGATAGATAATAATTGATTTTAGTCATTGAGTGGAAAGATTTATGAGAAGGAGATTGAGGTGAGAGGACACCTTATCGATTCGATGGTTCTCACAAAAATATTCGACAAGGTAATGGATCTTAAGGGTGATTTCCAAGTCGTGGAATTCAGTATAGGTAAAATGAAGAAAGATTATAGTTATGCCCGCCTTTTGATTCGCGGTAACACTTCAGAGCATTTAAACGAATTATTAGAATCATTATATATTGAAGGGGCACAGCCTGCGACGATCGAGCAAGTCAAACTTGAACCAGCAAGGAAAAATATGGTAATGCCTGCGAATTTTTATAGTACTACTAATAATACCACTCAGGTTTATTATAAAGGTTCCTGGATTAATGTTGAAAATATGATGATGGATAAGTGCATCGTAATAGATACAAAAAATAACAAGGCTGAATGTAAAATGATACGTGATATTAAAGAGGGAGAAATGATCGTGACTGGAGAGAGCGGTATCAGAGTAATTCCCCAAGAACGACCAAGGGAAGGAATAGACATATTTCAATTTATGAGTAGCACTAGTTCAAGTGAGCGTCCGACTCAGCATATTGCTCGAAAAGTTGCTTCGGATATACACCGAACTAAACATCTAGAGAAAGGAAAAATCATCGTGGTGTCAGGACCAGTACTAATACATTCTGGCGCATCGGAGGCTTTAGAAAAATTAATCCGTATGGGGTATATAGATGGGCTTTTGGCTGGTAATGCCTTGGCTGTGCATGACGTAGAGAATGCATTGATGGGAACATCACTAGGTATGCGAGTAAATGATGGGACCCTCGTGATAAGGGGTCACAGAAATCATATGCAAGCAGTTAACGAGGTATTCAAAGCAGGATCTCTAAATGCCATGATTAAAGAAAAGGCTTTAACAAGAGGAATAATGTATGAGTGCATCACTAGAAGTATCCCATTCGTATTGGCAGGTTCGATAAGAGATGACGGGCCAATACCGGACGTGGTAACAGATATAGTAGAAGCTCAACGTCAATACAAACGAATACTGAAGAATGTTAAAATGGTTTTGATGTTTTCTACAATGTTGCATTCTATTGCTGTTGGTAATATGTTGCCAGCTTCGGTTAAGGTCGTTGCTGTAGATATAAGTCAATCCGTTGTAACAAAGCTCCTTGATAGAGGGACTACACAAGCTATTGGGATAGTAACTGACGTCGGAACCTTTCTGCCGATGATAGTACAACATTTAGAAAAACTGACATAGTTTCAGCACACTTGAATAATTTTCGTCTTTCCCTGTTAGAACTATAATCACTTTTTGTATTAGAGTAATAGTTAAATGATTATTATTATAAATAAATCAGGTTAATTACGTGCTTTTTTTATGAATGATTTGTGATACAATCATACTGCATTATTTCCTGATTATTCATGTTAGGTAGGTTTAATGACTTGCTAAATATATAGGATTGGTCGATTCATTTCCATATTGGATTGAGACTATTTCGATTAGCCAATTGAAGATTTAAGTGACTTTTGATGAACCATTCCGCTTATTATAATAATTAATCTAAAGGTATCATAAAACTAAATACGTAAATAGCACTAGCCCAAATCTGGCAAACAAAATTGATGTATGGTACAAAAGCAGCATGTTTAATACTCAAACTCTAAACGTCATAATCATGATATCCTATTAATAACAAAAGCATGCATGAATTCATCTCGAGCATCACGTTAAAAAAAATGACCGTGAATCTTGCCCCCAGCAAGGATTGAATTGAATGCAAAAATGTAGAAATTGTTAGGTTGTCTTTGGGAGAGAAAAAGGTCCAAAATACTGGATATTGGCTGCAAATGTTTAATTCCAACCAAAGGTATCTTCTTTTGAACAATTAATTGTCTTCCCGTAATAAGTCTATGGTCAACAAAGAAAAAATATCATCGTTATTAACAAAAATCCCTGAGGATAAAAAAATAGTCGATGTGTTTGGATCAGAAAAGGAACCAATTTGCAATTATCTCAGATGTCATCATAAATTCTCATTTCATAGTTCGGATGCTCACAAAAGAATTTGTACATGTAAGCATCCACAAAATTCGATAATTGGTATAGCCAAAAAAAATACATGCGATATAGCATTTATTACTCAACCTGACTTGATAATATATGATTAAGATAGTTGATTTCTTATTATCATAAATTAATAATATCGAATAATCCCAGAATATAACTATGCTAAATTATATATGCCAAACTTGACATGTCTATTAAGTTGTCCCTACAAGATGTGCAGCATAAATTATATGAATTGCTTCGATCTCCAGATTATTTTATTGAAATGCGTAATTCGTGATTGAGATAATAGTTATGGGATAAACATGAAGAATATTAACCGTATTTAATAAACGAAGATTAATGTTTATTGTGAGTTGCTTCAATAAAAATTTAATTTGTATTGTATACTCCTATGCGATAGCTGTTAGTTTAAATCAAAATGTAATGTCGAGATTACAATATGAGTATAATGTTACTGCTAATTAGAAATTCTATGAGAATGGAAATTGTTTAGGATTTATTCAATAGTAAATGAAGTTCATTAAAGATCAGGACGCATATAAAAGTAGTGTTCAATTAATGTTTGATCATGTAAATCATTAGCTCTGGATTAAAACTTAAATATGACTAAAATGTTTCTATTATAATGAGCAAAGATTCAAACAGAAAATATATAACAATCTCTATGATTGCAATAATAGCGGCATTGATAGGAACTTTGGCGATAAGTCAGGTTTTACAACCTTTGCACGCCCAAAATACTAGTGGTCAAATGAGTCAAAAATTAGGAAACGTATCTGGAGCTGCTGCCAACAAGACCGGTAATCAGTCATCAAATCCACTAGCCAAGATTCCAGTAATAGGAAAGATATTTGGTGGTAAATAGCATACCTCGATCGTAGTTTGATCGCTAATCCTGAAAACGAGAGCAAATTTTTTTATCTACTTCGGTAGCTCCATTTCATTCATATCCATAAAAATTGGTCTTCCTCGATTCGTCAGTATACAAAACTTCTCAGGAATTTTATATAACAAATATAAGGCAAAAAATAATAAATGCTCTTAGAGCCCGAGCCTGATTCTTATCTGACACCCATGGTTTAATTTTTGTTAAAATCGATTCTGTGCTGGACCTACAGATAGCAATTCACGTCCATATATGACTATCCGATCTAAACCATTGCTTCCAAACAACACTGCATAACCGGTATAGTCAATTCTAAATTCTGTCCAAGGTAATAATAGTAAATATCCTACTAGATGACTCACCTTTTTGATTGATTTCTCAAACCAATCAATCATATTGCAGTGCAATCTTCCAGTAAATTGCGGTAGTCTCAAGTATTATCAATTAAAAAGTATTGATATAGGGCTGATCGGATTAGAAGCAGTCTGATTGCGTCCACATACTGACATATTATTCTTAATTCGTAAGCTTCGGTAGTTGCTTTCCAAAATCGAAAATACTGTAATGTTAATAAGCAAATATATACCGACGATTCGAATACAAAGTGCTCGCCAATGTCAAATAGTGTAGAAAATACTGATAACGAAGAATATGGAGAAAGCGAAAACTTGCCCAAATTATCAGCAGACTTCCAATGTTCTGTTTGCGGATCGATCTTCACTACTGATCAAGATAGAGAGCAACACCTGAAAAAAGAAGCTGAGAACAAGTTACATGAGGGTAATACTTCGGAAGATATTAAAATTGCCGGAAATCAGCAGAGACTAAACGAAACTCGCACACACCATGTGTAAAATAAGACCGATTAGTATTGGACAAACAGAATGCTCTGAGGTATAGGATCCGTCGTCAGATTGATCTTTATGATGGCTTTTACCGCAGTCATGGTTACCGTAGCCTTGATGGTGATGATGTGAATTCGCACTGCTTTATGAGATACTCGACCCTCAATGTGGTTACGTCCGGATTAGACTAGACAAAAGAGGATCACTGTAGACACATTTACTTCTACTTCAGTTTGTGACTTTATAGCTTAAGGTATCATCCATGAAAGGTCATGGATTCCCATTGAGTTCCTGGTACAAATTAAACTTATTTTGTATCAGACTTGATCTACAACTGTTCCATTAATTGAGTATATTCTATATTATTACTTGAATTAGGATCGAATACCATAAGATAGAATATTTAAGGCTCCATCATGGTATATGAAATTTTAGACACATCTACTGACACAACACGTTCTGGATGAAATAGGATTGTGGCGGCATGGTAATTTTGTCATAACTCTATATATAATGAGCACTGCTTATTGTTGCAATTAGCGGTTCATAGATTTTCGACATCCTGTGTAAAGATAAAAAAGGAGCTTGTGGATGACATCTTTTTGTCGCCATAGACACATTTGCATTCAATATCCTGGAATCAGCATTGATATTTGATCTTATCTCCACATAAGCAGCTGGGTATAGGAACAACGATACCACAAAACCGATATAGGCAATCACAAAATGTATCTCCCTTATCGAAATTACTGATGTAGATGACAGTGAGATAATTAATAATAGTGTATATAAATTATCTATGTGAATAACGATTAATATTTAATGCGTATAAAATATAAGAACATCAATCACGTAAATCGAATTTTTTAGTGATTTAAACATAATTTTCTTGTGCCAGGAGATGAGACTGATTATCTTTTTGGCTCCAATTATATTGATTATAGTAAAATTAATAATCATGAAATTCAAACATTTAATTGAAAATGAAAAGCGAGGAATTCGCAAAAGAACAGACAGAGAGATGAATTAATGCAGGGATTCATCAGTCTTAAAGAAATCGTTTTTCCACATAAGTTGGCACCTATTATCCAGAGCTGCCTCAGCTCAAATAACAAGCATGATTGATATAAAAAAATATTTATTCTGCAGGCTTGAGAAAGTATCCAAATTTACATTTTACCCCCTTGGTTCTATTACGAGAGATCAATAGTAACATTAGGATACAATGTCATACCAGAAAACAATTCCTCGTTAGTCAGTAACGGAAAGTGTGAACTCAACACGGATTAGTCAATAATCCAGCGCATATTGTGGTGTACAATATTAATTTGAAATTAATTACCTTTTAGGTTCAGAAGTAATTTATTAAAGTTATAACAAAATTAGGCTTGGATATGTAATATGAATCCTAAAGGAACATTCAGAATGGTTTATACAGTCTTGTGATTTACGCTAATCGTTAGAATAGAAATTCATAAAGACGGTATCTAATTCAGCTATTTAATAACAAATAAATAATTCATCTGATCCGAAGCTCAACCGTAATCTGGTGCTTTCTTCGCGCCCCAATTTAGTGATTGAGCGCGATCGCGGTCTATATTGATTATACAATGTTACTTACTCAAATATCATTATAGAACTAAGACCTAGAAAATAAGATATAGAACTTCCACACAAAATCTAGGCACGTACTATTCTAAATGAGCATTTTTAGTACATTAGGTGTAACTATCCATATATCCATTTGGATCATTTCTATTAGAAACAGAAACGCTTGAGATGTGAACAAAGGTATTTGAAAATTCTAGGAAATGATAAACTGAAACTGATAACAAAATACAACCCACAATGATATTGTATCAGGACTTGAACCTAATAATAAATACTCTTTTAAGTTTAATCACACTGCGGCAAATATTATTCCATACTGAACAATAAAGACCGTGGATTTGATTCAATGCAGGTTCTCAAACTTATTACAACAACTCAAAAAATGATAATGACTCATTCTTAATTTATGAATACACAAGGGATTTGGATTATGGCTGAACATGTAAATATCTTAGGAGTCAAATTGTAATTACTAAACAACATTTGACGATTAATGAAAAAGCCAATAATTTATTCGATATGTATTTTCTTGATTAATTTGATAAATAATTCGAAACCGAATTTGAATAGAATAGTAAGGTATAACTTCCTCTGGTGAGTAAATACATTTGTTTGTGACAAGCAACGAGACACAGCAACCAGGACATAATATATGCCCACTATGCGGAAAAGTCTTAACTAGTGGCGAAGAAAAATCCAAATTTGTAGAAGTTTCAATAGATAGGGCTAGTTATAGATTTGACTCCAAAGATTGTGCGATTATGTTCAAAAGATTTTTGAGTGTGTACGGCGACGATTTTAAGCGCTATTCTGGGCAGCATCAATATATTTCAGATCCTTTCTGGGACAGGGCAATCCCTAAAGAAGATGAACTTAAGGAGATAGAGGCAGAGCAATTGAAGAACATTTCTGATACAGTACACGAAAAATCTACACGGGACATTGTAGTTATTTCAGATGCTCTTGAGATACAACAGCTTGGTTTTGATCTTCTAAGATCCGCCAAAGAAGACATCGCGATAATATTCTCCACAGGTAATGCATTTCTAAGACAGGTGCGTATTGGAGGAATTCAGCTGTTAGAAGAAGTAAAGAAAGCCAGGAAGGATTTGAGTATTAGAATAATAACGCCTACAAATGAGGACATTAGAAAGATTTCAGTAGATTTAAAAAGACGACTAGGGGTTGATGTTAAACATATAGTAGAGTTTATGCAATCTAAAATTACATTGGTGATGGTTGACCGAAAGTATTCTTTGGCGGTAGAGCTAAAAGACGATACCATCGATAGTATTTACGAAGCAGCAGGGTTAGGAATTTATTCAAATCATAAGTCAACGGTCTTATCATATATTACAATATTTGAGAGCCTTTGGAAGGAGCTGGAATTAAATGAACACGTAGCTAATCTATGCGAGCAATTGAGATTTAGGGAGAAGATGCAGACTGAATTTATCAATATCGCGGCTCATGAATTTAGAGCACCTATCCAACCGATCCTAGGATTGGCTGAGATTCTCAAAGCTAGAGAAAAAGTTGATATTGAAAAACAACAGGAACTCCTAACTGTTATTATAAGAAATGCGAAAAGATTAAAGACCCTCACTGAGAATATTTTAGATATTACGAGAATTGAAAATCGGCCGCTTATCCTTCATCAGGAACTTCTTAATATCGAAGATGTCATATCTGATGCTATACAGGACGTCGAAAGTCAATCAGAATATAAAAGATCAATTGTTAAAATAATATACAATCCATCTGGAATTAATGATAAAATTGGACTTGTGAGAGCCGACAAAGGAAGAATAATACAAGTAATTTCAAATTTGCTTGATAATGCTGTCAAGTTTACTGAAGAAGGAATAATATATATAAATCTAGATAAGAAAGCAAACGAGAATGAAATTGTGGTTAGTATTGTAGATAATGGAATTGGAATTAGTTCAGATATCGAACCACTATTGTTCACAAAATTTATGACAAAAGCAAACAAGGGAACCGGTCTTGGGTTATATATTTCGAAGAGTATCATCGATGCCCATGGTGGAACGATATGGGCTGAAAACAATAAGAAAGGCAAAGGTGCGACATTTAGATTTAGTTTGCCAATAGAATCCAATAATAGAATTATTACAAATTAATATCAATCTACAGTACAAGTTCGCTAGGTTGATGATATAATGTGTTCATTTCTTATCTTTACTCCCCCCTACGTGATTAATGAAATCATCGCTTACGAATGGATTTGTTCCAAAAGGCTTCAAATTGAAATTAGGACTCCTCAACAAGATTTCCCATAATTTCGTTATTGTTTAATCTACAAATAAACTCAACGAGTTCAAGACGTATTTTTTGCATCGCTATCTTTCATACGATGGAAATAATTGAAACACTCGATCCTATTTCTCCTGTACTCCTTTGTCTTTCCTAGGAAGCTTTTTTTTATTGAGGAACAAATAGGATGTTCAATATTCAGGGATCTATATGTGTTTGTATACAAATATCATAGCCTATTGAAATATTTTGTATTACGTATCTGCTAATCAGATCTTGTATGTCTAAATCTCTTGTTATTTCGCATGATGAATTGGGACCTCCTAGAACGGGATAGCTGTACTTGTTTACCACACTTTTCTGTATTAATTCTGGTTGCAGAGTTTCTTGTAAATCACCCATATCCAGTACTAGGATGACACACCTGCCTAGTTGAGACCTGGTCAAGACGCAACGTTGTTAGAGAATAGATTCATTATAAGGAAATAAAGATTGGGGCAGATCTTTGTTCATTGCCCCTTTTTGTGTCAAGTTTGCCAGGCATATAGCCTGTGTGCCTATAGTAGCACATAGTCCGACAATACGAATTGTTCAGATAGAGGACTGTTTTTGCTCTTTAATTTGTCATATGAAAGGGAGATACGGATATAAACACACTATACTAACTGTGAGTTTCTTTAAAGCACGTAGAAAGATGGATAAATCTAAACAAATAGCATTTAGGAATAAATTCCGAAAACATATTGTTCATCTAGAAGATAATACGCAGAATCGAATATCCTAATAATTTTTCATGAGGGCGACATTAACGTAGCGAAATCTAAACGGATGATGTTATCAAATTCCTTACTGCATTAAGAAACTGCAGTTGGGTAATTGGTTTTCTTATAATGTTATCAGAGGTCATATCTGGAAATATTTTTACTAGCTCTTCAGCTGCATCAAGTGCAGACACAAACAGCACCTTGACATTGTCGTCTATCGCCTTAAAGGTTTGATATATCTGTAAGCCATTAAACTCTGGTATCCGAATATCCAATACTACAAGATCATAATAAAGGGAATTCCCTACATTATTTTCAAGGAAAGCCTTTAGTGCTTCATACGGATTGGTGTATCCATCTACAAAATACCCTTCATTAATTAGGAAGGACTTGTAGGTGAAAAGTATATCGATTTCATCTTCTACAATCAGGATCTTGGGTTTTTGTCCCTGTTGGTCATTCCTATTAATACTTTGAGAATCTTCTTGAATCGCCATAGTCTTATTTGAGACATGATAATTATCTTCAGTTGAAAGAATTTCCCTAATTATCTGGTTCTTACCTATAATGACATCAATAAACCTTTCTCGATCTTCCTTTGGATATTCATCATATAGTGAATCTATTGCTTTAAGTTTCAAGTGATTATTAGCAGCATTTTCGCCTATTATTTGCAGATAATAGAATACCTTGCCCAATGAAGTCAGGGAATATTTTTTATTCGTCTTGCTGTTCTTAGTTCTCTTTACTAAACCTGTATCCAGTAATTTTGATAATGTATTATAATATTGCTTACGAGTAAGATTTAGTTTGGTTCTTATATCTTTACTGTTATATCGCTCATTCTCATCATCGCGTCGAACAAGAGTATTAAGCAGAGTATAAACAACGGGATTAGAGAGGACCTTATAGATATTGGTGATGACAGTGACCGTGTTCTGCATATTCTTCACTCTTGATTATAGCGTAAATAATAGCAATACTATTACATAAGTTAGCGGCTTTCAGACTGCATAATGTCGTATAGTAAAAAAATATAGACGTAATAGGATCTTATTTTGGATATTCACTTACGTTCCCTTGATAAGTTAGGTTACTTCAAATTCTAAATCTAAAGAATCAGGATCCTGAAGTGAAGTAAGAAAAATACTGTAATTAATCGTGTATTTGGCCGATCTATCGAGATCCAAAAGCATTTTGTCGTTATATAAAATCTGGTTATGCTATGTAGCTAAATGCCCACGCACCAGGTAAGATTAGAAAATGAAAATGGCATTAATTATTAAGAAATAGTAATTATTAAGAAATAGGCTACAGGCTAACAAGATATAAAAATTTGGTATTTTATGCTATGTGGCTATCGTGTTATAAAGAATCAGCTCTAATATCAAATACGTTTAATTTATAGGCCGCTAACTACAATATTAAAGGATACCGCCAAAAATTTACAAATTCCAAAATAAAAATGATGGCAGTTTTTTTGGTATCATCTGATATTAATAGGACTGTTAAAGAAGAGCTTTAGAGTCTGATCAAAGGTCTTTTCATCATCTCTGCTAATCCTAAACACAGGTTCGTTACTTGTGGAATTATGTTCATACCATGCAATATACTCTATCCCTGGACGAACATGCCACCATTTATTGACTCATGCAGAATTACTCATTACTTTATCTCCAAGGCATTCTCCATGATCCAGTGCTAAAAGAACAGGTGTTATTGCTCCGAGACAAGAGAGGTAGAGTGGCCTTTACTTTGATTGCACAATTGCACAATCTTAGCAAAGACGTTCTACAATATATATAATCATATCTGTCCTATTATAATTGGTTACAGAGACGACATGAATATAATTGGAAGTAGGTATAGTAAGCTAGGGCTATTGTCAACATCATTATTTTATTCATGTATGCTATTCTATGAGACTGGTTATTACACATACTACTTGTTTTCCCTAGATGTAAATGACATTACAAGACAATTCTAATTCTATACCTAAATCATATGATTCTTTTCAGATAAGAGAATGAAGAAATGTCGAATCCAATACAAATTCATATCTCTCTTTAACTATTTTCCGCAGTTTCGGGTAATTAAAATGTAAGTCGAAAAGACGCCTATGAATCCTACACGAAGGATCAAAATTGCTGTCCAAAATTTCCTGATCTTTTCTCCAATCTTCATGGTGCTAGTATAGACACAGTTTGATTTGTTTTTGTATTAACACATCCTTATGTCTGTACTAATAAGTTAAATCTGGTAGATTAATAAATTTAGAGTGAATAATGAACCAGTTGAGATATTTACTAATATTGTATTTGTATATTGACCTATTCGAGCATTCGCTGGAACTACGAATCTATAAGGCGCAGGACATAACCTTCATATGAAGAGAACTTATTTATCCTATCAGGATTAAATACAACTTTATATTTGAATTTTTTGCATGGGTAGCCAAACTGCTGTTGTAAAACACCAGCACTTGACCTCAAGTGAACTCCAATGTCATTTTGACCTTCCTATCTTAACACTATAGGTATGATAATACAGAGAAAGTAAATTCTGGTAGAGGAATATCAACCCCGTTAGTAAGATCTGAAACTATTTTAGAGCTATTATTATAAATTACTGTCACATAGAACAACACTCTATATTTATTTGAAGTTATGGAATTGAGATCTAGTGGCAGAGAAATATAATTTTGGTTATCAAATGTTATGCCTTTTTCTATTACACAGTTATGAAATGATCGGGAGACGAATACTCTACTAGGGAACACCCCAATTTCTGGGTTTTATATTCCACTGAACCTTCTTTTAGTAATCGATACCGATTTTTCCTGTTGTAAGGTTATTGTCTGCATCGAGTGGTATCCAGTAAGCTACCTTATTTGCTCCTAAAACAGAAGATATTCCTCTTATTTCACGATCTAGCAAGAGTCACGTTAGACGCTTTCCCATTACTTGAATATGTATTTTTGTATATCGCTTGAGTTGTCCAGTAAAGCCTAATAGTCAGCCTTTAATTGTGTGGGTCTATACATTTACTTTAATGCCTTTGTGAATGTCTGCATTATCTTCTTGTCGAGGAAAAGCAGACAAAGACACCGGTTGAACCTGGAGTTGAGCAAATGTCTTCACAAATGAGTGACGGCACAAGACCAAATAATAAGATAACAACAAATACATCTTGAAATGAAGAATGATATTCAGATGTCATACTTTAGCTAAAATACTATTTCATTCTGTATATATTCTAATGTTAAGTAATTGTAGAACCTAACAGAATAGACATTGTTTCGTCTATAGATGCAATACACTATCCATGAGGTCGTAGGAATCATCTGATAGTAATAATCTACAGTATAGTAGTCGTCGTTTATCAAATATCATATGTAAGAATGCCTGGTGACAGTTTAGCACATATCTCATATGATATCAGCCTAATTATCCCGTAAATAAGTGCCCAATTTTTGCCTATGATTATTTACCTTATTCTCTGTTCAGTGAATATTATATTATATTGAAGTTAGCATTTTGGGCTAAAAATGTAATATAAATTTGTTGGTTGATGAAATAAAGATTTATATAAATATCGATCTAATCTAATGACAGGAAAGTTCAATAGACAGGTTTACATTAGATGGGATATCCTTGTGAAATAAGATTGTGACAAGACATCTCGATCGCATATTATCGCATAATTCGTCAGTATTTGTTCCTAAATATGAAACCCTAATTAAATATACTCTTGTACCTTCTATCCCACTGTGTATTATCGCTATAATATCTTTAGATTCTAATATTTGGGTGGCGTCGGAGATTCATCATTTCTATATTGAATTAATTGCAGTAATATTCGCCGCAATCTTGGCTTTTTATTATATGTCTAGGGCACATACACTAAATGATAAATTTAGTCTTTTTATCGGAATAGGATTTCTCGTCAATGCTGCTATCGATTTTTTGCATGTTATAATATCATTTAGCTTTGCAGATCAGCCCATATTTTTAAAATTTTTTATACCCCAGACATGGTTCGCTGGCCGAATATTTCTTAGTGCTATGCTGGCTATAGCAATTGCAGGTTATCCGATTCTAGCCAATCCGGATTTTCCTGACTCAAACTCCTCAGGACAAAGACAACAAAAAGGAAAAAACAGAAGCAAGAAGCTTCCAAAACTGCTTGTAATATCCTTGATAGTCCTTGCTATAGTTTCTGTTCTACTAGCACTTAGCTCGTTTGTAATTATTTTTCCTGGCGTAGTAATAGATAACCCTCCTATACATCGGCCTTATGAAATCCCATCGTTCATCCTTTTCTTAATAGCCTTAGTTTACTTTTATAAGAGAGGGCTTTATAAGAAAAAGGATATTTTCTATAAGGGAATACTTCTGGCTTTACTTATTGATATTGTTGGACAAATAATAATGGCATTTTCAGTCACATCGTTTGATACTGCGCACAATGTAGGACATATTCTCAAAGACGTAGCATATTTTGTCAACATAATAGCATTAGCATTATCAAGTATCCAATATAATGCTATACTGAGTGAGAGAAATGCGGTGATCCAAACTCAATTTCAGAAGCTAAAAGAGTCTGAAAAAATGAAAGATGAATTTATTAATGTGGCTGCGCATGAATTGCGGACTCCGATACAGCCTATTCTTGGACTGACTGAAATTATACATTCTGAGACAACAGATCCTAGACAACTTGATTATCTGGATGTTGTTATACGAAATGCAAGAAGGCTTAAGCAGCTTACAGATAATGTATTGGATGTAACAAAAATCGAAAGTAAATCATTAAAGCTAAACAAAGAGCCGATAAATCTCAATATTATAATAGCAGAGGTTCTGAAAGAATATACTAACAAGATACAACATAGGAATATGAGTGGCGAGAGAAATCGACAATATCCTGGTCAGGTAAAAATATCATATGAATTGAAACAGAAGGATGATGACATTATTGTGGAAGCAGATAAAAATAGACTGGCACAGGTTATGTCGAATTTAATTAGTAATGCCTTGAAATTTACTGAAAAAGAAAGCGAAGCAAGAATATCCATAGTTGTAGAGAAAAACGACCCAGAGGTAGGGAGGAATCAAGACATAGTTGTGAGTGTAAAGGATTCAGGAGAGGGCATTAATCCAGTAATATTTCCTAATATGTTTTCCAAGTTTGTGAGTAGTTCATATTCTGGAACAGGATTAGGTTTGTATATTTCAAAGAGTATTATCGATGCACATGGTGGCACAATATGGGCTGAAAATAATAAGAACGGCAAAGGGGCAACTTTTTACTTCACGTTGCCTCTTTCTGCTGATAAACAGCTCAATTATAAGCTGCAAGAAAATGAACAAGAGATAAAACGTATTACAAGATGACCGGAATAAAGTAAAAAGTAATGGTGATAGAAAATAAGATGAAAATTGGCGGCTCAAGTCGGTGGTAAAGAAAATGTATTTCGAACCGTTTAGGATAATAAAAAAGACTTAAAGTCTACAGATGCACCTCATCTTTATGAAAGATAAGCCTAAAATTTGTGATAAAATAATGAAGTCCCGCGATCATAGATGAAAGGCTTGAATCTATTCGACTAGAATGATAATAAGATAGCAAAGATGATGCATGTCTACTAACTGAAGTTTACTATCTAGATATCGAAAAAGTACTTTTTATAGTAGAGTATCTTTACCGCGATTTCATGAAGAAACATCTTAAATAAGATAAATCGTATTATAGATTGCCGAGTCATGCCTAGCCTCCTAACAAAATATATGGATGTTGAAAGATACATTCTGCTTAAACAAAATGGTCTGTGTCGTCACTGTAAGACGAAATTTGATAGAAAAGATATGATTATCAGTTCTGGACGAGTTCACAAAAAATACTATCATAAAATATGTGCGGATAAATTAAATATTATCTAAGACAAGTAGACTCATTGTGAAATCTGAATTATAATTGTCGAAAACAGTATTAATGAAACTATTCGATCGTTAGTCTACAATACGTTTTCAAAATTTCGACCTGCGGATCTTAATGTTTTAAATAAATTTCTATTTATCTTGTGAAGTTTGGTTTGAAACCACACTCATTATCACCAATGAGCCTGGACAAAGAGGCTGAAGAAGTCGGTAGAGCAAATTTGAGATCCTACATGGGTTGATTTTGTATTCATCTATCCACCATAATTTGTTTGTTAGAGGATTTTAATGGCTAAGGTTTGGAAATATCACAAGTCCTGTGATCTCTCCATAAGCAAAACATGTCTACTTGTATACTAAACACTGGCTTGACATAATGATTTTATATCACTAATTCTTGACCGTTCAATTGATTTCAAGCGAAAATATAAATTAACTACAGTTGATTTGAATAACATCAATTTCTTGTAGGATTAGTAGTACTCTTCTATAGAAGTTATACTCGGCTCAAGTCAAGCCATTACATTCAACTTATGCATAAGAAACTGGTAATATGATCGCACACAGATCTAAAGATGAAATATATTCACTGTAACCTAATTCGCGTAAATATACTCTCTGAATCCTGCCTTGTCTGCTGTGGATCCTCCAATCTTTATGAGTACAAACTCGCGACGATTATGAAGAATAGATTCATTCAATGTCAGTACTCGCCCATCGTGGAGTCTCTCATATTCTTCCATAGACAATTTGGTACGAATTCCGATTTCTTCTTCCAAATTCATTTCTTTCACAACCTCTTTATAATCAGGTTGTATAGTGCCACTAAACACCATAGCACTACTCCCGCTACCATACGATCCAAAACCGACTCTCTTGCCTTCTAGTTCAATACCCTTCTTGTGTTCAAATTCAAGGAGGCTTCTAAATCCCATATACATGGATGCCGTATACAAGTTTCCAATGATGGCAGAAGCCTCTAGCGAGCTAGCCATTTTCTTTTTGTACACCTCATTATAGAAGGAAGTCTGCATGAATGCACGTCTAAATTTTTCATCAGCTTTCATAAATTCAACATCCGCCAATATGGATTCGATAGTACCTCTAGGGTCTTTGGGCAATGGCTCTTCCATACCTAATTCTCTTATAACCTCCTTCCAACGTGGAAGATATCGCCATTCGTGGCGCAGTAGATAAGCCAATGCCTTCTCACCCATTTTCCTATAAGGGAGATGTACGCTGAAGAAGTCTATATGGTCTGTAATGGACTGTCCAACCTTCAGGGGAATTAAACCATTTTTGATGGCCTTTTCTTTATAACTATCAAATGCCTTTCTTACTTGAATCAAATACAGCAAATTCGAATAATTTCCATTTACTAAAGGTGTCTCTTTTCCGAATGGCCTATAAAAGTCATACTCGTTCTTTATGACAGTAGATGTAACCTTTTGATCAAAGCTCAGCAATCGAGGATTCTGCTTGACGAGAATGGCAACTGCCCCCGCTCCTTGTGTGTACTCGCCTGCAGATCCTATATCATATTTTGCTATGTCACTTACAATTACAACGGCGGCCTTACCATTGTTTTCATCAGCTCTTATCCAATTTGTGTTATCATATATAGCATAGGATCCGCTAACGCAGGCAAATTTGCATTCAATTCCGCCCGCGTGTTCAAAGGTATCCTCCCCATAGACTTGCTCTAACATACCTATCACGAAAGAATTCATAGCTTTAGACTCATCTAGGCCAGACTCAGTAGCAATATACATACGACCAATGTCTTCAGGATGCAAATGATTTCTCTCCATTAATTTTAAGCAGGCGTTAGCAGCCATACATGCTGGATCCTGATTGGTATCCACCAAAGCCATCTTTTTTATTCCAATGCCGTATTCTAGCTTTTGTGGATCAATACCTCTCGCCTTAGCAAAATCCTTATAGTCGACGTAAAGCTTTGGAATATAGATAGCCAGGTCATCAATTCCTACTGGCATATAACACTGCTGTAAATATTACCAATTTAAAGTTATTCGTAACTAGATTTGACAAAATAGGTAATAACTTGATTAGTGCTAATCACCTATACCAGATGAACTACCGGTAACTCATGCTACTTTCCTAGTTTCATCAGAATTCATTTATTAATTACATATTGTGATAAACTAACTAATTAACTAATATAGCAGCATCCAATAATTGACTGGTCTAAAAAGCAGCTAGTTATATGATGCAGCACTTGTTACTATTACTATTTAAATGAAGGAGTATTTCGTGAAGAACTCGTGTTGGGATGTAATCTATTTCACTCTAGCGGAGACGACTGATTAATGTATCTATTCATTAGATTGATTGTAAAAGAACAATTTGATTGATTGTAAAATATAGGAGCTTTTGATAGACGATCTATGCTCAAGGTATAGGCGAATATGTCGATAGAAAGAGAATTGGCCATCTGTTCATAGACCTTCAATATAATCACATCTTGAACTGAAGCACAGAAATAGCTCGTTTGCAATAGATCATTTATTTATCGTTAAATCACAGATTAGAATGTCTTTTTATGCTCTAGGACAAAGCTCCTATAATAGATTTTACGAGCACAGAAGAATAATTTTCATATTAGATTGATATCGTAGCCGAAGAGATAGATGGTATATCGAAGTAATCATAAATATTTTCTGATATAGGTTTTTGTATTATCTACAGGATTCTATTTAAGACGAAGTCTAGGCGGCTATGTGGGCAATGAAAATGAGAAATACATATGCAAGAAAAATGATACTTCGTTGTTTCAAAATCTTGTTACATACATCTATATAGCTCTCTTCAAATTCCAGCGTGAGTGTTTAGCTCAAATAAACTAAGGGAATGGCAAGGGAGAAGGATTTGTGGCTCCCATACTGTTATAATTTTCACGACCTTCTGAATCTGAATTATAATTTGCGCATGTTATGTTTGTTGGCAATAGTTGGTTTCCACAGTTATTAAGCTGAGCAAGAGTCTTAGTCTTTTTATATTTTTTTGCTAATGCATTATTATCTGTGTCAGTTCCTATTACCACAATTAATAACCCTACAGAAATAATAGATATAATAATCATTAAACCGATTATTTTACTGTTCATTTATGTAATAGCTAATCTATTGTATCGTTTATCTGTATTCGGAGAAATTTTATGACATGTTAAATCTGATATTTCTTCTATACTCTTACTCTAATATCTTGTCAGTAATTTTAAATTAGTCTCCGGCTAGATGACAAGTATTTTCCTCGCAATAATATTTTTTATGACTAGTTGGACTCAACTGACAGAAATTTCCGAAAACGGTTGAGGAATCAATAGACCAAAATAATATTACCGCTATCAATAGCAACTCATTGTCTTTATAATTCTTATTGGGCTGAATCCTTGCAGATCCTCATATTTATTCACGCAAAGTTGTAATCTATCTGATTGTTAGTCCGTCAGTTGCACTATTGGCAATAATTTGATCCGTAGATGAATCAATACTAACCCAGAAACTTAATCCATTAAATGTGTTTGTAATGTTATTACGTGCTGAATTAGTAAATGGATTGTCGAATAGATAAATTCAGTTGTTACAGTTATCTACGCTATTATTATACATCTCTTTATCGTGATATTGCGATATGAAAGCGCACATGGATTCATTGACTAGATGGCCAGCGAGCCTATTTGATTCTAGTGAGTCTTACAAACCCTACTTTTTTGAACTGTTGAAACGATCTCTTTTCACTAGAACAAAGCATGATTACTCGACACGAAACATTGGTATTATGTAGTATATAAGGCAAATTTGACATGTTTTTTAAATAGTGGCCATACTGCATATAGAGATGTAAACAAACAAGATTGATGACTGATGATACATGTCCTAAAACTATAATCAATACAGCTAGGGTAGCTAGGCTATCAACAGTCGATCTAGAATGCAAACCACATCTGGTACCAGTTGTATTTGCATATGATAATGATCATGATTTTTACTTTATACCAATAGATGAGAAGACTAAGCGATCCAGACCCGAAAATCTAAAAAGAGTAAAGAACATAAAAGAAAATCCAAATGTTGCATTATTGATAGATGAATACAATGAGGACTGGACAAAACTTTATTTCATTATAATTCATGGAAAAGCTTCTATAATAGGAGGTAAAAAAAAATTAGATCAAATTGAAATGTCATTTTTAAAAAAAGCTCACAAATCATTGCGCAATAAATATCCTCAGTACAAGAAAATCGGTGTTGGGGAACATGTTATAATGATTATGCCACAAAAAGTGATAGCTTGGAAGAACGATAAAGTAAATGGTTAATTAATATCCAATACATATCCATATGTTTATTATCTAGCAAGCCTGGCAAGCTGTTTTGTTATATCTAACATATTGTCAAGATCTCTTCCTGTAGGAATAAAGTTATATCCAAATACGATATGATCCACTCCAATCTGTTTTATTCTCTCAATATCACTTCCTATCTGATCAATTGTTCCAGTTAATGGGAATCTTTGGCCTTGACTTGTTGTCCCTGATTGGTTTCTTGAATTAATGTCTACGTTCGGATATGTTAGAAGAATTACTCTAAACCTATTTGGATCCTTGTTTGCTTTATTTGCTATATTCTGTATAGTCTTTATAATATTATCAAGGTATTCAAGAGGTCCGCCAATAAGACCCACCCAGCCATTTGTGTCGTAATTTACAATTCTAGAGTATGTGTTCGGGCTAAATCCTCCCATATAAATTGGAGGATGTGGCTTTTGGACAGGTTTAGGTCCTATTTTTGATGCAGGTATATTGTAATATTTGCCTTTAAACTCAACGACATCATCTGTCCAGATTCTTTTTAGTACCTGAAGAAACTCATTGGCTCTCTCACCTTTGTCTTTAAAGGGTATATTAGATGCTTGGTATTCATCCTTAGACCATCCAATACCAAGTCCTGCTATAGCTCTTCCTTCTGATAAGAGATCAAGTGTAGCAAATCTTCTTGCCAATATAACAGGACTATGAAAGAGTATATCCATTACAGACGTTCCTAACGCGATTTTGTTTGTTTTTGCAGCTACATAGGTGAGTGTCTCTAATGGATCTAGTATTATTTGATATTCATTAGGAAGGCTTCCGTCTGGTGTGGCAGGATATGGTGTTTGTGGATTTATAGGCCAAAGAAGTCTTTCAAAGACCCATAATGAATCAAAGCCTTCACTTTCAGCATTCTGTGCTATATGTATTACATTTTCTCTTGTAGCTTGCTGGCCAGCTTGTGGTAATGTGATACCTACTTTCAAGGTATTTTTTCAGATTCTATGACTTCTATTTAAAAGATAGCATCTCTAGTAGGCACATTGGATAATAATTCCAGCTTTCACTAATTTCGAATTCTTGAATAGCTCCACTTGCAGCTTTTCTCTGTTATTAGCTGAGGATTTCCAAGATATCAAATGCACGATTTATTATTGAGTCAAGCGTAACAAGACAAACCTGGGACTGTTCTGATAAATGATCTGCGACATACCCTTTGATAGACTCCTTAGCCTGCAGCCGCAAATAATGCGCATCAGAATTGATTGATTGATTGATTGATTGATTTGAAACTTGCAGCTCTCGTGCTATTTCTATTTGACTTTCTCTAGCTCACATTTCTACTACCTTTGAGTTAGAACCTATACAAAGTATGTTACTCCTTGTTGGTCCAAAGACATGCCAGGATGTCAAAGCTATAGCTTAATAATAAAGAAAAGGAAGCGGATTAGAAGAGTTGTTGTTTTCCGCCCCGCAAATGATATGAAAATGGAATAGACGCCGGCGAGGTTAACGATATAGGATGCAATGACCGTAGTGTAGTAATTTACTGCTGGCAGTATTGCTCTAGGTGGAGATGGAGGCAATGGTAGATTCTTGGTAGATGGCACTGGCTTTGGTAACTAAAATTAATAAGTATACTTAGTTAATATACTTATATTCATCTGTGTCAACTTGGTAGACGGCTGATCCTTAATTCTGTGACATGGATGGCACAATGGCCGCATATTTCTGACTGTTGATTCATCTGATAATGCCCACGTGACAATGTGAACCAAAGTTCGCTATCAAGAAAGTATTGATTACAATAAGCACATCAAGGGGTTATCCATCTCGATTGATTGCTTGCGTTCGTTGTAATACCTGCAATTGTCCCGATTTGTGTTTTACTAAATGAAAATATTGAGCCTTTACCACTATAGTAGGTACAAACGCCGGCCAGCGCAAATCTTTCTAGATATCTATATGATGTCCGCTAATTGCCGGCGAACATAATAGACATACACCATCAATTATTCCAACTTTCCTTGAATCTAGCTGTAGTGCTAACGTATTCTCAGTGTCATTATATTTGGACGATGATCATTTCTTCATTCGTTTTGTCATAATAAGACCTAAGCAGGCCCAGGTCCTTATTTTACTCGCACATAAGGAAGACCATGTTTTTAGTATCTTATACATAGTTTGAGTGCTTAACGACGATCCAATGATTATTTCTGATCAAAACTTGATTCTGTTACATCCAAATCTTTTACTTATACCTAGATTGAACACGGCATACTCTACTTCTGATATTGCCTTCTTGTACCCAATATTATGAGGTCCTCAAAGAAGATCTAATAATCCATCTATCCTTTTCTGCCGGTTCTGAGATTTGCTTATAAATAATAATACTCAGGCATGTCTAGCAAACACATCAAAGAGATAATAATAAGAAATATACTTGCTGTTTTCTATCAAAAGTCTGCTACAAATCTGATTCTAGGATTATGTCTCCATTATGAAGATAAAATCGGTGTCGTGTCTGAAACTTTTATTTAAAATGGAGTTCAATTAGATTCTAATGTCAATTGCCAAGATTGAAGAAATTGTAGGAACGTCTGATAAAGGATGGGAAGATGCTGCTCAAATTGCAGTAACTGAAGCCGCCAAAACAGTACGTGGAATACATGGAATAGAAATAGTAGATCAGACTGCGCAAGTAGATCCTAATACTGGTAAAATAACTAAATATAGGACGTGTATTAAATTTTCATTTACGGTAGAAAGATAACTAAAGAAGACACGGAGAAGCGACAAGTTTTATAACAAAGGCCCTTACTGCCGAAACGCGGCGTACAGTAAAAATGCTGATGCAATCACAGACCGCTTGAATGGGTTGTATTGATATGGTTTAGTAGGATACAATTACTGGATTGGCGCTAACTACTCTATAACACAAGAAAATAAAAAACTACTAACTACCAGGGAATATTTTTCTAATCGATTAAAAGATGACCTTTTCATCATTTTTAGCTTGCCTGTGCAAAAATTCTATATACTGAAAGTGCCTCAGCTTCATCAGTAGCCCCAACGATCGTCGCTACACCGCTCGTTAAGAAACTGATCGATGTCTTATTATTTATAGCGGTCACCCCAAGGTTGCCCTTAGCTTTCACTTTATATCCTAGTGATTCAGCAGTTTTTACAATATTATTCAAATTTATTGGTGAGTATGGCTCCAATGGAGTTAATGTATAAGTCCTCTTCCCTCGATCTCTCCCACATAATTCTTCTACAATAAGATGATTCTGAGCTACTACTATATTTTCAGTTACTTTCTCACTGTACGAGCCGCATGAAGGACATTCTTGTTGTCTAAACATCTGTATCTTTTCAAAGGATAGATCGTTTAAATCAATATACATTAACCTATTTACTAATGAGGGTTGCTGGTGCGTAATAATCTTTATAGCTTCAGATACTTGTATAGAGCCCACAATATAGAGTAGGGACGGATGTACTCCTTCAGTACTGCATGTGGGCATATTATCTTCAGACAAAGCAGGGAATATGCATCGTAGACATGCAGATCTTTTTGGTAATATAGTGCAAACCGAGCCAACAGTCCCCAATGCACCAGCATAAATAAATGGAATATCATGTTTTATACATGCATCATTTAGAGCATATCTTGCATCTACGCTGTCAAGCGCATCTATAACTACATCTGCATCTTTGACAACCCTATCGGCAGTATACTTGGTTATGGATATAGGGATAGCTTCGATATTAGCTGCAGAATTTATTTTTCTTAAGCGATCAACAGCAGCTTCAACCTTAACTTTGCCAAGATCATCTTCTGTGTACAGGTGTTGTCGGTGCAAGTTTGATATCTCAACAACATCTCTGTCTACCAATTTTAGGTTCCCAATTCCCATTGCGGCTAATAGGGTTACAACCGGATTTCCAATACCACCAGCTCCTACAACACAAATTTTCGCGTTTCTTAAATATTCCATTCCAGTGAATCCAATTTCCTCGAGCATTAGCTGCCGAGAGTATCGTTGGATATCTTCATTTGTTAATTCTGCACCTCCAGCTACTGCTGGTAATATGAAAACCGAATCGCCATCTTTCAGCACTGTTGATAATCCGTCGTTACTAAAACGAATATTTTTTCCATTTAGATAGATGTTGATTAGTGCTCGTGGTTTGCTGTTGACATCAAAGACTCTTCTTTTGAATTCCTCCCCCATTTCAATAGTAATTTTAGTAAATGCGTCACTTAGATCATTTGCATCGAGAGAAATTTTTCTCTCTCCGTTACTCTTATTTAGAACTGAAGGAATTACGAATTCTACCTTTGCCATTTGCTTTTTCTTTACCTCTGCTAATATATATGTCATCTAATCATGGCAGAAACCAATTGTACATCCGGCTTTACAGCATTAAGTTTCGGAAGCACATCTACAATGGCTTCTGTAGCCTTGAGCCCATTGCCTGTAATATAACAAACAACGTTTTCGTCTTTGTCAATTTTACCCTCTTCTACCATTTTACGAAGTACCGCTATAGATACACCACCTGCCGGCTCAGTGAAGATGCCTTCTGTCTTGGCAAGCATCATTATTCCGTCTATAATTTCCTCATCAGTAGCATCTTCCGCACTTCCTCTATACTGTTGCAATCTTTTTAGAACGTATCGTCCATCTCCAGGATCCCCTATAGCAAGACTCTTCGCAATTGTTTCAGGTTTTTCAATTGGAATAACTTCATCGCTTCTTCTCTTAAAAGCATCAACTATTGGAGAACAACCATGAGGCTGTGCCGCTGTAATTTTTAATCTTGATATGTCATCCAATAATCCAATTTCACATAACTCTTCGAATCCTTTACATATTGCATTCAACATTGCTCCGCTTCCTACTGGAATTATCAAATTATCTGGAACCTCCCAATTCAGCTGCTCCGCTACCTCATAAGCAAGTGTTTTTGAACCCTCTACGTAGAACGGCCGCATATTTATATTAACTATGCCTATTCCCTTTGCATCACCAACTACAGAAGCTACTCTATTAGCATCGTCATAGGTCCCATCAACCGCTACGAACTCTGCGCCGTATGATAAAGCTTGTGAAATCTTCACCTTTTCAATATCAGATGGTGCAAAAATATAACATGGCAATCCTGCCTTTGCAGCATGCGCAGCAGTTGCAGAAGCCAAGTTCCCAGTCGATGCACAACCTACTGCCTTTAGTTTAATTTCCTTTGCCCTTGAAACAGCTATGCCTGCAGGCCTATCCTTAAATGAAAAAGTCGGGTTTACAGAGTCGTTCTTGATAAATAAATTTCTTAATCCACCTAATGTCTTTCCTATTCTGTTCGCATGTTGTAAAGGCGTAAACCCAGTGTCTAGACTTACAATGTTGTTACGATTGGCAATCGGTAGTAACTCAAAATATCGCCAATAGTTCTTTGTTTGTCTAGACATGAAAGAGGCCCTATTTAGTGAGGAAGGTAAATCATAAATTATATCCAACGGACCAAAACATTCTTCGCATATATACCTAAATTGAGCCCCATATTCTTTATTACATTCTCTACATTTTAGACATCTTATAATACCCATATTTATGACTGTCCATCTTTCGGATATTAATATAAATAAAGCTCTCTAAGATATAATTTAGTATTACTAAACATCCAGTGCGAGCACAACTAATAGTTATATCATATTTCAAGGCGTATCTAATAACAATGATAAGATTAATATACTTAATTACATGTCATTATCTTTTATTAAATAATGGAAACAGGTGCGATTTCCGGTATGGCATATCGGGGTCTTAGAATCGACTAGATATAATAAGGCATCATAATCACAATCTAATAATACATCTTCTACAGGTTGTATATTACCGGACTCTTCGCCTTTCATCCATAATTTATTGCGTGACGTACTCCAGAACCAAGCATTTCTTGTCCTAATGGTATTTTCAAGTGCCTCCCTGTTTGCGTAAGCAAGAGTTAAAATGTCTTTCGTATTTTTGTCTTGTACGACTACAGGTAAGAGTCCATTCCTTTTCGTAAAATCAACGTCATTCAAAGATTTATTCATACTAGAACGAATCATAGTAAAGGACAATCAAGACGCAAATAAATTAATTGCTCATAAAGAGAACTCTGATCGCCTTTTTAATGTTTAGTGACAATCTCTAATCAAATCACGGCCATTCCATCTATTCGAGGAAAACTATGATTTTATACAATTAACTATCATAGTATTTGATTTTTATAGACTTTTATACACTTTTTATTAGATTGCTGCCTAGTAGGTAGAAAAATATTAACCTATATATAGTGAGGATAATGATAGATATTAAGGAAATTAATGCGGTACGAATTAATAATAATGCACATTTTGTCGAACCCTTGTTATCCCTATCAACAATTTACATGTGGAAGGGTTCTACCTAGCTTATTGAATATTTGTTATGCCCGTCGTGTACAGATTATATATTAAAGGTGTCTAATTGGAGCCTAAAAGTATGTGTATATTGTATAAATAAGACTATCTCAGATGGTGTAAGTATAGAATGCTATCTTTAACTAGTCATCTTGTCTAAATTTATGAATCTCGTTATAAGTGTAAATTTAAATATATATAAACGATTAATTTTTTGTCAGACATGGTGTACAAATATATCGATATCGTGGGTACTTCAAATAGAGATATTACCGATGCAGTGAATAATGCCTTCCAAGAAGCGTCCAAAACTGTTAAGAATATTAAATGGGGAGAATTAGGCCGCATTACGTTTAGGGTGGAAGACGGAAGAAAGATGGAGTACCAAACCGAGGTCAGGATTGGTTTTGAGATTCTCAGGGAAGATCGGAATAACCAATCATCTACTCGCGACTCATAATAGTTTTATGAATGAAATATGGTGTGGAAAATAATCAGCTAAATTATTATAGCGTGTATCATGCAATATAGCAAATTAGGGATTATAGCGTTTGGGACCATACACTAAGAAATACTCGCCAGGATACTGTTATTGAGATTTACGTGGCTATGCCATATCTCGACTAAATAAGTAGAATCTCCACTAAATTATAGATAGTAGAGGTCTCTTAGAATAATTGAAATGACCGGGATGTTCGATGTTAGTAAGAAGATAGATACTTTTAGGACAGCAACTGCGCGGGCCGTTCTAAGGATTTCTAGTACTACCATACATCATATTGATAATGGTAACTCTCCAAAAGGCAATATAATCGAAGCTGCAAAAATTTCTGGCACTATGGCTGCAAAGAAGACATATGATTTGATACCTTATTGTCATCCGATCCCAATTGATTACGTTAAAGTTGATGTTTCCATAGGAGAGAATCAGATAGAGATTCTAGTACAGGTAAAAAGCATATGGAAGACTGGTGTGGAAATGGAGGCACTCACTGCTGCTAGTATAGCGTCATTAACGATCTACGACATGCTAAAACCTATCGACGCATATCTATCAATAGAATCTATTAGACTAATCAAAAAAAAAGGCGGCATTAATGACTTTAATGAGAGTTCTTGGAGTAAGATTAAGGCTGCAGTTCTGGTTGCTAGTGATACTAGAAGTAAGCAAGAAGATGAGTCTGGCAGAATCATTATTGAAAAGTTAAAAGGAATTGGATGCGATATCGTGGAGTACGTAGTAATCCCTGACAATAAAGCGACGATAATATCTGAACTCAAAAGGTTTTCTGATGACTTGAATGTAGATATTGTCATAACAACTGGAGGAACAGGGGTTGGACCACACGATTTTACTCCCGAAGCGACAAAAGAAATCTTAGAAAAAGAGTTGCTTGGCGTGGCTGAGACAATTAGAGCCCATGGCCAAAGGAGGACTCCTCTATCTATGTTGTCAAGAGGGGTTGTGGGCCTCAGAGGTAATACAGTGATAATAAATTTACCAGGAAGCGTTAATGCTGTTTTAGAATCATTAGATTGTATTTTTCCAGGAATATTGCACATCTTTAAGATGTTGCAGGGACATAGACATAAATGAACTTTATCCGATCTGTCTAATAAACAGGCACTATGGCATAAAACAGTCAATTTTGCGGTACATTAAGAAATGTTCAGTAATTTAAGAAATTAATAGTGATAAATCAATTACGATTTGGCCTGAAACTTTACTATACTTTATCCTCTGAACTGCGTTATCTTTAATTCCATATTGATTAATATTTTCAAGGTATAATATTGTGGTCTCGTACAACTATAATTCCTCCTGCAATAGATAGAATACTAAAGCAATGCCACTATTTAGTGTAACAATCATGTGCTGAAGGTGATAATTTAGTTTTATCGCACATATTCCCCAATTATTGTAATCCACTGTAGCCTTAAAATGTTGGAATGTAAACCTCTAGATAAAATTGATATTCAACTAGTCTATACCGAAATAGCATCCTTCCTAGAATAGGCTTCGCGTGCAACACTTATCGCGCCCTTCCTTAACAGCATAGCCCGATATACTCGTTGTTTTGACATCTCTAGAGCTAGTATTCTGGGATTCTCTTCATTCATGATAGCCTGAGTAAGGATATTTTTTATATTCTTAGATATTTTGTATTTGATAAGCTCAAATGCTTCTTTTTCTGTTCTTCCCTGATATTCTACGAATGATCCAATAACGCCACCTGCGTTTGCTAGGAAGTCAGGAATAAGCCAAACGCCATTCTTATTCAAATATTCATCTGCTGTCGATGAAGTTGGAAGATTTGCTGCCTCTATAACTATTTTTACACCATGATTAAGTAGTTTTGTTACCGTTTTATCTATAATAACATTTCCCATTGCAGCCGGAATAAATATATCTGAATTAAATTCAAAAATCTGATTCTTATCTAAGATATCGTAACCGTCCAGATCTGACAAGATAGATTTACCTTTCATGTCTATCATTAGCCGTGGTATGTTAAGTCCATCTTTATTGCACACAAGTCCCGAAACATCACTTATGGCAACCACCTTAATTCCTGCTGAATCAAGGAATCTTGCGGTAAATGATCCAACATTACCGAATCCTTGGATAGATACTTTGATGTTATTTCGTTGAATATGTATAGCTTTTAGTTCCGATAGCACTTCGAGAGCAGTTTCAAGCGCTGTGGTCACGCCATAACCCGTAGTTCCCAATTCATGTGGAATACCGCCAAGTTCTGATGGTTTTCCCGTACATGCGCGCATATCACCTATTTCGTGTGCAAATATAGCCATATCTAATTCGGTCGTTCCAATATCTGTTGCGGCTATGTATTGTCCTGGGCAATACGGTCTGATCATTTTTGCAAATGATTTAACCCAAGCAACTCTGTCAACACTGTTGGGATCGGCAATAATGCCACCCTTTGCTCCTCCGAAAGGCAAGCCAGCAGCAGCACATTTCCATGTCATAGTTCTAGCTAGTTTGAAAACGTCTAACGGTGAGGTACCTTCTGCAAATCGTATTCCTCCTTTGCCTGGACCTGTAGATGTATTATCAATAACCAATACACCTTTCATACCAGTATCGGGATCATAAACCTGTAGAACTTTTTCTGGACCCCACTGATCAGTTTCCTCCCATACAGATACCAACTATTGTTCATTTGATTTTAAGGAAATATTCTACTTAATTCTTTAGTGGACATACGACTTGAGGATTGCTAAGTATGATGACCTTTGATTAGTATTTGTAATACGTCATTATCCATCTATGACTGGACTAGTTGTAGTTATTGGATTAATAGATATATGTGGCTTTAGAACGTCGGTATTCAATATCTCTTCATAGGGAGTTTGCATCATTCTCAATTATATTATTTTGTTGACTAGGAGTTTATCTATGTCTTATTCACATAATAATCGGAGTCCAATCTAAGGAGGGCACTACATTAATGACAGAGATGACTCTTATTACTCTAGCTGTCATTTACCTACCTATCTGTAATGTGATAAAGTCGTTACACGCTCCTCAGGCCTTCTTTCCCTTTGTATCTTTATCTTTTTAAC
>Ga0207693_10000304_pt1 | contig 45833 bp, 33 predicted proteins | sample LARL81metaG_FD_184347 | JGI IMG/M metagenome (GOLD analysis project Ga0207693, IMG submission 184347) | Corn, switchgrass and miscanthus rhizosphere microbial communities from Kellogg Biological Station, Michigan, USA - LAR L8-1 metaG... | ecosystem: Host-associated > Plants > Roots >... | reverse complement strand
CATCAATTTCACGCAGATGGGCGGCCAAGTTGGGTTCGACGACAAGACCACCAGGAAGTACGTTGCTATTCCGGAGCAGTTGTTTCTCGTTCGAAAAGTGGAACCGTGGTTTCGGAACCAGTTGAAGCGTTTGGTAAGGACGCCCAAGCTGCATTTCCTTGACTCCGGCCTGCTCGGCTCGCTGTTGGGGGCGACCGCGGAACGGATCGCGAAAGACCGTTCAAGCTTCGGATCGCTGCTGGAAACATTCGTTTTCTCTGAGGTGCTGAAACAGACATCGTGGTTCGGTGAGAGCTGCGCCTTGTACCACTACCGGGACAAGGACCAGGACGAGGTTGATCTGGTGATTGAAACGGGCAGTGGCGCATTGGTCAACATCGAAGTCGGGGCGAGCGCTACTGTAAATGCGGGCGACTTCAAAGGGATCCGAAAGTTGGCGGATGCCTGCGGCGATAACTGCAAGCTAGGAGTGGTTCTCTTCGATGGCCGAAATTCGGTCCGCTTCGGCGACCGTCTTGTGGCTGCGCCAATGTCTTGCTTGTGGGGGTGACTCGACTTTTCGCGGTCTTCAAGGCACGGTGGTGGATGCAAGCGTGTGGCGGGGAAAACTGGGGAATGTGTAAGTAATGTGAAAGCAAGGCTCAATACCCAAGTCATAAGTAAACTTATTTTTATCAGTGGGATCGATTCAACGTTCCTTGGTTAATCTCGTCACAAAATCCGCTGCTGTGGAGGTGCAACCTATGCGGAGTGCTAGCCCAGATAGCCGCGTATTCGCTGGGTTTCTTGAGTGGTGCCGGGAGGGGGAGTCGAACCCCCAAGACCCGAAGGTCGGCGGATTTTGAGTCCGCTGCGTCTGCCAGTTCCGCCATCCCGGCGTAAGGGAAGGTTTTTCTATTGTACGGCAGCAGTTGGGAATTTTGAATATCGATCAAGCCGGCTGGGGATTGCGGGCGGGAACCGCAATCGTGGGCAATTCTACGCGAAAGGTAGTCCCCTTCTCGGATTGGCTCTCGACCGTGATCGAACCGCGATGTCGGGTAACAATCCATTTTGCAATCGCCAAGCCGAGGCCAACGCCGCCCTGCGCGCGGCTTCGTGCTTTATCGACGCGATAGAAGCGCTCGAAGATCTTACTGTGTTCCTCCGCGCTGATTCCAACGCCTGAATCCTGCACTATGATGACTGCACTCTCGCTCTTCAACTGTAGTGTCAGGTGTATCCAGCCGGGCGCGGGTGTGTACTTGAAAGCGTTGTCGAGCAGAATGTCGACCAACCTCCGCAGCAATGTCTCATCACCCATGACTAAACAATCTGAAGAATCAAGGCTGGAGGAAAACTCCAGGTTGCGCACGACGGCAACCTGCTGCCAGTTGTTTACGACGCCGCCTAATGTTTGCCGCAAATCGGTTGGCTGCAGTTGCAGGATCTCCCGGCCGGAGTCAGTTCGGGCTAAAGCGAGCATCTGTTCAATCAGGACGGTCGTGCGCTCCGCCTCGAGCAAGATGTGGCGGAGGGACTCCTTGTATTCAGCTTCTCCCCGGGATCGGCGCAAAGCCAATTCGGCCTCCGTGCGGATAAGAGACACCGGCGTGCGCAATTCGTGAGAGGCATCTGCGGTAAATTGAGTGATCCGCAGAAAAGCCGCTTCGATCCGGTCCAGCATTTCGTTCAGCGTGTCGGAGAGCCGCTGCAGTTCGTCGCCAGTTTCTAGTTTCTGCAATCGGCGATTGAGACTCGTGCCGCCGATCTCACGTGCGCTCTGCACCAAGGTGTCGACGGGGGACAAGGCCCTGCGGCTTAACCAGAAGCCGCCGCCCGCAGCCACAAGAAGCAGCAGCGGAGCAAACATCAACAAATATGAACCGAACAAGTGGAGAGTTTCCACCGCGTCGTCGGCGGGCATGCCCATTTCCACGGTGTAAACGCGGCCGTTGACCTCTAATTTCTGAAACAGAAAACGGAAGTGGTGACCCGCAATCTTGCGGCTTCGCTCAATTTGGCGGTCGACCTGATCGGGCGACAAAAGCGCAGCCGAATGCGATTTCAGAAATTCCGAACGATAGATAGGCAGGTTACTGTCCGCGTAGATCTGGAGGTAATCACCAGCATGTTCAACGGCATAGGTTTGACCGATCTCATGCTGAAGTTCCCCAAAAGGACGGTCTTTCGGTTGAGATTGTAGAAACTTGGTGAGGTCCTCGATCTGCGCTTCCAGTCCATCATCGACCAGGTCAAAGAGGCTCTCACGGAGGATCAACCACATGCCCGCGCCGAAGATCACTTGAGCGAGCGCAAAGATCGCCAGGTACCAGAGCGTGAGACGTATTCCGATCGATAATCTTTTCATCTGCGCTCATCCGGACGGATCATGTAGCCGACCCCGCGCACGGTATGGATTAGCTTCGATCTTCCAGGGGGATCAATTTTGTTGCGCAACAGGTGCATGAAAGCGTCGAGGGTATTTTCTTCGATTTCGCGATCGAAGCCCCACACCGATTCGATCAGCGAATCACGCGACACCACTTTTCCCGCACGGTACATGAGGCGTTCCAGCAGATTGTATTCCGTGCGGGTCAGCGAAACTCTTTCTTCTCCGCGCAAGACTTCCCTGCTGGCTGGGTCAAGAACCAAGTCAGCCACTCGCAAGTTGGTATCCCGCACCGCCAAAGCACGACGCTTTACTGCTCGGAGGCGGGCCACGAGCTCATCAAAGGAGAATGGCTTGGTCATGTAATCGTCGGCGCCACCATCAAGACCGCGTACGATGTCGGGCACGGAGTCGCGTGCTGTGAGCATCAGGATAGGCGTGGAGATCTTTGCCGCTCGCAAGCGCTTGGCCACGTCATATCCGGTGAGCTTAGGCATCATTACATCGAGGATGATGACGTCAAACTCATAGGATCGCGCCAGGTTGAAGCCTTCTGCGCCGTCCGCCGCGCAAATCGCTGTGTGGCCCTCTTCGGTCAACCCTTTGCGAAGAAGGTCAGCCATCCTTGCTTCGTCTTCGACGATCAGAAGCTTCATAGAGATCCGACGTGCTTCCCCTAGGCTCGTTTAGACAATCTGCCCCAGGGCCATTGGGACCTGACCTCGACAGCCGAAGTGTGAAACGGAAGCTGGCCGAAGGTCAGATTATGAACAGGCCTGAAAGGATTTTAAACGTCTCCGGTATCACACATCGCAAGTTTGTATCGTAGTTCTTCCCGTGAAGTCCTTCCAGTACGATGGTTGAGAAGTTCCTGCAGTTGCAACCCGCCGAACATGCAATCGGGCATGGGAGAATGATTTGGGGTCGGAACGGAGCCTATGTTTGTAAGATGGAGATCATTCACGCAAGTATTCGCAGTATTGTCCGCACTGCTGCTGACCCCAACCGGTTGCACGAAAAAGCACACCTTACTGATCGCACCTGGCGAATTGAAGTTGGAAGTGAAAGCGCCATTCCGCTTCGTTGCTTATGGAGACGCACGCTTCCATGATCCCAGGGATTTTGACGCGGCGAATCCCCCGGTCCGCGCCGCCCTGGTTCGTGCCATTGCCGAAGCGAATCCGGCCTTCATTTGTTTTACTGGCGACCTTGTCTATAACGGTTACGACGACAACGACTGGACGGTGTGGGACAGCGAGACCAGCGTTTGGCAAGACAAGAAGATTCCGGTATATCCGGCAATCGGCAATCATGAATTGCATGGAGATCCCGCGGTCTCGCTAGGCAAGTACTTTCAGCGCTTTCCCGATCTAAAGAAGAGCCGGTATTACTCGGTGCGAACGGCAAACGCATTGATCCTGACGCTAGACAGTTCGCTGGAGGAGAACAGCGGATCACAAGGGCTATGGCTGGCTGACAAGCTTGACCACGTTCCATCGGACGTCAACTTTGTTTTTGTAATGCTTCACCACCCGCCGTATACCAGTTCTTCTGACGCGAATCCGCTTCGAGGAGGGCACGCGGCACGCACTCCTGAGCAGCAATTGGCAAAGATGCTGGAGCAACGACAAGCGCAAGCTCCCTTCCGCATCATCGTAGTTTCCGGCCACGTGCACAACTACGAGCGCCACGAGCACGGCGGCGTCATGTATTTCGTTTCGGGAGGAGGCGGGGCGCACGCGTATCCGATTGCACGAGGGCCGAACGATCCTTTTCAAAGCAATACGCTGAACTATCACTATTTGCTGGTCGAAGTGAATTCTCAGCAGGTCAGTGTAACCATGAATCGCCTGGACCTGACCAGCGGTAAGGAAGTTTGGACAAAGCCCGACGCGGTGAACATTACGGTCCCGAATGTCGCCAAGTAGGCTGAAAGACGCTAAGTCTTCGGATTCGTGCAAGCACCCTGACAGGTATTTGCAATCCACGAAACCCCGAGCGCATGCAGGATCAAACGGTCGCGGAGGTTGAGCGTTTCGGGCTCCGCAACAGCACTGTAAGCATACTGGACCAAGGCATCGCGGGTTATACACCAGCGCTCGTGACGCACGATTCCACCACAGTGTTCGCACGCGGACTGAGCGTTGTACTGATTGCTGTGATGCCAACTGGCTGCGGGATTGGCGAACATTTTGGGACCTCCAGTCTCGACCTCGAACAGATTCCCCGTAGCCATCCGAACAGCTCGGCGGAACTTCATCTGACTGGAGCTTATGGCGAATGCAAGAGAACCCCTATTTTGCGAGTCACTTAAGTGTGTGATTAGAATCACATACAGCCGCGTCGAGCCTTTCCGGTGGATTCATGACCGCAAGGTTTGGGCAATTTCGGCCCCATCGTTTATCCTCAAGGGTTGTCTGACGCTCGGTGGAAGGCCCGTCGATCCCGTCCTGGAATTCAATAAAGCAGCAACGAAAAAAACAAGCGCCAAAGCTAAGGGCCATTTATGAAAACCGGCATTATCGGCCTGCCCCAGGTAGGCAAGACATCACTGTTTCGGATCCTGACCAAAGCACATCTTTCCGCGCAAGCTCACGCCAATCCGCGCGAGGCCCACATCGGCGTAGCCAAGGTTCCCGATGACCGCCTCGATCGTTTGGCCGCGCTCTACAACCCGAAAAAACTGACGCACACTTCGGTTGAGTACGTTGACGTAGGTGCCATTGGACAGGACGCACTGAAAGAGACTGCCTACATTGGGCATCTGCGCCAAGTGGATGCGCTGGCCCACGTAGTGCGCGTATTCGAAGATCCGGCAGTTCCGCTGGTGGCGGAGATTGACCCTCTGCGCGACATCAAAAATGTCGAGTTCGATCTGATGATTAGCGATCTGGGCCAGATTGAGAAGCGTCTGGAGCGCCTGGAAAAAGATCTCAAGAAAATGAAGACTCCTGAACTCGAGAAGGAGTTTGAGTTGCTGAAGCGAGCCAACGCGCATCTAGGATCGGAGAAACCGCTGCGCGAAATGGAAATGACGCCTGAAGACAAGAAACGCCTGCGCGGATTCATGTTCCTAAGCGAGAAGCCAATTTTTTATGTACTCAACATCGGCGAGTCAACCGAACTTGGCAAGGAACTCGACGAAGCCGTCAACAAATACAAGCTCACCGAGATTGCGGCGCGTCCGAACGCGGCAGCCACAGCAATTTGCGGCAAGGTCGAGGCCGAACTTGCCGAAATGAGCGACGCTGATGCGGCGGAATTCCTGTCGAGCTATGGATTAAAGGAGAGCGGCTTGGTTCGCTTGATCCGCACAACGTACAAGCTGTTGGGGCTGATTTCATTTTTTACCGCTGGTGAGGACGAGTGCCGGGCGTGGCAGATTCCCGCCAACACGCGCGCCCAGGAAGGCGCGGGCGCCATTCACTCGGATCTGGAGAAACATTTCATTCGCGCCGAAACCATTCGCTGGGATCAACTTCTGGAAGCGGGCTCTGAGGCCAATGCGCGCGCCAAGGGCACGCTGCGGCTCGAAGGTAAAGACTACATTGTGCAGGACGGGGACGTGATGCACATTCGGCATTCAGGCTGATGCCTTTCTACCACGGAGTGACAGAATCGCGGAGAAATCCAATCACATGCTTTCTTTGGACGTACTCAGTGGAAGTCGCCTTGTGAGATCGTTACATGAAGCTGATATGATCCGCGCTATCCTCCATGAATCCCATCATCACTAGTCTGGTCCTCGGACTAACCGCTGCGGCTGCCAACGCATTCGGTGGCGCCATTATTGTGCAGCGGAATTGGGAGCGGCGCTATCTGCGCTATTTCGTCGCGCTCGGCGCGGGCTTTATGCTGGCGACGGCTTTGGTAGAAATGGTTCCGGAAAGTATTGAACTGCGCGGAAAGCCGGCTGCCTTTCTGGTTCTGCTGGGCTACCTGATTATTCATTTTTTTGAACACACCGTAACTCCACACTTCCACTTCGGCGAAGAGACGCATCACGACGAGTTTGTTGACTCTCACAAGCAGTACTCCGTGCTGCTTGGCCTCATTATCCATACGTTTTTTGACGGCATCGCCATCGCGTCTGGGTTTCTGGTCTCGAACTGGCTAGGTTGGCTGATCTTCCTGGCGATTTTTCTGCACAAGATTCCCGAGGGCTTCACCGTCAGTTCCGTAATGCTGGCTGGGGGACGCAGCCGGGGCACCGCATGGGGAGCATCCGTGGTAATCGGCGCGTCAACTCTTGCCGGCGTCCTCACGATGGCGCTGTTCCGGCATCATGTGGGCGCCGGGCTGCCGCTGGCGGCAGGGGTCACGATCTATGTGGCTGCTTCGGACCTCATTCCCGAGGTCAACAAAGAACCTGCGATGAAGATGGCTTTTCTGGTCTTTGTTGGCGCGGGCGTCTTCTTGCTACTCGATCATCTATTCCGGGTGCACTAGCGCACAGAACAAAGCCCCCAGTGTAGCCGGGGGCTCTGGGTTCGCAGGAAACCTTCTATTTCACCGTGACGCTCACTGGCGAGGACGGAATTCCATTCGCCACAACCTCAAGTGTGCTGGCACCGGACTCCATGGTGGCCGGAACTTCGAAAGTCAGAGTTCCCCGCAAATTCACCAACACTTCACAAATCGCCGTTAGTCCCCGGCTCGCAGACTGAAGGAATCTGCTAGTCGACGGTATGTTTGGCGGTATACCCGTCACGGGCTACGACATCGATTTTCACGTCCTTGCCCTTTTGGTCTTTCACTTTTAAGGGGGCGCCGTCAGGTCCGACGACCTCAACTTTCAGTTTGCGGTAAGTGCCATCGAGTTTCGAGTTTGTAGGGGCATAGGAAATCGTGTACTGGTTGCGGATGTCGTTGGAGATGTCGCCAAACAGTTCAGGAAGCTCACCTTCAAACCGCGGGAAGTAGGCGCGGCCACCCGTCATGGCGGCGAAGGTTCTCATCTCGTTGTCACCCTGCAGATAGTCCATATGCCCGACGGGAATGCCCATGCCGTGTGTGTAGCCGCAGGGATGAGTTTCGCAATACTCCCGCACGATGAATCCCACGCTAATCGGGAAGATGGTCACATCCTTTGTGTCCTTAATCTTCTTCATGATTTTGTCGAGAGTGAGTTTGCTGAATGTATCGACGCCGGTGGTGACCAGGATGACGTACTTCTTTCCTTCCACGCGATCGAGACGATCGAGCGTGTCATATAAGGCGTCAAACAGATTCGTCTCGGAGAACCCCGGAATGCGTAACTGGTTCAGCGCGCCGTACACGGCTTTCTTGTCTTGCGTGAAATCCACAAGAATGTGCGGCTGCATGTCGTAATAGGTGACGGCAACCCAGTCGTCTTTCTTAAGTGTGTTCGCAAAGGCGTAGGAAGCCTGAAGAGCCTGAATCATGAAAACATAGTTCGTCGAGGCAAACTCCACCAGCAGCACCGCCGTGATCGGAGCCTGCGACACATTGAAGTGCTTTACCTCCTGCGGCACGCCATCTTCGAGAACTCGGAAATTGCCCTGCTTCAGGCCCGGGATAAATTGCCCGGCCTTGGTAGTGACAAGCACGTCCACGTTGACCAGCGGTACGTTGACTTTGAGTGAATAGTCAGGAAGGTCATCGATCTTCTTTGGCGTGACGGGCGGAGGCGGCGGAGGAGCCTCTTCCGCCTTCTTCTTCGGAATTGCATACGGGCCGATGTTGTCGGTCGGACCACCCGCTTCGGCAGGAACCTCCTGCTTGGGCTTGCCATTGTCCGGCGCCTGCGACGTGGACGGCTGACTAGACTGATCCTGCGCGGCCATTGAACTAGAGCCACTTAGGAGGGCCACGCATATCACTCCCACCAGGAATCCTCCACCGAAACGGCCGTTGTTTCCCTTTAAAGTCTTATCTTTGCAACGATTAAACATGGTGAACCCCGAAAAGTCCCTGTGCTAGTATAGACGCAAGGATTCGCAATTGGGATGTTTTGCCCGGTCCCAGATCGTTCCCCTCCAGGCAACGAGTCGCAGTTGGTCTGAGTCCAATCGGTATTGGGGCCTGTTGGCGGGTTCCCTCTCGGGGCTTTACATGAGAAAAGTTGTTTTTGCGCCGCTAGTCCTCGCTCTATCCCTATCTGCAATTGTCCTGCCCGCACAGACATCGCAGCCGACCATTCCAGTCGAGCAGATTCATGCTGGAATGCGGGGCTACGCCCTAACGGTTTTCGAAGGTGTTAAACCGGAATCCATGGGAGTGGAAGTTCTGGGCGTTTTGCATAACGTAAACGGGCCCAAGGGCAACATCATCTTGATTCGGCTGCACGGAGAGAAGGCAGAATATACGGGCGTGGTGGCGGGTATGAGCGGCAGCCCGGTGTATCTGGATGGCAAGCTTGCCGGCGCGCTCGCGTTCCGCATTGGCGAGTTCTCCAAGGAACCGATCGCGGGAGTTACCCCGATCGCCGACATGCTCGAGATCAACGCGCTCGACAAGTCACCAGCCGAGGAGGCTGCCGCAACCAAGCCGGGTGTAACGAACGCGGCAGGAAAGACCGCGTCTCCCGGTGATGGCAGCGTGCTCTCGAGTTCCACACAGGATTTTGCGAGCTACCTGAAGCCGATCGAAACGCCTCTGGTGTTCAACGGATTTTCGGAAGATACTGTGCGCCGTTTTGCGAGTCAGTTCGCGTCTGCCGGGGTCATCCCGGTCATGGGCGCGGGTTCCGTGAGTGGGGAGAAACAGCCGGAACCGCTGGAAGCGGGCTCGGCGGTGAGCGCGATTCTGGTGCGTGGCGATATGGATATCGCGGCCACTTGCACAGTCACTTACATCGATCCGCAGCGCTTGCTGGCTTGCGGACATCCGCTGTTGCAGTTCGGCTCGGTCGATCTGCCCATGAACAAGGCGCAGGTGCTGGCCACTCTGCCGTCGCCGCTGAACGCATTCAAGATCGTCAATACGACTGAGGAAGCCGGAGTCTTCGTACAGGACCGTCACACCGGCATCATGGGCGTGTTCAACAAGCAGCCGGACATGATTCCGGTCACACTGACGATTCACGGTGGTAGCGGCACGAAAGATTTCCACTACGAAGTGCTGAACAATGCACGCCTGAGTCCTGTAGCGATCATGGCGACCGTCTTCAACGCGCTGCATGGCGTGAATGAGTACGGCGAAGAGATTACCTACCGGCTGAATGGCAGCATCAATGTGAAAGGCTTTCCAGAGGTAGGGCTGAAGAACATGTTCGTTCCCGCAGAAAACGGACAGCCTGCCGCAATGGCGGCCGCACTCTCCCTGGGTGAGCGCTTCGGACGCATCTACGATAATCCTTATAACGCACCGGCCGTAAAGAGCGTGAAGCTTGATTTCGACCTGGTGCGAGAGCGTCGTTGGGCGCGCCTGGAAAGCGCCCGCACCGATGTCAGCGAGGTCCGGCCGGGCGATCAAGTGATTGTGGAAACGGTTCTTGCTCCGTATCGCGGTGAGCGGGTAGTGCGGCAGATTCCAGTAAAGATTCCCACCTCGGCCAGCAAAGGAACGCTGCGCATTTTGGTCAGCGACGGCGACACCCTCGATCGCGTCGGCCGTACGAACCCGGCCTTCGGCCGGAAGCTCGACCTGGCCTCAACGATTGCGCTGCTGAACAAAGAGCACGCCAACAATCGCCTTTACGTTTCATTGCTGGAAGCCGATCCGGAAGCCCGCGTGGCCGACAAGGTCATGCCCACGCTTCCCATCTCAGTGATGAATGTGATGGAGGGCATGCGCGGCAACCAGGAAATGATTGTCAGCGGCGAATCCAACGTCGATGAAACCGCGACCCCACCGTTGGACTATGTGGTGAGTGGCGCGCAGTTGCTGACGGTTACGGTGAAGTAAATCCAGTCCTGAATGGTATTGCCCCATTTCGCATCTCCACGCGAAGTGGGGCTTTAGAATTCTTGCAATCTATTCTTCCTCGTCCTCTCCCATCTGCATCGTCAGATAGCGTTCATAGCCGACTTCTTTGATCAAGTGCATTTGGGCTTCGAGGAAGTCCACGTGGCCCTCTTCATCTTTAAGCAGGGTCACAAAGAGATCACGCGAGCCGTTGTCGCCTTCTTTCGTGGCGATCGCAATGGAGTCGTTGTACTGCTTCACTGCGCCAAGCTCCAACGCAAGATCGCTTTCGAGCATCGCTTTTACTGAACCCCCAACCGTCAAATCCAGGGGCTGCATCGACGGGCTGCCATCCAGAAACAGAATCCTCTCAATCAGCACTTCGGCGTGCTTCATTTCGCCGATGGATTGTTTCTTGATGAATTCGGAGAGCTTGCTGTATCCCCAGTTCTCGCACATTTCCGCGTGCAAGAAATACTGATTGATCGCAGTCAGCTCTTCCCTCAGTGCCTTGTTCAGTTCAGCGATAACTTTTGGATTGCCTTTCATAGCGCCCCGAGTATCGCAAACCAAGTCCCGGAGAGCAACGAGAAACGCGCTTGAATGGAAATGGTGGCTACGAATGGGAATAGTTGTGGCGGGTCACTGGACCTCGAACGACACCGAGATCCTACTCATCGGAAGATAATCTACCCCAAAGCGGCATCCAGGGTCTTCAGCAGATCGGCTCGCGCAAAGGGCTTTTCCAGAAGCCGTATGCCGGATTCGAGTCCCTGGTTCGCAACCAGTTCTCCAGTGTAGCCCGACATGTAAACGACTTTCGTCTCCTTGTGCGACTCGGTCATCCGCAGCACGAGTTCGGGCCCGTTCATCCCCTTCATGACGACATCAGTGAGGATCAGATCGATCTTTCCTTCCTGCGAGCTGATCACGTCCAAAGCAGAGGTCCCATCCTCTGCTTCCAGCACACGGTAACCATGCGCTTCCAACATTTTCCGTGTCAGGCGTCGCATCACCACATCATCTTCGGCGAGAAGGATGGTCACGCCATCTCGTCTTGGGGGGAGTTCCTCCGCCAGGGATTCGGGTGCCGTGCCCACCTTGTGTTCTGCGCTCGGAAGGTAAATCTTGAAGGTGGTTCCGCGCCCTGGTTCGCTATAGACCCAGACGTGTCCCCCGTTCTGCTTAACGATGCCGTAGACCGTTGCCAAGCCGAGGCCGCTTCCCTTTCCAATTTCCTTGGTCGTAAAAAACGGCTCGAAGATGCGGGATCGTGTCGCCTCGTCCATGCCGATTCCGTTATCGCTGACGGCAAGCATCACGTAGCGTCCAACGATGATCGCCGGATGCTCGCGGGCGAACGACTCATCGAAATCGAATACCGCCGTTTCGATGATCAGTTTTCCGCCGTGAGGCATGGCGTCCCGTGAATTTACTGCCAGATTGATCACGATCTGATCCAACTGGCTCGGATCAGCCTCAATGATGGCGGATGAGGAGCGTGGTAACAGGACAACCTCCACATCATCGCCCATGAGCGGATGCACGAGCCTACTGATGTCCTTGAGCCTCTCGTTCAGGTCCAGGAGTTGGGTCTGTACCGGCTGACGGCGGCTGAATGCAAGGAGTTGGCGCGTCAAGGATGCGCCACGCTTCGCCGCCTCGCGAATATTATCGAGATACTCGAGGCTCTCGCCCTCAACGCGTCCTCGCAACAACTCCGAACAAGCCGTGATAATGCCCAACAAATTATTAAAGTCGTGCGCTACTCCGCCAGCCAGACGACCGACCGCCTCCATCTTTTGCGATTGCCGTAACTGGTCTTCGATCTTCTTTTGCGCGCTGATGTTGCGCGCGATAGTGGATGCACCAACAACTTTGCCTTCCGCATCGTAGATGGGCGAAACTGAGATGGACATATTCAGAATTCGCTTGTCTTTGGTGACGCGCAGCGACTCAAAGTACTCCACCCGCTCGCCGTTGCGGATCTTCTGCAGAATGGTCGGGATTTCGTCCGTGCGCTCCTTGGGAGCCAGCACCGTGATGGACCGGCCAATCATCTCCTGGGCCGTGTAGCCATAAATGTGCTCCGCGCCCTTATTCCAGTGCGTGATGATGCCGTCGAGATTCTTGCCGATGATTGCGTCCTGCGAGGAATCGACGATCAGCGCCAGACGGTTTTGAGAATCTCTCAGCTCGCGGCTCTTTCTCCGGTCAAGCTCCTCGTTGACACGCCGCAGTTCTTCCTCAATCCGCTTGCGATCGCTGATGTCGCGAATGACACTTAGGACCATCGTCCCATCATCCGTCGCCACGGGACTGAGGCTGATCTCAACCGCGAACTCCGACCCGTCTCGACGCCTTCCATAGAGATCAAGCCCCGATCCCATGCGCCGAATTTTGGGTTGCTGGTGGAAGTGCTCCCGATGAAGATGATGTTGTGGCCGTTGTCGGTCCGGGACCAGAATCTCGATCTTCTGTCCGATCAATTCGTCGCGCGTGTAACCAAAGAGGGATTCCGTCTGAGAATTAACTTGAATCATGACGCCCTGCTGGTTCACGGCCACCACGGCGTCAGGAATTGCTTCCAAAATGCTGAGCGATAACAGGGATTCGGCCACCGTTTTCGCCGGCGACAACTCTTTGTTTTCGTTGGGAAAAGCCGGTTCACTCATGCTTACGTTAACCCATCCGAGAGGTCTGCCTACTATACGTGAATCATGGCAAGTGCGCTGCGAAGGGAGTCGAATTTACAAAGGCCGGACCTAGTCGCAACTACACGAAGTAGTAGATGGTGCCCTCAAAGTTGACTGTTTATTTCGAGGTCGGACCTTTATCTCCACGAGAGTATGGTGCCGTTCAAATGCCGGAACCCATGCGTGTACACGATAGCGACGATCATCTGAGCGCCGTTGTATCCCACGTGCACCAAGAAACTGGCGGCCACCGAACCGGTCACGGCGCGTACGACCCCACACACCATACCTACAAGAATAATGACCAACGCGGCTCCCCATGCCCAGCCATACTGCGGCAAATGAATCAAGCCAAATGGCAGCGCCGTTAACACGATCGCCCAAACCGTTCCCATGCGCCGCGCCAGCACTGGGTACATGAAACCGCGGAAGAATATCTCCTCCATCAAAGGGCCCAGGGTGACGGCGATAATCGACAGCAGATATGCATCACGGGGGCGGTCAAACAGGTGCTCGAACGGTGTGTCTTTCGGCATGGGCAACAAACTCTGCAGCAGGCCGAGCGTGAACATCATTGTCGCGCCGAGTCCCAGGAGTTTCCACTCAGAACTAGGCCATTTCCACCGGATCGCTTCCCAAAATGGGACATGGTACTTGCCCTCGACCAGCATGACCATAAATGCGGCGACTACGGCGTAAATCAGAAACTGCGAGAGCAGCAACAGGATAGGCTTTTGCGCCACTTCCGTCAGGCTCGCGTGCGGATACACAAACCATGCGGCCCCAAAAATCACGACCAGTTGCAGCACCAACATGGCAAGCACGGTCAAACCGGCAATCAACAAAACGTCCCAGCCGCTCCATACGGGATCTCTGACTGGGGGCGCTGGCGTGACAGGAGCAAGGATCGCCGGAACGGAGGGATCGGAAGCAAGAGCGCCCGGTACTTGTGTCTCTGGCTGGGTAGTCAGCGGCGTCTGCGGCTCAAACGGGTTGTCGGAAAATGACAAAAGGAATTCCTTCAACTGAGAACTGAGGATCGTGCACATGGAGCAGGCTTCTCGGAACTAGATGACTTCCCGAAGTATCCTGCCAGCGCCTGGCCTGTATACGACTTCTTTACCTTTGCAACCTGCTCGGGTGTGCCCTGAGCCACAACCCGTCCGCCCTCTTCCCCGCCCTCAGGGCCAAGATCAATGATCCAGTCTGCATTTCGGATCACATCGAGATTATGTTCGATGATAATGATTGAATTCCCCAAGTCGGTTAACCGGTGTAACACATCGAGCAACTTCTTCACGTCATCAAAGTGCAGCCCGGTCGTCGGCTCATCGAGCAGATAGAGTGTTTTCCCCGTCTGCCGCTTGCTCAGTTCGCGAGCCAGTTTGATGCGCTGCGCCTCGCCGCCGGAAAGTGTCACCGCCGACTGCCCCAAGTGAATGTATCCCAAGCCAACGTCGACGAGCGTTTGCAGCTTCTGTTTTACCTGCGGAATATTTTCCAGGATCGGCAACGCATCGGAGACCGGCATTTCCAACAAATCCGCAATGGAATAGCCGTTGAACTTCACCGCCAGCGTTTCGTGGTTATAACGCCGCCCACCGCAGACTTCGCACAAGACATACACATCGGGCAGGAAGTTCATCTCGATGCGCCGCTGACCTTCGCCCTGGCAGGCTTCGCAGCGTCCGCCGGAAACGTTGAAGGAGAACCGTCCCGCCTTGTATCCGCGCTCGCGCGCCTCCGGCAGCATGGCGTAAAAGTCGCGGATCTGCGTGAACACTCCGGTATAAGTCGCGGGATTCGATCGCGGCGTCCGCCCAATCGGGGACTGGTCAATGCGGATGACCTTATCAATATTCTCCGCCCCGGAAATCGCTTTGTGCTCACCCGACTTCTCGCGCGAGCGGTACAGTTGCCGCGCCAGCGCGCGATAAAGAATGTCATTCACCAGCGTCGACTTACCTGATCCCGATACGCCGGTCACCACCGTCATGATGCCCAGCGGAAACGTCACGTCGAGATTCTTGAGATTGTTTTCCTTCGCACCCAGAATCGTGAGCGCTGCGCCGTTGGCATGCCGCCGTTCGGGCCGCATCTCAATCGAAGTCCGACCGGAGATATACGCCCCAGTCAGCGAATCGGGATCGCGCATGATCTCTTCCGGCGTTCCATGCGCTACCAGCCTTCCGCCGTGACGTCCCGCTCCGGGCCCCAGGTCGACAACATAGTCTGCTCGCCGGATCGTCTCTTCATCGTGTTCGACCACCAGCACAGTGTTGCCGAGATCACGCAAGTTCTCGAGCGCAGACAGCAGTCGCCCATTGTCGCGGTGGTGCAATCCAATGGATGGTTCGTCGAGCACATACAAAACGCCGCGCAGCTTCGACCCAATCTGCGTCGCCAGCCGAATACGCTGCCCTTCGCCGCCCGACAACGTCGCCGCGGAGCGATCGAGTGAGATATACCCAAGCCCAACGGCATTCAGGAATTGCAGCCGTTCCACCACTTCATGCATGACGCGCCCGGCAATCGTCGCCTCGCGCCCCGCCAACTTGATCCCCTGCGCGACCGTCAGTGATCGCGCCACCGGCATCGCGGTGAAGTCCGCAATCGACATCCCATTCACTTTGACGGCGAGACTCTCCGGCCGCAGGCGCTTTCCCTGGCATGCCGGGCACTCCGTCGCTGACATGTGATCCATCAACCAGTCGCGGTAGCCCTCTGAGGTTGACTCCTCCAAGTTCTGTTTCAGATATCCGAAGATGCCATGAAACCCAGTTCTCCCCCCGCGCCCTGGCTCGCCGTTGAGCAGAAAGTCCTGCGTCTTCTCGGGAAATTTCTCAAATGGCGTGCTGAGATTGATGCCGTACGCCGCCGCCGAAAGCTGCAGCATGTGAATCAGATTCTGCGAAGCCGATCCCGGCCCGAGCCCGCCTTCAAGCAAAGGCTTCGACCAATCGCTAATCACCTTCGCCGGATCGAAATCGTACTTGCTTCCCAAGCCGTGACATTCCGGACACGCTCCATACAAGCTGTTAAATGAAAACGACCGCGGCTCCAGCTGCGGCACGTTGATCCCGCAATCCGGACAAGCCAACTTTTCCGAATAGAGTTGCTCGTCGCCGCCAACCACTGCCACCTGCACCAGGCCGCCCGCCAACTTCATCGCCAGCCCGACCGACATCTCCAAGCGGTGCTCAATCCCCGGCTTCACCAGCAAGCGATCGATCACAACTTCAATCGTGTGGTTCTTTCGCTTATCAAGATTGATCACGCTCTCGTCGTCGAGGCTGACCAGTTCCCCGTCGATTCGCGCCCGGGTGTAGCCATGCTTGATGAGCGTCTCCATCTCTTTCTTGAATTCGCCCTTCCGTCCGCGGACGATGGGCGCCATCACCATCACCCGATCTTCCGGGCTCAGGGCCATCACCCGTTGGACGATCTGATCGGCGGACTGTCGGCTGATGGCCCGCCCACACTTGGGACAATGCGGCACGCCGATCGAAGCGAACAACAGGCGAAGATAATCGTAGATTTCGGTGATCGTCCCAACGGTGGATCGAGGGCTGCGACTGGTGGTCTTCTGTTCTATCGAAATAGACGGGCTAAGTCCATCAATTGCATCGACATCCGGTCGTTCCATCTGGTCCAGAAACTGGCGCGCGTAGGCCGACAGGGTCTCGACATAGCGCCGCTGCCCCTCGGCATAAATAGTGTCGAAGGCCAGAGACGATTTGCCTGACCCGCTGAGCCCGGTTACTACAGTAAGGGTGTTCCGCGGAATCTCAACGTCGATGTTCTTGAGATTGTGCTGCCGGGCCCCGCGGACAGAAATCTTGGTAATCGCCATCATTCGCCGGGGGGCATGCCCCTTCCGTAATGTCGACAGGTAACCAGAATTGTTGGAAAGTGGAATTGCACAGCTCTACTCCGTATCTTAGTCGTCAACAGCGCGGAGCGTCAACGCAGGTTAGATTGAAGATTCGCGCTAAGGCAAGTAAGTAAGGATGGGAGACGCGCTGCAACAGACTCTGGGAATTTCTAAGGTTGGTCGATCGTGATTTCGCTATTCATGCCCGTCCTGCTCCTCGTCACCGTAATCGCATCCGTGAGCTTGGGAGTTTTCGCTGCCTATGCGGCAGTGATCTGCATTCTGAATGCATTTGGCCGCTCATCGAAGCAGGAGGCGGCCCGCCCGCGCCTGGTTCTGGTTCCTACGCAGAACCACGCCAGTGGCGACTAACGCCTGACCGCACAGCCCTCGCTGGGCCGTTTACTCTTCTGCCTTGAGCGCAGCCAGTTCTTCTTCCCGCATCTTCAGCGCTCGTTCGCGCACATCCTCTGGCAACCGGATCGCCTTCCTGACGATCGCGTCGATGTGAACGCCAACGACCACAGTCGTCGCCGCGACCTCGCCGCTCGCGTCATCGATCATCTTATGCAACATGTGGATGGACTTGTCCTTCACTTCCAAAAGCGCCGACTGAATCGTGATGGCGTCGCCAGCGTGGAGTTCGCGCTTGTACTGGATGTGCTGCTCCACCGCCGCCATGCCGGTTCCACCCTGCGCAAAGCGAGAAGGAGTCAGACCCAGCATGGAAAGCAGCTGCCAGCAAGCTTCATCGAACTTGCCCGCGTACCACATGACGTTCATATGTTTCATGTGATCGCAGTGCCATGGGTAAACAACTCCTCGGTAGGTCATCATCCACTCAGACATGTTGCTCCTCTTCCCTACGTCTGCAGGCGAAACATTCGCCAAAGCTCAGCAACTTGAGAATCCCTGCCGGTTGGCATCTGAATCACTTCAGGCTTGCAGCCGCCTTCATTCGAAACAAAGGCCTGCAGTTTCACAAATTGTTTTTGTGCCTTCAATACCTCTTCCGGATCAAATCCCCATACTGCTTTAAAACTCATAACCGATCTCCCTGAAGAACTTGTCAACTTCTTGTTAAGAAATCGACGATTTTCTGCCGACCCTGTAGTTGCAGGAGCGCCCACAGGCGCGGAAGAAGGCACACTTCCAATTCGTGCCTCCCTCCGCATCCTCTAAGGCCAGTGACGACTATGGGTTGCAGCTGACAGGAACCGTATTCTTGTTTGGATCGGTGCAAAGCGGTCCCAGGTTGGTGGCGGCATTCGGAACTGAGATGAACGCCACAGGACCGGCATTATGCTCGCCATTGAACGGTGTCGGCTTGGTCACGTCGAAAGTGCAGCCGTCCGTGTTGGCATCGTTAGGGTCGTTAAACCAGAATCCCACGTGAAAAGTGTTGATTGGGTTGGGATTGCTCTGGTCCGGATCAAAACCAAAAATCTGATCGAGCAATATGGTCCTGATGGTGGCCGTAAACGAACCTTGATAATTTGCCTCCAGATCGGACTGATACCAAGCCATGCCGAAATTCGTGAACGCCGGGTCCACGGTGGCGTCGGAGAGCAGGTTACTGCGCTCCACAGTGAACATATCGAACGCCAAGCCTGGCTTGAAGTTCTGACCAGAAATTGTCAAGGTGTCGTTCAACTTTCCTCTGGTCACAGTCACCTTCGCCGAGGGCGTCGCTCCCCCCCGAACACCGAGACAACTTAGGAACTTCGGGTTCGGGTGCAGAACAAAGGTCCTGACGTTAACTTTAGGAGCCAGAACATCGACTCCCGCATCCTGTGCGGCCAAGGGTTGAGAAAGAACCGCCAAGCCAGCGCCTACAACGGCCGTCAGGACAGCGATCTTCAAAGACAATGCTTTTGTTGCAACAGAACAGCTCATTCCAGTGTTTCTCCTTCGTTTTTACAATTTTGTAATTTGGGCCTGAATTGCGCGTCCCGGAGTGTCGGGATCGATGGCATTCGGGGCGACGCTTCCCCTAGAACGCTTGCCGTGTCCAGCCAATTGCACTTACAATCTCGCCAGACTTCAGCAGGCGGGCGCCGACCCGCAGCCAAGCCGACCTTACGTGAAACACTCCACAGCGTCCTAAGAGTGCTATTAAGATTTCGCAGGAGTTTCGCAAATTTTTTCCAAAGCCGTCATGCCCATGGAAACGCAGGTCTTATATGAGTTCGGCGAGTTTCGCTTAAATCCTGCGGAGCATTCCCTGCTGTGCGACGGCAAGCCCGTACCCCTCACTCCAAAGTCATTTGAAATTCTCGTGACCCTCATTGAGCGTCAAGGACGGTTGGTCACCAAAGACGAGTTGATGAAGAAAATCTGGCCTGACAGTTTTGTAGAAGAGGCCAACCTGAGCGTGAATGTGTCGGCCCTGCGTAAGGCGCTGGGCGACACACCCGAGCATCAGCAATTTATTGAGACTGTTCCCAAACTTGGATATCGCTTCATCGCTCGGGTGACGCCGATACGGAATTGGAGTCCTAGCGAAATAGCTTCCGCCTCGAGCGGTCCGGAGGCACAAGACAAATCGGAAACCCCTGAGGCAAAACAATTGCCTGTCGTTTTACCCGGGCCAGGACTTTCACACACTAAACAGATTCGCGTAGGCCTTTTCGCGGTGGTTGTTGTGGCCATCGCGCTGGCGGGGCTCGGCTACTGGCGATCTCGCAAAGAGGTGCCGGCGACAAAAGTCGTCTCCCAGCCGCGTCGACTTGCCATCCTTCCCTTCCAAAATATTAGGAAAGATTCCGGCAGCGACTTCCTCGGCTATTCCCTCGCCGATGCCGTCATCACCCGGCTGGGATTCGTTCGAGCCTTGAGAGTTCGACCGTCTTATGCCATCGAGAAATACCGGGATCAAGTCGTCGAGATTCCGAAACTCGCTGCCGACCTGGACGTTGATACTCTGCTGATCGGCAACTTCATTCGCGATGGCGATGATCTCAGAATCACTTGCCAGTTGATTGATGTTAAGACCCGGAACATTCTCTGGAAGGGCGCCTTTGATCTTCGCTACCAGAAGCTGTTGACCGTTCAAGACCAGGTCGCAGAGCAGATCATCCATGGACTGGAGTTAAATCTCTCCTCTTCCGAAGCGGCGCAACTCAAACTGGACGAACCCGGCAACCCGCTCGCTTATGAATACTATTTGCGTGGCGTCGATCTTTATTCGAGAAGCGATTTTCCGCTGGCGATCCGCATGTTGGAGAAATCTTCTGAACTCGACCCTACTTTCGCCTTGACGTGGGCATACCTGGGACGTTCCTACAACGCCAGCGGCTCGTTTCAACTCGAGGGTCGGGATTACTACCGCAAAGCACAAGATGCTTTCGACCGGGCACTCGCTTTGCAGCCGGCTCAGATTGAAACACGCATCTATCTGGCGAACTTTCTCACGGACACGGGCAGAGTAGAGCAGGCGGTACCTTTGCTGAGAGAGTCCTTGAAAACCAATCCGCATCACGCGGAACTTCATTGGGAGTTGGGCTACGCATACCGATTCGCCGGCATGTTGAAGGAATCAGTTGCCGAATGTGAGCAAGCGAGACAACTCGACCCGGCCGTCAAGATCAACAGCTCAGCGCTGAATGCTTATCTTTACCTAGGAGAATATGACGAATTTCTCCAGAGCCTGCCGAAAATTGGGGAACTGCCCTTCCATCTCTTTTATCGCGGCTTCGCCGAGTATTATCAAAAACACTTCGAGCAAGCGGCAGCGGATTTCGATCACGCCTTCGAACAGAATCCAGCGTTCTTGCAGGTGCAGGTAGGCAAGGCACTCAGTGATGCAATCGGACATCAAGAAGCGAAAGGGTTAGAGATCCTGCGCGCAGCAGAGAAGAGGATTCAGGCACGGGGGGTTGGCGACTCTGAAGCGATCTACAAGTTTGCCCAAGCTTACGCCGTCCTCGGCGACAAGCCTTCGGCGCTCCGCATGCTTAAGCACAGCGTTGACAATGGATTTTTTCCGTATCCTTACTTCACGATCGATCCATTGCTCGATAGCCTGCGTAGCGAGCCGGAGTTTGGCGCGCTTTTGCAAAGTGCTCGCCAGCGCCACGATGCCTTCAAGAAAATATTCTTCTAATCGACAGATGCCTTCCTCATTCGCGTCCAGGCGACGAAAAACATCGCTCAGCAATTACTTTCAAGCCTAGAAATAGATCTTTGCGCCCAGTTGGATGACGCGAAAGCCTCCCGGCCCGGTTCCGTACGTATCCGAATACGTTCCCCAATTGTCATTCTTAGTGATGGTCAACGGATCGGTTGGGCTCGCGTAAGCCCACGGTCCGGTCACATTCGCGCCAAAATTCCTGTCCTGAAAATTCGGATGGTTAAAGACGTTGAACGCCTCTAGCCGGAGTTGGATATAGCGTGACTCCCTTCCCAGGGGAATATTCTTGAACAACGACATGTCCCAAGTCTGCATGCCTCCGTTGCGCAATATGTCGCGCGATCCACGTCCCGGTGGGCCAATGGTTGGCAGCATCGGATTCCCGTGCGCATCCAGCGTGTAGTAGAACGGTAGCGCACCGTACTGGTCCGAGCCGGTGACGCTGCCCGGCGGGAACGAAAACGCGTTGTTCAGATCAACTGGCGTCCCGGTCATAAATTGTGTGATCCCGCTCAACTCGTAGTTGTCGGTGATGTAAGAAAGCCACTTCGGCCCCCCAAAATGCTTGGTGACATTCGGGAGATCGTAGACATAGTTGGCAGCAAACACGTGCGTGCGATCCCAACCCGCTGTCCGGTAATCGAGTAAAGCGTTAAACGTGTCCTGCGTATCCTGATCGGAATTGGCGGTGGTCAGCGACTTCGACCAGGTGTAGACCAAGCCGAAAGTCAGCCCCTTGCTGAAGCGGCGCTGCAGTGACGCCTGCAATGCGTTGTAGTTCGAGGTGCCGTTGAATTCCAGGTACGGGATCTGACCGTAGCCTTTGTAGGGCACCAGAACCGTAGAGGTGAAATTGTGATACCCATAAGTGCAGAATCCGTTGAAGTTGTATCCAGCCGCGGCATACTCCGGTTGCAAACCTGGTTGCACATCGGGCACAACCCCGCCGGGAAAGACCGGCACTCCATTGTTGTCCACGCAATTCGGATCCTGATTGGCCTTCTGGAAGGCCGTTCCATAAGGTATGGCGTTGATGTCACGCGACGTGACAAGGTGGCGAGACAACGAACCCACGTACGCCAGATCCAGGGTGGTACCCGACGCGATCTCCTGTTGCACGCCCAGACTAAAGCTGTAAACCGTGGGCACTTTGCCATCCCGGGCCGCGCCCAGAACATTGCCCAAGACGCCATTTCCGAACGATGACTGCAGCGTAGGCAGGTCGGCGATGTTGCCGGAACCCACAGTTGCGGTCTGAACTATCGCGGGATTATTAAATACCGTGTTGAAGATCAAATTGCCTTGCGTTCGATCATGAGTCATGCCGAACCCACCGCGCAGAATCGACCGGTGCGTACCAAGGAGATCGTAGGCAAAACCGAAGCGCGGCTCTGCCATAATGCCTCGGCTATCCCATCCTCCCTTCGGGATCTGGTTCTGATTGGCGAACCTCATGCCGTTCAGAGGATCTCCACCATCCGCGGCGATAATGTTGCCGCTATTCTTGTCAATGGTTACCGCGTTTGCCGTGTTGTACGAGTAAGGATCGAACAGAGCAACCTGGTTGCTCGCGTCGTACTGGGGTGGAATCCACGCAAAGCGCATTCCGTAATCCAACGTCAAACGAGGAAGAATCTTCCACGTGTCCTGGACGTAGAACTCGACCTGGTTATAGCGGAACTTGCCTAGCGGCCGCGCGGTCGACTGATCAAATCCGTCAAACTCTCCCAACAGAGCACTGGCCAGCGGGTCGCCGCACGTTGTATTCGCAGGGCAGGGCGACGGGGCCGTGGGTCCCGTGCCAAACGTAAATTGCCCATTGATGTTTCCCCAGGCTGGCTGGTCCTTCCGGCTACGCTGGTAAAAGATTCCCGCCTTCAGCGTATGCTTTTGCTTTACCCACGTCAGGTTGTCGTTCACGTTAATCGTAGTGTTCGCCTGTTTCCAGGGAGTGCCTCCCAAATAGCTTCCGGCGAAATTGGTGTTCGTTAGCCCGTTGAAGGTCATGTCCGGGATGGATTGGTCGGGAGTCAACGGGTAGAGAAGCTGCAGGTCAATCCCGTTCGCCGCGCGCGAGACATTGCCATTCACGCTTTCGGCTTCGGAAAGGCTATGGCTCGGCCCGACGGAAAACTCGTTCAAAATAGTCGGTGTGATCGTGCTCACCAGGTTCACCGAAAGATTCCAACCGGGATGATTCTGCGTGCAGCCACCTTCAAAGTTGATCGCCGACGAACAGGCAAAGATCCCGAAGGGGCCGGGAAAGTTTTCGAACGGAGCCTGATCCTTCTCGTAATTGTGAATGTAGCGCCCGTAGAGACGATTCTTCCGGTTAAGTTGGAAATCGATCCGAAGAATGTCTTCGCGACGAGGAGCATCTGCCGAGAATGCGTTTGAATAGTTGTAGTCCTGGTTCGGCCCGAATCCGCTCACGTTGGGCAAGGGAAAGAGATTGAGAATTTTCTGTACCTAGGCAAACGCCGCCGCTTGCGCTGCCGGAAGTTGCGTCGGATCGATCTTATTATTCGTGATTCCTGGGCCGGAAAGTAGGATGGGGGTTCCGTCTCCGTTGATGGACTGCGAGAAGTCTCCATTTCGCTCGAGCGCGGTTGGAGTATAAAACTGCGTCGTGCCGCCGCTCGGAACCAGTTGCTGGTAAAACTCCTGGCTCCAAAAGAAGAACAGCTTGTTCTTCAGTATCGGACCACCCAACTGGTAGCCCGCATAGTTGTAACGGTATAAGGGAGGAGTATTTGGCAGATCGCCCTGCAATTGATTCTTCTTATTGAACCACTCGTTGGCATTCAATCCCTCATGGCGATGAAAGTAACGACCGTCACCGTGCCATTCGTTACTTCCACTCTTGGTCACGAGGGCAATTGTGCCGCCCGCAGCCTTTCCGAACTCAGCCTGGTAGTTTGAGGTGAGAACTTTCACTTCCTCGATCGCGTCGGTATTGACGGTGACGTGGGTTCCCCCGTTGTTCCCAGTGTCCACGTTCGAAGCACCGTCGATCGTCATTTCGTGCTCGTTCGCGCGCGTGCCGTTAATATTGAAGGAGTCCAGCCCGCCCGTCCCTGAGGCATGGCCGTCAAAGACCCCGGTCACGCCAGGAATCAACTTCATGTAGTCCAGGACGTTGCGCCCATTGATGGCGACATCGTTCAGCTGTTTGCTGGTGATCGAGTCGGAGCGCTCGCCCGAATCGGCCTGCAGTTGTACCTGACCGCTATCGGCCGTGACCGTCACCTCATTGGCTGTGGCCCCAACGTTGAGCACAAGATTACCGGTGTCCAGTTTCCCAGCGGCGGTGAGCACGAAACCGTTAGTTTCGAGTCTCTTGAAGCCTGGAGCATCCACACTGACGTTGTAAGTACCCGGAAGGAGGTTGGGGGCGACAAATTCCCCCGTATCAGTGGTGGTCAGCTGCCGGGTCAATCCATTGCTGGGATTCGAAACGGTGACCGTCGCACCTTTGACCATCGCCCCCGTTGAATCTTGCACGCGACCAGTGATGGTGCCGGAAGTGATCTGCGCCGATAAGGGCAAGCCGCACAGACCCATCGTAAGGGCGGCTAGGATAATGCGAAAAGTGTGTAAGCTATGCATTCCGGACCTGCGCGAGGACATACGTTCTCCTTCTTGGGGCAGACCGCGACTGTTGAGGGCCGCCTGTCCCGGCAAAAGACTTCACCTGGATCACTTGAGGGTTCACTCACTGATTGACGACTGAGAGCGCCTTGTTGAATACAGAGCGCCATGCATAGATGCAAAATTAGGCAGGCGCGACCAGCGTCGTCAAGAAAAATCTGAGCCCCAGGAGGCCCAGGGGCGATGATCCTGAAACCACACAACCCCTGACATTTGTTGGTGGGATACTTCAGGCCAGTCGAGCGGAGTCCGATGTCTTTGACCCTAGTCAGCCGGTCCGACGACCTTCATCTTGCTCTCTACGTGCGTATGTTGAAAGCCTGAGTTCTGGAGCGAGACGGTGACTTCCCGGTTGATGAAGAAGAGAACGTGAAGTCGAAACTCCGTCCCGAACGTCTCCGGGAACCAGACTCCGTCTTCTTGCCGCTTGTAGACGACGTTGAAGCCGATCCCGGGCAAATCCGTCCCTAAGAATGTCCTGACGCCGAAGGGGATCCGCCGTGACAGCTTCGTAAACACACGCACCGGCTCAAACTCGGCACCGTCAATATAAGCCTCGCCCGCCCATGTAATCTCGTCTTTATCCTTGGGCCGGAATGCAATGTGATAAACCTTCCGCCCTTGTTCTATCTCCTGCCCCAGCAACTTGAACTCGTAGTCCTTCTGTTCGTCCGAAGTCAGGGGGAACAGGTCTTTCGCCAGCCCGTCTTTGGTCTTCTCATTCGACAGATCCTCGCGAAAGTCATGGATCAAACTGCCGTCAAGGCTGTCGGCCTCCGGAACCGGCTCTCCTTGGAACGTCCGGTACGTTCCCTTGTCCCAATAGCGACCGAATAGTAGCTTGAGATCCTTCTGCGTCCCATCTGGCGTCGGGACCACGTCGTAATCGGCGGTTTCTTCCCGTAGCACTCTACCCTTTGGTTTGTGCGTCAGAATGTGGGTATGCTGCCGGTAGACGTATTGCTTACGCAGTTGTTCGCTGCGATCCTGATTCACAGCCACACGCGCCATGATGGCATCGGCGGTCAAGGCCACCTGCGACGCCTCGGGGGCCTCTTCTGGCTCCGGCGGAGCTGTTTGTGAAAACGAAATCGAAGATACCAGTAGAATCCCGAAAACTCGCAACATGGGCATGGGCACACCTCTCCCCTTGTCGACATTACGCATGCTGCGGTGAAAAAGTTCCTTCAGGTGTGGGTAAACAAACTGATGGATCTTTGTGAAGGACAGCGGGGACTCAACGTATCCGCCAGGAAATGTGCGAGGCGGGCTCAGTAAATGATCTTCAGGGAAAACTGAATCTGCCGTGAGGTTCCGGCGGTCTTGCTAATGACACCAAATCCGCTGCCACGCAAGATGTTCGAGGGGAGACCGAAATTCACGATATTAAAGATGTTGAAAAATTCTGCGCGGAATTCCAGCGTCCCGAGTTCAGCCCCGCCGCGATGTCCGAAGGGCGTGTCTTTGATTAGGGCAATGTCGAAATCGTGATAGCCCGGCCCCCGGAAAGTATTGCGGCCCAGCGTTCCAAAACGTCCCTGATTTGGCCCCGTTCCGCCGGGAACGTTGATGGGAATGCTAAAGAACGACGGATTATCGGCGCCCAGTCCGAAGTAGTCGTCGCGCACCGGCCGGCTCGTCGAGAAATGTGGCGTACCGACTTGATCCGGCCGATCCGTGCCGCCCGCACCAGCACCAGTCTGCTGAATTCCTGAATACACGCTAAAAGGTGATCCCGTCGTCAGCGTCGTAATATTCAGGAATTGCCAGCCGCGGGTCAGCGTTTTCCCCAGCGGCTTCAGAAAGCCGAGACGATCCAGCGGCAACAACTGAATCACGCTGGCAGAAAACACATGCGTCACGTCAAACGTGGACGGCCCCTTCTCCGCCGAGGGATTCCACGGATTCTGCGGCGCCGTCTGCAAAATTGTCCCAGATGAGCCGAATAGCCCTCCCAGCACAGAACTGGTGTCATCCAGCGACTTTCCGTACGTGTAGCTCGCCTGCAGCCCCAGCCCGGCCCGCGCCGAATTCTTGGTAACGCTGGTCTGCAACGCGTGATAGGAGGAGTGTGATCCGCTGGTGATCAGGAGTTCTTGTCCATACCCTCCGATGGCTTGCCCGGCGGAGTTGAACTCCGTAAACGGAGCGTGCGCGGGGTCCGCCCCGTTGTAACTATTGGGATTGTAGACCCTCGCAAGGTGAATTCCGGTGGTCGCGACATACGAGACATTCACTTTCACATCGTGGAAGTCATGGTCCACACCCGCCGTCCAACTGCCGATATCCCCGTTGCCAAAATTCCTTGCGATCCCGGTGATCGTGAGCAACTGCACCTGGTTGCCCGGTGTCAGCGCCGTTAGATCGCTTTGGAAGCGCGGCATATCCATCTCGGTGTTCGACGGAACATCCGCGCTGTTCCCCGTTGCGAAAATGGGTTGCCCCTGCACGTTGTATGCGGTCGGTAGATTCACTGGTACAAATGTGTTTTGAAAGGGAACGGACACACCAGGCAATGCCGTAATATACGGCGCGAAGACAAAGGGAATGCCAGCAGTCAGAAAATTGTCCTGCCACAGGTTCGGAATTAATGAAGTAATGGCGCCTCCCGCATGCAGCACTGTGTGCGGGGTCAGTGCGTAATCGATTCCGAGTCGGGGTCCCCAGCCGTTCCAGTCCTGGTTATACGGCGGTTGCGGATTGATTAGCATCACTTGTGTCGCGTTGGGATTACCATACGAAGTTGGCCTACCGTCCGCCCCGAGAAACACGGGAAGAGACGTCCGCTTGGTCGCTTCGTGAATGCGGCTGTTCACTTCGTAACGCAACCCGTAGTTGACCGTGAGTTTCGCCGACGCTTTCCACGCGTCCAGAAAATAAAAGTTGTAGGCCTCGCGCCGCACACCCGCTTCGTCGAACTTGTCGCCCACCGGAGTGATGCTCGCCGGCACGGTGATGCTGTAGGAAAAAGGTGTCCCAGTCAGCAGTCCGGTCAACGAGTCGGGCAACGGGTCGCCCGGCTGGATGTCGTGTGTGCCGCTTGCTGACTTAATGAGATATGGCGAGTACGCCGTGCCTCCGCCAAACTCGTACGCCCCATTGGGATTTGTTCCAAAAATTGTCGAATCGCGATTCACCCGTATTTCAACGCCCCATTTGAACGCATGCGTCCCATGCACCCAGGCCATGTCCTCTTTGAACTGATAAAGATTGCTGTACGATCCGAAAATCGAACCTGCAGGGGCATTGAAGCTTTGAAACAGACCATCTCCGAAACCGATCCCCGGCTGCGTATGGTTGGTGGTCGGAAAAAACGGCGTGCTGCGGATGTAGCTCAGCGAAGTGTCGGAAATGAAATGCGACGTCACCGCCCGCGAATACTTCACCCCAAAGTTGCGCTGATGATCAAAAAACTGCACTCCGAAACTCGGATTGATCGCGGTCTGATCGGGATTGGTCAACGGTCCTGTCACCTGGTTCAGGCTGAACCGCACCAGCAGCGAAGCCTTATTTGAAATCACTTGGTCCACACGCACAGAAAACTGATCGGTACGCGTGACGATCTTTGACGATGTCGCATAAGTGCGATCGCCAAACGCCCCGGATGGTTGGTTCGGTAACGGATACCCATTGAGTATGGGAAGAACCGCCGGATTCACCGGAACAGTAAGCGTGTCGCCCGGGAATGTCAGGGTGTCGATTCCCTGTCGCTCGTCCGCGGTCGGTACCGGAATTACTTGAGTAGTTCCGAGCACCTGGCGAAATCCCTGATACTCGCCAAAGTAAAAGGTCCGGCCTCGCCCGTCATAAAGGTGCGGAATTACGACCGGGCCACCATTGGTAAATCCGAACTCGTTGCGCTGGAATGGAGGGATACGGTGCTTTCCCGTCGGATCTTTGTAATCAAAATAGTTGCGCGCATCGAACGAGGCATTGCGGATAAACTCAAAAACACTCCCGTGCACCTGGTTCACGCCCGATTTCGTCACTACATTCGTAAAGCTCGCAGCCCCGTGTCCTATGTCCGCTGACATCACACCGGAATTGTTTTGCACTTCCTGAATGGCGTCCACATTGAAGTTGGAAAATGTCGCTCCGCCCATTTCCGGATCGGTGGTGTCGAAACCATCCATGGCAAACACGGTCGTCACCCCGCGCTGCCCATTCACCGCAAACTGCTGGGTAAAATTGGCCGCGCCATTGGCGTCGGTCATGGTGCCAGCGGCCAGCAGCAGGAGCTTGCTGAAGTCGCGGGCATTGAGCGGAAGGCTCGAAACCTCTGCGCTGGAAAGATGCTCGCCTCCACTGGCCTGTTGGGAAATCTCTCCGCCGGAAGTTGTGACTCGAAGTTCCTGTCCGGTCGACGACATCTGCAATGACATGGTCATCGCGACGCCGTCCTTAGCAACGAGTGGCCCGGAAGCTTTCCATTCTTTGTCGGAGCTTTTCACCGTGAGTTCGTAGCTGCCAGCGGTGACGTCTGTAAAGGTGAACTGGCCATTTGCGGTTGTGGTTGCCCGATAGTCGTGACCTCCCGAAATCGAGTGCAAGGCGACAATGGCCTGGCCCGCAGGCTTCCCTGACCCGTCGCTCAGCACCCCATTCCACGACGCTCCCGAAGCTGCAGCACCCAGCGAGACCGTAAACACGATCAGAGCGGACCCAATAGAAAATCGATTTAGCAGGCGGAATAACATGGACTGGAAATTATACGACGCGACGGTTGCGGAGGCTGCATGAAAGAATGCACCGGAAGTTCAATAGGTGCCTTCCGGTTCTCGAATGGGAATCTCACCCATAAGCCAGACGGCCATCCGACGGCAATGGCCCACGTGGTAGCATTTCCAAGAGAGCAGTTCTCGCGCGTTCGTGACGCCAATGCGTTCCAGATCCATCTCGCTCAGCCAAATCTGCTCGCTCCTTATCGTTCTGCTGTCATCTCTCTTCTCGACCGCGGCCGAGCCTCCGTGGCTGGAAGTCCATTCCACCCACTTCACCGTCATCACCGACGCTGGCGAAAAAAAGGGCCGCGAAGTGGCTCTTCGTTTTGAGCAGATGCGCTCCGTTTTCGCCTTACTCCTTACGAAGGAACGCCTGAACCAGTCTGTCCCCCTCACCATTCTGGCCTTCAAAAACGACAAATCCTACTACCAACTTGCGCCATTGCATCAGGGTCAACCCACTGCCTCCCCGGGATTCTTCCTTCCCGGGGAAGATCAGAACTTCATCGTGTTGAACCTGTTCGAGCCAGAACCATGGCGAGCGGTCGCACACGACTTCGCGACCATGTTGCTCACCTACAACTATCCTCCTGCCCAAGGATGGTTCGACGAAGGGCTCGCGGAATATTTCAGCTCGATTCGCGTCGACAATAAGCAGGTCGAACTCGGTGGCGACCCCGAGTTGCGCCCGTCGGTCAACGAAGATCTCCTCGGAAACCAGCGCGACGCCCACCCGCCCAAGTCACTTGCCGAATTGCTGGGCGCAGAGGTCTGGCTGCCGCTGCCCGACCTCTTGACCATGAAACACGACCCCTCGACCCGAAATCAGGGCTCGCACCACACACTCTATTACGCTGAGTCGTGGATCGTGATGCACTATCTGCTTCACGAAAAGAAACTCCCTGAAACCGGCGCATACTTCGACCTTGTCCTGAACAAGCATGTACCCGTGGAAGACGCCATTCAACAGGCGTACGGCATAAGTTCGGCGCAAATGGAGAAGGCGGTGAAAGACTATTTTCACTCTCAGGCCGCGCTGTTCGCCGCCGTTGACAGTGCCCGTCAAACGAGTCCCGCTTCAGCAAACACCGCCGGCCCCGGAGAGACCTACCGCTTTCCAGTTCCTGTCGGTCCAGATGATGCGGTCATCACCGCCAAGCCGATCCCCGAACCCGAGGCCCTCGCCTTTTCCGCTGATGTTGCCGTCCGCATCCCCGAACGGCGAGATGCCGGCTTGCAGCAGTTGCGTGCGTTGGCAACTTCGCCCACTGCCGCCGACAAGAAGTTCGAAGCAAAAAATCAGGAGAAACGTCCTACGGAAGACCCAGACCAACTGCCCACGAATGCAATGGGCAGTCCTCTCGCCCACCGCATTCTGGCATGGGACCACATCCAGCACGGTGAGTTCGAAGAGGCTACGACCGACATTGCGGATGCAACCGCGCTCAATCCCAAAGACATGTGGCTCCGCTATTACCTCGCAATCCTGAAGTATCGCGTGGCCCAGTCCAAGCACACCGACATGCAAGGCCTGCCCAATATGATGCTCGATCTGCGGGCCGTATTGGACTGGTATCCGGAACTGGCGGGAGCCTACGATTTGCTGGGCGTTGCCCGCAGTGAAGGTGGCAGTTCGCTGGCTGCCATGCAAGCCGAGCGCACCGCCATGAATCTGAGCCCGCGCAATGAGCTCTACACCTACCACCTTGCTCAGATTTACGTAGCCAGTAAGAAGTGGGAGGCATCGCAGGCCCTGCTCGAACGGCTCAAGGGCAGCAGCAATCCGCAGATCGCAACCCTGGCTGCCGAGTTGCTGGATCGATCAGCCGCGGAACGCAAGTATGGCATTCCCATGGGGACAGGCGCGGCGACCCAGCCCAAGTTCGCTCCGCAGAAGTCTCCGTTCGATGTACTTGAAGAGGATGCCGCCAAGCGTGAAGCTGCTGAGAAGGCGACTCCATCGACCGCCTCGGATGGCAAACATCCCACGAAATTCGCCCGAGGACGCCTGCTTACAGTAGATTGCTCGAACGCACCATCTGCGGTGCTAACCGTCTCGGCCGCCGGTGACACGCTCAAACTTCACGCTACGGATTACAAATCCCTTGTCCTAATCGGCGCTGACGACTTTTCCTGCGATTGGCGCGACCGCCAGGTTACGGTGAACTACAACCCGGTCGGAGCCAAAGACGGCGAACTGGTCTCACTCGAAGTGCGCTGAAATAGCCCCTGCCCTCACTCTGCTATTCGCCTCGCTACTACAGCAAAGACCTTAAGGCATTTCGTCCGCGACCGTGATAAACAATCGCGTGGTTTCGCTCCCCAATCGGTTTCTTTTGCCGATCGAGCTGCCGATCGCAAAACTTCCTGGAGGTTGGAGAACGACCGATGCGCGCCAAGGAGAAAGTCAACGTGCTGATGGTGGATGATCAGCCTGCTAAATTACTCACCTACGAAGCTATCCTGGCTCCGCTCAATGAACATTTGATCAGGGCTAATTCCGGCAGTGAAGCCCTCGAACTTCTTCTCAAGCATGACGTCGCCGTCGTTCTCACTGACGTGAGTATGCCGGAGATGGACGGCTTCGAACTCGCTGACACCATTCGCCAGCACCCGCGCTTCCAGCAAATGGCCATCATCTTTATCTCGGCTGTCTGCATTTCTGAGTTTGACCGCCTCAAGGGCTACCAAACCGGTGCTGTGGACTATATTTCCGTGCCCATCATTCCCGAGATCCTGCGCGCTAAGGTGTCGGTCTTTGCTGAATTACACCGCCGCGCGCAGCAGTTGGATGCTTTGAACCATGAATTGCGGTCGCTCTCCAACCGCCTCATTGCCGCACAGGACGACGAGCGCCGTCGCATCGCGCGCGCCATGCACGACGGGCTTGGCCAGGAGCTCAGCGCTGCGAAAATGGTCCTGGACGGAGTACTTTCACAGGATGGAGCAACTGAGGCCCAGAAGAAACTGGCCACAACCGACGCAAGCGGCATGATCGAGCGCGCAATTGCGCAGGTTCGCAGCATCTCCCATCTCTTGCACCCTCCTCTTCTGGACGAAGTCGGATTGACTTCAGCGATCAGTTGGTTCTTGGAGGGGTTTACCAAGCGCAGCGGCATCGCGACATCGCTGGAGATCGAGCCCACCGAATTTCCCAGGTTGCCGCGGGAGTTGGAGACCGCTGCATTTCGCATTATCCAGGAAGGTTTGAACAATATTTACCGCCATTCCGGAGCCCGTAATTGCTGGCTAAGGTTGCGATCCCAGGACGGCCAGTTAATTGTTTCTGTGCGTGATAACGGTAAGGGGATTAACGCCGGCGTGGTCGACTGTCGGCCCGAGTGTTTGGGGGTCGGACTGGCAGGTATGCGCCAGCGGGTGAAGGAGTTTGGCGGCGAACTCCAACTGGAAAACCTTGAGCCTGGAACCGGAATTCGAGTTCGCATCCCGATTGGCTCCAACTCTTGGCAGGACACGACGCTCACCGCGGTTTCCTGCAGAGCCTTGCAGCCGCCCGCCGGATCTGCGCCATCGACGAAAACCTTGAACTCGGTAACCATCTCTGCCGGCTCGGCCGACGTTGGGGGCGCTCAGACCTGAACGCTTTCACGCTCTTTAAGTTTGCTACTTGTCGCGGGAGACGTTTGGCTGCGAAGTCGGCACGCGCCGGATCACCACCTCCACGTTGCCCGCGGCATCCTCAGTCTCGGCCCTGACTTCTGCTGGCGCAGAAACCGCTTCATACACGCCGTTCGTAATGAACTCCTCGGGTGCGACGCTCACGGCAAACGGCCCATGCTTTGACAAGCGAACCAGGAAGCGCCCAGCACTGTCGCTGTACACCACCTCTTTACCGATATGGAGAGCGGCTCCCTCGACGGGATTGCCTTCGCCGTCCTTCACGATCCCCTGCACCACATACTTAGCGATCGAGAAGGTTTCCGACTGTGCCGCCATCATTCCCCGAAAGCGATACAGATAAGTACTTGCGCCAAAGGAATACCGCAAATGCCCGTCCGGCGCCACGTTCGATGCAGCCGTGAGTTGCAAAGGCCCGGCCACGCGCAGTGCGACATTCAGCGCCAGCGCCTGCTCGAACGGCCGGTCAGGACGAAACGGGAGATACACATTCTGATAATCAGCTCGCAGCATCAACCGGTTGCTGGTGAAATCTCCACCAAACGCAAACGTAGTCTGTCCATCGGTCCGTGAAATTAACTGCAGCAAACTGAAACGCGAAGAAAAGCTCTCTCGCACCGTGCCGGAAAGAATAGTGCTGCTCTCACCATCCTTCGCCTTGCTTTCAAACCAGTTCGTGTTGACCTCAATCCGGCGGCCGATGCGCCGTCCCACATACAAGTTCGTTCCCTGCGTGCTTCTACCCGCGGCGCTCGAGGTGAACAGGCCGGTTCCGAAATAAAATTTCTCCACGTGAAAGTCAGTGGAGAATTGATTTACCGATGCCTGTTGCATGGCTCCGCCCAGCGTCACCGGCTCCAGGATGTTTTCGTGCCCAGTGGTAACAGTGACGAATTCCGCCGGCTTGTACATCATCTGCACGTTGCCCTTGTTGACCTCGGAGGCCATCGGGCTGAAGACCGTGATCCGCTGAAACATGTCGCCGGTGACCACATAGCTGGCTTTGAGCGCGAGCTTCTGCGTCTCTTGATCCACCGCGGCAGCAAAGTATTTCTGATTGGAACCAATCCCTGCCGTCAGCGAGGCCTTCAGATCGTGGTTCGGTTGATATTCCAGGCCCTGCAAGAACGTTTGGCGGTGGGAGAGAATGTTGCGCGAAAAGAATTTCAGCTGGTCATTGATCTTCCGCTCGTAGAAGAACATACCGACTGGATCATCACTGGTCGCCGAATTAAAGAATCCTGTACCCAGCCAAGTCGACGTAGTCCCTGCAAAGGCGTAGAACCTCGCGTCATCATACTTGCGCGTGGCGCCCACTCCTCGCGCTGAGAAATAGTGGCTGGCATCGAACACATCAGTCGGAAGCGTAAACGGGACCGACTCATCACCAGCCAAAACGGTGTAACCGCGGTACTGGTAGCGAGTCTCGGCTCCGTATTGGAATCGTCCGTCGAAGAAGCCCAATCCGACGCTGCCATCGTAGTTCGGCGCCTTGAACTCGACCGATCCACCCTCCGCATTCATCAAGGTAGACGTTCCGCCCTGCACGCGGAACACTTGCGCGCTCGCGCTTCCAACCAGCACCATCGTCAGCAGAATCAGCGCGCATTTGGCTCGCAAACTCATACGTAACGGCTAGGGATTCTTCCCGACGCTTCCTTCGGCAGGTGCCAAACCTGATACCACCGCGGGCTCGGAGTCTTTCTTGCGCTGCAGTTTTTCTTCGACTTTGAAATTCTGGAATTCCAGGCTTACTTCGATCGGAACATTCTCCCCTTCTGCTTTCACATCGAGCGGCACTTCGAGGATGCGCTTGCTATGCGGGAAAATCGGAAATCCGGGTGCTTCTTGTTTCTTCTTCGAATACACCAAATGGGTCTGCAACACGCGCCCAAAATTATTTCCGGTGTTTTCGACTTCCAGCACCACCTTGTTCTCCACAACACTCAGTTCAGCGCGCTCCACGCGAACCTCCGGCTTTTCCACTTGCTGCTTCGGCAGCAAATAAACCGTGTGCGGCAACTGCAGCCGCACGTTCATCCCTTGGGCAGTGCGGAAGGCAAATCCGGAGAAAGACGCATAGATCACAAACCACGTGGGACTCTGCGGAGCATTCGCCTCATAAAACACGTAGTACGTCTGCTGAGGCTGGATCCGAAAGCTGGTAGCCGAGAGCTTCAGATGAACATCAGGGTCGAGCGGACGGTAGCTGATCTCGCCGGTTTCTGAAACCGTGAAACTCTTCGCCTCCAGGACAACGTTGAGGGGAGTCAGGCCGTCATTCACGTATTCCACGCGGCCCTTCGCCGGGTTCCCGAGTTCGTTGATCAGGGGCCGCACCGTCTGCGCCAGGCAGCCCAGCGACATGAGAAAAGCGCACAACGCTCCAGCCAGAGGCCAGAACGCTGTTATAAGAAGAATTTTTTTCGTTTTCATCAACTTCACTCGCAATGCATTCCTTCGCGTATCAGATGGCCTGGGCCTGAATCGTCAACGTCCCCGTATAGTTGCCCGCCGGCAGGTTGGGCAGGGTCGAGAGATTGATATTGAAATTCATGACGTCCGTGCGTGAACCCGATGTGTTGTTCAGGAATATCAGGGTTGCGGCAACTCGGCGTCCTGCGTTCGCGCCACCAAAGGGCACCGTGGTGTTTAGCGCATTGAAGGCGCCGCCATTATCCGAAATCTGGAAGTCGGCGGACGGAATGTTGTTCCCAGCACCATCCGTCAATGCTGAAGCAGAGCTTCCAAAATACGCATACAAGCTGACGAAGCCAATGGCTGTGTTCAAAGCCCAGGAGGTCGTCGCCGTAATCGACGTGTTTCCCGGATTGCTTGGGCTCCCAGAGGCCATATTGAAGTTCACGGCATTTCCCGAGAGCGCCACAGTAAGCAACGGAGCAAGCACGGCTTGCAGAGCGATCGTTTTGGCTCCCGAGTTGCGCGCCTGCCCGTGAGCGTGTGCAGACAATGCTGTCACCGCCAGCGCCAGCATAGCCGCCGTCCGCACGAGGTTTGCCTGCAAGGTCATCGCTATTCTGTTTTGCTGATCCCTACCCGAGCGATCAGATTGCCTGGGCCTGTATCGTCAATGTCCCGGTGTACGTGCCGGACGGTAAATTCGGCAGGGGGGCCAGATTGATGTTGAAGTTCATCACATCGCTGTGCGTGCCAGTTTTGTTGTTACCCAGAATTGGCGTCGAAGATATCTGGAGGCCGGCATTGGCCCCACCAAACGGCACCGTGTTGGTAAGCGCATTAAACGGTCCCGCATTTGCAGAAATCTGAAAATCAGCCGACGGAATATTGTTGCCTGCACCGTCGCTAAGAGCGGACGTGGAAGAACTGAAAAACGCGTAGAGTTTCAGGCTGCCCACACTCGGCTTAAGAACCCACGTGGTGGTGGCTGTGATCGACGTGCTCCCTGGATTGCTTCCGCTGCCACCGGTCAGGTTGAAATTCACCGCATTCCCCGAGAGCGTCAGCGTGATCGAATCCGAGAGCACCGCGTTCAACGCGATCGGGCTGGCGCCGGAGTTTCTCACCTGGGCCTGAACCGGGGCTGTAAGAATCGCTGCCGCCAGAACGAGGGCCGCCAGCACTCCGAGTTTTCCCTGCATTCGCATCGTGAGTTTCTTATCTGACACGGTTGCTTAAGACGGCTAAAGGGCGGGAGCCCAAGCTCCCCGCCCTTGCCGATGATCAATCCCTTCCGCGGAATTACGGAGTGGCCTGCGCCTGAATGTTCAGCGTCCCGGTATAGGTCGCAGCCGGAAGCTGCGGCAACGTGCCGCCCGTCAGGTTAATGTTGAAAGCCATCACGTCGGTGCGGCTGGAGTTCTTGTTCGCACCCGTGATCGCCACATTCGCCATCTGGTAGCCCGCATTGGCGCCACCGAAGGCCACAGTGCTGGTCAGCGCGGTGGAGGCGCCGCCGTTATCAGAAATGAAGAATGCATTGGACGGAATATTGTCGCCCGCGCCGTCGGTCAAAGCGGCCGCTGCGCTGGCAAAGTACGCATATACCCCAACTGCTGTCCGTCCTGGCTTCAAAACCCAGGTCGTAGTCGCAGTGATGTTGGTGCTGCCGGCATTGGCTGCGCTACCCGCGGCTAGGGTGAAGTTCACCGCGTTCGCCGAGAGGCTGAGTGTGAGTGATTCAGCAAGGCTGGCGTTCAATGCAATCGTCTGCGCGCCAGAGTTAATCGCCTGAGCGGATGCCATGGATACCGCGATTGTCATCGCTAGTCCTACCATCGCAACCCGCAAAAGTCGTCCTGTCGTCATTGTTCCCCCTAGAGAAATTTGGTACCGCCGCCGCTTGGCTTGTCTGTCCGCGAGGGCCCGGTCGACGCATCGCATCTCGTGACCTGAAACGATTGTTAGCGAAATCTAAGAGCCCGCCTACAGTACCGTGGTAACGACATCCGGTCCGATTCCGGACTGTCCCAAAACGGACCCACTCCAGCACTTTTGCCGAGTTCCCTCGGTAGCAGGCAAGTTGTTGTGGACAGGCTATTTGGAAGGAAAGTCTGGAAAGCCCCGGCTGGCGCCGAGATTACAGGAGTCACCACTCCTCAGGATACTTACGGTTGAAAGAAGTGCGGGCCGGGCCCACCTCTGTCCTGTGCACAGACGCAAAGCACCCCCAATAAAAAACCCTCCCGCTCGGACCGGGAGGGCTCTCAAATAGTTCGCAGCTTATGCGCGGACGACGTTGGCCGCCTGAAAGCCTTTGGGGCCCTTCAGCAGATCAAACTCCACGGTCTCACCCTCGTTGAGCGTGCGGTAACCATTCTCCTGTATCGCGGAGAAGTGCACGAATACGTCTTCACCCGTGGAGCGCTGGATAAATCCATATCCCTTCGCCCCGTTGAACCACTTCACTGTACCTTTCTCTCTCACGGCTACTACTCCTTTCACCATCGCGAAGAATTGTTCCCCGGCTCTCCCGATCGTAGCTTCGTTCGATTGAAGCCCCCCTCAAAGGATCCGGTGGAACTTTCGGTTGCGTCCATGGTGTGTAGACGAAGTGCCCCAAAAAGGAAAAGACTCCTCAGTCCTCCGCCGCGGTGTCAATTCCGCTGCGTGAACTTTCGGAGCCCGAATATTTGGCGCGTTTCAAACACACCCAAACGTCGACCGCTACTGGTCTCACCACCGGACCAATCCCCGGTTATGAGCACCCGATAATACGGCCTATTAAAACGATTCGCAAGAAAAATTAGTAGGAAATCCTACCATGACCATTGGTCATTTCTCAGCAATTTGGATTAACTTTAACAAAGATAAAGAAATAGCCCAGTAACCTCCGCCTGGAACTTCAGATCACTCGAATGGGCCCGGTTGGCGCGCTCTGGTACGATGAATCGTCTCCATGGCCGACACTCCCACTCCGACCCTCGCTAAGTCTGATATGGTACGTCAGCGTACCGAAGCTCCCGCCCGTCGCCGTTCTCCGAACCTTGTCCTCTCCACCTTCCAATACCTGATGCGCACCGACGTTCACACTTTCGCCTTCTCGGTCGCCGCCAACTCCATCCTTTCGTTCTTCCCCTTCGTTGTGCTGCTGATGACATTGATTCGCAGGGTCTTTCATTCGCGAGTCATGTATGACGTGGTGTTGGAACTGCTGCGCGACTACCTGCCTGCGGGTCAGGATTTCGTCATCCGCAACCTCAACTCCATGGTCAACTCACGCCAGCGTGTGCAGTTCGTCTCGCTGATCATTCTGCTGGTCACCTCTTCGGGCGTGTTTCTGCCGCTTGAAGTCGCGCTGAACCGCATCTGGCGCTTCGAACGTAACCGTTCCTACCTCGGCAATCAACTGATCTCCCTCGGCCTCGCCTTTGCATGCGGCGTGCTCGCGCTGCTCTCCATCGCCCTGACTGCAGGGCCAGTCGCCTTCATGGAGTTCTTGCTCCGCGGATATGGCACGGGTTTCGTGCGCGTGGTAGGGTTTCTGATGATGAAGCTGTTCGCCATTGCGGCGAGTATTGCTATCTTCTTCCTGATTTATTGGCTGTTGCCCAATGGCAAGGTTCCGGCGCGCGCCGTATTGCCTGCGGCCATCATTATGGGGCTGCTATCGGAAGCTCTGAAATACGCGTATATCCTCGCGCTTCCCTGGCTCAACTTTCAGGAGGTCTACGGACCGTTCTCACTCTCGGTGAGCATGATGTTCTGGGCGTTCCTGTCAGGGCTGTTGCTGTTGGCGGGCGCCAACCTTTCGGCCGAAGACTATCGGCCCCGCAGTCTCTCGAATCTCTAGCGTGGAACGGGAACGCTGGAGAAGTCGATGCCGCGCTTGCGGTTGATGTGGCAGATCACATTCTCCAGCGCCTTCGGTAGCAGATTCATTCCGCGGCTGGGCATTACCAGGTTCTTCTCCAGATACTCTTCCGCGCCTGCGTCCAGCAGTTTCTGCCGGTTCTTCTCTGACAGGCTTCTCAACACCACGACCGGGATCGTGGCGGTAGAACCGTCACTCTTCAGGCTTCGCAACACTTCCGGGCCGCTGACCTTGGGCAGAATCATATCGAGCAAGATCAAGTCGGGACGTTGTTCGCGTGCCATCTGCAGCGCGGTCTCTCCATCTTCCGCGCAGATTACTTCATATCCCGCTTGCTGCAGGACAGTCTCATTTTCCTTTCGGATAGGTTTGCTGTCCTCCACTAAGAGAATCTTCACGTTGCTCTCCCTCTTCTATTCCCTACATATCGGCGGCTCAAGCAGGGAGCTTTAGAGTCGATGTCGCAAACGAAAAGGCCGCCTGCGAATGCAGACGGCCCCGGTGATCGATGTGGCCTTATTGGGCTGGCTCCTTCTTCTCCTCTCCGATGGAGACCAACTCCACTTCAAAAATCAGGGCCTCTCCTGGACCGATGTCGGAGCCCGCGCCGCGATCACCATAGGCCATGTCGGCGGGAATGAACAACTGCCACTTTGATCCGACCGGCATCAATTGCAGCGCTTCCGTCCACCCCTTGATGACTCCACTGACCGGGAACGAAACAGGCTTGCCGGTCTTGTAGGAGCTGTCGAATTCCTTGCCGCTAATCAGCGTTCCGCGATAATTGCAGGTCACGGTGTCGTTCGCCGTGGGCTTCGGTCCCTTGCCTTCCGTAAGGATCTTGTATTGCATGCCGCTGGGAAGCGTGACGACTCCCTCCTTGTTCTTGTTTGCGGCCAGGAATGCCTCCCCTTCTTTTCGGGCCGCGGCTCCGGCTTCGTGCGCCTTGGCTTCCATGTTCCCGCGGACCTCGGTCTGCAGTTGCATGAGGGCGGCCTTCTCTTCATCTTCGGTCATCAGTGTCTTGTTGCCAGCCAAGGCATCTCTCAATCCCCGCGCGGTAAGAGCAGAGTCCACCGAGGCCCCGACCCCTTGCCGCTTCAGATCGCCACCGATCTTCATGCCGAGGGCGTAGCTGGCTTTTTCTTTCTGGGTCTTCAGGGTCAAGGGAGTGGCGGTTTTCGAAGTCACGGGAGCCTTCTTGGTTGGCGAAGTGGTTGGCTTCTTGGCTGGAGCGGACTGCGTGGGTTGAGTCGTTGCGGCTGGAGTGTCTTGCGCCAGGGTATTGCCCAGCAGCATCATCCCGGCGGCCAATAGTTGAAACATAATGGTGATCGGTTTTTGCATATCTTGTTATTGTCCCATTGAGCACTGAGATGGGCAAACTGAGGTGTACAAGTTGCTATCAGGGACCACACTGCAGGTCGTGGTGATGTGTGTATCGAAACCCTAGGGTTGAGTTCCTATTCTCCGGTAGACGAGAAATCCAAAGGATTGGCTGATCGAATTGGTGAACGGGCATACGGGCATAAGGAGCGAAGGGGAGTTTCCTTCGCCCCGAATGAGACCTTCTCTAATCCTTTACGGACTTGTCGGTAATCTCAAGGCCTTTGTCGATGATGACAAATGCCTCCCGCAACTGCTGCTCGTTAATACATAGCGGAGGATTGGTATAGAACGAGTTCCACCGTACGATCGTATACAGCCCCTGTTCGCGGAAGAAACGCCCAAGTGCCGCCATCTCGTCAGAAGTCCCATTGAACGGAGCCATCGGCTGCCGCGTCTTGCGGCTTCGCACGAGTTCAACAATGCCAAACAGCCCGATCGACCGGACAGCTCCAACCGATGGATGCTTGGACTGCAACTCCGCTCCAAGTTGTTTCATGATTGCGCCCATCTTCTTCGCATTGTCGATAAGATGATCCTCTTCGTACACGCGAATCGTCGCCAGGGCCGCGGCGCAGCCCATGGGATGCGAGTTGTATGTCAGCCCACCATAAAAGACTTTGTCCTGGAAGTGCTGCGCAATGTGATGCCGCATTCCCACCGCACCTAGCGGAAGATAGCTAGCCGTCAACCCTTTGGCCATGCAGATCAGATCAGGTACAACCTTCCAGTGATCAATCGCAAACCACTCTCCTGTGCGCCCAAAGCCAGCCATGACCTCGTCCGCGATCATCAGAATTCCGTATTTGTCGCACAGTTTGCGCACGCCCTGCATGTATCCGTCGGGAGGAATGAGAATGCCGTTGGTTCCGACCACCGTCTCGAGAATGAATGCCGCGATCGTCTGCGGACCTTCAAGTTGCATCGTCTCTTCGATCATGGCCAGCGAAGTCTCCGCCGACTCCCATCCGCGCTCGATGCCGTGATAGGGATCGAGCACGCGCACCACGCCCGGAATGCCCGGCTCTGCAGCCCACCGCCGCGGATCGCCGGTCAGCGAAATCGCTCCCGCAGTCGCGCCGTGATAGGACCGGTATCGCGCCATGATCTTGTGTCGTCCGGTAAAGAAGCGTGCCAGCTTGATGGCGTTCTCGTTCGCCTCGGCGCCGCCATTGGTGAAGAAGAACGTATCGATGTCGCCGGGAGTAATCTCGGCAAGCTTTGCGCCCAGCCGCGCACGCGGCTCAGTCGCCATAAACGGATTGGCATAAGCGAGAGTCTGCGCCTGTTCATGGATCGCGGCGATGACACGTTCATCACCGTGTCCGATGTTCACCGACATCAACTGGCTGTTGAAGTCGATGAATCGCTTCCCCTCCGGCGTCCAGAAGTAAATGCCTTTGGCCTTCGCCACCGGAATAGGATCGACCTTCGATTGCGCCGACCACTCAAACAGTGTGTGCTTCTTAGTGAGATCAACGATTTCCTTGCCAGCCATTTTCTCGATGGAATCAGTCACAGTAGTAGTCATAGAGTCCCTCAATACGAAAGCGTATTCACCACAGAGTCACTGAGATACGAAGGAAACAAGATTGGCCTAGCACGACGGGTCATCTTCCCCTGCATTACTCCGTGACTCTGTGTCTTCGTGGTGATGCTTAGAACTTGCGGCTGTGCTCTTTGGCCCAGCGTTCGACGACGACTTTCTTGTCGGTATAGAACTCGATGGCGTCGCGGCCTTGACCGTGGAGATCGCCGAAGAAGCTATTCTTCCATCCGCTGAACGGGAAGTAGGCCATGGGCGCGGCGACGCCGATGTTGATGCCGATGTTGCCTGCAGGCGCTTCGTAGCGGAAGCGCCGCGCGGCCGATCCGCTCGACGTAAACAGCGATGCCTGATTGCCATACGCACTGCGCTCGAGGAATGCCAGGGCTTCGTCCATGTTGTCGGCATGCACGAGGCTGAGCACAGGACCAAAGATCTCTGTGTCGGCGAGATCGCTGGTCGGTGGAACGTCGTCGAGAATTGTGGGCTTCACGAAGTTGCCCGACTCGTATTTCGGGATCTTCGAGTTGCGTCCGTCGAGCAGCACCTTCGCGCCCTGCTTTTCGCCGACCCCGATCAACGATTCCACGCGCTCTTTACTCTGCGCGGTAATGACCGGTCCCATCTGCACACCATCTTCAAGCCCGTTGCCTACGCGAAGTTTCGAGGCAGCGTCAGCAATCGAATCGCGGAAGGTCTTCTGCGCTTCGCCAATCGTGACCGCCACTGAAACCGCCAGGCACCGCTGTCCCGCACAACCGAATGCACTATCGCTGATGATCTGCGTCGCCATGGGCATGTCCGCATCGGGAAGCACGACAACGTGGTTCTTTGCGCCGCCTTGGCACTGGCATCGCTTGCCTTGCTCGCCGGAACGCGCATAGATGTAGCGCGCTACCGGCGTCGATCCGACGAAGCTGATCGCTCGCACCTTGGGATGGTCGATCAGCGCATCGACCACCGCTTTGCCTCCGTTCACCAAATTGACGACGCCCTTCGGCAAGCCCGTCTTCGCCAGCAGTTCATAGATGTATCGCATGGTGAGCGGGACGCGTTCGCTCGGTTTGAGAATGAACGTGTTCCCCGTAGCAATGGCATAAGGTAGATACCAGAACGCGATCATCCCGGGAAAGTTGAAGGGTACGATTGCTGCAGTCACGCCGATCGGTTGCCGGATCATCATCTCGTCGATGCCGCGGGCAACGTCTTCTAGGTTGTAGCCCTGCATCATCATGGGAATTCCACAAGCGACTTCGACGTTCTCGATGGCGCGGCGCATCTCAGCCTTCGCCTCCGTGAACGTCTTGCCATTTTCAATGGTGATGGTGCGGGCGATGTCGTCGATGTGCTCTTCCAGCAGCATCTTCAGCTTGAACAGGGGCTGAATGCGATCTTCCGGTGGGGTGCGTCGCCACTCTGGAAATGCGGCCGCCGCGGCCTCTACTACCGTGGCGACTTCGGCCGCATCGGCCATGGGAACGCTGGCCAGGAGCTCGCCCGTGGCGGGATTGACTACGTCGCGCCATTCCGAACTGCGCGAGTCGGTCCATTGGCCGTTGATGTAGTTCGTCAGCTTAGTGGCGGGAGGTGCGGCTACGGTCATGATGACGCCTCGGCTATCGCGAAGAATGTGCTACTGGGAATTCAGGGTCATCAAAGGCGCTGTGAGAATTCCCTGCTGCTGCTAGATAAATGATACCCCTTATAGGGATCCTTCGACTGCGGTCGGCCTTCGCGCTTTACGCGCGAAGGCCAATCCTCGCTCAGGATGACAGATTCTATTTTTCTACACCAATTGCGCGACTGCGCCTTTCTTGTCGCACACTGTGGCTAGAGCGGACTCAAGTACAGATAAGCCCTCGTCGATTTGTCCGTCGGTAGCGACGAGAGGCACCAGTACGCGAATCACGTTGGAATATGTGCCAGCCGTGATCGTGATCAATCCGTGTTCGTAGCAATATTGCGTGATCTTCTTGGTTTCTTCCGTAGCTGGAACCTTTGACTCCTCTGATTGGACGAGTTCAATCGCCTGCATGCCACCGAGGCCGCGCACATCGCCAACTATGGGCCATCGGCGTTGCCACTCGCGAGCCCGGTGCTGGAAGCGCTCGCCCAGCTGGTTAGCACGTTCCAGCAAGTTCTCTCGCTCGAACAAATCAAGCACTGCCAAAGCTGCGGCGCAGGAAAGCGGATTGCCGGCGAAGGTTCCGCCGAGACCGCCGGGGCCTGGAGCATCCATAATTTCCGCGCGTCCGGTCACAGCGGCGAGCGGTAGTCCGCCACCCAGCGATTTTGCAGTGACGATAAGATCCGGCTCGATGCCGTAGCGTTCGCTGGCAAAGAGCGCGCCAGTGCGCCCGAAGCCGGACTGGACTTCGTCGGCAATAAAGAGAATGCCGTGCTTGTGACAAAGGTCAATCAGCACCTTGAAGTAGTCGGGAGGAGGAGCGATGAATCCGCCTTCTCCCAGAACCGGTTCGGCGATCACGGCCGCGACTTCCTCGTTGGCTACCACACGCTTGAATGTGTCTTCGAGATGACGCGCGCAGTAAAGATCGCACGACGGATACTTCAAGTTGTAGGAGCAGCGATAGCAGTAAGCGAAGGGAACGCGATAGACATCGCTGGGAAACGGCGCGAACCCTGCCTTGTACGGATGCGTCTTGCTCGTAAGAGCCAGCGTCATCATCGTACGCCCGTGGAAGGCGTCTTCGAACGCGATGATGCCGGGGCGCTTCGTGTACGCGCGCGCAATCTTCACCGCATTCTCGACAGCCTCCGCGCCGCTGTTGACGAAGATCGTCTTCTTTGCAAATTTGCCCGGCGTAACTTCGTTCATGCGCTCGGCGAGGCGGACATAGTTCTCATAGGGCGTGACCTGCACGCAGGTGTGCAGGAAGCGGTCCAGTTGGTCCTTCACCGCCTTTAGAACAGGTTCCTGGCGATGGCCGACGTTGAGGCAGCCGATGCCGCCTGCGAAATCGAGGTAGCGGTTGCCATCGACATCTTCAAGCCAGGCGTCTACCGCTCTGGCAACGTAGATGGGCGTGCCGTGCGAAAGGCCGCGGGGCACGGCTTTCACACGGCGTTCGGAGAGCGCCTTGGACTTTGGGCCGGGAATGGGTGTGCGAAGTTGAATTATCGACATCATCGGATCCTAGTGGCCAATGGTCAGTGACCAGAGTCCAGTTTAAGAATTTGATTCTGGCCACCGATCACGAACCACTGGCCACGCTCATCAGTACCAGCCGATCGGTGCTTCATTCAGATTGATGTGGACTTGCTTGGTTTCGAGATATTCTTCGATACCCCAAGGGCCGAGTTCACGGCCGAAGCCGGATTGTTTGTAACCTCCCCACGGCGCTTCGACGTAAGTAGGTTGCATGTGGTTGACCCAGACAATTCCCGCACGAAGAGATTTCACAGCGCGCATGGCTTTGAAAATGTCGCGCGTCCAGACGGCGGCAGCCAGGCCGTAAGGTGAATCGTTGGCGATCTTGAGCGCGTCCTTTTCGTCTTCAAATGGAATCACCGCGGCGACGGGTCCGAAGATTTCCTCGCGAGCAATGCGGTCGCTATTTTTCACGTCGTAGAAGATTGTCGGCTGGACGTAGTATCCCTTGGCGAACTTTTCAGGGCGTCCGCCACCCGAGGCT
>Ga0207693_10000303_pt1 | contig 45876 bp, 32 predicted proteins | sample LARL81metaG_FD_184347 | JGI IMG/M metagenome (GOLD analysis project Ga0207693, IMG submission 184347) | Corn, switchgrass and miscanthus rhizosphere microbial communities from Kellogg Biological Station, Michigan, USA - LAR L8-1 metaG... | ecosystem: Host-associated > Plants > Roots >... | reverse complement strand
GTGGCTGTTGAAAAACTCTTTTTCAAGAAATTCGCGAAAACAACTTTGCGTCACGCTTCGATTTAAGTGATGTTTTCGAATTCCAAGACATTTTGCATCCCCCCAATTTTGGGTTGTTTGGCGCGGAGAGGGAGTTTTTCAACAGCCACGAGATTTTTCATCACTTGTGTGGATAGCCCACCCATTTTCCGTCTTTGCAACCACTGTCGAGCAACTGAGAAAGTCGCGTTTCTTCGATCGCGGGATAGTGTGGGATCGAATGGTCGGCGTATACCTACCGATAAAAAATGTCGTTGACGGAGTAATGATTGCAGTCACGCACCACAAAAACTGTGACCTCCCACGTGTCATCGTATGGGGAACCGCGAGGTCGTGGGTACTTGTCGAACTCATCCCATGTCTTGAGTTTCACATACACTACGTATGAGCCATCATGTTCATTGTCCCCTGAGAACAGACCAGCTCCAGCCAAGCAATGTGGTGCCAACCAACCGAGGCTCGGGAAAGGAGCCGACATTGTTATGGAATCATTACACTCATCATTCCGTGGGGCGAATCAGGCAAATCCGCTTTCATCAACAATCAACCGTAACGATGGGGGCCTTTTCGGCCCCTGACCGCAACCGGCACATCCACGACATGCAAGTCTTCCAGTCCGCAACTTTCAAACCACCGGAATACTTCTTCATAGGTGTGCTTGGACTGATACTTGGGGGAATACCAGTCGAAGGTGTCCAGCAGTCTTTTCTTAGGGTCTGGATTGCGGTTTACTAGAAAGACATTGCGCCCGATGGCGGACACTGGCCGGCCGATACCTGGCAAGGCGCGTAGTATGCGGTCCGTTGTGTAGATGACGGGCACGGCCACGCTCAGGCACCGATGTAAGACTCGGGCCGGCATCCGGGAAGTCACTTTGCGATAGATATCACTGAAGCGGTACCACTTGTTGTACGCGCTATAAAGCCAGACCGCCATGCTCCCACCCGGCTTTAGGTATCGAGGCAGTGCCTTCACCGCCGCCTCGCAGTTCGGAGTGTGGTGCAGCACGCCGATGCTGTAGATGTAATCAAAGCTCTCCGGAGCGAAGGGCAAAGCAAATACATCGGCCTGGATCGCAACGAAGTTTTTTCTGTCGGCCAGGTTCCGCGCGGCTACCTCCGCAGCGGCGCTCAGATCGATGCCGACCACGCGGGCGCCCCAACGGGTGGCCACTTCGGCAAAACGGCCCATCCCACACCCCACGTCTAGAACCAGTTCCCCGCGTAATTCCTCCGGAGTGAACCCCGTCTTCATCCGAAACTGTATTTCGGACTGGTGGCAATTGTCATGGTCCAATTGAGTCCGGTCATACCGATGCCACTGAAAACCGAAGCTATCGGCATAGTTTTCCGGCTCCACAAACACGGGGATTCCGTGTGGCGACTCGTATCTGCGGCCGCAGGCCAAGCACTCGTACTCTGTGCTCGCGCCGTTTTTCAACGAGGCTTGACAATGAGGGCAACGCAGCAGGGTTAGCAGGTCAATTGGTAGGGATGAGTCACTCCGAAATCCGTCAGAAAAGCTGAGAGGCCTGGCGCTCATGTCGACTCCTTGTTGGGAGCAATCAAAGGCGGGTGCTGGTTTTGAGAGAGTCTACATCGAAAAGGAGAACAAGGACAAAAAAAGATGCGGGCGTTAGCCTGACCTCAAGGCGCGGGTGGTCCCACCGGTTGTCGGATCGAAAAACGATGGCTTTCTGCTGAATCCTAGCTTGGTTTACGAATTCCCTCAACTAGGCGAACCGCCGGAACGTTCCATAAAATGATGGTTCCCGTCAGAGTGACCCATCATCGTTGGCGTAAAATCTCCATAACTTACCGCGTTCTCGGTTTTTCGTCGGGTCTCCTTTTTATCTGTGCCTGGAGCACGTCGATAACTTGGGAGCGTACATCGCATCTCGTCCGGAGGACCGGCCTTCTCATTCCAGCTGTTAGCGACAGTTGGCTCCGACGAGTCTACAATTAGCCACAGCTTATTTCCGATCCCAGGAAAATTCCAACAACGCCGTTGCCGGATGCTCTCGGCGTCGGGGCCCAAGGTCATGCAGTAGCTCACAGCTAAGGGAGAAGCAAATGGCAAACGAACCGATCATGTGCGTCCGGATTATGGGTCCGGTAGAGAGCGTCCGAAAGCTCATCGCCAAGCACAAACTAGTTTTAGAAGGAGCGCGGCAAGACGGCAAAAACGCGTGGGGAGACGCCTTCATTCCGAACAGCGTCGCCAAGAAGCTCAAGGGGAAGGGAGTCGAGGTCAATGTGCTGTACGACGCTTCGCGCGTGGGTAAGGAACGGCAAAAGGAAGTCATGAAGGATAATCCGTTCCTGGACGGCAGCATTCCGCAAGGGCTAGGCAAGAAAGTTAAGGGGGACGGAGATGTATCTTAACAACGATGCCGCAAACACCGCGATCCGGAATCTAGCCACTACCTTCCCTTCTATCTGCAGCCTTATAACCCTGCCTCTTACAACTATTCCTGGCAACAAGACTTCCTATGCCCTCAAGCTAGGTGCAGGCGCCAACGGGAGCCGCGAGGTCTTTTTGATGACGGGTTGCCACCACGCTCGAGAGTGGGGCAGTTGCGAAGTCCTGATCAACCTGTGTACCGACTTGCTGCAGGCGTATTCGGGAAACACCGGCCTAACCTACGGCGGAAAATCGTTCACGGCAGCCGAGATTCAGACACTGCTCAACACGCTGCACCTCGTGGTATTCCCTCTTGTGAATCCAGACGGTCGCTTAGAGAGCATGACCGGCGATGCGTTATGGAGGAAGAACCGAAATCCTGCAAATAGCGGAGGCAGTTCTAATCCCGCGTGCATAGGTATCGATCTGAATCGAAACTACGATTTTCTGTTCGACCGGAGCAAGTTCGCCCCGAACTCCAGCGTGAGCGTTAGCGATAACCCGTGCGACTATCAGCTGTATCACGGTCCAAGCGCCTTCTCAGAAGTAGAGACGCAGAACGTCCGATGGCTGATGGACTCGTTCCCAACCACCCGATGGTTTGTCGACGTGCACTCGTTCTCCGAAGACATGCTTTATGCCTGGAGCGCGGATCAAACCCAAACCACCGATCCATCACAGAACTTCCAGAATCCCGCATACGACGGAATGCGCGGGCTCTACAACGACGCTTATGGCGAGTTCATGCTGTCGGACGATCTCGCGATCTCTCAGAAACTGGCGAATCGATTTAACGCTGATCTGAACCTGGTCCGCGGCCACAATTATCTGGTCGAGCAATCAGTGGGGCTCTACCCAACTTCCGGCTGCTGTACGGACTACGCTTTCTCGCGACACATCGTCGATCCAAGCAAGAGCAAGATTTACAGCTTCACGATCGAGTGGGGCAGGAATACGGGCAACGACCAAATGTCGTTCCAGCCGCTGTGGCCGGAGATGGAGAACATCATTCAGGAAGTCGATGCCGGCCTGATCGGCATGTGCCTTTCCGCTCCGTGCGCCGATGGCCTGGCCGTCGTCTCGCTTGAGACGCCCGTTCTCAACTTCAACGACATCCCGGCCGCAGTCCAGACTTCCCGGGCGGTTGTCTTCTCGGTGGAGACGTGTGCGAGCGTGCACGTTGACGTCATTTCCGGACCAACCGTCGTTAGCGGACCAGGCTCCTTCAGCTTGCCTTTAGGAAGCGTTGTGCTGCCCTCGGCGCCTTCAAATGCGGAGCGGCTCGCCTACATCTGGGTGAGCTTCACGGGGACGAACCCGGGCGACATCACAACCGGAACGTTGACGATACGATGTCAGGAAACCGGCGAGAACTTTGTCGTTCCGATCAATGCGAATACGATCGTGCAGCCATCGGTCGCGGCGATGCTCGTTTTGGATCAATCGGGAAGCATGGACGATCCTTCTGGAGTTCCGGGACAGAAACGGATCGACGTGCTCCATGCCGCGGCGCCGGACTTGGTCAATCTGTTGCCTGACATCGATGGCCTCGGCGTGGTCGCGTTCGACCAAGACGCCTATCTCAGACAGTCGGTCCTGGCGGGAGCCGCGGGACGGTCCGCTGCCAATACGGCGATCACAAACCATCACACAAACTTAATGGGATCCACATCGATCGGCGACGGTGTTCAGCTAGCCCACGATCAACTAACGGGTGTATCCGGGTTTACTGACAAGGCGATCGTTGTCTTCACCGATGGCGAGGAGAACACGTACCAGTTCATCCATGACGTGCAGAGCAGCATTAACGATCGGGTCTTCGCGATTGGGCTGGGCACTGTCCAAGAGGTCAATCCGGTTGCTCTGAACCAGCTAGTCAACAACACCGGTGGATATATTTTATTGACGGACCAACTCGGACCGAACGACCACCTCAAACTGGCGAAGTACTTCGTGCAGATCTCGGCGGGAGTCACCAACACCGAAGTTGTCGTCGACCCCGAAGGTCTCCTCAGCCCGGGCGTCGAGTTGAAGATTCCATTCTGGCTCAACACCAGCGATTATGGGTGCGATGCGATCGTCCTCTCGCCCTTCCCTTGGGCATTCGATTTCCAGTTGGAAACTCCAGCAGGGGTTCGAATCAAGCATGCCTCCCTCGGAGGAGTCTTAGGCGTCGAATACTCGTCGTTCTCTCAAATGAGCTTTTATCGGCTGAGCCTTCCGGTTGTCGCCGGAGCGGCCGCGCATCAGGGTCGCTGGAAAATCGTGCTCACGATTCCGCAGCGGTATTGGAAGAAGTATCTGAGCGCCCAGGACAAGGATTCTGAGAGTTCGAAGATCGGAATTCCTTACAGTGCGATTGTGCACGCGCGATCGAATCTCACGATGAGGGCAAACCTTTCGCAAGCAAGCTACTTGCCGGGCGCAAACATGCACCTGCGTGCCGCCCTGACCGACATCGGAATTCCCCTGGAAGGAAGCGCGACGGTTCGGGCCGTAATCCAATACCCGGATGCGTCCATCAACAATGTCGCGCTGGCGGAGACATCACCCGGTGTCTTCGAAGCAGATGTTATCGCGCCAATGAGCGGCATCTATCCAGTCCACTTCTACGCCAAAGGAACGAGCCTTCGCGGTACGCCATTTACGCGGGAACAACTGCGATCGGGTATGGCTTGGCTGGGTGGCGACGATACGCCGCCCTCCGGACCGCCGTCCACCGGCACGGACTGGTGCGATCTGCTCCATTGCTTGCTCACGGACAAAGGCGTCCTGAGATGGATGAAGGAGAACAACATCGATCCAAAGGCGCTCGAGAACTGCCTGTGCAAGGGCGACAAGCCCCAGACATTACGCTAGAGAAAATCGAGGCACGAGCTAGTAAACTTCGAATCGGCAACGCTTATTTCGCTTCTTCGAACCATACTTCCGCAGTGCGCCCATCGGTCTCGGCGTTTTCTAGGTGCGAGAGTCCCTTCTCACTGAGAAGGGACAGAGTGGCATCAACTTCGGGAACGAACGATGACCTTTCAGTAGCTTGCTGACTTGACCCATACCAGCTGTTGCGATCTTCCAGATCCAGTCCGATGGTTCGCGTTGGTTGAGAAATGTTTCTGTGTTCCTTCATCACAGTGGCGCTAACCTCTTCAGTGCCGGTCTCCTTTTTATCTGTGCCTCGAGCACGTTGATAACTTGGGAGCGTACACCGCACCCCGTCCGGAGACCGGCTTTCTCATCCCATCTGGTTTTACGCCAACTGTGCTGCGAGTGTGAGAATTTCAGGTGATGTCCTGGGGTTGGCTCGGCCTGTCACTTCCTCTTGGAGTAATACAGGATCAGACCAGTCGCCAGCCAAGCCGCGACAATAAACATGAGAATCCGAAGGAAAGCCATAGGAAGTAGTAGCTACTCCAGCCAGCGGCAATGAGTTTTGGCGATGATTCAGTGGTAAAAGGAGCTTTGCGTCACGATGGTCCGCTCGCCGTAGTCCTTTCAACAACTGTAAAGGATGACAGTTTAAGCTCATGTTGCCGACTCCCTAAGAATTGGAGTGCTCGCCGTCCTTGGGGTACGGCGATGACAATCTCGTTCCAGATCCACGCTCACGTTCAGGAGCGACGGCGGGAGATCGCCGAGATCGAAGCAGCAATAACGTACGTCACCACAGCGGGGCAGAAAAAGTGAAACATGAAAAGCCGCATCGAAAGGTGCAAGAGATCCGGAACGCATTGTTGGCGCTGATTGACTAGACCCTAAACTAGACTGCTCGGCCAGGCAGGAAGATCACATATCAGAACAAAACCCGCCGGACCAGAACCAGCGGGTTTAGGCTCAATCAGGATTGTGAGCTGCTAAGCGGCAATTTTATGCCCTAGAAATTCCTTAGCTTTTGCTGTTTCCGTATCCCACTTCGTAAGTTGCTCGGGTGTCAGGAAATTCACTACACGCTGACGAAGGGCTGCGCGATTGTCCATAACTTTCTTGATAATTTCTTCTTTCGTCGCATTGGGATTCTGTTGCCTAAATTCTTGTACCTTCTCTGAAGCTTCGACCATGAAAGCCTGCAACTTTTGCTTCTGTTCATCGGACAGATTCAAGTCGGCTCCAATTCGTTTCAGCTCGCTTACGACGGCGTCGCGCTGTTCGTTGGTAAGATGCATGATGTTCTCCCTTCCGAGTTCGCGAAGTGGGCAACATACTTTATGCACGGCAAAGCGCTATTACAACTACAAGTTGTACTAGCTCAATTCATGAATTTCTTGCAACGAATAGGAACCGGGCGGTCAGAGAGAGCTTGGACACTTAGGATGATTGCCCAAACGCAACGACACTTCAGCGCTCCGCCCTTTAAGCTCCACTAGCTCCCTCGTGGGCGACTCCCTGCGTTCGTGGCTGAGCGCACGTAATTTCCATTCGGGCCGCCCGCCAACCGAGCCATCCTGAATTCAGTTCGATCTTCGGTGACCTCCATGCCTTGCGACAACGAACCGACAACGGAACAAGTAATTTGCCAAATACGAGAGCTGGCAAGATTCTTCGAGGAACTAACAGACAGTATCCATGAGATAAGTGCTGAGCTGGTCCGATTGCGCGAAGAGCTTGGGATCAAAGAGTCAAGCATCAACCAATGGCTGGGGTCGCCGGCACAGCGGGTTCGTTCCAGGAAGCCGAACTAGTGCTCCATCGGGGTTCTGCGTTCGAGATGGATCAGAACTAGCAGAAAGCATTTCCCGTCTTCGTCGCGAAAGACTTACCTGTTGCAGACCTCACCGTGAACGGTTATTTATTCGTGCTGGTTGGGAGAGGAGTTTTCTCACTCGCAAGCACCGGCGTTTTGAAAGTTGCACCGTTCTGCTTGTTTAATTTCGTCCATTGGCCGGTCTTCGCCCCTTGCGCGATCTCCTGGGCCGTGTAGGCCTTTACTCCCATGGCGTGGTGGCGCACTTTTTGAAAGTCGGGACTATCAGCAGCATAACGCTCGGCGGGCCAGTTCTTAATCTCCTTCTCAATCGCCTGCTCGCGCTTGCCGGGATTCGGATGGTCGCTGAGCCATTGCGGCGGACTTCCACCTCGGGATTCAAGGGTCTTGAAGAAATCAGCCATGGCCTGCGGATTATAGGCAGCCTTGTGAAGAATAACCGCGCCGACTGCATCGGCCTGCGATTCGTCAGTGCGAGAGTACTTCAACATGAGGCCTTGGGCTCCCATTTGAATTCCCGCTGCTCCAAGCTGTCCGACCATTCCTCCTCCCTTTGACCCGACCGTTCCCCCGAGAACTGCTCCAGCAATTCCGGCAACCATACTCGTGGTTTGCGCCTTTCCGGCCTGCTTCGCTGAATGTTGCATGTAGACGTGAGACATCTCATGTGCCATCACACCGGCGAGTTGGGCTTCATTGGCGGCTGCCGTGATAGTTCCTACGTTGACGAACATCGGTCCTTCCGGTAGTGCAAAGGCGTTGATCTCTTTCTGAGCGACAACATGGAACTCAAACGGCCATGAGTACTGCGGGGGAATGGTTGCAACCAATTTCTGGCCGAGCCGTCGGACGTATTGCGTTTCGGGGCTGGTATCGGGCAACCCCGGCATTTGCTGATAAACCTGGGCGGCCGCTTTCAGGCCTAGCGCGTGCTGATTGCCCCTAGACATGTGAGCATTGCCGGGATCGGGGAACTGCGGAGCCACAGATTGCGCGAATGACACCACCACGCACAACACAACGAACGCGAGCACAGTACTAGCAATGACAGTTCCTTCTTGGAGTGTTTGGGATTCAAGACTGTGATGCTTCATAGGGTGAGCCTTTCTTGCCAGCACCACGGTCGGCCGTTAGCCTGGAAGAGGGCGAACACCTGCGACTCCTTGGCAGATCGTCCTAGCTGGAAACGCAAGGAGAGTACCCAGGCCTAGTAGTCCTTCAGAGACGTTGTTACTGGCCGTGAATGCGGTCACGCTGTACGTCGTCTTGCGAAGTGGTAGATGGCGAGGAGTATAAGTGCTCCTACAATGGACATAATAAAGCCGGCAGACTGCCCCTCCTGATACCATCCCACTACACGCCCTAGCCAAGTGGCGACAAGGGAGCCAGCGATTCCCAGGAGCATCGTCACGATGAATCCACCGGGGTCTTTGCCAGGCATAATGAGTTTGGCCAATGCGCCAACAATCAATCCAATCAAGGCTACCCATAACCAGTGCATACCATCATCCTCCGGTACCGAGCAATTGGGCGAAGCAACTGACTGACTCCAGTCATCTTCAGCTATCCGGAGAATGATCCCAACTAGCAGAGTTGCCAGACCTCCGCAAAAGATTGTGATGAAAGACTGCCGGTCGCTCCTCACTTTTGGCGGGGATCACCCGGCTTGCTGGAGAGGGCTTACACAAAGATCACGACCCACGCCCCCGGTGAGGCCAATTCTGAAAGATTTTTCGCACGTTAGAGTTTCCATCCACTGAGTGTGAGGCATTGCATCTCCCGATCTTCTTACAGCCTGTCAATTCTGATAGTTGGGGACGTCGTGCTGATTCTCTAGTCTTACTTGGTGCAGAAGGAGTCTCTATGCGATCAGCAATCCATCCCACGATCGTACCTGTCTGTGTCGTTCTACTTGCGCTTGTCAGCAGCATTTCAATGAACGCGCAGGACGGCAGACTCAACCTCCAAGTCGCGCCGCCACACGCTTACATTTTTGTGGATGGGCGTGCGATCGGCGAAGTGAGCAAACGTCACTCTTTAAAACTTAACGCGGGTAATCACACGATCGAAATCGTCAACTACGGATTTGCCCCAGAAAAGCGTGATGTGACAATTACCGAAGGACATACAACCAATCTGGTGGTCAGCTTAATTTCAGATTTAAGTAGCGTCTCGGGACCTTTTGGGGCGCTGACAATAGAGGGTGCCAGTCGCGGTGCAGTGCTGCTGAACGGGAAGACGCCCGACTTCTTCGTCGGCCAGGGGGATGCGTTCAACCACGAGTGGGGGTGGAAACAGGAGTTGGTTGTTCCTCCCGGCAAGTACCAAGTTACAGTTTTGAATGGTGATAAAGAGGCGTGGTCGGGACCGGTTGAAGTTCTCGCTAGTCAGCGCGTCATCGTTAGCGTGCCCAAGGGAGTTCGCAAGACGGTTGGCTGGCCGCGCGGCGAGACGCTCACATCGGTTCCACGCTTTACGTCGGGTGCCGCGAGCGCGACTGTGGCAGTTGCCAGGCCGACTGCCAAGTTGTCGGCCAGCTCTGCACAAATCAATTGTGGTGACTCCTCACAGCTGAAGTGGACCGCGACCGATGCTCCACAGGTTGAGATTGCTCCTGTCGGGCCAGTGGCTATTTCGGGAGTACAGGCGATCCAACCCAAACAAACGACCAGTTATCAACTGACTGCGCTGGGACCCGGGGGTACGGTAACCTCCTCTGCAACGGTCAATGTCAATACTGCAGTTCAGGCGAACCTTGAGCTCTCATCTCCAGAAGTCCGGTACAAGCGAATTGGGGATAAGGTCGTGCAGGAAGGCAGTACAGTCTTGCACTGGACGTCTACAAACGCCGCAACTGTCTCGATCGATCAATTCGGGACAGTTAGTAGCAATGGCAATCGGACGCTACAGATAAAACCGCAAAAGACCAATCCCGGTTCCGTCGATGAAACAGTTACCTACACACTCAACGCCGCAAACGAATGTGGCGGAACGACCACCGAGACCGCCACTCTACGCATCGTTGGCTCAATTGAGCCTCCTCCTGAACTTGCCATGCGCAGCGTGTATTTCGAGACCGATGCTCCGACGACCCAGGAAGCAGAGAACGGACTCCTGCCGAGCGAGCAGGAAATGCTGAAGTCGATTGCCGAGTCATTCACTCGATATGTTGCGACCACACCGGGAGCGCGCCTGAGTCTTTCCGGCCACGCCGACGAGCGTGGACCGAATGAATACAACAAGAGTTTGTCGGAGCGACGCGTGCAACTGGTGAAGCTATTCCTAACCCAGCAAGGAGTCTCGGCAGATGCTCTCGATACGCAGGCTGTCGGCGAGGATCAGAATCTGAGCACTGATGAGGTCAAGCAACTGATTCAAGAAAACCCGAACCTGACCGACCATGAACGGCAAAAAGATATGTCGATGCTAGACACTCTCGTTCTGGCCAACAATCGCCGTGTGGATATTACTTTAAGCACAACCGGGCAACAGTCTCTCCGTGAGTATCCGTTCAAAGCGGAGGACTTTGCAAGGTTGATTGACCGAAAGAGTCCCGAGTCCAAGGGAGCCGGGTCCTTAGTGCAGCCCGCCGCAAAGAAGGAGAAAATTTCAAACTAGATTTGAAGCCAATTCTTCCTGCACATAAGGATCCAATGAAAAAGCCGCGCTCGTAGCCGTTTTTGACGTTGGCCCAATGTCCGAATCCTACAACACACGGTCATACCAACACTACCGCATCTTAGAACGCATATCGTCGGACGAATCAACCGCGCGGGGTTCCACGAAGAAGCGCACTGTCAACTTCGATGAGGGTGTCGGGATTAGCCAGTCCATCTTCACCCCAGCGATAGGTTCGAGATCGTGCCTGGTCATGAGTAAAGTAGTCCCAGGCGTCACCGTTGTCGCTTTAATCTTCGCGTACCGTCCCCCACTGGCGCTCGCTGAGGCCGGGCCCCATTTTTTCCATGGGATGCCTTGTCCTCGAGCCTCATCAAGCTTTGCTTCTCTGACGTAGTGCTCATGCTCTTCCTCACTAGAGTTACAGTCCGGTGCTGAAACTACCCGTCGAGACCGCGTTAACGACGAAGTAATTCAACTCTGGATCATCCGCTTGAAATGGGACTCTATACGCTGTCAGTTATGACAGCGGAGCGACGGCGCCCGTGACGACGTTGCGACAAGGGAGCAAGTCGCAGAACAAGAGTTAATCATGTTCAATCGTCAATTCGGCGCAGTACGTAATCGGCGGAGACACGATTGACGGAGATGCGCTACTACATCACAAATTATGAATCGGCGCGGTGGTGGATGGCGCAATTCTGATTTGCCTGTTTGGGCACACGGTCTTTGAAGATTGGTTTATCAACAACGGCTACTAGAAACTGGCAATACGGCAAAGCAACATCAGTCAATTGGCGAAAAATCCCCATATATTACCTGAAAATGCCTCCCTTGGTGGAAGATGAGTGAAATCCTGTCCTCCTCAGTTGACAACAACCTGCCTGCACCTAACAAAAATGATAGGTTCTAACATTTCTGTTTGGGTTTGCAGGTCTAGGAGGAAATCCGAATAGCGCACTAAAGACGGAAGCTCGGACTAAGTGTCGTTTTCACAGCGATTTGCTTGCCGACATTCTCCTTTCACGCCTTGGTATGTCTCGTGCTCTACGCAAGGAAATGTCTTGCCGAGATTGCCAATCCGAAAATCAGAAGACGTTTCCTTGTGAAATGAATATCCACTTCCCGGGCTTGAAGAACCTGGACAAGCCTAGTGTGTGGGCCTTCCCGGAACTTCTGGTCTGTTTGGATTGTGGCTTCACGGAATTGCGGCTGCAAGAAAGGGAGTGGAGCTTTCTTGCGGCTGGCAGCGGACCCGAGAGTTCGGTTGCCTAGAATGACTCGGGCCGAAAACTTACGTCCTTTCGCCCTGATGTCAGTTTGGTAGAGAAAAATCTATCGTCGACAGCATGAAGTCCGCAGCTCGATGAGTGAGATCACCCCAGAGAATCTTGAACTCGCCAAACTCAACCTCCGTTTAATCCGTTAATGCCGTGGCGGGGAAACCACCGGAAGTGAACCGCGGCCACAACGAGCAACAGCGCGAATCGGTGCAAGTCCCCATCCTGGTCCTGCCTTGCCAGAGATAACCCCAACGAGGGCGAGTACCGTGTCGTGGTGATCTTTTAGAAAATATTAGGAACCCCTTTAGGAAAATCTTAGGATCACACCCCCGCACCTGCCGGTACTTCACCGTCGTGGAACGCGCCCGTAAGCGGCTCATTTCGCAATAGATATTCCGGGAACAAAAAAGAAACACGCAGACCACTTGCCGTCCATTGATCGAAGGCGCCCGTCAGGCACAAATTGCGCCCAGCAAGTTCGATTTGTGGATGAGTCATGCAGATGTTTTTGGTCAATCGAAACACGGCGGTGGTTGCCGCTCTCCAGGTGGTTCTTACGCTGTCGGCCTATGGACAGGTTCGAGTTCAAGCGCCTCCGGGAGTAAAGCTCGAAAGGGAGACGATCTCTGTACTCATTGATGCCAGCTGCCGTGTTGTCTCCGAGGAACTTGGCCTACCAAACGCATCCGATGTCCGCGTGCCCATCACGCTCAACCTCGAGGGAGGCGACAAGGGCGTCGTGGGCAACGAGACCAACGGGGTCTTCACAATCTACTTGTCGCGCTGGGATGAAACCCAGTTTGTAAGCGCCGTCAGCTGCATCGCTCTGCAGCATCTGCTGTCGCGTGATCGCAAAGCGCGCATCGTCCGCGAAAGTTTGCACTATGCACATCGGGCCTCGCCGGTCATAAGTGGCCTCACCACCGGTGGCCGAGGGCATACTTCGTCCGGCCCTGATTCCGGAACGCTTTCGCACGACGCGTCGTTTCCCTCGGAGGAGCGGCGCTTTCCTAAGCTTTCCCAATTCCTGCAGATGAATGAGGAGGATCCCGAACCGGTCTCTTCTGTCTGTCAACCGCGAGACCGGTCCGCTCCCTGAGAGCGAGCGGTTTCCTTAACCCATTTCACACAACCAATCCTTAAGGAGGATTACCGTGAAGAAAATACTTTCTCTCGCTGTTACCTTGCTGGCCTTGATTGCTTTGAGCGGTCTAGCCTCGGCGCAAACCAAAGACATCACTTGCAAAACTCACCTTTCCGGCGGTACCGGGAACTCCGCTTTCGACTACTGCGTGTCTCCGAACGGCAACATCGTTCAGATGGAGACTCCTTCGGGTTTCCAACACCTTATTTCCAATCACAAGAGCGAAGGCTACGGCCTCTGCGATGTAACCGGAGGCAACGTCGCTTACTACGATTACGGTGACGGCGGGGTGAGTAGCACACACGTCTGGCTCTCCCCCCTCCCAATCAATGGCTCGATCAGCCGCACCACTAACGATACCAATTGGGAACTTGTTCAAACCTTTACCGATGACCCAAAGAACAGTGCTGTTAAGGTCAAGATGGAGCTGATAAACCACTCCACCGAAAACCGGAAGGTGAAGCTTGTCCGCTTCGCCGATGTCAAGGTCAACGGCGGTGCCAGCGGGAACGGTGTTTCTGATGTGTTTATGGCCACGCTGTTTTCCGCGGCGACATCCGATGGCGTTGTTCCGTCATCGATTTCGCCAGGCATCGAGCTTCGTGATGCAACCAACGGTAAACCTACGCCGTACGTGCAGAAGGTTCAGGTTGGCCCGAATCCATGTTCGCCTACCGCCAATGTCGATTTGACAAAGGCATTCTTATTTACTCCTGGCTCGCTGGAACTCGTCTACGACCTTGGCGGCAACGACATCGTTGTTCCCGCGAATGGGAAGAAGACGTTCACTGCACTCTATCGGCCGTTCTAGCAGCACCCCGGCCATGCCCCACCAGCATCCGCTTGGCGGGCGGGGTGGGGCAGTCCTTGCAGTCTCTCGCTCAGCAGTTGATGAAGGCTCCTTCATAAACCAGGAAAGAGGAATGATGAATTCACACGGCAAACTGCATTCCTCATCCGTGGATCTGGATATTGTGTTCGGTCGTTTCGCGTGAGCGGGAACCCTTCCCGGCGACAACGATCGCGGCCACGAGCACCTGCATGGCGGCGGGGTGAGAAATGAAACAGAAGGCATCTTCACAAACGATGTCGATTGAGTGTCCGCAATGCCATGCGACAGTGGGACGGACTTGTTTCATGTATGCCACAGATTCGTAAGGAAAAGTATCACCAGCAGCTACAGGCGGACCGCAATCCCGCACAGGGAGCAGTCGTGACAAACCGCCATTGAAAGTCTCGTACCAAACATCGCTCGGATGCCTTTTCGTTTCCGCGTGTTCGAACGGCCACCGTCGAGAGTCGCTGGAAACGGAGACAGGCTTAGGAGGTTGTGGCGTCACTTCCGTGTCGAGCGACTTCACGAACCTCGCGGGCTCTTGGTTAAGACTTTACCCGCCATTCTCTTGGCTTGCTGTCTTGTCGCTCTCATCTTGACAGTTTGGGCATTTAGCCAAATGATCGCGCAGCTTCCGACTTGCCGCAAAGGCATTCTCGTGGGCTCGCACTATCTCCGCGTCGCTGCTCCCCCTTGATTGGCGATCATGCCTAAACTTGATCCAGGCCGTTCGCTCGTCCTCAAGCAATCGTTTGCTCTCTAAACACATGGTGCACGCCCCATTTCGAACCGTACGAAACCTGTGGCGCTTGTGAAATTGGAGCAAGTGTACGCTCAGCCGAGAGGAATGCAACTCCTGGTCTTGGGCAGGCCCCGATTTTTGCTGCTCCCGCCTAACCTGCGCGAGTATTCCTCGGGAGTCATCGTTGATGATTAGAAACTCTCTGCCACACTTCTCGCACTTTTTCCGCGCCCTGAAAAGGTGATCGAACAGCACCACAGTTCCAATTCCAGTTTCCTGATGACAGTGAGGACAAATCAGCATCACGTCATGGACGATCATTCGGCAGCCGATTCTTCGAAGCATCGAATATTGATTTGGGTCTAGGTTGAGTAGAGCCCCGTTGGGTGCGCTATGCGGGCTGCAGTCGCTGCCTGAAGCGATTGGCGCAGGCTTCCGTAATACGTTTTTTTCTTTGCTTGTTCGATCAGCGATTTCTCTATCTTGCGGTGTCCGTGTTGAGCAGGAAGGCTGGGGCTGGTCATGCGACAATTTTAGCGCTGGCGCGTTGTGGGGAACGTGTAACAAAATCAACAATCGCAAAATTTTCTTTTAGCAGTTTTTGGAAAAACCGACGCTCCTCGAATAATTGTGGCCGGAAGTTTTGAAACTTTCAGGCGCCGTAAGAGCAGTGTAAAGATGTTAGCGAGGAATTCTGGACTACCCTAAATTATGAAACGACGGAGCGGGATGAGGTGGGGGAGTAACTGGGGGTATTGGGTCGCCCTAGCCACGAGTTGTATTGCATGAATCTGCAAAGGTACAAGAGCCAGAGTAGCAAACGTTCTACTGCGTCGAGCGGCGATGAGTGGAATTAACCTGAAACTTCTACCAGTAGCCCTTATTCGATCGCACCTTGAAGATTCTGTGTGAGGGTGTGTGTCTTATGAGCGCCACAAAGAGCCTTCCCCATGTACTCGTTCGGCCTGAAAGTAAGTCTCCCGTCGTAGTGGAACAAAAGAGGCCCCAACGAGTTGCGACCATCGATTGGATGCGTGGGCTCGTGATGGTCCTGATGATCATCGACCATGCCTCGATGGCATTTGACGCCCATCATCTCGATCACGACTCCGCTATGTTTCCCGATGCCGCTACGATGGCACTACCGGGATCGGAATTTTTTCCTCGATGGCTAGCACACCTGTGCGCACCTTCGTTCGTTTTTTTGATGGGTACTTCTCTCGCTATAAGCGTGGAGCGAAAAGTCATCAAAGGCGTCGATGCCTGGGAGATTGACAAGGGCATCCTGACGCGTGGACTCATCATCGCGCTTCTCGATCTGACGTTAATTTCATTCGGCTCGGGCAAGTGGGTATTTGGCGTGCTGATGGCGATCGGCGTCTCCATGATGTGCATGGCGCTGCTTCGACGATTGCCAACCTGGGCACTACTAACGGCCGCGCTCGGATGGATGCTGCTCGGAGAGCTTGTCACCGGGCTGGTGTGGTCGACTCCGGGGAACTCTTCAAAACTGGCCGCGTTTCTGTTTGCCAATTATTCGAGCCCCACGGTCATTTTCAAGTACCCGATCATCCCATGGCTCGCCGTCACAATCTGCGGCTGGGTATTCGGGAGGCATCTGATTCGGTATGCCGCAGGCTTGAGCAACGTCTCGGGAAAGAAGGTGCTGTGGATTTGCGGAGTCGCCGGTCTTGTCGTGTTCGCGGTGGTACGGACTATTGATGGCTACGGCAACATGTTTCTGCCGCGGGTGGACACTACCTGGCAGCAGTGGCTGCATGTCAGCAAATATCCTCCTTCCCTTTCTTACTATTCGCTTGAGCTTGGGATTTTGTTCTTGTGTCTCGCATTTCTAAGGACGATTGAACCGCGGATCGGCGTGCGGGAAAACGGCCCATTCTACGTGTTCGGGCAGACTGCGATGTTCTTTTACCTGGTGCATCGTCTTGCGTTCGAGACGCCTGCAACATATTTTGGGTTGCGCGGTTTTGATGGATTGGCGGCGACTTATGGAGCCGCAGTTGTGATGCTGGCGCTGCTCTATCCCATGTGCCGTTGGTATCGCTCGCAGAAGGCGGCGCACCCGAAATCATTCCTGAAATATGTATAGGCAACGGGCCCTGGCAACTTCAGAGCTCGATGCAGGAGATCTTATGAAGCGACAAGCTAAAGCTGTCATGTTTCTGCTCGTTATTTCCTCCATTGTGATGCCGCAGGTATCCGTCGCTCAAGCGAAGAAACTTCCGAATATCGTGATCCTCGCAACCGGCGGAACGATCGCGGGAAGTGGGGCGAGTGGCACTCAAGCGGCTTATACATCTGGCGCGGTAGGCATCGACACGATGGTGGCGGCAGTTCCCGGCATCAAAGATCTGGCCAACATCAAAGGTGAACAGATCTCCAATGTAGGGTCGCAGGACATGACGTTCACGATCCTGCTGGCGCTTGGCAAACGGATTAATACTCTGTTGGCACAGAATGACGTCGATGGGATTGTCGTTACTCACGGCACCGACACGATGGAAGAGAGCGCGTACTTCCTCAACCTGGTTGTGAAGAGCGACAAACCGGTTGTACTTGTCGGTTCAATGCGGCCTTCGACCGCCGTGAGCGCGGATGGCCCCCTGAACCTCTACAACGCCGTGGGTGTTGCTGCAGATCCGCAGTCTGCAGGACGTGGTGTGCTCGTGGTCATGAATGACTGGATTCACGCAGCGCACTCTCTGACCAAGACCAGTACGACGGCAGTTCAGACTTTCATGTCTCCCCTTCGCGGCGTCGTGGGCGTTGCCACCTACGGCAAAAACGATTACTACAACAACCCTGTATGGAAGCATACGACGGCAAGTGAATTCGACGTTGCGGATGTCACTCAGTTGCCGCGTGTCGACATCATTTATGGATACACAGACATGCCTGCTGATTCCATCGACGCTTCGGTAGCGAATGGCGCGAAAGGCATCGTGATCGCCGGTGTAGGCAATGGCAATATGAACAAAAGCTCGATTGAAGCTGCTGCAAGAGCTGCAAAGAAAGGCGTGGTCGTGGTCAGGAGCAGTCGCGTCGCCACTGGGGCGGTCGGACGCAATGTTGAAGTAAACGATGATGAGATAGGTCTCGTTGCGTCTGACGAGCTGAATCCCCAGAAAGCCAGAGTTCTACTCATGCTGGCGCTGCTGAAACCCCGCACCAATAATGAAATTCAAAAGTTGTTTTATACCTACTAATTCTGATTGAGATGGATATTACGGAGCCGGGGTTTGCGCTGGCGGTTGTGGCTTGTTCTGCTGGGCCTGAATCTGCTGGCGTTGCTGATACAACTTTTGCAGAGTTTGTTCCATGCCCGAGATGGTGGAGGTGTCACCTGATGTTGAAGCTGTGCTGCCAGAGGTAATGCCGGCAGCTGCCGCGGAAATGGGTTGACCTGCCGCCGTCAGCATCGTGTCTGGTTGCGAAGAAGACGAATCCGTGGAATCGCTGTTGGCTGCAACCGGTTGAGAATCGACTGGGCTCGCCTGAGTTGATCCCGCGTCACCGTCTGCAACCGGTGACTGCGCATCCTGGCTGCCGGAGTCTACCGTATTGTCCGCTGCTGCAGCCGCTGCTTCCATTGCGCGTCGATGGGCAACTTCGAAATCGCGTTTCCCAGGGGCACCGTATCCAGGCATCAACCGGACATTCCGATCAGCGCGGATCTCTCCAGCCGTGGAATCATCCCCATCATCGCCGCCATCGCGCGAACTCAAGATTACTTTTCCGAGGCCGCTTTCATCATCCTCAGATGCCAGAATCACATAGTTGAAACTTGTTCCGTAAAGAAGCGACGACAATACCTCGCGAATGGGAGCCGGCCCCACATGGAGCGATACGCGTTCACCGGAGGTACTGCCGGGCATTTCGATTGATGCGCCTGTGCGAGCGCGAATCCCAAGCAGCACGTCGGATAATGCCGAGTTTTCGGCATCGATTGTAAGGAACTTCCCGTCCCACGAGATCATCGGCGCATGCGCAGGAGCCATCGGTGGAAGCTGGATAATTGCCGGAGGCGACGTGGTATTTACGGATTCGGGTGTTGCGGACTTCGTCGCCGGCGCTTGATCTTTTCTTACTTCGCGCGGAGGGGTGACCTGGGCGCTGCCAACCAAGCTGCTGGTCAGCAGAGCGCTTCCCAAGGCCAGCGCAAACCACTTAGTGTGGAGCGATCTTACAGTCCGGCGATGCAGCCAGCGATCTAACCGGGAACCAAGCACTTCAGCCACCCTGAGACCCCTCTCCCGAACGAATCTGCGAGAAAACTGATTCACCGCCAAGGTCTGGAACCGAAAGCAAAGGCTTTTGTTTCTGCTCCTCAATCGCGTGGGTGAACTGGGGAGGTCAGTCTAGCACGGGCACCCCAACGCGACTATCCATTTTTAGCAGCTCATGGCCTGTGAAAGTTTGTTGCAGGACAAATGCCAGAAGTCTGTACACCTGTTTATGCCGTAAAAATTTCCAGCTCTCTTTGCGCTAGCGCAAATTCAGAAATAGGTTGCTAGGGCATCTTAGTAGGTCTGTGGGACTTGCGTGCAGGGTACGGTGTCCTGTGCGCCAAACGCGATCTCTGCTACAGGCATTTTTCTCCCCCGCCTGTGTTCTAGCTAACAATCGAGGGCCGCTCTGGACTGAGTACACCCGAGCTATCCCGAATGTTCGTTTGACACGAGTGTGAGTCCGGTTCCACTGACCGGGCGCTGGCGGTGGGGAGAAGATGACAGAAGTAACTTGTTTCGTCACGCGGATCGGCGCGGACGCGTCGGCTTTGCTCGATCAGGCTTTCTCTGGCCGGAAGACCTGGTCCTTGGCGAAGCATCTTCTTTCCAGCATTCCTTTCAACCCCCGTTCTCTTCGAAATTTTTAGATCCCAGGCAGCTTCGTGCCAGAACGACGCTGTAAGAGCCGTTGGCGTAAGGCGTAAGACGAGACAGGGAACAACGAATTCCCTGCAATTCGACAGGGGGAGTTAAAGTATGGGTCAAGCAGCTCTTGTGGGGGTGATGTCCCCTTTCCCGGATCGGGCAGTTCGGCCGCACGCTCCAGTCACAATCGATCGTTCACACGGAGCGACTGTTACCAGCATCCTGAAGCGGCGTGTCGATGCGGTGCAGCGCTTTGACGTTTTCTCAGAAATCTCGGCTGCGGACTGCGGCGTCATCCTTGCCGAAGCACGAGAGGTTCAGTTCCCGCGCCATTCCAGCATTGTCACAGAACGTACTCCTGCAAGCCAGGTGGTTCTGGTCGTTTCTGGCTGCGTCAAGATTACCCAAACTGGCAGCAACGGGCAGGAAGTTATCTTTCGTCTCCATGGACCGGGAGACCTAATCGGCGAGGTCGGGAATAAAGCCGGTGCGAAACAGTGGTACTCCGCCTCTGCGCTCCAAAACTCAACGGTCCTGATATGGGATAAAGACAGCTTCGAAGGAGCCGTGAAGCGTTACCCGTTGCTTCGCCGTAATATTGCAAGTCTGCTTGAGCGCCATCTAACGGAATTGGAAATCCGGTATCGCGAGGTCTCCACCGAAAAGGTCGCTACGCGATTAGGAAATCTTCTGGTGCGCCTGGTGAATCAGGTTGGAAAGCGGATTGGCGGATATGTTGAAGTCGCTCTTTCGCGACGCGATCTAGCCCAGCTAACCGGCACCACCCTGTTCACCGTAAGCCGCCTGCTTTGTCAGTGGGAAACAGAGGGGATCGTCAGTGCGCGACGCGAAGCAGTCCTGGTACACGATGTTCAAGCACTGCTGGATATGTCGAGTGAAGAATAGGCTCTGTTCCATGGAGGAGTATCTGGATGAGTGTTTTGAAGTACGGATCGGTTTCGCTGCTGTTCATGTTGCTTGCGGCGTCAAGTTTGGCCCAGTCAGCACCTGCCGATGACGATCAGGCTGCCCCACAGGAGACTCAACCGAGCGCGCCTGCGCCACATCGGCGAAGCTACGGACAGCCCTGCTGGAAACAGGCGGGCATGACGCCCGACATGGTCAATAAGAAATGGCAGATTGAAGAGCAGCAGAAGCAGAACATTGCAGCCGTTTGCGGCGAAACTTCCACTGGGCCCCAGCAGAAGCACGTCAAGATCGAACAGATCCACGCGAAAACAGCGCAGGATCTGGCAAAGGTTGTACCCTCCGAAGAACTTTCGAAATTCAATAAATGCCAAGCCGGGCTTGAGAAGAGTCGTCCGTCTTCAGCTCCAAAGAAAGAGCTTGGCCCTTGTGGCGGCACGATTCCGAGCTCGGAGCATGGCATGGACCATCACCACTAATTCCGCTCCGATGAATCAATAAGAACTAATCAAGTTTTCAGATGGGGCGCGCGCCCCTTTTCTTATTTGGTGTTTCTGTCGCACAGCGACCGCCGGCCACGGAGGGACGAGTCGTGGAAAGAGTAACGGCTGCGGGGATAGACTCGCGGTACGATCAGCTTGCGAAGATTGAACCCACTACTGCAAAGAGAGACTCACCAGCCGGGATTCCTGCAAGCGGGCACCTTCCGTGCCGGCGACCATCTCTTGCAGGCCTTCACGCGGCAGCGATCTCTGCCTCCAAACCAGATAGAGAGCCGGATAGACCAGCAACTCCAGCAGGAACGAAGTGAAAATCCCCCCGACCATGGGTGCGGCGATTCGCTTCATCACCTCGGAACCGGTGCCGGTACTCCACATGATCGGAAGCAAGCCGACACACATCGTGGCAAATGTCATGAACTTCGGACGCAACCGCTTCGCTGCACCATGGACGATTGCTTCCGTTAGTTCGTTGAGGTTGTTCAGTTGTCCCCGACGTCGCGCCTCTTCATGGGCCAGGTCGAGATAAAGCAACATATACACACCGGTTTCGGCGTCGATCCCCATCAGCGCGATTAAACCGACCCATACGCCTACGCTCATGTTGTAGCCGGCGAGGTAGAGGAAGAGGATAGCTCCCACGGCAGAGAACGGAACAGCCAGCAGGATGATGGTGGTCTTGGTGACGGATCGCGTATTGGCATACAGCAGAAAGACCACGATCACTAAAGTCAGCGGGATGACCCGAGTCAGGCGATTCTTAACGCGCTCCATCGCTTCATATTGACCACTCCAGGTCAGCGCATAACCGGGTTGCAGCTTCAACTGGTCGCGCAGCAGCGCTCCTGCCTCGGAGACGTAGCTGGCGGGATCGCGGTCGGAAACATCCACATAGATGTATCCGGTCAGCATCCCGTTCTCGTCGCGGATCATCGCTGGCCCGCTCGTTGTGCGGATCTCCGCCAATTCCCCGAGAGCGATCTGCCGCTGTCCACCAGCGGGAACGAGTACGCGCTTCAGCGACCCGATATCGCTGCGGAAATCGCGCATGTAACGGACATTCACGGGGTAACGTTCCCTGCCCTGAATCGCCGTGGTGACGTCTTCTCCGCCGATGGCGTTCTCAACAGCAACCTGCGCGTCTTCGATGCTTAATCCGTATCGCGCGAGCCGATCGCGATTCCATTCGAAATTCAGGAAGTACCCGGTTCCGGTGCGCTCCGCGAAAACTCCACGCGTTCCTTTCACTTGCGAAAGGAGCGATTCAACCTTAGTCCCGACCTGCTCGATGGTGGCCAGGTCAGCCCCTGAAACTTTGATTCCGATCGGCGTGCGCATTCCGGTTGTGAGCATGTCGACACGGCCCTTAACAGGCATTGTCCAGGCATTGGTCACGCCGGGAACCTTCAGGCTTTGATCCATCAGGTGGATGAGTTCGGCGGCGGATATGGTGTCAGGCGTGATATGCCGAAGGACAGGCGTCACAAAGTTCGGAGCCCAGGATGAGTACCAGGTGTCAACGTGGCGCCACTCCGAACGGGGCTTGAGCACAATCACTGTCTCGAGCATGGAGAGCGGTGCGGGATCTGTCGCGGTTTCGGCGCGCCCGGCCTTTCCAAGAACGCGGTCGACTTCCGGGAAGCGCGCAAGAATACCGTCTGTCGTTTGCAGCAAACTTTGCGCCTGCGTGATCGATACGCCGGGCATTGTCGAAGGCATATAAAGGATGACGCCTTCATCGATCGACGGCATGAACTCTGACCCAAGATTCAGAAATAGCGGGATCGAGAGCACGACTAAGGCTGCCGCACCGGAGATAACCGCCCATTTCCATCGCAAGGTCCAGCGGACAACTGGCTCGTAGACTCGCGTCATCCAGCGGCTGATCACGTGATCTTCTTCGGAGCGAACCTTCCCCACCAGCAACGTGTTAACAAAGCGGCAGAGCCACGCTGGACGGAAAGAGAACGGCTCCATACGCGCGAGCAACAGCCGCAGCGCAGGATCGAGTGTAATCGCCATGCCTGCCGCAATCAGCATCGCCAAGGATTTGGTGTAGGCCAGCGGCCTGAATAAACGGCCTTCTTCAGCTTCCAGCGTAAGCACCGGCAGGAAGCTAATCGCGATCACTAGCAGCGCGAAGAACGTCGGCCCCGCGACCTCTTTGACGGCGCCGATGATCACCGCGCGATAATCCCCGCGACGTCCACCCTTCTCCCACAATTCGAGCTTCTTGTGCGTCTGCTCGACTACAACGATCGACGCGTCAACCAGCTCACTGAACGCAATGGCAACGCCGGCCAGCGACATGATGTTGGCGCTGATGCCAAGCATGCGGAATGGAATGAATGAAGCCAGCACCACCACGGGCATGGTAACGATCGGAATCGCCGCGCTTGGAAAGTGCCACAGGAACACAAGAATGATCAGTACAACCGTGATGATGACCTGGATGATCGTCGAATTCACGTTGCTGATGGCGTGATGAATGAATTCTGAACGATCGTAAACCGGAACGATCTTTATGCCTTCCGGCAGTGACGGGCTGATATCGCCAATCTTTCGCTTGACGCGATCAATGACCGCGAGCGCGTTCTCGCCGCTCCGCATCACAACGATGCCCGAAACAACTTCGCCCTTACCGTCCAGATCGGCCAACCCACGCCGCAATTCCGGACCTTCGACGACCTGTCCGACATCCTTGATGCGAATGGGAGTTCCGTCGGCGCTCGCGTCCAGAACGACATTCCCGAATTCCTCGAGAGACGACGCGTAGCCGCGGCCGCGAACCATGTATTCAGTTCCGCCGAACTCGAGCAGGCGGCCTCCGACTTCCTGATTGCCACCACGAACTGCTTCGACCACGCGGCGCATCGGGATCCCATATGCCTGGAGCCGATTCGGATCTACATTGACCTGATACTGCCGCGTGTATCCTCCGACAGGCGCAACCTCAGCCACGCCCGGCACAGCGCGCAGGTAGTAGCGTAAGTACCAATCCTGATAAGAACGGAGATCGGCGAGGCTATGCTTTCCTGAGGTATCGACAAGAGCGTATTGATACACCCACCCGAGCGAGGTTGCATCCGGCCCAATCTCTGCCTTCACCCCTTCTGGCAGCCGCGACTGCACGCTCGTCAGATATTCAAGAGCTCGAGAACGCGCCCAATACAGATCAGTTCCATCTTCGAAAACTACGTAAACGTAGGAATAACCGAAGTCCGAAATGCCCCGCACCGTTTTCACCTTCGGCGCACCCGTCATTGCGGTGACAATCGGATAAGTGACTTGATCCTCGATGATGTCCGGGCTGCGATCCCAACGCGAATAGATGATGACCTGCGTATCGCTGAGGTCAGGCATGGCATCAAGCGGAAGGTCTTTCATTGACCACCATCCACCGATGCAAGCCAGAGCAGCACAAATCAGCACAAGGAACTTGTGCTCGACCGAGAAATCGATAATGCGGTTAATCATGAGCGGGGCCCAGGGGCGTTTGCTGCAACGTAGCGTTCGGGCTGTTCAACGAACTTCCGTTTGCACTTGTCTGAGCAGAAGTAATAGGTCACGCCATTACGCGTAACGGTGTGGCCTTCGGCTTTCGCTTTTTCGGCATCGATCATCATGCCGCAAGCCGCGTCCTTTACCTGCGCGCGGACGACGGTACTGGTTGGGCTATTCGAGCGCGGCGGAGCTTTTGGCTCAGGCTGTTCCTTGGGCTGCCCGGACTTCAACCGGCTTTCCGAGTCGACCAGGAATGTGCCAGCACTAACCACGCGGTCGCCTTCTTTCAGTCCGCTGGTGATCTCAACTCGATCGCCGAACCGCCATCCCAGTTGCACCTCTCGCGGCTCGAATATCCCTTTTGATTTTTCGACGAAGACCCGTTGCTGACGTCCCGAATCAATCACTGAGTCGACGGGAATCGTCAGGCCCGCGGGTACCGACACCGGCAATTCGACATCAACGAACATATCCGGCCGGAGCGCGAAGCCCGGGTTATCGGCCTCGAGCCGCAATTTCAGCGTGCGGGTCGACGGATCTACTTGTGGCAGTACATTCGTGACGCGCGCGGTAAAAGATTTCCCTTGCCCGGACAAATAAACTCGAGCCACTGTTCCTGGACGGAAGCTCTGCGCCTCGCTACCCAGGATGTCCGCCATGATCCATACTTTCGTGAGGTCGGCAATCTGGTAAAACTCCGTGGCGCGCTCGAAGTGCTGCCCGGGGCTAATCGTCCGCGAAAGAATGAAACCATCGACGGGAGACACAACATCGATGCTATCCGGGAGTTGACGGTTCTCCGCCATCTCCTGGATCTGCACATCGCTCATGCCCAGGTTGCGTAGTCGGTCAGCATAACCCTGCACACTGCCTGATCCTTGTTTGGCCACCGTGCCCGGGAATGGCACGGTTCGCGCGCCATCTTTGCCGTTGTTTCCGTTCACTCCGGCACTGGCAGCAAGGAATCCAGAAGCTACCGCCAATGCATCGCTGCCGTAATACTTTGCCAGCTTTTGATCTTTTTTGACCATCTGGCCCACGGAGTCATCGTGCGTTTCCCGCACAACGCCTTCCATGCCAGAGTTGAGCCTGTAGACGCGTGTATCTTCCGGCATCACACGGCCGAGGACACGCATGTTCTCCATCCCCGAGGATTTCTCCACCGCGGCGACGCGGATTCCGTAAAGTTGCTGCTTCTCCGCGTCGATGCTGACCATTCCCGGCATGGCGGACATCGCCGGAACAGTGGCCGAAACGTTTTCGGCGTACACGGGCTCAAGCTCCATCCCGCAATCCGGGGCGATTCCTGCGTGATCAGACTTGTAATCGGGATGCATCGGATCGACCCAGTAGAGAATGGGCCGGGCACTTGGGGAGATTGCCGTGTTGTGCGATGTATGACGGCGTCCAGCAACATACGAACCCACCATCAAGAGCAGAACGAACGCGGCGATCAGGATTTTCTTCATGGAACAGTCCCTCACTGCATACAACCAGTCGAATCGTGCCTAGTTGGGAGACGACGTCGTGCTGGGTGTCGCGGCCGGCGCCGGAGTGGTTTCCGCAGCCGGAGTCGAAGCCGGGCTAGCAGATTTCATCTGCTCAGCGGCCTTGGCCTGCTGCGCCCGTGCAGCCGAAGCAGCCGCTGCCGCTCTGTCGTCAGCCTGCTTGTACAGGGACAACCGGCGAGCTTCCATTTCTTCCCGCGCCTTCTGAGCGGTCACCATCTGCGCGTACTCTTTGTCGAGCTGATCAAGCATCATTGACCACATCTCGAGGTTCGCCTTCGCCACGGAATCTTTCGACGCAGTGGCCGCTGTCTTGGCCTGCATTTGTTTCAGTAGAGTATGCATCTTGGTAAGCGTGGCGCCCACATCGTCCACATGCTGTTTGGACTCAGCCTGAGCCTTGGCGCGCGCGGAGGCGATTTGCCCATCCGAATTAGGAGTTGCCATTACCGTTGGCCGACGGCTGGCCACAGGTGTGGCGGAATTCTGCCCCCACGAAGCTGTTGCCGCCAGAACCACAAGCGCTGCGATGCTGCTTCTTAGCGTCATTCAAAACTCCTCGATTACTCGTTCTTTGGATAAGAAACCGTGGGCAGGATTTATTCTAGCCCTGTGCCAGTTGCACCGCATGCAGCACAACTGGCTCTCGAGCAAGAAGACTTCGGGGGAAGGCTTACAACTAGCGCGGCATTGCAAATTGGGACGCGTCGAGTTTCGGATTCGAGACGATCTCTTCGATCTTGATCTTCTCCGTATCCTTCACGCCTTCGACGACCGTCTCCATCAAATAGGGCATCATTAAACCATTTACGGCACGATAGTCGCGGAGGAAAGTCGCGACCGGATGATACTTGCCATCCAGGCGGCGGGGATTTCCTTCCACCTTGATCTCGAGGAAGGTTTGCGCGTCGACCCAGTCATGACGAATGTTTCCATTCTTGTCGGTGACTTTCAGGTTGTACGTGTTGCGCCCTTCGACTTGCTCAACGCCGGTCAATTCAACCTTCGTCCCTTTCGCCGCATAGTCGATCAGCAATCCATCGAGATCGGATTGAGACGAAGCCTGCTTCAGTTCGTCCGCCGTATATTTCTCAACTTCGTGTCGATTCAAGAACGGCCGGAGCTTCCAGCCTTGCGAGCCGTTGTAGACCTGCACAGCTGTCTGCCCATTGAACTGGATTTCGACACGCTGTTTCCGGCCGCGCTCCAACTCCATCGTAAAAGGCAGTTCTACCTGGTCAACTGGCCGGTTCGACTTAACTTCTGGTCCAACTTTTGTGCCGGGCACTGGAATCGTGGGACGCTTGTTTCCGCCCGCCTGCATCTTGCCCTTCATCTGCAAGGTTTGGAGAGAGCGCCAGCCGGAAAGTCCGCCGCGCGCCACGACGTTCTTCTCCACGATTTGCTCGGCGGAAAGCTGAGGAGCTGTGGCTTTGGTTGTGGTATCGGCGCCCAACATCCACGACGGCAGAAGCGCGAAAGCCATCGCCGCACAGGAAATACGTTTCATCGTCATTCAACACACTCCTTTTTCGAGCGTTCGGTCCTAATCCGCGAATGCGCGGAAAATGGTTCGCATGGGGGAAGAAAGCTAATCGACTACAAGTCCGTTGGCGTGGAAATTCCCGATCACGACATTGACGTGATCTCCACGTTTTACAAATCCGCCTTTGTTTGAAAACAACATCCAGTAGGTCTTCCCTGCTTCGGGTGTGCTGGTCTGACGCAGCTTTCCGACTTTGTCCATCATCGGCACGACCAGCTTCACGTGCGCCTTCTCGTCGATCAGGGACGGCTCCTGCCGCTTGTCCGCGAGAGGCTTGGCCTTGTTAGGATCCAGTACGCGATAGGTGAAACGGATCATCTCCCCAGACTCCGCCCACTTCACGCTGATGGAGTCGATCCCCCAGATCATCCGGTAATACTGCCCTGCGCGTCCGGCAAAGCGCTCCGGCCGGTAATGAACGCGAGTCGCGTTGCCAGAGGTTTGAGCAGTCGACGCGGTGGAGCTACCGGCAGGGGCAGGCTGCTTGGCGCTCGACGCCGGTGAGGTACTCTGAGCAACCAGCGCTCCGCAGAGCAAAAGAGTGCAGAAAACGACAGGACGAATCATTGGTTTGTTCACTATTGGTAATAGGGGAGGAGAACCTTTAGTTAGCCTATACCAGCGCTGATGGCAGGCTCTTTGCGCTTCGTCAAATTGTCAAAAAAACTGCTCGCGGAGGGTTTCCGCGAGCAGTTTCAGCTACTTAGCGATGGGCATCCAGCTGTTTTTCTGGATGCCCAGGCCTTTGTTCGTTCGGCTACTGCAGCGTGAACAACACCGTATTCGTCGTTCCGATGTTGGTTGTGACAGCCGCGTTCCTAGTGGTTGTTAGAGAGGCCCCCGCAGTGATGTTCACTCGCACCGTTACATGGGACGAGTCGACAACAGCGAAGCTGCCAGCCACTACGGTTACGCCACTACCCAGCCCAGTAACCCCGGTCGCACCAGACAGGTTAGCGCCGGTGAAGGTTAGGAGCAGATTGTTGCTGCCGCGGGTTGCAGGATTGGGACTGATTGATGCCAACGTCGCGCCTTGTACCGTGAAGCGATCACTCGCGTTCGCGGCGCTAATGCCAGCCAGCGTTGTGACCCTGACATCCCTAGTGCTCACATTCGCCGTACTGCTGATGGTGAACGTTGCGGTAATTTGCGTTCCAGCTTGGTTCACAGTGACGTTGCTCACTGTAACTCCGCCGAATCCCGCGGTGACGAGCGGGGTTGCGCCGAAGTTGGTGCCAGTGATGGTCACCTGTACGACCGTTCCGCGCACTCCGCTGTTCGGGCTTACCCCGGTTACTGTTGGAGCCGCCGACAATACCGTGAAGGCATTGTTGTCAGTTGCAGTACCACCAGCTGTCTGGACCGTAACGTTTCTGGCAGTTAGTGACGCAGTGCCCGAGATCGTGAAGGTCACCGAGATCTGCGTTCCAGCCGCATTCACGGAAGGCGTACCAACCGTGATGCCATTGCCGGAGACTGTCACAACAGAGCCGCTGGTGAAGTTGGTGCCAGTGATGGTGACCGGTACGGTGGTTCCCCGTGTTCCAGAGCTGGGGCTGACCGAACCTATGGTTGGCGGAGCGAGTGTGGACGTTACCTCGATCGCACCGGCATCCACAGCCGAGCTGCTCACCTTACGCGGGTTACCGAAGAAGTCGGAACTCGGCGCCAGCGTATATGCACCGTTCGCACCACCCGCCGTCGACGGGATGTAATCGATCACACCCGAGGTCGAAGTTGGGTTGAAGTTGGACAGTGGCAGACCCGTTGCCGGATTCGTCATTGCCAGAGGACCCCACTGGAGATTGATCCAGTTGTTGCCCTCGTCGACAGTCGCCGAAGGCAGCAGTGAGAACACCGGGCCAGGCAATGCGTTCGATTCGTTCGTTCCCGGAGGCACTTGCCAGCCGCTGAAGCTACCATTGGCCGCCTCGGGCGGAACTCGCGAACCATTGCAGTACAGCGTGGTCAGTGACGGCGAATTGCCGTTGTTATGCGCTGACGCGGCTCCGTAGAGAGCAGCAGCGTTGTCGATGAACGAGTACTGGGGAGCCAGTGTTCCTCCAGCATGGTTGTTCGGCGCTGTATCGCCACGTACGCCGATGTCCCAGTAGCTCGCGCCACCATCGTTGCAATCGCCAGAAGTTGTCTGGCTGATGGCAGGAGATCCAGGGAACGGCGTGTACGTGGTGTTGCTGCCGAACGCGTTGTTCAGGGTCACGATCTTCTGCTGGCTGGTGACTCCCGATCCGAAGCCGCCAACGCCGATCACGAACGAACGATTCCCCGTGATGATGTCGTTGTCAAGAACCGGAACAGAGTACGTTCTGCAAGCGTTACCGTTTGTACCGTGGTTAGTCGGGCAGTTCACGCCATTAGGCAGGTTCGCTCTGAGAACCGCGCTATTGGTGACGCTGACCACTCCGGCAGGTTGCGGGCACGACGTCATACCGGTCGCCTGCGAGCAAGCTGTCGAAACATTTTGGGTGCTGGCCAGGGGCGCAAACAACGAACTGAACAGCACGCCCGAGGAAGCAGTCGAGTTGTTAGAGACGATCGTGTTGTTGACGATGTTCACATCCAGCGAATCGAGCAGCGATACTCCGCCACCGTCCCATCCGGCAACGTTGTTCGCGATGATGTTGTTCGTCACCTGAACAGCGTTCCACGGCGTTTGCATCTGGAACGCAGGCTGCGAGAACGAGCCCGGGAAGAAGCTTGCCGGAATCGATGGCCAGCTTGTCGCGCGCTGCCCGTTGGAGAAGTTCACGACGTCGGTTCCGTTGACAGCCTGCAGTCGCAGTCCACCACCGCTACCGCTGTCGGCCGAATTGCCCAGGATCATGTTCGCGTTGATGATCAACCCCGGACCAGCACCATCGCTCGGCGACACCGTATTCGGTGCCGCAAGGCAATCCTGGTCTGTGGTCAGGCCGCATGGGGGATCCTGATCAGGAGCGCCCATGATCAGCAGGCCTCCACCGTTCGTAACAATGGTCGGGTTGGTGGCCTGGTTGAACAGGATCGTGTTGTGCTCGATGTCGCCATCGTAGATGAACCCGAGGTGCGCAACGCCACCCGCATCGCCCGTGCTCATGTTGCCGCAGATCCAGTTGTAGTTGAATTTGTAGTAGTCGCTGCCGGTGCAGAAGGTCACACCACCCGCGCCCGACGGAGTGGACGAGAACAATTCGTCACCCAACGACGAGTTTTGGAAGACAGCGTTGTTGTGGACGTTGACGTTGACATCGAAGCAGAACGGCAGCGCCAGGTTCGTGGGCGTATTCCGTCCAGGCGTAATGCAGGATCCTGGATCGGTCACGGTTCCGCCAACAAGGTTCGCGTCCGGATGTTCGCCTTGGCCAATCGTGATGCCGCCCGAGAGCGTACCCTGATTGCTCCTGACGCGGTTGTTCGCAATCTGGAGGTTGTGCGCCCACGCATGTACCAGGATGCCGCCTCCACCTTGCGAGCTGTTCTGTACCGTCAATCCGTCAATGCTCGACGGGTTGCACTGGAAGTTGCTCGGATACGGATTCGCGCCGTGAACCAGGCAATCCCGAACCGTTAGGAACTGGGTTCCCACCGGGAATACGTCGGATGCAAACGGATCCGATCCCGCCGGGAATTTGACGCCCTTTGCCAGTACGGTAATGCCAGCGCCTTCGAACGCACCCATTAGCGTGGGCTCGATCAATTGCTCAGCCAGGTTGCCGTTCAGCGTGGCATCCCAGCCCACGGTCGCCTCGAGAGGTTCACGATCGATCGAGAATTGCATGGCTGGGCTGCAAGAGAACGTCGTTGACGGATCGTAGGGATTAGAGTTGTTAATCTCACGACCGTTCAACGCCAGACCGAAGAGGCAAACTACCTGCCGCCGCCATGGATCCAGCTTGCCGGCTGGATGGGGATTTGCGTCGATCACGCTGGACGCAGCGCCCACACCCTGCAGACGCACAGGCTTCCACATCAGCAGCATTTCGCTATAGGTACCCGCAGGCACCATGATCATGTCGCCAGGTTGCGCCGCATCGATCGCGCTCTGGATTGTCTGTCCGGCAGCCAGAGGCGTCGGAGCTTTACCACCGATCGTGACAGTAACGGTATCGATCGATTGCTGACCGTTCGCCGTGGTGATTAGCAACTGGCCGCAGTATGCGGTCGAACCGCCGTAAACTGCCTGCTGTTGCACGGTGCACTGCGGAACGTTGACCGCGTGTCCATTCACGGTCCCGCTGAGGTTCACGGTTCCAGTGATGGTCAGATCGCCCCACGTCACGTTCGTGAGCGGTACACCTCCCACTGTTACGGTTCCTGTCGCTGTGCCGAAACCATAGTGGCGTGTGACTTTTTGCTGATTGTAGGGTGACGAGGTAGCCGAGGGTCCCGAGTACCCGTAGTTGTCCACGGGCTGGTCACCCAGCGCCTTGATGGTCAGAGACATGGCACCGCCCGAACTGACCCACGGTCCGACTGCATCGCCATCGACCTCGCTGACTGCCGGCGTTGCGTCCGGATATGAGCAATCCGGAGTGTTGTATCCGCCTGCGAATGCCGAGGTCGGCACCACGGGCGTATCAAAGTAGCCGGTCTGGCCAGGCATGAAGGGCAGCTCATAGCAGAACTGGCTGTAGCCCTGGTGGAACAGAGGATCGGTCATCGTCTGACCGGGGTGCGCAGGATCAGGAACCGGACCCGCATCGTTCATGCAGCCCACCATCATCGTCGGACCATATCCCGTCGGGTTCGGCGGGTTGACTTCCCACGTTGAGTAGTTCAGGCCGTTATAGGATCCCCACTGATCCGAGTACACGCGCGCGACTTCGTTGCCGTTCCAATCCTTGAACGACACAGGCAGGAACGCCGGGGCGAACTTCTCACCAAACTGCGGGGAGTACGGATCGAATTCAGCGGTGAAGTCGTCCGTGATCACACCGGTGAAGTGCGAGGCAACGTGGGTCGAGGTGAAGATATAGAACTTCGCCAAGGCCGACGTCTGATAATCGAGCATGACTTCCTTGCGGTCGCAGAGATTGCGAGTCGCTCCTGCGAACGGCGCGACTTCCGCCGATTGCGGGAAGAGGCTGATGAAGTCAGGCACGACGCGCGCTTCTCCAACGCAAGGCCAGAAGCTCTCCACGCTGCCCGTGTCACCTTCGTGGCTAGGCAGGCCATGGATGCGGCCCAGACTGTCGGTTGAGTTCTGCGGGTTGTTGCCGTTATAGCCGTTGAACGCGTCAGCAATCGCCGCCTGGTCGGGCAGGATGAAGATATTGCCCAAACCAGCGAACTGTGAGGTAACCGGCGCGATGAAGTTATCGCCGATCAGGATGTTCTTGTCTTCTTCCTTCACCAACTCGTATCCCGGCGGTACCACAACTTCCACCACATACTTGCCGGCAGGCAGCATGGGCGTGTTGAACCGGTAGGGATCGGTTGAATCCGGGTTCGAGATGCAACCACTGCAGTTTGTCGTCAGCGGTTTTCCGGAGATCGGATCGATGCTGGTGACGCTGGGGAAGCTGTACATACCGTCGTACGGTGCCGGCTGCAACTGGTTCCAGTTGTGCATGCCGTCATAGCACTTGAACTGCGAGTGGTTGGGAAGCTGTTTTGCTCCAGCTCCGTTGTAGTACTGATCGAGCCACTGCGGCTGATCCTTGATGGTCGCCCAGAAGTACGGATCGAGGATCGTGCTGGTGGTCGAGCTGTCGGTTCCCTGGCCCGGGCAGTTCATATTCGGAACGCCGTCCGAACGGAAGCCCTGTGCCCAGTCGTCGAAGCTGCTGGTTTGGGTTGTATCGACCAAAGTCAGAGTCTGGGTGATGCCGTCGGCCGCAACGCCCTCTTTGTAGAGGTTAACCGTCACGTGTGCAACTAGCGGCTCCCAGCTCAACTGCAGCAACAACTGAGGATCATCGAACGGACGCGTCGAGGCATATACGACGTGGCCATGGATGCCGCCGGTTTCGGTATCGGCGAACTGCTTCTTGCCAAACTCCAGGAAGCTGTTCTGTCCCGAGAAACCCTGCCAGCCTTCGCTCACAACCCACGGCGGATCGATGCGGCCCGTCGAAGTCGGAGTGGCGCTAACGTTCGGACCATCTTGAATCGACTGGCTGCTGCAATCGGCGTCATTGCAATAGACCGCGCCGGGTACATGCAGGTTGCCAGGCAACGGGTTACCTTCATACGTATTCGCCAGATTCGCAGCGATCTGCGAATTGCCGCAGGGACGCATGGCCGCGAACGTCGCACCCAAGCAGGGAGTTCCACCCGGGCTGCTACCATCCACCGGACCACCCGCGTCGTAAACGACGTGAGTGCCAGTGTTCTTGTAGCGCGTATTGTCCGTTTCAATCACGTACCAGTTGAACAGCGGGAATATCTCGTTGAAGCCTGCATTGCCGCCCAAGTCGGTGTTGTTGAAGTTAGAGAAGCTGCCATCGCGGAAACGAATGTTCGTCGGCACCAAGGCAAGGCCAGGTTCGCCATCCTGACGGACACCGTCGCCATTCGAGTCAATGAATGTCGACGTGTAGATGTTGGCTTGCCATTGATGAACCGCCACTTCGCCCAGGTCCAGGCTCGCGGGAGCGCCAGCGGTGCACGGACCCGAAATCGCTGAAGCGGGCGAGTTGCACAACGCAACGGGTGTCGTGATTCCGTCCACGACCTGATCGTTCCACTGGTCAAACGTCGTGATCTTCCAGTTCCCCGGAGGAATTCCCTGGAAGTCGAAGCTGCCGTCGTCGGCGCACTTGGCGAATGCAAAGTCGGCGCCGTCGGGATCGCCCATGCTGACATAGCACTGGGTGAACGAGTAGCTGTCGTGCGTACCGCTGCCGTACAACCGCTCATCTGGCGTGCGGCTCATGCGCGCGGTCGAGACGTGGCCTTTCACTTCGTGCGTACAATCAGCGCCCGAGACAGAGCAGAGATCCTTCAGGCGGGCGTTGATGATCGCAGGGTTGGCAAAGCCGATGGTGACGTGGTATCCAGCCGGGCCAAACTCCTGGAAGTACGAAGGCTCGCCGATTCGCATGAATGAATCGTGTGCCTTCTGGCCGTCCAGAGTATTCGTCTGCAACCACTCTTCGCCTCTGCCGATGCGGTCAGCACTGGGGTTTGCGACCACACCATAGCGGCCTTGATACAGGTTCTTGATCATCGCCTGTCCAGCCAGAGGAGACAGCGTCGAACCATCCGACTCGTACGTCGGGCAGGTAACGATCATGCTGCCTACACCCTGCTGGGAACCGTCCCCGGTGAGGACGTTCTGCGTGACGAGGGTGTTTACCGGGCATGCATCCAGGCCCGTGACCGGATCGATCGTTCCTGCCAAAGCGTTAGACAATGGCATGTTGAACATGTCGTAGGTCGGAGTACCGGTTGCATCACCAGTACCACCGGCATCGTCCTGCAGGGTGATCTGGAATCCGCCGAGGCCGGCTTCGTTGGGCGAGAGGACGTCGATACCGCCTCCGGCATCATGTTCACCGTTGAGCGGGAAATCGTCCTCGAACACAAAAACCGTCAGTGTCGCCGGTGGATACGGGCTAGGCTCCGTGTACACGGTCACGCTCGTCTGCCCCTTTGCGATGGGAGCTCCACCCATGCCGTGGCCGCACATTCCGGCCGCAGCTCCATCCTTGGAGCAATCTGGGGCACCGGCATATCCGGCATTGAACGGATCCGCTGCGTCTCCCGGCAGGACCGAGATGTAGTACCGCCGGTTGGGATCGAGAAGCACTTGGCTGGGATCAAGCTGCGCCTGCTGTGTCGCCGAGTTGTCCGTGCGGCACGCACCGTTGCCGATGTCGCAAACCGTGGCCTGACCGAGAACACTCTGGCCCGCCTCGCAAGACTTCGGACCCGTGCAGCCCGTAGCGATGACCGGCATGGAACTCGTGTGGAAGTTGGTTCCGAAGTTCGTGAGACTCCCCGCGCATTGCGGGGTCGCTGCCGTGTTATTCACAGTGCAAGCCGGATCAACAAAGAACGTGCGATCTTCCTCGATAATCCAGCGATAATCCGGAATCTTGATGGTCTTGTTTGCGCCATCGACGACGGTGACTGCAAGGCCACTGCCCGTCGGGAAGTTTAGAGTGATCGTGGCCCCGCCGGTCATCCCCAGGGAGTCTTTCGCCTGGAAGGTGAAGGTGTAGGCTCCGGCAGATGCGCCAGTGGCACTGAACCCGCCGTTTGCGTCTGCAACAATCTGAAGGCCGGTTCCGCTGGTAAGGGCCACCGAGGAAGGCACAACTGTGAGCGGCAAATTCGCTCCATCGGTGCAACCTGCGAGCACGCCAGGAGTCTTGATAGCCAGATTTGACGAGTTGGTGGCATTGTACGTTATAGGTTTACAGGTAATGCCGCTGTCCGCGATCGCGGACGCCCCGAGAGACACTGTCGTACAAGCAGCGCCGGTGGTCGCACCATTACCGCAATAACCGAACGAATCTGAGGTTGCGGCCCCAGTAGGAACGTATGTAAAGGTGCCGTTGCTGTTAAGAGTAACGGTGCCGTTGGCGGCTGGCTTTGTAGCGTCGAGCTTAACGCCAAAAATGTTTACGTCATTGGCGATCACGCCCTTGGCCGGATCCGATACGGTCAAAGTTTGACCCGCAACGAGAGCATTGTATGTGTCCGGAGTGGCAACAGCAGCGCCCAAACCGGCAAGCGAAGACGGAATACCTGCACCGTTTATACCGATGTAGGCCAACATGCCGGAATCGCGATTGATCGAGTTGCCTGACAAGCTCAACTCGCGGTCATAGATGGGGAGAGCATTGCCAACAGTTGCGGGAACATTCAACATCACGTCATACGTCTTGCCCGCAGCCATGAAGACTTCACTCTGGACGCGGGGAACGCCAGGCAGAACGTTTCCGTCTTCTGCGATCAGAGAGAATCCGGCCGCTGCCGTTCCTGTTTGGGCTCCGACGATTGCAGGCACGTGCATCCGCAAACCGGCGTTGACCATACGGACCAGCACCGTCCCTGGAGTGGGGACTGAAGCAGGCGCCGCCGCAAACAACGAATTGGCGGGATGGGTCTTGTCGAAGGCCTGGCCGTTGATGAGGTAGTACAACGGAGTGTAGTTCACGGCCGGCGGATAACATGCTGCCGCACCTCCGCTGCAGGCCGAACTTGTGGACAAGTTCAAGGCAGCATCGGCCAACGCACCGCTTCCGGCGTCGTTGCTGATGATTTGGACGCTGGGCGCAGAAGTGTAACTACCGGGAGTGTCTAAATTCAGTCCAGTTACCTGCCCATAAGTAGCGCTGGTCGGATCTGTGTCGATGGTTGCTGAAACAGCACCGCAGGATGAAGAACATCCACCGCCACTGAGCGTCACAGTGGGCGCTACCTTGTAGTTTTGTCCGCCGTTGATCAGATTCAGCGAAGCGATCGGTTGTGCCGAGTACGGCCCGAGCGTTGCGGTCTCGCTGAAGCCGGTGGCATTCACCGCCGTCGTGACTGACTTGTTCTGAACGGGATCGATTTCACTGAAGAGAACCGGAACATCAGCGTTGTAGGCCACACCGGGATACGCCGTTCCTGCAGCCGCCCCGGGCGCCGTGGTCACCACCACGATGCCGTAGAGGCCCATAGGACCCTGGATCGATGGGTGTGTACCAGACTCCAGCAGGTACGTGCCAGGACGAAGCGCCGACCACGTCAATGCGTTCGTGGTCGAAGCGCCTCCAGCGACTTCCGTGGCAAACGACTGTACGCGATCAGGCTGGGACGGCGGAACAAATACCGGCCCGGTGTTCGCGATCGGCCACGTCGTCGAGAGGTTCTCGTGCGCCGGGCTCGTCGTGCGCGATGGCGTGCCGCCGAGTCCGCCACCCAACTGGCCAACGATCACCAGAGAGGTCGGGACCTTATTGATGCCACCAGTGCCGAAGATCAGGTTGTTGGTCAGATTGACGCTCAGAGTCTGACCAAGCGGCACCGTGATGACGATCGGCGACCAACCGGTGGACGCAGGATTCAGGCTGACGCATGTTTGCGACGCGCTGCCCGCTGCCGCCGTTCCCGAAACGCTACAGGTGTAGCCCCACATGGGGACGCTTGAGCCGTCAGGCAAGGTTGCTGTGGTCGGCGCAGCAGTCAGGTTTACCTGCTGCTGGCCGAACCCCAGAGTCGCTCCGAGGAGTAGAACCAGTACTCCAATAAACGTAGTTGTGAAATCTCTTTTGAAGTGGCTGCGTTGCATCGCTCTGCTCCTCTGGCTTAGTTAGTCTCGTCAATCACAAATTCCCGGGAATCGACCAGCATCATCATCAGCATGCCGCCCGGGAAAATGTTGTTAGTGGTGATTTCGCGCTCGTTGTGCGAGTGCCACATGAAAGCGAATCCAGCTTCGCTGGATGGTGAATTGGCGATCGTGCCTGAGGGAGGGGTTGTGCCGGTAGACCCGACTGCGCGGACGGTTGCATCCGGACCGAGATAAGGGCTACCGCCGTACCACGGACCGTTGGCGAAGATATTGGGATCGGGCAAGGTTGCAGGACCGTTTCCAGCAACGTCGCCGGTGGGGAAAGTCTCCAGCGGCTTGTTGTGATCCTGGCACCACTCGAAGTAGTTAATCTGTGCGTACGCTGCTACGCCAGTGTTGTAACCGTTCGAGTCAGGGCTGCACGGAACGGTCGCGTTCGCGCTCTTCGAGCTGGGATTGTGGCCGTAGGCATCCCAGTTCAGACCCTTCGCGGTCCAGTAGAAGATTCCATCCATCGCGACTCCAGGAGTCGTCGTGGTAGTGAAGAGCAACGGGCCGGCGAGATCGTTAGGATTCGACTGGCTGACAATCAGGTTTCCGTCACGCGCCAGGATGCGAACGTGGTTTCCGTGCTCGTGGAACGGATGCTGCCAGCGGCCCTGTCCAATAATCCGGAGCAGTACGAGTTCGCCCGGATGCATGTGAGGATCGCCGTTGTACGGCTGGTGCGGATACTGGGGCGCGTAATTCGGATCCATGTCGTCAGGCATCGAGCGCCCGTTGATCATGAAATAAGCCGGGTGGTACGGCTCGGTCGGCACGTTCAAGCTGCAACCTGCCGCACCCGCTGTGCACTTGCCCGCTGCCTGCACCTGCACGTCCGCTTGATGGTGAATATTCGGATCCATCTCGGAGAACTGGAACAGGTATTCGCGGTCGTAGCACGTCTTCGCACTGTCATAGGCAGAAGTGGCAAGCCGGAAATCCTTCTCCGGGGCGCCTTGAATTCCAGCCGTCGTGGCGTAGTCCGTCTGTCCATACAGATTCGTGCGAGCCGCCGCACCGGCATTGCAATCGACCGGAGTTTTCGGGACAACGACGATCGCTCCGTAAAGTCCCATCTCGACTTGAAGGTCGCCCTGCGTGCCGCTGTAATACGCGTGCGTTCCGGGAGTGGAGGCGACAAAGCTGTAGACGACGCTACCTCCAGGTGCTGCCTCCTGCGTGAGCAACCCAGCGACTCCGCCTGTAGCTGTTGCGGTGAACCCGGAGAACAGGATCGAGGTGTTGCCAGCAGAAGTTGGCAGATTGTTGTTCAACGTCACGGTCACTGTCTGACCTTCGGTGACAATCAACGTTGGACCAGGAATCTGCATTGTGTTGCAGAACGTGGTCGTATTCATTGCCGGGAGGAAAGTAAGCCCGGTCGGGCTCGTGCATCCATAGCCCCACGAGTAAACTGCTTGCCCATCCGGCTGGGTAATGTATGCCGCCTGTGCCGTCAGGCTGAAAGCAGTTCCTGCAATTCCTGGAGTCGCAGCATTTGCCGAAGGTGCAACCAACAGCGCCATTGCCAGCGTCAGCGCCAGGACCAGATATGTCTTGCGAATCGTGCTTTTCATGTTCTTCGACCTCATCGCTGCTCTCCTAGTTAATGTGCACTTCGGTCATGAGTCCGCCGAAGTTCTCCGCGTCGTTCGACAAGTGGTCCAGGTTGGGGGTGTACAGATAGAAAGTGCTGCCCTTCGGATAAAGGGTCTGGTTGCTGGCGTCGAGAAGCACATCCAGCGATTCACCGCCGCCAAGCGTGATCGAATTCGTGTTGTAGTACATGTTGTTGCCGGACTGATCGCGCAGCAGCTTCGCGTTGTAGGCAATCACCGTCATCGGGATTCCCAACGAAGCCAACGTCTGGTATTCGGAAACATCCAGGCAGGAAATGCGGAGAAGCGCTTTTCCTCCGGCCGGAATGTTGATCACCGCATTCATCGGCTGCGCATAGTGCATCGATCCATCGGAGGACATTGCTGTCTGCGGCCCAGACCGTACCGTGTCGGGATAGCTGCGGCCGTTGAGGAGGAAATACTTGTCCTTCATGTCGGCGAAGCCTTCCGGGTTAAAGGTCATACCGACGAAGTGGAAGTTCGGATCGAAGCCATGCATCTGCAGTGGGAACTCGACGTCGTAGCGGGTTGAACCGTCGCCGTCGTTGTACGCGTACATGCCGCCACTGATTTGTGCGACACCCGTTGCACCTGTGGTTGAGTTCGCGCTAGCTGGCATTGGGTTGGAGCAGAGAATGTCAGCCGTTGAATCGCACTTGGTTCGGTTGTCTCCCTGCTGGTGCTTCAGCGCCACGCCGAGATCGGTTCCAGCAAGAACCCGGTTCTGCCTCGGCCGCACATACAACTGACCTACCATGCCCATCTGCAAGTGCTCGGGAGGAGTGATGTGGCAGTGCCAGAAGTACGTGCCGGCGTCCGGCGCCAGGTAGTAGTAGGTGAAGCTGCCGCCGATGTTGATGGCGACCGAAGCGTCCGGAACGCCGTCGTAGAAGGAGGAAGCGTTCGGATATCCGTGGAAGTGAACGGTGTGTTGCTCGAACAGGTCAGGCCGCATGATCATGCCGACGTTCGACAGAGTGAGGAAGAATTCGTCGTCTTCGTCAATGGCCATCAGGGGCGCGGGAATATTTCCGTTCATCACGCCGACATCCAGCATTTGACGAGCATCAACATGGCCATCCAGGCAAGGCGCCGTACACTTGCCCGCTCCAATGGCGTCAATATCAGAAGCCAATCCAACCGCGCCGTTATAGCTGAACGTGGGGGTGCCAAAGTTAACGGAACCGTTATCGTTGGCTCCGTCCGTCGTCGCAGGATCGCCCGGCACTAACGTTCCGGGATACAACGTGTTAAACACGCTGGGAAACTGCGTGCCCGGCTTGCCTGCCGCGATGTCCGCCAGCCCGGAGAGCGGTCCAAACGAAAACATATAGGTTTGGGTTCCGTCGCCCATCGTTGCGTAACCATCGCCACCGGAGATCTGCTGGCATTTGATTGCGCCATTCACATTCGTTGGCGTCGTCGGGAAGCCGTTCGTTCCGGTATAGGTCGGGCCCGCGTAAGCGGGCTCCGAATTGTTGTTCGCAGCGGTCGGGTGCGTGGGCGTGCTGGTGGGGCACTGCACCCGGAATGATTGGGCCGTGGCGCCCAATGTCGCGATACCTACGAAAACTACTAGCAACCAAAACCTGGACTTCCTCATGACCGTGAAGCCTCCTTCGTGACTCTCGCGACGCTTAGCGCCGGCTTCAAAAAAATGGACCTGTAAACTTTGTAAAACCGTGGCGCGAACCAGGTGCGCACAGCCCAAAAAACGGCTTCAATGCGCTAGGGACCGTACAGTTGCGCCGCCCCCAGACCGCGTGGCGTCACACTACAAGCGCTGGGAATTTGCAATTTGTTATTGGGCAAATACAAATGTAAAGTTTTGTAAACCAAGCTAACGTTTGGGCCCATCTACCTGATCTTGTCAACATTTTTCACAAAAAAGGTCATAGGCTTACAATCACTCCAATCCATTGAAATATTTAGACTTACAAAACTCCGTTTCGCATTTAGAACGTCACCTTTCGGCGGTCGTTGAGGCACGAAGTCTTTCCCGTTCAAACGCATGGCACTTTCGTGCAGAATTTTTTCGCTGGCCCCCGACTCTTTGCTCTTGGTCAAACTGAACGGAGGCACAGTGATTTATCTCTAGGGTGGGTTCGAAGGCATGGTCCGAAGGGTTCTGTCGGCCCATGCGGGTGTGGTTCAGAAGCTCCCCCGATTGTCTCCACCTGCTACGTGAAAACAACCGTTGCCGTGTGGTGAAACCGCATCCCAAAATCAATTGAACCAGGCACAAATGAGATCAATGAAAAACGTGCGAATCCTGGGAGCTTTCATTGTTGTCCTGCTACTCACCGTCGCGGGATACGCGGATCAAGCCAACTCCGCTTACAAGCGCGGCCTTCACGCCGAAGAGAACAATCATTTCGATGAGGCGTTTCAGGCCTACAACGAAGCTCACTCGCTGAAGCCGAAAGACCCGCGCTACTTCACCGCTTTCACGCGCCTGCGTTTCTACGCGGCTGCGGAACACGTACACAAAGGACAGGCCCTGCGCGATGCAGGGAAACTCCAGGAAGCGACAGTTGAATTTGAGCGGGCCGCCGAGATCGATCCCACGAACTTTACCGCCAAGGGCGAAGCACAACGCACACGAGAAATTTTGAAGAAGCAGGCGCGGGCTGAAGAAGCTCAGAAAGCGCCGCAGGGCCTCGATAAAGCTGCGCAGGAAGCGGCCGGTCCGGTGGAATTGCAACCGATCTCCAACACACTGATCAATCTCCGGCTCACCGAGACATCCACGATGGTATACAAAACCATCGGAAAATTAGCCGGAATCAACGTGCTGTTCGATCAGGATTACAAGGCGCAGAAAGTCACGGTCGAACTCAACGATGTGACCCTGCGTGAAGCGCTGAACACGGTCGCGTTGCAGACGAAAACATTCTGGGAGGCGACTGCCAGCAACACCATCCTGGTCGCCGCCGATACTCCGTCGAAGCGCAAAGAAATGCAGGGCAGCGTGATGAAGACGTTCTATTTGCGCAACGTCTCGAATCCAACGGAACTGCAGGAAGCCGCCAACACGCTGAAAGGCATTCTGGACGTGACGCGCATCCAAATGGTTCCGAAACAAAATGCGCTCATCATTCGCGGAACCACCGATCAGATGGTACTCGCGCAGAAGCTGCTCACAGACATCGATAAGGCGAAACCGGAAGTGGTAATCGAAATTGCTGTGCTGCAGGTAAGCCGCAATCGCATGCGTACCCTGGGCGTCAATCCTCCGACTTCGGCCAACATTGTGATGGTACCCGGCACAAACGGAGGCTCCGGTTCCAGTGGCGCGTTTACGCTGAATTCCCTGGGGAATCTGAACGCAACGAATTTCCAGGTAAGTATCCCCGGCGCCTCGATGAGCTTCTTGATGAGCGACAGCGATACCAAGCTGATCCAGAACCCGGAGATTCGCGCTCTCGACAACGAAAAAGCGACACTCAAAATCGGCGACCGAGTACCAGTCGCGACGGGATCGTTTGGGTCCGCCGCTGGAGGCGGTGGAGTAAGCGCACTCGTGAACACGCAATTCCAGTATCTCGATGTTGGCGTCAATATCGACATTACGCCGCACATCCACTCCGACCACGAGGTCACTCTGAAGATGAGCCTCGAAGTTTCTTCCGTGAGTGGAACTCAAAATATCGGCGGCATCAGCCAGCCTGTGATCGGACAGCGTCGCATCGAGCATGAAACGCGTCTCCAAGATGGCGAGGTCAACCTCGTCGGCGGCATTCTCGAAGACACAGAAACAAATTCTCTCAGCGGATATCCCTGGCTCACCAAGGTGCCGATTCTCAAATACCTTTTTGGACAAGAAGCCAAGCAACGCCAGGAAAACGAAATCGTCTTCGCTATCACGCCACACATCGTGCGGGCGCAGGACGTCACAGACGACAATCTGCGCCTCGTCGACCTGGGCCGCGGGAACACCGTGACGGTAGGCCACACGGATCCGCGCAAGAGCGGTGGCGCGCAGCGCGCTCCAAATACGATGGAACAGACGGCTGCCCCCAATCGCAATCCGGGACAGCGCGCCGTCACTCCGGCCCCATCCGCCGCTCCTGCTCCTTCGAAGCCGGAACCCTCCAAGGTGCCGGCAATCCCCAGTGCCGCGACCACAAGCACTCTGATCCGCCCGGTCAGCGCAACTATGGAAGAGCAGAATCTGACGACGTGGAAGCCCCCCGATACGCAGAAGCCGCGACCTAAAACGCAGACCGAAAGTGATCCCTGTCCTTACGGCATGCACTCGATTGGTGTGGAATATGGCGTCGTGAACTGCGCCTTCGATTGACCTGCGAACCTGAGCCTTACCTGCCGATATCCTCGTTCCACAAATCCGCGTGATCGCGGATGAAATCACGCATCAACTGAATACAAGCGGCGTCCTGCACGATCGTCAGCTCTATTCCATTTTGCCGAAATAAATCCTCGGCGCCCTGGAAGTTCACGTTCTCGCCGACGACAACGCGAGGAATTTTGTAGAGCAGCGCCGTGCCGGTACACATCACGCAAGGACTGAGTGTGCTCACCAGGATCATTCGAGGCCAGTCTCGCCGTCGGCCAGCATTGCGAATGCAGACGACCTCAGCATGAGCCGTGGGATCTCCGGTCTGCACTCGCAGGTTATGTCCTCGAGCCACAATGCGTCCATCTTGGTCGGCCAGCACCGAACCGATCGGTAGTCCGCCTTCCGCGAGTCCACTCTTCGCCTCCTTGAGTGCCTCTGCTACGAGTATCTCGAGCTCCACGTTTGCCACCTAAAGTTCCTATCAGCCTGGGAAATGATATTGTCGTCAAAGTTAAGGCTAAGCCGAGCCGGATTATCATTTAGTAAGTAGCTAAGTAACTGAGATTGCAGCATCTTCTGAGTCGGCATGGCCCGTTCGTGCCATACAACACTGCCCGGAGGTGTTATTGACGCTTGTCAAGTGTACGGGCATTCTCGGATAGTTCACAACTGGGTGCCGTACAAGTCTCAATGGGGCGCGCGCCAAGTTCTCACCAATTGGCCGCAAAATCAGCAAGCTAATAGTTAAAAAAAGCCGGACACAATATTCGTCCAGGCCTTACAGAAAATGGGGGAACTGTCGAGTGTTCGCCACTGAGGTCATTGATCGAGGACATCGAAGCGTGCTCAGCAACAAAATGCGCGAGGCCAGCCACTTCTCTCTTTTTGCGGACCTGACGCCGGCGGAGTTTGAGGCCATCATTTCCGCAGCTCGCGAAAAGCGATTTACGCGCCGCGAAACGATCTTCACTGAAGGTGATCCTGTCCGCCAGGTGACGATGCTGATCTCTGGCTTCGTCAAGGTCACCCAGATGGGCGTGAACGGGAACGAAGTGATCCTGCGCTTGAACGGTGCCGGAGAAATTGTCGGTTCATACCGGGTGTGCACGAACTGCAATCACTGCGCTACAGCACAGGCGGTTCAGCCGTGTGTCGCGCTGATGTGGGATGCGGTTACGTTCGAAAAACTCCAGGCGCGCATCCCAACATTTCGCAGAAACTCTGTGCGCGCCCTCGAGGAGCGGCTGCAGGAAATGGAACAGCGTTTCCGGGAAGTCTCGACGGAAAAAGTGGGATCGAGACTCAGCAGCGAGTTGGTCCGGCTCTCGGACCGCCTTCGTCGTAGTAACGAAGGTATCCTTGAAATTACGCTGTCTCGTGCTGAATTGGCTCAGCTGACGGGTACCACGCTCTTCACGGTTAGCCGGCTGCTCTGTCAGTGGCAGAACCAGGGAATCGTCCGAATCCGCCGCGAGTCTGTATTCGTTCAGGATTTCGCTGCGCTGGCCCAGCTTTCTCAGCAGCCAGAACGCGAGTCGGCCTAAACCCCTGTCAATCTCAAGCGCATATCCCCCACTCTATTCTTCTGAAAGTTAATGCGAGGCCGGCAGCTGGCTTTCTGCTTTGCTAGATTGAGCCTCGCTCGCGGGAATCGTAATCCGAAGATCCCACCGGCATAGCGGGCACCGAGTCGCCACCGAATAAACGATCCTTCCAAACGCGACACATTTCGTGTTGACGCACGTTCTCATAGGCAACTCCCCGACGCGACTAGCGGAAGCAGTCTGTTGATGGAACATCACGCTAGCACGGGTGGAGTAGTCTGGAGTGCGTCTTTTCGATTTTGACGGATTGGATTTTCTTCTACGCGGCTCTGCCGGGTGATCGCGCAGTAAAAAACTCTCTAATTTACGACGAGGGCCACCGTCGTGCTCTGCCCTGCGTTCGTCGGAGTTCCCGGCGAGGTACCGGTCACAGTGATGTGATACGTAACGGGAGGTGGCGGTTGTCCTCCATCGCCCCCTCCGTTGCTCACGCC
>Ga0207693_10000301_pt1 | contig 45926 bp, 27 predicted proteins | sample LARL81metaG_FD_184347 | JGI IMG/M metagenome (GOLD analysis project Ga0207693, IMG submission 184347) | Corn, switchgrass and miscanthus rhizosphere microbial communities from Kellogg Biological Station, Michigan, USA - LAR L8-1 metaG... | ecosystem: Host-associated > Plants > Roots >... | reverse complement strand
ACCGGGCAGCAGCGGGAGTACGTCAATCCGGGGTGGCTTTGGCATGGCTTACGACACTCTTTACGACAACATAGGAAGCTTGGCAGTCCCGCCGCAAATCGGTTCTACCGAGAACGTCGCGGCTGGGTTGCCCGCGCCGAACGTAGCTCCACTCACTCCTAACTTCTTGGCGAACGGCGGCCTTCCACCCGGTGGCGGCAGCGGCATCACCGTCCTGAGCAAGGCTGATGCCTTGGCGAATACTGCGAATTGGCTTCCCAACAAGGAACAGGATCCTTACTCGATTAACTGGAACTTCGGAGTGCAGCATGCTTTCGGGAAGAATTACAGCGCCGAAATCAACTATGTGGGCACTCGCGGAATTCACCTCCCTATGCAGAACATCTTCAACCTGGCATCGGTCGTGACTCCCGCGACGGCGTTGCCGACGTACTTTCAGGCTCCAGATCAGGCAACGCTGGATGCACTGCCGAACAGTCTGAATAACTTGCTCGCACTGCAAGCAGCGAACATCGAACCGGCGAACTTTGTCAACGCTGGCTTCTTTAGTGCAATCACTACTTTCGTGCCGCGCGGCGAGTCCTCTTACAACGGATTGCAAGCAGGACTTACTCGCCGGTTCAGCAATGGGCTGACCTTCCAGAGCGCCTACACCTGGAGCCACACCATCGATAACAGCACTGCGGACTTTCACACCAGCGACATCACACCTCGCCGTCCGCAGGATTTCTTCAACTTGGCTCCCGAAAGGTCGAACTCTGCCCTCGACCGCGCGCAGCGGTTTACCTTGGCGATCGTCTATGACTTGCCGTTCTTCAAGGGCGGTAACTGGATGATGAAGAATATCGTGGGCAATTGGACCTTCAGCCCGGTTTATACGTTCGAAACGGGCCAGTGGGTCACGGTACAGTCGCAGCAGGACGCAAACCTGAATGGCGATCCCGCCGGCGATCGAGTCATTACAAATCCGGCCGGGGTTCGAGGAACGGGTACTGATGTTTCACCACTAACGGCTCTTTCCGGACCGAATGCTGGCTCGGTTGTGGCCTATGTGGCCAACAATCCTAGCGCCCAGTTCATCCGAGCCGGTTTGGGCGCGCTACCCAACACCGGTCGGAACACCCTACAGACGCCGGGGACCAACAACATTGACCTCGGCATCTACAAGGACCTGAGCATCACAGAAACGATGAAGTTCCGGTTCGGCGCGCAGTTTGGGAACATCATCAATCATCCCCAGTTCATCCCCGGAAGCAATCCGGGCTTTGGCCTGGGAGTGAACGACGTGAACGGTTTCAGTTCGGTGGGAACCGGTTATACAGCCTTCGTCACGCCTGGTGCCGCAAACTTCAATAATCCCAGAGCCGTCTTCGCAAGCAATGCGCGCACCATCGCATTGATGGCAAAGTTCTCGTTCTAGGACACGAACTCAGTTGCAGGGACCGGGGCAGATGTCTAGCCCCGGTTTTTTCTGCCCAGAGATTCCCATTTCCAGGTGGCGCTCCCGTCGATTCGATCGCGTCTCTTCACGCCAGAGTTCCGCAGTCAATCCCAGAAGTCGTACCTCATCGTTTACTTCTCTGGGCGCGCCTCCATGCTAGACTTCGGGCTTGCAATGTAAAGACTCTCTCTATCTGCCAAGAGCGGGAGGGACGGTGCGCTCGGTTTTCTGGTTGTTCTTGCTTGCTCTGACGGTCATTCCCTGCGGTGCTGTGGAGCCCACGGACTATTACAACCACGTGGTGTTCGATAACAGCATCACCCCGGACTATTACTATTACAGCAGCGGGAGATCGGTGTTTCCCAGCACGATTCAGTTGCTGTCCGGGGCACTGCCCGTCGAGCACAAGAACTTCTTCACGGCGCCGAATGCCCTGCGTCTGCAATGGCGCTCCGTGCCAGCGGGAAGCTGGGAAGCCGAAGTGCGTGTAGTCAGCATGCGCAATCGCCTGACCGACTTTCGCGGGGACACACTCTACGTTTGGTGTTTTTCTAACGATGCAATCGCAGCCGCAGATTTGCCCTTCATCCAATTGGAAGACGACGACCACGATTTCACCGCGCCGATCAAACTTGACGGGCTCACCGGCGATATCCCGGCCAAACGGTGGGTGCAGCTCCGACTTCCACTGAGCGGTTTCCCGACTGCTTCCGTTCATCCCTTTCAGGCGCGGTCGCTGCATAGCATTCATTTTGGGCAGAGCGCCGCTGACGACACGCCGCACTCTTTGATCATCGACGAGATCAAGATCGATGACCGGTCGAACGCTTCGCCTGTGGGGCCAGAAGTGAGGAGCCTTCCCGTAGCACCCCTCAACCTGCGAGCGAAGGGCTACGATCGTCACATCGACGTCACATGGGATCCGGCTGCGAACAATGATCTGCAGAGCTATTCGATTTACAGGTCTCTCAACGGACGAAGCTTTCAGCCAATCGGCATTCAGATCGCCGGGGTCAACCGCTATACAGATTTCTTAGGGAAATCCGGTGTGAGAGCGTATTACCGGGTGCGGGCTGTTGACCATTCTTATCGGCGATCTAATTTCTCCGAAGTGGCGAGTGCGGAAACCAAAGAACTTTCCGACGACGAATTGCTCACGATGTTGGAGGAAGAGTGTTTCCGCTACTACTGGGAGGGAGGTCATCCGGTTGCGGGTGCTACGTTGGAAAATATTCCGGGAGATGATCGTATTGTTTCGACCGGGGCAAGCGGCTTCGGAGTCATGGCGCTGATTGTGGGGGTAGACCGCGGTTTCATTACGCGCGAGCAAGGCGTTCAGCGGCTTACACAAATTCTGGACTTCCTTGAGAAAGCGCCTCGCTACCATGGCGCGTGGCCGCATTTTCTGAATGGCTACACCGCCGAGAGCATGTTGGTTTTTGGCATGTTTGACAACGGCGGCGACTTGGTGGAGACGGCGTTTCTGATGCAAGGTTTGTTGGCCGCAAGACAGTATTTCAAGGGAGACAGCGAAGCTGAACAAAACATTTACCAGAGAATTACCAAGATGTGGGAAGCCGTGGAATGGGATTGGTACCGGCGCTCTCCACAAAACAGTGCGCTGGTGTGGCACTGGTCTCCACAATGGTCCTGGTACATAGACCATCGTCTGACGGGCTTCAACGAAACAATGATCACGTACCTGCTGGCGATTGCTTCCCCCACGCATCCGGTGCCGGCGGACCTCTACTATTCGGGATGGGCGAGCCAATCACCGGCGGCGAGCGCCTACCGCACTGGGTGGTCTGGCACGACTGATGGAAGTCTTTATAAGAACGGCCATACCTACTATGGGGTGAAGCTGGATGTGGGCGTGGGGACCGGCGGCCCGCTATTTTTCACCCAATACTCATTCATGGGTTTTGATGCGCGTGGAATCCATGATCGGTTTACGAACTACTTTGATAACAACCGGAATCTGGCGCTGATCAACCTGGAATATTGCAAGGCGAACCCGGGCCATTTCCTGGGCTATGGGCCGAATGATTGGGGGCTGACCGCAAGCGACGATCAACTTGGCTATTCCGGCCATTCTCCTGAGCTTTCCAACGACAATGGCACCATCACCCCAACCGGCGCGCTCGCTTCGTTTCCATATACGCCCGAGGCGTCTATGGCTGCCCTCAATTTTTTTTATCGTGATCTGGGCGATCGGCTCTGGGGAATCTATGGTCCGCATGACGCGTTTAATCTGACCCACAATTGGTTCTCTCCCGTGTACATGGGGCTTGATCAAGCTCCAATCGTGGTGATGGTGGAGAACTATCGAACCGGCCTAGTGTGGAAAATGTTTATGTCTAACCCGGAAATTCAACCGATGCTAGACAAGATCGGATTTGAACGGGACAAAGCTGCGAAGGCTGACACCTCGAAGCAATAGCAACACCTTATTACATTGCGGCCAAATTTGTCTGCCCGAGTCCTATTTCTTATCGGCAACCTTTCTTCCTACCCGGTCATCTGAATCCCCGCTTCAGTAAAAAACCACCGTGCACGTCTCTATTCGGCAGCGTACCAGCGCCAAGCGATACGACTTCGCCTAGCCAGGAGTGTCTCTATGCAGTCTCGAAAGTTCTTCTCCACTGTTGCAGTTTTGCTCGCCCTCGCATGTGCCTGCAGTGTGACGGCTTGGGCGCAATATGGCGCCTCCCTTCAGGGAACCGTGCAAGACAAATCGGGAGCGAAAGTCCCAGGCGCTCAGGTCGCGGTGACCGATCAGGCGACGGGTGTAGTCCGCAATGGAACGACCAACGGGGACGGATTCTATCGGCTTAGCGAGTTGCCCCCTGGAACGTACACTGTCGCCGTGGATGCCACGGGTTTCAAGAGTCAAGTCACGAAGAATGTAGCCGTCGCCGCGGAGTCGGCCCGTGGTCTGGACGTCACCATGGAAGTAGGCAATACCTCGGAAACGATTACGGTCACCGGCGAGGCTCCGGCGCTTCAGACAGAAAACGCAACTCTGCAAGGGACGCTTCCTTCGATCGCCGTCCAGAATCTGCCGGAAATTGACCGCGACCCCTATGAGTTGCTGCGATTGGCGCCCGGAGTATTCGGAGACGGTGCGCGCATGGGGAATGGTCAGTCCGCAGGATTCCCTAACGGGGCCGGAGGCAATGGTGGTTCCGCCGGACCGGGTGGATCTAACACCGCGATATTCCAAGTCGAGAATCAGCAACCCATTAGTGCCAACGGTCAACGCGTCACATCGAACGACTACTTGGTGGACGGCGTCAGCGTGAACAGCCTGCAATGGGGCGGTGCGGCCGTGATCACACCCAGTATTGAATCGGTGCAGGAGATTACGGTACTTTCCAATGACTACGACGCAGCGGACGGTCGGAGTTCCGGCGCGCACATCAAGACCGTGACCAAAGGTGGAACTAATGCCTTCCATGGCGGAGGAATTTTCCTTTATCACGATCCGAATTTTAACGCGTTCAACAAATTCGGAGGATACGACGTAGGGTCAGGTTTTACGCCGAATGTACGCGACGAGGACGCCTTCCGGCAGTTCGCCGGCACTTTGGGTGGACCGATCGTCAAGAACAAGCTGTTCTTCTTCTTCAACTATGAGGGTCTGCGCGCCACCAATACGACTTTCGAGAACGATTGGGTGGAAACTTCTCAACTCGATGCCTTGATGCTAGGAGATCGCCCAGGTACGCCGGTAGCCACCATTCTTCAGCAGAACGGCCTGGCACCGCGAATTAAGCAAATCCTGCCCACGGACTGCACGCTCTGGATTGCGGCCGCGCAACCGTGCGCGGTCGGGTCGGACGGAATCGACATCGGTTCGCCGTTCGCCACTTATGGCATTTACAATCCCAGCTTTACCGGTGGCAATCCGGCACAGTTCGTAGGAGGCGGGCTCGACGGCAGTCCAGACTTGCAGTTCGCGGAGGTTGCGCTGCCGGCCACTACCGAGGGAAATCAATACAACGCCCGCCTGGATTACAACGCGGGCAAGAATCTGTTTTCTGCCAATACGTTCCTGACCTATTACAACACGATCTCTGCGGATGGCGCGTCGCAGGGTCGGCCCAGTGCAGACTTTGGGACCAAGAATTTCAGCCCTAGCGGTTTCCTGTCGTGGGTGCGAACTATCTCTCCGACCATGCTCAACGAGGCTCGCTTCAACTTCACGCGATACGGCTACAACGGAATCACGTCCAATCCTCAAGTGAACTTTGCCATTCCTCGCGTTGAGATCCAGGGGCTGCCACTGCCCGGCGGGCAACGCATTCGATATGGAGCTCCGCAAGGCGACACCTCTCCCGGCATCCTGGCGCAAAACACGTACGCTTTCCGCGATGTGGTTTCGAAAGTGGTCGGAAACAAAGCCTTGAAGTTCGGTTTCGAGTACAGTCACGAGCAGGACAACGACGCTCTGATCGGCGGCGCTCGGCCGGATCTAGCTTTCCAGGGATTTTGGAACTTCGCGAACGGGACACCGATATTCGAACAGATCGAAGTAAATCCATTGACTGGTGCGGCGCCCACCACACGCGGACAATACTATCGATCGTCGATTTACGGTGTATTTGTCCAGAATGATTGGAAGGTTCGGCCGAGTCTCACCCTGAACATCGGTTTGCGCTGGGAATATTACACTCCGCCGACCGAGGCGAAAGGGAACCTGGCGAATTTTGAGCCTACGAACGATCCTGTCAATGGACTCGCCAATGGAGTGGCGACCAACCCCAGCCAACAGTGGAACCCGAATTACTATAACTTCGGCCCGCGCCTGGGCTTTGCCTGGAGTCCTGCGTCGCACGACAACCGGTTGGTCATTCGTGGCGGATTTGGGATCGCTTACGATCGCTTCGATGACAATGTTTTCGACAATACCCGCAACAATCCGCCATTCGTCGCGAACTACGGGATCTGCTGCGGCACCGAGGCCACGGGATTTGGGACGCCATTTGTAAATGGGCAAATCTCTTTCAACACCGGCACCAGCAACAGTCCTCTGAGTTATCCGGCGAATCCCGCATTGATTACGCCTCTGAATCCCGCCAATGGGCTGCCGACGATTCTGGCAAATCAAAGTGCTCCTAACATTTATTCGAACCCTACTCACATGCCGAGCCCCTACATTTACCTCTATTCGATGCAGGTGCAGCAAATTCTGCCCGCCGATCTGGTGTTCACGCTCGGTTACCAAGGCAGCACTGGCCACCATCTGACGCGCATCAAGAACCTCACCCAGTTCTATCCGGTGCCGAACGCTAACGTCGGCCAGGTTTTCACGTTTACGCCGGACACGAACTCAAACTTCAACGCACTGAACGCGCAACTCGAGCATCACTTCCGCCACGGATTCACGGGCAACGTCCAATATACCTGGAGCAAGTCGATCGACCAACTTTCCGCGGAAGGCCCGGGGTTCACGACCAACCAGACGTATCCGATCGACGATGCGACGGAGCGAGGGCCATCCGACTACGATGCCACGCACAATTTCCGTGCCTATGCGGTGTGGGAGTTGCCGATTTTCCGCACGCGTAAGGACTTGCTTGGCAAGGTGGTTGGAGGCTGGCAACTAAATGGAATCTACCAATTCCACTCCGGCTTCCCTTGGACGCCGGTGGCGAACAATGTCTGTCCCGTGCTGGGGGCAACGAATCTCTGTCCGCTCCGCCCAATCGGCTACAACGGCGGCGCTGGAGATAATCACGACACGTCGGCGTTCTTGCCACCCGTTGCGGGAAACTTCCCACTCGCGGCTGCGGCCGGTATTGCCGGTACCCAGAACCCATACTTCACGTTGCAGACGACTGGAACCTCGCCTGAGTTCCCGGGAATTGGGCGAAACACCTTCCGTGGTCCGCGGTATCAGTCTGTGGATATGACGATCGCCAAGGAATTCGGCCTGCCCACGATGAAGTTTTTTGGGGAAGGCGCAAAGATTCAGCTGCGTATGACTGCATATAACGTCTTCAATACACTGAATCTTGCGCCATTCACCTTCGGCAGCACTTCGACAATCGTCAGCTCCTTCAATGATGCGACAGGAATGCCAGTCGCCAATCCGCTCTTTGGGACGGCAATTAATGGACTGTCCGGTCGCGTGTTGGAACTTCAGGGTCGCTTTAGCTTCTGAGGACGCGACCGAATTCGTGAGAGGTGATGCGGCTCCCCACTAGTGGGAGCCGCGTCAAGATACTCGCCCTCGTCGTACACCCGACAAAACCTCCCGGGGTTGGTCAGTGTTGTTCGTTGCTGGACACCCCCGTTCGAGAATGGACACCTTAACTATCTACGATCACTTGCAGTAGCACGTATCTTCAGTATTTCCCACGATTTACCGTTCCTCACATGTGGCGTCAAGGATGCAAAGACGTCGGTAGTGGATATCGCTCGGCCCGAATTCAAACAGCAAAAACGCCGCCGCCAAATCGCATTCGTGGGCGCAGGTGCCGTCGTCGTTGCGGCGCTCACGATTGGCGTAATGAGGTTAAAACCGGCCGCTCCTTCCGTTGAGCGCGGCACAGTGTGGACAGATGTGGTGAAAAGAGGTTCCATGCTACGCCAAGTACGGGGCCCGGGCTCTTTAGTTCCAGCGCAGGAAGCAGTTCGGCAGATTCCCGCCGAGACCGAAGCGACGGTGGTTCGTATTCGAGTGCTGCCCGGTTCCCAGGTGCAGGCGGATACGGTCCTGGCCGAAATGAGCAATCCTCAGGTGGAACAGGCTGCCATAGACAGCGGACTTCAGTTGAAGGCGGCGGAGGCGGAATATCAAAGCCTTCGAGTGCGCCTGGACAGCGATCTGATGACGCAGAAAGCAGGAGCGGCTACGGTCACCGCTGACTACAGTCAGGCGCAACGGCAGGCCGATACCGACAAAGCACTGTTCGATCTTGGCGTGATCTCCGGACTGGCCTATAAGGCGTCGAAGGGTAAGGCCGACGAACTCACCACCAGAAACGATCTCGAAAATCAGAGGCTGACGATCAACAGAAAAGCCATTGAAACCCAACTCGCCCAAGAGCAGGCCAAAGTAGACCAGGCGCGCACCCTCGCAGAGTTGAAGAAAAAGCAACTTGAAGCGCTTCGGGTGCGAGCGGGAATTACTGGCGTGCTCGTCGATCTACCGTTGCAAGTGGGGCAGCATGTTCAGCCCGGAACCATGCTGGCCAAAGTAGTGCAGCCAGATCATCTGATGGCCACTCTGAAGATTGCTGAAACTCAAGCACGCGATGTGCAACCGGGCGAGCCGGCATCGATCGATACCCACAACGGTCTCATCAGCGGGACGGTGATGCGAGTCGATCCCGGAGTACAAAACGGAACCGTAACGGTGGACGTCAAACTAACCAGCGAACTACCGAGAGGCGCGCGGCCAGACTTGAGCGTCGATGGAACGATCGATCTGGAACGCTTGGACAACGTCTTGTATGTGGGACGCCCGGCCTTCGGGCAGGAAAACAGCACGATTAGCTTGTTCAAGCTCGATCCCAACGGCAGAGATGCAAACCGAGTGCCCGTGAAAGTCGGACGAGAATCAGTGAACTCGATTCAGGTTTTCGAGGGCCTTCACGAAGGCGATACCGTGATCCTCTCCGACATGTCGCGCTGGGACAAAACAGATCGCATCCAGCTTGAGTAAATAGAAAACTCTACTACGCGAGGCAAAACCATTATGACCGAAGCAGGGCAGCCGCTCATTCAGATTCAGGATCTGACCAAAGTCTTTTACACCGACGAGATTGAGACTCACGCGCTTTCCGGCGTGCACCTCTCCATCGCCAAAGGAGAGTATGTGGCCATGTCTGGACCATCCGGTTGCGGCAAGTCGACCTTGCTCTCGATCATCGGGCTACTCGATACCCCCACGGCCGGGAAGTATTCGCTGAATGAGAAGACGGTGGAGAACCTCGATTTTGCAGAGCGTTCGCGGATTCGCAACCAGGAGATCGGGTTCATCTTCCAGAGTTTCAATCTGATTGGCGATCTGACAGTGTATGAGAACGTAGAACTCCCTCTGACGTACCGGCAAAGGATGTCGGCTCCCGAGCGCAAGAAGCGTGTAATGGAGGCCCTCGAACGCGTCGGCATGGCGCACCGCGTGCGGCACTATCCCTCGCAACTCTCCGGCGGTCAACAGCAGCGCGTCGCCGTGGCGCGCGCTCTCGGCGGAAAACCTTCCATCCTGTTGGCCGACGAGCCAACAGGCAACCTGGATTCGCGCAACGGCGAGGCCGTCATGGAACTGTTGCAGGACTTACACCGAGAAGGCGCGACCATCTGCATGGTGACCCACGATCCTCGGTTCGCCAAGCACGCCCAGCGCGAAGTGCATCTGTTCGACGGTAAGGTGGTGGCCGAAGAAGAGCTGAAGAAGCTGATGGCAGATGTACATGCATAGGTTAAGCAAAGCGTTCGCTGTGTTTCCGCACGTAGGAGCACTGGGCTACTGGTGAGAGAGCAACAACGAAAACAGCATGACCGATATTCCGGCGCGCCGCATGAGCCAAGTGCATCCCCTGGTAGCGATGCTCTACCAGTAGGAGTCAGAGATGAACGTCTTTCTTCAAGATCTTCGATTTGCCATTCGACAGTTTCGCAAGAGCTTAGGTTTTACCGCTGTTGCGGTGATCACGCTGGCGCTAGGCATTGGCGCTAACACCTCAATTTTCAGCGTAGTGAACGGAGTGCTTCTGCGCCCGCTCGCCTTTCGGGATGCAGACCGCCTGGTCCGTGTGTGGCACGTTCCTCCTGCGAAGAGCTTCCCCGGAATGCCAACGTTTTCCGTCTCCGCAGCGAATTATTTGGATTGGGAACGTCAGAACCATGTCTTCGACGGGATGGCCATCTACAGCTTTCATGGATTTACTTTCACGGGTACAGATAAGCCGGAGCAGGTGGATGCCTGCGCTGTTTCGTCCGGGTTCTTCTCGACCTTGGGGGTTCAGCCCAGGCTCGGCCGGGCATTTACGCCCGAGGAAGATCAACCCGGTCGTTCCAATGTTGTCGTACTCAGCCATCGGCTGTGGCAAGGACACTTTGGATCCAACCCTTCCATTGTTGGCCAGAACGTCAACCTGGATGGCCAGAGTTATCTGGTGGCGGGCGTCATGCCGGCGAGTTTCCAGTTTCCCGAATTCGCGCAGATGTGGACGCCGATGGCCTGGACCGACAAGGAGCGCGCTGTCCGTGGGGAGCATCACTCAGTAGTCATCGCCCGCCTCAAGCCCGGCGTCGATTTGAAGCAAGCTCAAGCAGAGATGAATACGATCTCGACCCGGTTGGAGCAGCAATACCCCGAAGATGACAAAGGATGGGGTGCCCTGGTCGTTCCATTGCACGACGATATGGTAAGCGATGTGCGTCCGGCATTGCTGGTTTTGCTCGGAGCTGTGGCGTTTGTTCTTTTGATCGCCAGCGTCAATGTAGCTAACCTTGCGCTGGCTCGGACGTTCAGCCGTCAGAAGGAAATCGCGATTCGCACCGCGCTGGGTGCAAGTTCGGTGCGCGTCCTGCGGCAGATTCTGACTGAGTCGATTCTCCTCGCCATTGCAGGAGGAGTGCTTGGACTGACCTGGGCTCACGCCGGTGTTCGTCTGATCGTGGCCTTTCTGGCGGACAGGCTTCCGCACTCGATTGATGTCGGACTGGATGCGAAGGTGCTTACCTTTACGGCCCTCATTTCTTTAGCGACCGGAGTCTTGGCCGGAGTTCTTCCCGCTCTGCGCTTGAGTCGGGCGAACGTGAGCCAGTCGCTCAAAGAGGGACTAGGACGAACAGACGCTGATTCAAGTGGTGGGCACGGTACCCGCAGCATCCTGGTGGTGGCGGAAGTTGCGCTTTCACTCATCTTGCTGGTAGGTGCGGGTCTGATGATTCGCAGTTTTCAGAGACTGAATGGCGTCAATCCCGGATTTGATTCGCACAGCGTTCTGACGATGACTCCGATGGTTTCGCGGGCGAAGTTTCCTGAGCCCGCCCAGCAGGTCAGATTTTTCCAACAAGTTCTACAGAAAGTGCGAGGTCTTCCCGGCGTCGAATCCGCGGGAGTGATCGACGACATTCCTTTGGACAATGGAGGGTCGCATCAACCGATCGCCATCGAAGGCCGCCCGCTTCTGCCGATGTCAGAACAGCCAGAAGTGGATGTTCGTCTTGCTAGCGAAGGTTATATGGGCGCGATGCACATTCCAGTTGTGCGTGGCCGCGACTTCAGCGAGACCGACATCGCCGGAAGATCGGCGGTCGTTCTGATCAGCGAATCCATGGCTCGACAGTTTTGGCCCGGTGAGGATGCTCTGGGCAAACGGCTGACGTTGACGTTTTCTCCTGAAGCGGTCCGTGAAGTGGTCGGAATCGTGGGCGACGTGAAACTCGACGGCCTCGATCAGACGCGTCCAAGTGCAGCCCTCTATGTCCCCCTCGCTCAGCTTTCCGCGCCCGTTAACGGAGAGTGGCATTCCTTCCCTATGACCCTGGTCGTGCGGTCCGCTTCAAGTCCCGGGGGCATGGTGGCCACCGTTTCGAACGCGGTCCACCAGGTCGATCGCGAAATACCGCTTCGCGACATTCAGACGATGGATGACATGGTGGCGAATTCTTTGACGCAGCAGCGTTTCAACATGCTGCTGCTCGGAGCATTCGCGGGGCTCGCCCTATTGCTGGCCGCAGTCGGAATTTACAGCGTCCTCTCTTACAGCGTGAAGCGAAGAGTGCGGGAGATCGGAATCCGCCTGGCCTTGGGGGCCCGGCTTCGCGATGTCCTTCGCATGGTTGTATTCGAGGGTATGAGACCCACATTGATTGGGTTGGCGATCGGTGCAGGGGGTGCACTCGCTCTAGGTCGCCTGTTGTCTGGCCTGATCTATGGCGTGACGGCCACCGATCCCGTGACCTTCCTCGCGGTGATTGCATTGCTGGCACTGATCGCTTTGTTCGCGAGTATTGTTCCGGCGTATCGCGCTACAAAAGTCGATCCCATGACAGCTCTACGTTACGAGTAACCGGAGACAGTAATGAATGGGTTGCTTCAAGATCTGAGTTACGCGGTGCGGCAATTCCGTCGCGCCCCAGGATTTACCGCGGCAGCGGTCTTTACCCTGGCGCTGGGAATCGGCGCCAATGCTGCGATTTTCTCTCTGGTTGATCAAGTCCTTCTGAAGCGTTTGCCTGTTGTCGAGCCTGATCGACTCGTCCTGCTCAAATACACCGGCTCAGATACGGGTCAGACCAGTTCCTATGGCGGTGACTCGCAGCAATACTTCTCCTACCCGATGTACCGCGATCTGCGGGACCAGAACACGGTATTTTCCGGGATGCTGACGATGTTTCCCACCCAGGTCGGCATCCAGTGGCACAACACGCCGAGCCTGGCAAATAGTGAACTCGTCAGCGGAAATTATTTCTCGCTTTTGGGCGTGAAGCCTGCGCTGGGGAGGGTTTTTGTCCCGGAGGATAGTGCGGTCCGCGGTGCGACTCCGCTTATCGTTCTCAGTTATCGCTATTGGAGCAGCAAACTCGGCTCAGATCCCTCCGTGATCAACCAAAGCGTTTTGGTTAACGGGAATCCGTTCACCATTATTGGCGTTGCGCAGTCCGACTTCGACAGTGTGATTGCCGGCACGATCCCGGATTTTTTCGTTCCCATAACGATGAAAGCCCAGATGACTCCTAGTTGGGACGGCCTGGAGAATCACCGATCGAAATGGCTCAACATCATAGCCCGCCTGAAGCCGGGGATGACGCTGCAGCAAGCGGAAGCCGGAATCAATCCGCTCTGGAAGTCACTTCGCGCTGTTGAACTCGATAGCATTCCCAGTCGCAGCCAACGCTTTCGCGAGCAATTTGTGCAAAAGAGCTACGTGACGTTGCTCGATGGCTCGAAGGGATTTTCACCTCTGCGCCAGGTGATGCGGACGCCTCTTCTGATTCTCATGGGAATGGTTGGGCTGCTTACGCTGATGGCGACCGCGAACGTCGGAAGTCTGTTGCTCGTACGAGCTGCAGGGCGCATTCGCGAGATGTCGGTTCGCTATGCGTTAGGCGCTAGTCGCTCGCGCGTGGTTCGTCAACTTCTGGTAGAAGGTCTTGCGCTCGGATTGGGCGGTGGAATTTGTGGCCTCGCGCTTGCCCCTCTGATCGCTTCGAGTCTGATTCGTCTTGTGAATCCGTCACAAACCGCAGATGCGGTCACTTCCCTTTCGGCTGCTCCCAACTCGAATGTTCTCCTGTTCAGCCTTGCGATTTCAGTGCTGGCGAGCCTCCTGTTTAGCCTCGCCCCGATTTATCAATTCTATCGGCCGGAAGTAACGACCGCGCTCAAGTTGCAAACGGTAACCGTGGAAGGGGGCCACTCCAATTTCCGCAGGCTCACCGTGGGAGTGCAGATCGCGCTCAGTCTATTGCTGCTGGTCGGAGCAGGACTGTTTACTCGCACGCTTGCGAACCTGAAGTCCGTGGATGTCGGTTTCGTTGCCGACCATTTGCTTGCCTTCCAAATCAACCCTCGACTGGCGGGCTACGAATCGAACACGATTTCTCCTTTGTACAACCGTTTGCTCGCAAGCCTCAGAGCGCAGCCAGGCGTGCAGTCGGTGGGCATGACCGACGATCCAGTACTGGCACAGTCTGATAACACTTTCTCCATTGAAGTGCCGACGTACCAGCCGCAAGAAGGAGAACGCATGAGCTTCGAGTGGGAGCATGTGACGCCCAATTATTTCGAGACTCTGCAATTGCCGGTACTCGCAGGAAGAGTCTTCAACGACGAAGATGTGCCGAGTACGGCGAAAGTTGTGGTGGTGAATGAGAGCTTTGTGCGCAAGTTTTACGGAGATCCAGAACAGGCGATTGGTCGAACCTTCTCTGAGCGTGGGTCCAAAGGGAAAGACCCACTTCTCATTGTCGGGGTCGTGAAAGACGCCAAGCACTTCAGCTTGCATGATCAGCCTGCGCCGATTTTCTATTCGCCCATTTTCCAGGATGCCGCGCCAAATGCCGTGGCGGTTTACGTCCGTACCCATCAGGAACCAGAAGACGCGGCCGGTACCGTTCGCGCAGCGGTAAGCAGCATCGATTCAAAGCTGGTCATCGATTCACTGCAACCCATGAATACGCAGATCGATGGAACCTTGACCTCCGAGCGCATGCTCTCGTTCCTTGCAAGCGGCTTTGGGATCGTCGCGATCTTTGTCACGGCCATTGGCCTCTATGGAGTACTGGCATACTCCATCGCCCAGCGTACTCGCGAAATCGGCATCCGCATGGCTCTCGGCGCAAGCCGTGGATCGGTCGTGACCATGGTGTTGCGCGAGGTCTTGCTGCTGACAAGTTTCAGTGTGGTGGCGGCGCTGCCGTTGGCAATTGTGCTCAGCGCACTGGTTAAGAGTGAGCTGTTTGGCGTCTCGGATCGCGATCCCATCACTTTGGTCGTCGTGACGCTTGCGATTGGAACGGTTGCTCTGCTTGCCGCTTGGGCACCCGCCCGTCGCGCTACAAGAGTCCAACCGATCACCGCATTGCGCTACGAATAGGAATTCACCGGTCGACCCCATGGTGGCCTTGAGATACGAGTAAGGAGATAAAGAACCAATGAACGGTTTATTTCAGGATTTTCGTTACTCGTTGCGCCAGCTTCGCAAGAGTCCTGGCTTTGCCGCGACAGCGATTCTGGTGCTAGCTCTGGGGATGTCTGCCAGCGTTGCGATCTTTGCCTTCGTGGATGCGGCGCTGATCAAGCCGTTGCCTTACGCGAATCCCGACCGTCTGGTGGATGTTACCGAAAGTGCGGAGATGTTTCCGCGGGCAAATCTTTCTTATCTCGACTATCTCGACTGGAAGAGGCTCAACACTGTTTTTACTTCAATGGACGTTTACAACGATACCGGCTACCTGTTGCGCACCGCAGACGGCACTACTCCGGCGCCTGGAGTCCGCGTCAGCGATGGCTTTTTTGGAACGCTGGGGATCGCTCCAATTTTAGGGCGCGACTTTTATGCTGGCGAAGATCTGCCTTCAGCGCCGCACACCGTCATCTTGAGTTATTCGACATGGCGGAACCGGTTCGGTGGAAGAAAAGATGTGATCGGCGAAGCAGTAACTCTTAGCGGAATTCCTCACACGATTGTCGGCGTGCTCCCGTCTGACTTTCAATTTGCTCCAAGAGGAAATGCAGAGTTCTGGACAACACTTCACGCCGACGACCACTGTTCGAAGAGCAGAGGCTGCCACAACTTCGACGGAATTGGCCGTCTCAAAGATGGCGTCAGTGTTGCGATGGCCCTTGCCAACATGAAGACCATCGCAAAGCAACTGGAGCAACAATATCCGGCGGACAATCGCGGGCAGGGAGCCAGCGTTTTGCCTTTGTCGGAAGTGATTGTCCGGGATATTCGCCCAATCTTTCTGGTGTTGTTGGCGGGTGCGGGGCTGTTGCTGGTGATTGCTTGCGTGAATGTGTCGAGCTTGTTGCTGGTGCGGTCCGAGAGCCGCAAGCGGGAGATCGCAGTCCGCGGGGCCTTAGGGGCTTCACGCGGCCGCTTGATTCGCCAGTTTATGACTGAAGGGATTGTGCTGGTGGGGGCAGGATGCTTGCTTGGACTCCTGGCTGCTGATGGCGCGATGCGGATCCTCATCAGTCTCATTTCCACAGACATGCTGGCGTACATGCCGTACCTGATTGGGATCCGGTTGAATCTGCATGTGCTTGCTTTCGCGGGGGCTGTCTGCATATTCGCGGCGATTTTGTTTGCCCTTCCTCCCGTGATGCGACTGCCTCTGACCAAACTGCGCGAGGGGCTGACCGAGGGTGGCCGCGGTTATGCGGGCACTTTGTGGCGACGATTTGGCGCGAATCTTGTGGTGGTGGAACTCGCGATTGCCGTGGTATTGCTGGTCGCTGCGGGACTGTTAGGCAAAAGCTTCTACCGGTTGTTGCATGTAGACATCGGATTCCAGCCTGAGCATCTCGCTACCGTTGGTGTTCAGTTGCCCGAAGTTACCTACGCAAAAGATCCACAGATCGTGGCTGTGGCTCACCAGATTGTGAACCGCATCTCGAACTTGCCGGGAGTGGAATCGGTCGGCCTCACCACGGTTCTGCCCGTGAGCTTTAACGGCAACACTACTTGGATCAGGATCGTAGGCCAGCCCTACAACGGCGAACATAATGAAGTAAATCAGCGCGAGGTGAACTCCGCTCTCTTCACGACACTCCGAGCCAAACTTTCGCGCGGCCGTTATTTTACCGACGCGGAAGACACGTCGAAGCCTCTCGTAGTCATCATCAACCAGGCTTTGGCGAGGAAGTACTTTGCCGGGCAGGATCCGATCGGCAAGAAGATTGGAGACACCAGCCTGTCGGAGAAGTCACTCGCGGAAGTGATCGGCATTGTGGACGACGTAAAGGACGGATCGCTGGACTCGGAGATCTGGCCAGCTGTCTATTATCCGTTCAACCAAAATACCGACAGCTACTTTTCTCTCGTAGTGCGCACGTCGCAAAACGAGCAGTCTCTGCTTCCGACGATGGTGGGCGCCATCCATGAGATTGATCCCGGCATCGGCACCAGGGACGAGTCGACCATGATCGCTCGGATCAACGATTCTCCGACTGCGTATATGCACCGTTCGTCGGCGTGGCTGGTGGGAGGCTTCGCGGCCTTGGCCCTGTCTCTGGGAGTGGTCGGTCTCTACGGTGTGATCGCCTACTCGGTGACGCAGAGGACCCGGGAGATCGGGGTGCGAATGGCTTTGGGCGCACAGCGTAGCTCCGTGTACCAACTCATTCTGAGGGAAGCGGGCTGGCTGGTTGGAGTCGGAATTTGTGTGGGCCTCCTCTGCTCCGTCGCTGCGGCCTCTCTGATGGGCAGTCTGCTTTTCGGGGTTCGCGCCTGGGATGTGACCACGCTCGCGGCAGTAGCCGTCGTGCTTGCTTGTTCCGCGTTATTAGCCAGCTACATTCCGGCACGACGGGCTGCGACGGTCGATCCTATGGTCGCGTTGCGGTGCGAGTGAGGAGACATATGATGAGCGGACTCTTACAAGATCTACGCTATGCTCTGCGTCAACTGCACAAGAGTCGTGGCTTTACTGTGGTCGCCGTGATCACATTGGCCCTCGGCATCGGCGCGAACACCGCCGTGTTCAGTGTGGTAGATGCCGTGATGCTGCGCCCGCTGCCTTACTATCAGCCGGAGCGCTTAATTGAAGCGGAGTCCGTAAATACTCATAATCCGCAGCCGAGTGCGATCTGCTATCCGGACTTCTTCGACTGGCGCTCGCAAAATCGCACTCTCGAACATTTGGTTTCGTATCACGACAACCTGATGACGCTAACTGGGCTGGAACGGCCGGTCCAGGTGGATGCGGAGGTTGTCTCCTGGGACTTGCTCCCCGCGCTTGGCATTCGCCCAGAACTTGGACGAGGCTTCACGCCCGACGAAGAAAAGGCTGGTACGAAAGTAGTCTTAATTAGCCATGCTCTCTGGGCGTCGCAATTTGGCCAGGACCCTTCCATTGTCGGACGTGGCATTCGGTTGAGCGGGGACCTCTACACCGTAATCGGAGTCATGCCTCCGAGCTTTCGTTTTCCAGTAAACAAGGCCCGAAATGGAATCTGGACTACGCTCGCGCTGGACGACGATCCGTCCGATCCTAAACCAAACACAAAAAGTCGAGGTTCTCACTTCTTGAGCGTTTTCGGACGGCTCAAGCCGGGAGTGACGGTGGCGCAAGCCGACCAGGATCTGCATGCGATTGCATTGAATCTAGCAAAGCAATATCCCGATACAAATACGCGGCACGACTCGGCTCGCGTAGAAACGCAAATCGCAGCGCTGATTGGTGACACGCGAACTTCGCTTCTGGTTGTGCTGGGCGCAGTTGCTCTGGTTCTTCTGATCGCTTGCGGCAACATCGCGAACCTGTTGCTGGCGCGGATGAGAGAGCGGCAGCGCGAGATCGCGGTTCGTTCGGCGCTCGGTGCCGGTAGGCGCAGGATCGTGCGTCAGTTGCTGGCAGAGAGCCTTGTCCTCAGCACGGTTGGAGGGCTCGCAGGCTGCGGCTTGGCATTTGTGTGCACACCGACCCTTCTTTCACTTGTTGGCGATACGGTCCCGCGCGTGGCAGAAGCCGGGGTCGACTTGCGCGTCCTTTCGTTCGCAGTGTTCATGTCGTTTGTAGCGGGGTTGATTTTCGGAGTCGTTCCCGCATTCGTTGCTTCAAGAACTGATCTGGTTACGACCCTGAAGGCAGGCGGACGTAGCGAAATCATTGGACGTGACTGGCTGCGGGCTTCCCTCATCGTCGGAGAAGTTGCGTTGGGTCTTGTGCTCACAGCGGCAGCGGGATTGCTGATCACCAGTTTCTCGCACCTTGTCCATACCAACGAAGGATTCAATCCTGACCGACTGACGACCCTCTTCTTCGAGACACCGGATGCCCGGTACAAAGACAAGCGACCCCAGTTTTACCGTGAGTATTTCGATAAAGTTCGTGCGTTGCCTGGAGTGCAGTCGGCCGCTGGCGTCATGATTTTGCCGATGACGAACGACGGAGCGGTCATTACCTTTGAAGATCCTGAGCATCCCGTTCCTGAATCGCAGCACGCGAGTGCCGACATCACTCCGATTTCGCCGGATTACTTCCACACCATGCAGATACCGCTGCTGGAGGGACGTGACTTTACTGAACGCGACGACATGACGTCTCAGCAGGTCATGATCGTCAACAAAGCGTTCACACAAAAGTTCTTCCCGGGTGAGGACGTCATCGGGAAAAAGCTCAAGCCGGGAGCTGGCAACGGAACTCCGGGCGGACCACCATGGCGCGAGATCGTGGGTGTCGTCGGCGATATTCGGCTGGGTGCAACGCAACGTGAAATGCGTCCCGCAATGTACCTGCCTGCGAATCAATTGACTACTTGGTGCTGCCTTTATTCGGTCGTGCGCACCTCTCTCGATCCGCAGAGCCTTGAGGCCAGCGTCCAGCGCATCGTTACCGAAATGGACAAGGATGTTCCGGTCACCCAGGTGCGCACCATGAATGAACTGATGTTCAGCGAACTGTCCCAACCACGGTTCGCAACCATTCTGTTGAGCACATTTGCCGCCCTTGCGCTCGTGCTGACGATTGTCGGGCTGTACGGCGTGATGACCTATTCGGTGACGCGACGAACCCGTGAAATCGGGGTTCGGATGGCCTTGGGAGCACAGCGCGGAACTGTCTTGAAAATGGTTTTACGGGAAGCTTCAATCCTGCTTACTTCAGGAATCGCGATTGGGATTGTAGCCGCGCTGGCATCAGCGCCTATCCTTCAGAGCCTGCTGTACGGAACGGGATCCAGAAACCCGTTCGTTCTGGTTCAGGTGTGCATTGGGGTCGCTCTCGTTGGGCTCGTGGCAGCCTATATTCCGGCCATCCGTGCAACTCGAGTAGATCCCATGGTTGCTCTGAGGTACGAGTAGGGGAAATGCATATGAACAGTCTCCTGCAAGATTTGCGCTATGCGATCCGGCAAATTCGAAAATCGCCGGGATTTGCGTTCACTACGCTGCTCTCTCTGACTCTGGGAATCGGAGCCACGACTGCAATCTTCAGCGTGGTGTACGGAGTTTTGCTCGATCCTTATCCCTATCGAGATGCAGACCGAATGGTGCACGTTGAACTACGCGACAAGAGCGGTCGAGGTCCCCTGTTCTTCGTTAGCGGTCCTGAAGCGCTGCAACTTCGCCAGGCATCCTCGATCGAGGACCTGTTCTTGCAGAGTGACCGGCAAGAAACCCTGACCGGTGGCCAGTTTCCGATCTCCGTCAACGTTGGCCAGTACTCCCCAAATCTTTTTACCTACATGGGAGTGGCGCCGGCATTTGGCAGGCAATTTACGCCGGACGATGCCCCGCAGGGCAAAGCTTCACCGGTCGCCGTACTGAGTTATTTGTTTTGGCAGCGTCAGTTCGCGGGAAATCGCAATGCCATCGGCCAGACGATCGAATTGGATCACACTCTCTATACGATCATTGGCGTGGCTGCGCCACGATTCACCTGGGGCGACTCGGATGTGTATGTCCCGGCAATTCCGACCTCCGATCCGCACGATTACTGGAATGCATTTATCAAGCTGAAGCCTGGCGTGAAATATCCTGCTGCCGCAGCGGAGTTTCAAGTGTTGCTCGACCGCTTTGTGCGAGACGATCCGCGAGATTTTCGACGCGACCGGAAGGCTGCCATCGTCACCCTCAACGAGGAAGTGCTGGGCCGCTTTTCAGGCACGCTCGTGCTCTTGTTCGCCGCGGTGGTCGCATTGTTGGTGATTGGTTGCGCAAACGTTTCCATCCTGTTGCTGGCGCGTGGAACGGCGCGGCAGCACGAGTTGGCGGTTCGTGCCTCGATCGGTGCCAGTCGAGGTCGGCTGGTTCGTCAACTCCTTACCGAGGCCGTCTTGCTCTCACTCGCGGGTGCAGCCCTTGGCGTGCTGGCGGCTTACAGCTGGGTCGGCAAGCTCTCGGCCATGTTGCCCCTGTATTCGTTTCCTCACGAGGCGGCAATCCACGTCAACGGTCCGGTGCTGGTCTTCAGTGCTGCAATCGCGGTGATCACGGGAGTACTGTTTGGCGTTTCTCCCGCCTTGCAACTCTCTCGTCCCCACATCAGCGAATTGATTCAGGCGAACAGTACAAAACTTACGGGCAGCACCCGCAGCCGCAATACCCATCGGATTCTGATTGCCGGACAGGTAGCTCTCACTCTGTTGCTCATGGCCGGAGCCGGCGCTGCTACCAAGGCGTTTCTAGCCCTGTCTCACACTCCCTTAGGATTCAGTCCCAATCACGTTTTTAGCCTCGATGTTTCCATGCCGAAGGGTGCATATCCAACGTGGCAGGCGCGTTTGAATGCGAACGAAGCCGTTCGGCAGGCCATCGGTGAGATACCAGGCGTGGAGAGCGCTGGAGTTTCCACCACATGGTTTCCGCCTTTCGGAGGCTTTCGAGCCAAGATCGATATTCGGAGCAGGCCGTCGCTGGAAGGTGCGGAAGCGATGTTAGGCCTCGTGAGTCCGCAGACGTTTGCCACATTTCACGTCCCGCTCATGACGGGGCGGCTCTTCAACGATTCCGAAGTCGGCCGCGCTGCTCACTTAGCTGTAGTCAATCAATCCTTTGTGAAGCAGTTTCTGGCGGGAAGCGATCCTGTCGGTCAGGCAGTGCGAAGTTCGATGCTCAAAGTCGAGCGGCCCGACCTGTTGCTTACGCCAGCACCCGACGATTGGCTGGAGATCATCGGAGTCGTCGGCGACGTGCGCAACGATGGCCTTGACCATCCTACGAAGCCAGCTGTCTTTCTTCCCTACAGCTTTGTGCTAACGCCCGACGAGTTCCTGCTGGTGCGTTCCGCCGGCGATCCCGAAGTAGCAATCGAGTCGGTGAAAAAGCGATTGCGCGAGTTGAATCCAGACATGGTGGTGGGGAATGCTCGCACTCTGCTCTGGGCGTTGGAAACCCAAGGATGGGGACAAGGACGCTTCATCGCGACTCTCTTCACACTTTTCGCGGTGCTGGCTCTGGCGCTCTCGGCGACCGGTCTCTACAGCGTAGTGTCGTTCGCCGTGACGCAGCGTACGCAGGAAGTCGGCATCCGGATGGCGCTGGGAGCGCCACGCGCCAATATTTTGCGGTTAGTAATCAGTTCCACGGCGTTGATACTGGCAGCCGGTGTAGTGGTCGGTCTCGTATTGAGCATAGCTCTGGGTGGCGTTGTCGGAGCCTGGGCCGGGGGTACTCCACGCGATCCGCTAACGCTGTTGGGCGCGGCTCTCATTCTGGCGATCGTGTCCGCAGTCGCTTGCATCGGCCCTGCGTGGCGGGCCGCTTCGGTCGATCCCATGGTGGCTTTGAGGTACGAGTGAGACGCAGACAATTTGGGTGTCGGAGATCATGAAGCCAATATTCCAGGATTTTCGCTACGCGCTGCGCCAACTCCGCCAGGCGCGTGGTTTTACAACGGTGGCGGTCCTCACCCTTGCTTTGGGCATCGGTGCGAACACCGCCATCTTTAGTGTTGTCAATGCTGTTTTGCTCCGGCCTCTTCCATACAAGGATGACGATCGACTTGTAGTTGTCCTTCAGCAGGGCCGCAATCCAGTGTCTCCAGCAAATTTTCTTGACTGGCGGGAGCAGAACCATGTGTTCGAGCAAATTGGAGCCGCAGAGTTTTGGACACCGAACCTAACCGGCACCGATAATCCGGAAAAGTTGTGGGCGCTACATATAACTCCATCCATTTTCCCAATGCTAGGAGTGCAGCCGTTGCTGGGGCGCGTATTCCTTGCGAAGGAACAAGAGACGGGTAAAGAGCATGAAGTATTGCTGAGCTTCAGCCTGTGGCAAAGCCATTTTGCCGGAGACTCGAGCATCGTTGGCAAGACAGTGGCATTAAGTGGTGGAACTTACACCGTGGTTGGTGTAATGCCGCGTGAGTTTAAGTTCGCTCCCTTCTGGGCGACGAAGGCTGAGCTTTGGGCGCCCCTTGCTCTCGGGCCGCGGCAGGCCGATCGCGGGGGGGCGTCACTGCGCGTATTCGCGCGACTGAAACCCGGTGTCACGATCGAACAGGCTCAAGCCGAAATGGCCTCAATCACCGGACGCATCGAGCGTGAATTTCCCGGCACGAGCCAGGACATGAAAGTAGTGCCGCTCCGCGAGAAGGTTGTTGGCAACATTCGTCCGGCATTGCTCGTTCTTTTCGGAGCTGTCGGCTTCGTTCTGCTGATTGCTTGTGCCAATGTCAGCCATATGCTGCTGGCGCGCTCGGCTGCCCGGCAAAGAGAGACTGCAGTCCGCTCCGCCTTGGGTGCAAGTCGCTGGGATGTGCTCCGACAGTACTTGATTGAGAGCCTCACCCTGGCTCTCTTCGGCGGGGTAGCCGGAGTGATGCTGGCCGTTTGGGGCATTCGAGTGTTGCTGACACTAGGGCAGGCTAACATTCCCCGGATCGAGTCTGTGAGATTGGATAGTCGGGTGCTGCTGTTCGCTCTCGGGCTCTCCGCCGTTACTGGCGTGGCTTTTGGCATTGGCATAGCGTGGCGAAGGGCCGACGTCAGCCTCAGTGACGCTTTGAAAGAGGGCGAACGCGGCTCCAGTTCCGGACGCGATCGTTTGAGTGGGCTGTTGGTCGGTTCCGAGTTTGCATTGGCCGTCGTGCTATTGGCGGGAGCAGGATTGATGTTCCGCACGTTCTTCGCCCTGCAACACGTTGATCCCGGATTCGATTCCCACAACGTACTTTCGATGGTCGTTGGTGTCGACGGTACCGAAGAAGCGTCAGATGGCCGGACGGCTAATTTCTACCAGCAAGTGCTGCGGCGAGTTGAGGGCGTGCCTGGGGTGCAAACTGTCAGCGCAATTAACCATCTGCCATTGGCTGGGGACCAATGGGGACTGCCATTTTATGTTCAAGGCCGACCAGCAGTGCGTCCTGCCGAGGCTCCTGTTGCTACGTATCGTGTGGTTTTTCCGGGCTACTTCGGGACAATGAGGATCCCGGTTTTACGAGGCCGCGACATCGAGCAATCCGACGATCTGCGCAGTACCGGAGTGGTCGTAATCAATGACTACATGGCGCAACGTTACTGGCCAGGCGAAGATCCGATTGGCAAACGAATGACGCTCGACAATCCCGCGAAAAATCCGTCGTGGCTGACGGTGGTCGGTGTGGTGAAGAACACTGTTCGCGATAGCTGGGCGAGTCCACCGGAAGAAGAAATATTTCTGCCTTACTTGCAGAGCCGAGCCCATCTGGAAAATCCATCTGCCCCATATGCATATCTGACACTGGTCATAAGAACGAGCGGGGACCCTGCGAGCGCCGCGCCAGCTATTCGCGAGGCTGTCCATTCATTGAACAAGAATGTTCCCTTGTCAGAGGTACAGACGATGGATCATGTAGTCGCAGAAGCCACCGGGGAATCTCGGTTCTACGTCGTCTTTTTAGGCGCGTTCGCAGTCGTTTCCTTAGTCCTAGCTGCGGTAGGAATTTACGGTGTGATGACTTACGCCGTCGCGCGACGTACGCGCGAGATCGGAATCCGCATGGCATTGGGCGCGCAACGACGCGATGTGCTTGGACTTATCCTCTTCAACGGAATGCTGCCTGCTGTTGGCGGACTCGTTGTGGGCGTAGGAGGAGCCTTGGCTCTAACGCGATTGATGGCCACCCTCCTCTATGGCGTTCAACCTTCGGATCCTTTGACCTTTACGGTGGTGGTGCTGCTCCTAAGCAGCGTGGCGATTGCTGCCTGTTACTGGCCCGGCCGTCGTGCCACCGGCGTTGATCCAGTGGTGGCGCTTCGCTATGAGTAAATTAGATTCATGAATCGAGAGAGAAATGATTGAACTGAAAAATATTGAACGTAACTACAAGACTGGCGCGGGATTCACATGGGTACTGCGTCGTGTGAATCTCGAAATTCAGCAGGGGGAATTCATCACGGTGATGGGACCTTCTGGAGCAGGAAAGTCGTCGCTACTCAACGTGCTGGGCTTTCTGGACGATCAGTGGACGGGCGAATACTGGTTCCGCGAAGAAGGGGTTCACCAAATGAAACGCAAGCAGCGAAGTGAGGTAGCTAAGAGAAATGTAGGAATGGTCTTCCAGAGTTACCACCTGCTCGATGACCTTACCGTTCAAGAGAACATTGACCTGCCGCTGTCTTATAAAGACATTCCACGAGGAGAGCGCCAGAGCCTGGTGGCGGATACTCTGGACCGCTTTCAGATTGTGGCCAAGAAAGATCTATATCCCAGCCAGTTGTCGGGCGGCCAACAGCAGCTTGTGGGCGTAGCTCGCGCTGTCATTCATAAACCACTCCTCCTGCTTGCGGACGAGCCGACCGGAAATCTGCACTCCGGACAGGCGAAAGAGATCATGGAACTCTTTCGTGAGCTGAACCAACAAGGGACCACTATTGTGCAGGTTACTCATTCCGAAGCGAACGCGGCCTACGGAAGCCGCACAATCCAAATGCGAGACGGGTGGCTGGTGGGCGATACAGCCAATCCCGCTCTCAGTCAACCGACGGAGGTCAACGCATCGTGAGGTTCCAGGGTTCTGATCTATTACAACGAGCAAGCGCCATCGTTTGTGTTTCCGGAATGTTGGCCACCACTTTCTGGGGCCAGAACGCGACACCGGTATCGCCATCGCAGACCCAAACCGTGGCGCCGACGCTCTCCGTGCCGGTTCGGTTTCAAATGCCCAAATCCCTGAATCCGCTCCACGCATACTCGCCTGATACGATTCCAGAACCGCAACTTGCAAATTCGAATCGACTGGCGCAATTGATCCGCGAAGGAAAGCTTTATCTCTCATTAAAGGATGCGATCGACCTTGCGCTGGAGAACAATCTTGATTTGGCGATTGCCCGCTACAACATCCCGATCGCTGACACCGACATCCTGCGGACGCAGGCAGGCGGCTTCTTTCGCGGAGTGAATACCGGCGTCGTCCAGGGAACTCCAGGCGGAGGCGTAGGAGGTTTTGGCACGGGTGCCCCGGGCGCTGGAGCGGGAGGCACATCGGGTGGCGCTGGTGGTGCGGGCGCCGGTGCTTCTGGCCTGGTTCAATCCACCTTGGGAGCCGGCACAGCGGTCTCCTCGTACGATCCGGCGATTACTGGCACCATCGGTGCTGAACATCAGACCACGCCGCTCGCGAATCTGCAGATCTATGGCGTGCCATCGCTGCAATCGAACACCGGCATTGGTACATTCGGTTACGAGCAGGCATTTCCCACCGGAACTAGCATTTCCTTCCAGTTCAATGCTAGCAGCCAGGCCACCAACAGCCCTGATTTGTTCCTGTCTCCCGCCAAGAGTTCCATGTTTCGTTTCACGATCCAGCAGCAGTTGCTGGCGGGTTTCGGCTTCGGTCCGAATCTGCGGTACCTTCGCATTGCGCGCAACAACAAGAAGATTTCCGACATCGCCTTTAAAGATCAGGTCATCGCCACGGTCACGCAGATTGAGAACATCTACTGGGATCTCGTCAGCGCCTACGAGCAAACGCAAGTGAACGAGCAGTCTTCCGCATTTGCGCGACAAACTCTGGACAATGCTCGCAAGCAATTGCAATTGGAAAGCATTCCTGAGCTGGACGTGCTTCGTGCGGAGGCTGAGGTTTCGAAACGGGACCAGGAATTGACGGTGGCGCGCACCAGCTTGCAGCTGCAGGAAACCCTCATGAAGAATGCTGTCACTAAGAACTTATCTGACCCGGTGTTGGAAGCGATGCCCGTAGTTCCCACGGATCGCATGCAGACGGATCAGATTCAGACGGCTGCCCCAATCCAGGATTTGATCGCTGAGGCTGTACAGCATCGACCGGAGCTGGCAGAGACCGATGTTGATCTTGTCAACCGACAGATCAGCCGGAAAGCGGCACGCAATGCGTTGCTGCCGTCTCTTGCATTCGTAGGTTTTTATGGTGGTACAGGCCTGGCGGGTCCGCTCAATCCTCTCTGTGTGGGTTGTACCTCGGAAGTCCCGGTCGATTTTGGTGGCGGGCTGGCAAATACCTTCAATAACTCGTCCCCCGATTACTATATTGGTTTGAGCCTGAACATCCCGATCCGAAATCGGGTTGCTAAGGCTGATCAATTTCGATCAGAGCTCGAGTATCGTCAAGCCGAGCTGCGCCGGGAGCAGCTGAAGAAGCAAGTTCGCATTGAGGTTCGCAATGCCCAATACGCGCTCGAGCAAACTGGAGCCCGAGTGGAAGCAGCCCGCAAGGCTCGGGACTTGGCGCAGCGCACATTTGAGATCATGCGAAAGGAGCAGGACTTGGGTGCAGGATCGAGTTATCAAACGCTTACGGCCCAGCGCGATCTCTCACTGGCTGCGCTGGATCTGGTGAGCGCCATGACGATCCACGAGAAGGCTAAAATTGAACTTGACCGTGCCACGGGAACAACCCTCGAACACAATGGGATCCAGCTTCAGGATGCAGTGAACGGCACGGTCGGTGCGACCACTCCATAATTGAATTATGCAGCCAACTGCCAAAACCGAAGAGATCGCGAGGTTGGGGCCAAAGGTCGGGAAAGACCGTCCACGTATTTTGGCTGCCGATGACCAGCAGCATGTCCTTGAAGCTATCGAGCTGCTTCTTCGCCCGCAGGGATACGAAGTGGAAACAGCGAAATCTCCTGCTCTGGTGCGGGAGGCGCTTGCCTCCAATTCTTATGATTCCGTCCTGATTGACCTGAACTACACGCGCGATACGACGTCTGGTCGTGAGGGGCTCGACCTTCTATCTGAAATCGTTGCACTTGATAGCACGACTCCTGTAATCGTGATGACTGCTTGGGCCAACATCGACTTAGCGGTTGAAGCCATGCGCCGCGGGGCACGAGACTTCATCCAGAAACCATGGGAGAATGAACGACTGCTCACGATCTTGCGCACGCAAGTCGAACTCTACCGTGCGCTTCGGGAAGCGGAACGTCTGGCCGCTCAGAATCGTCTGCTTCAGACCGAGAACCGTCCTCAGTTCATCGCTACTGCTCCGGCGATGCAATCGCTGCTTGGGACGATAACGCGCGTCGGGCCGTCAGACGCAAATGTTCTCATTACGGGCGAACATGGTACCGGGAAAGAAGTCGTCGCGCAGACGTTGCACGCCCTCTCGAGTCGGGCATCGCGCTCTATGATTGCCGTCAACACCGGTGCGGTGCCTGAGGGGTTATTTGAAAGTGAACTCTTTGGCCACGTCAAAGGCGCGTTCACTGACGCGCGCTCAGATCGTATCGGGCGTTTCGAGCTCGCTGATGGCGGAACCATCTTTCTCGATGAGATTGGCAATGTGCCCTTGCACCAACAAGCCAAGCTCCTGCGCGTGCTGGAGGCGGGCGAGGTTGAGCGGGTGGGCTCGTCCAGGCCGCGCCGAATCGACGTACGAGTAATCTCCGCCACGAACGCCGATCTTCGAGCGGCGTGCGCCTCCGGGCAGTTTCGCGAAGACTTGCTGTTCCGGCTGAATACAGTGGAGATCCACGTCCCAGCGTTGCGGGAGCGCCGGGAAGACATTGCGATGCTTGCGGTGCATTTTCTCTCGCGATATGCGGCACGCTACCGTCGGCCTGTCCAGGGATTCGAGGCTTCCGCTTTACAGTTGCTCATGCAATACTCTTGGCCGGGAAATGTTCGCGAGCTGGAGCATACGCTTGAGCGGGCCGTTCTGATGTGCCGCGGGCCTGAAATTCAGCGCGCCGACCTTGGACTAGACTCGGTGCGCCAGCAAAGTCCGAATCTGGAAGAGCTCAGCCTTGAGACAGTGGAAGCCATTCTAATCCGCAAAGCGCTGCAGCGTTCACAGGGGAATATCAGCCAGGCCGCTGAAGTGTTGGGGCTCAGTCGCGGAGCTCTGTATCGGCGGATGGAAAAGTATGGGCTCTAGCCCCCTCGGCAACCTTACTCCATCATCTCGGAAGCCTCCACGCAAGCGGGTTCGCTTGCTGTACGAGCGAAGAATCAGCTTGTTTGCATTCTTTGTTGCCCTGCCGGGAATGGTGCTGAGTGCTGTCTTCATATGGCTGCAACCATGGTTGCTGGAGTCACGGCTGGCACTGATCTTCGTTGAATTATTCGTTTGGTGGCTGTTGGCAATGGCATTGCAAGAGCAGACCACCCGTCCCCTCCAGACCTTGGCGAATGTCATTGCTGCTTTGCGGGAAGAAGACTATTCCTTCCGAGCACGTGGTGCGGCTACGGATGATGCGCTGGGAGAGCTCTCGCTTGAGGTGAATGCCCTCGCAGATCTCCTGGCCGAGCAGCGTATTCGAGCCATTGAAGCCACTGCCCTGCTGCGCCGCGTGGTCGAAGAGATTGAAGTGCCGTTGTTTACATTCGATCCGGACCAGATTCTCCGGCTGGTAAATTCTGCTGGAGAACGCCTGCTGCAGCAACCCTCCGTAAGGCTTTTGGGCCGAACCGCCAAGGAAATCGGCCTGGAAAAATGTCTGGCGGTGGAGAACGAGACTCTGGTTCCGCTCACCTTCCAGGCCCCGAACGCGCGCTGGCTTGTGCGCCGCAGTTCGTTTCGACAAAGAGGGGTACCTCACACTCTCATCGTGCTGTCGGATGTGAGCCGTGCTCTGCGGGAAGAGGAACGCGGCGCGTGGCAACGGCTGATTCGGGTATTGGGGCACGAGCTGAACAATTCACTCACGCCCATCAAGTCGATTGCCGGCAGCCTGCATGCTCAGCTCTCGCAGCCAGTTCTAACGCCAGATGCGCGCCAGGACTTTCAACGTGGTCTGGCCATTATCGGGACCAGAGCTGACTCCCTGAACCGTTTCCTGCAGGCGTATCGTCAACTCGCGCAGATGCCCCCGCCCGTGGTCCGCAAAACCGCACTGCCACCGATCGTCGAACGAGTGGCTGGACTCGAAACCCGACTGCGAGTACGCGTCATTCCAGGTCCCGACGTCGAGATGATGCTCGATCCCGACCAGTTCGAGCAAATGCTGATCAACGTTGTACGAAATGCTGTCGAAGCGGCCTTGGAACCGCGGCACGCCGACAATGCCAATGGGTTTCGCGAAGGCGCCGAGGCAACTCATCTAGTGGATCCGCAAGTTGTGATGCACTGGGAACTTACCGACAAGAATCTGGTTCTGACCATCGACGACAATGGCCCTGGATTTCTCAATCCCAGCAATGCGTTCGTGCCGTTTTATACCACAAAACCAGCAGGGAGCGGCATTGGCCTAGTCTTGTGCCGGCAGATTGCGGAGGCACACGGCGGCTCCATCGAACTCCAGAATCTGCGAGACCGTAAGGGGTGCCGGGCGCGAATTCTGTTGCCCCAAACTCGAATCGCTGCTTAATCAGGGGTCGATTTTACGGAAGCCCCGTTTAAATTGAAGTTACTCGTTTCCCACGGCATAAGCTTGCGAAGACACTCGCCGTTTGACTCTGTCGCTCATGCCTTGTACTCGGTCGCCGATCGAGCTTCGGAGTTCGGCGCCGCTCGATGGCGCGAATAGCATACCGGCCCCAACGCCGATTCCTACGCCGGCTGCGAAGCTAATCAGATTGCGCAAGGTATGGTCTTCTTGCGGATAGATTGCGCTGGTGGCATCATCGACGACACTCTTCGCCTGACTTGCAATGTGGGAGGCTCGATCCGATGCGCGATCCATCTGGTCGGCGGTCTGATCCATGATGTAAACGGCAGTCTTGAGCAATGACTTGAGCAGTCCATTCCATTTCATTTGTGATCCCATCCTTTCAACAACTCCACATTTCAGAAATCTTTAGAGCAAAGAAGTCTTGCCCGAATCCATAGATTGACAAATCAACCTTATCTGCACGAGGCTACATTGTCATTATAGGAAACCTTGTACTTCGCGGTAGACATTGGTGTACTTGCCACCAGCTTGGCCCCTGGCAGGCCGGGACGGCGAATGCCAATCGAGGTCGGATTCGTCGTTGCTGTTACGCTTCTTGATTGGTACGCTAGCGGACAGACAATCCGTTCCTCTGGTCCCACAATTGCCCTAATCTCGCGTTCCAGGTGTAACCCCAATGTGCGCCATCTTCCCCACAGCGCTTCACGTAATCGGCCTGTCATCAAAAAAAGACCGGTGATTTTGTCTGATTGCATTGCGGCAAGCTACGCGGAGTGCTCAGGTTATTTGAATCTTCTTTCAAGGTTTTGACTATAAGGTCTGAACGGTATTCTGAAGAAGGTCTAGCAGGAGCAGGTTAGTCCTCGAAATATGATGACCACGAAGGGAGGTTCTCATGAGCAACGAAAACTTGGATTTCCAACACTCCCAGCCTTGGGAACTGTTGTACAAAGCCGCGTTATTTGAGGTCGACATTCGCAAGATGCCGCATCGCATCGAATCGGCCAAGCACGCAATTTTCGATCGTATGGAAGATATAACGTGCACTCGAACCAAAGAGGGCTTCCAGCCAGGGGAATTGGCCGCCTTGCGCAAAGCGCATCGGGCACTGATGGTCCTGGAGCAGCTCTATTTGGCGGATGAACCCGGCAAACTCGTCGCGTGAGTCTTGACGCGTCACCCAGCCGTCAGTGATTGGAACATCATCTCGCTTTGCCGGTCCACCATAAAACCTTGCCGACGATGCGCCACTCGGAGCCAGCGGTGATCGAAACCGCTTCGTACTCACGGCGGTCAGAGACGAGCGCATCCATGTGATCGAATCGAATCAGGCGCGAGACCAGCAAGCCCCTTTCCTTGTGCCATGCAATCACAATCTGACCCACGAGATCATCGTTTTCCGTACTTGAAGTGTCGACCGCGACGATGTAGCCATCAAGGATTAGCGGCGACATCGAGTCGCCCTTCACGCGTAGGCAAACCGTGGATCCAGGATTAGGGCACCAATCGCGCGGCGCCGCCAACACCGATTCCGCCTGGATGTCGGTCAAATCACTCGCGTCGCCCTGGGCTCCGGGGGTTCCGGCATGAACGGGGAGTAGAGGAATCACAACTAGCGTTGCCTTCTTGACCGAAGGCTCCTTCTTGCTGCCGGCTCTGACAAATTGAACATCGAAGATCCGGTTTTCACGAAACCGTTGACGAGCGTCGGGTAACACTCGGTTGATATCGGAAAGGCGTAGGCCAGCGCGCTTCCAGAAGAACCAACACAAGGGTGCGTCTGCAAGATTTCCTAACCGGATGTAAGTCTCCCCGGTGGGTTCTGTAACTCCGCGCTCCCAGCGCGAGACCGCCATCGCTGAAACTCCCAACCGGCTGCCAAAACCTTCCTGGCTCAGGCTTCGCGCGTGGCGCATATCCTCGATTCGGCGCGACCACTCTGGCGTAACAATGTCCAATCGTTTGCGCATCGCCCTCTCCAAAGGCAGCTGTACCGTGCCGGAGCGGCTCCCCTAGGGCTTGCGTTGGGGAGCCTGCGGTCTTTCATTAAGACGATTGTACGCTACCGTACTACATAGCGTGAGTTTCAGGTCAGTCTTGTTCGATTAACGATTTTCGCTAGTATTGATAGTTACCCAACCGTTAGCTGCGCAAGGAGCAGTGTGGCAAAAATCCGGCCGATCGTTTCTCCCAAGTCCACATCGAAGTCTTCTTCCACGAGTATTGACCGGCGAACGATCCATAACGAAATACTGCTCTCCCTGCCCTCGAAAGAGTTGGGAACCATACTGCCCGACTTGGAGTTTGTTGAGATGCGCGCCTACGACCTGCTCAATGAAATGGGAGAGGCGATAAAAATCTGCTATTTCATGAACAGCGGCATGACCTCCATCCTGACAGTGATGGGGGATGGCAAGGGAGTGGAAGTGGGGCTCACCGGCAAGGAAGGATTCATTGGCCTGCCTCTCGTGGTCGGACTCAAGACGAGTGCGACTCGGGCGATCGTGCAGATCTCGGGATCTGCATTTCGTCTGGGCGCTGTGCAAATGTCGGAAGCTTTAGGCAAATGCCCCGAATTGAGCCGTAGGCTGAATCGTTATTCGCAGGAGCTGGCAATGCAGGCTACGCAAGTCGCCGCCTGCAACAGGCTGCATGGGGTCGAAGCACGATTAGCCCGTTGGCTTTTGATGAGCCAAGACAGAGTGGGAGGGAATGTCGTACCTCTCACCCAGGAGTTCCTTTCTCACATGTTGGGCACTCGGCGCGCGAGTGTCACAGTTGCTGCTGGAGTACTGCAAAAGGCTGGCCTTATTCGGTATGCCAGGGGCGCTGTCACGATCGTGCATCGCGGCCGGTTGGAAGATGCGGCCTGCGAGTGCTACAGAATCATTACTCGCCAGGCACAGAACTGGCGAAATGAGACCGGATCCTGACGCGGAGCCCGACCCATCAATAGAATTTGGCAAGACAAAGCTTGGCGCTTATGTGAGACGTATTCTCGCTACGCAGCCTTCTTGCGAGGAACTTTCGCACCTTTTTTACGGGCTTCCGACAGCCCAATCGCAATTGCCTGCTTGCGGCTCTTTACCGTTCCCCCCTTGCCTCCCCGACCCGACTTCAACGTGCCCTTTTTCTTTCGACGCATCGCGCTGGCTACTGTCTTGCCCGCGGCCTTCCCATATCTTCGTCCGTTGCTCTTCTTAGAAGTGCCTCGATGTTGTGCCATGATGACCTCCTATTGGAGTTAGAGAACCTAGTTGTCGGAGAGGTTGGCGAGTTTCGCTTCAGCCCAAGTCGATCACCTGAACGATCGTGGGGGAGGTTGCACGCGCCTTAGCTAGGCACCATTAGCGAGCAACATCTGATTGCCAAGTACCCATCCAATCGCGACTGAAAAACTGCCTGACCTATTCTGGGACAGCTCCGTGACACTACCGATGCCCAAGACCTATGCCCTATGGAGCCGAGCCAGCGACCTCTCTTCCGGTGGGCGCCGCAATGGCAATACGAACCCAAGTGGGACGGATTTCGCTGCCTGGCATTTCGAGACAACAAGCGAATCGAACTGGTATCAAAATCAGGCAAGCCGCTGACCCGCTACTTTCCGGAACTGACGGCCGCTTGGAGCCACTTGCGCACCACGAAATTTGTGCTCGACGGGGAAATTGTCATTTCGATAAAAGGGGATCTTTCATTTGATAGCCTGCTGATGAGAATCCATCCTTCGAAGACGCGAGTGAAACGATTGAGCCAGGACACTCCCTCCTTATTCATTGTGTTCGATCTTCTGGTGAATCCTTCAGGAAAGTCGCTGGTGGGATCACTGCTTTTGGGTCTATACGATCGAGCTGGCAAACTCGATCACGTGGGGTTTACTTCTTCCATCAGTGCAGAAGCAAGGTCAGGCCTGACACAAAACTGGAGAAGATGGTGAAGGCTCCGGGCTTCGCTGGCTAGGCTCGGGGGGACCAAGTCGATGGAGTACCAAGCGGTTCTCAGAGTGGCAGCCCGTTAAACCAAGGCTTGTGGCCGAAGTTCAGTTCGATCACTTTACAGGAGGGCGCTTTCGCCATGGCACAAAATTCCTTCGCTGGCGTCCTGACAAGAAACCTGCTGAATGTACCATCAAGCAAGTCAAACGGGAAAATCGTTCTGCTCTGAATTTGCTGGGTACCAACCGCGCAGACGCCTTATCGGCAGCCGCCACGTTTTCCGAGCTTTTGATTTCAGCAACAGCGCGTCGCGCACTCGCGATTGCCCCGTGCACGGTGCCGTTATTTCCAGTAACATCGCAAGCTTCCCCGGCAAAGAACAGTTTGCCGTTGATCGGGTTGCCAAGAATTTGAGGAGCCGCAGCTCCTCCAGCCTTTACATAGCTGTACGCTCCCCGTGAATATGGATCCGTGTTCCAGGCATGAGAGTAAGCGTCAGTTAACAAGCGGCCTAATTCAGCAGGGTCGATACTCAACATGACACCGAGTCGCTGTAAGCTTCGGGTCACGACCGGCACGCGATCCGCCTCCAGCCGTTCAGCACACTGAGCGGCGGCCCATCCCGTGATAATTGGAAGCCGCTCAGGCATCGCGGTCCACCACGTGGGAAACCATTCGTCTTGCGAGAACAGGAAACTCATGTCCTCGAGCGTCTGCTTTTTGTGCGTGTGGGAATGGATGTGCTCCCAGAAGCGCTTCTTGAAGGACAGAACGAGACGAACCACTTTTCCCATTTCCAGGTCTGCAATCGATTTCTGCTTATCTGGCGGGAGCGGTGGGGAGAATTCGATTGCACCCATCTCTCCCGGAGGGGCTTGCAGCACCCCAACTGGTACCGTTACGAGCACGTGCCTAGCGTGCAGTGAGACCTCCCTCTTCAAGCGCAAGGAATCGATTCTGATGTTTTCAGAACCCCAATCGATCCGCTGAACTACCGTATTGGTCCGAATACGAACGTCGGCATTTTCAAGCCGTTGTTTGAAGAGTCCTAGCAACGCCGCATAACCGCCGCGCGGTCTAAAGGCACGGTCGCCCTCAATTTTCTCCTCGGCTTGCATCTGACGAACCAGCCAGTGAACGCTGACCCGAGCCGGATCAGCGGCATTGAATCCGGAAACATAACTCAGCGCGCGTTCCTTGGCTTTCGGCGATGCTCCGGGACAACAACGTTGCAGGAAACTCACGAACGATTCGTCCGCTCGATCGTCCGTCATCTGTTGCAGAATATCGTCGACCTCATCGAACAGGTCACAGGGTGTGAGGCGATCGTTCTCGACACACCAGTTCTGACCGGCCACTTCGGTGACGGTAACGTTGCCCTGTCGAAGCGTATCCAAAATCTCGTGAGGTCGTCCGTGGATAAACTCAGCCCCCATTTCAATGGCAAAATCTTGAGGGCCCGAAATCGTATGGATCCGGCCACCAATGCGGTCCCGAGCCTCAAGTACAGTAATCGATAGCCCCGCCGCGGCAAGTTCCGAGGCCGCCGCTAATCCCGCGATCCCAGCGCCAATCACAATTACATCGACGTAGTCTTTTGCTGCGATTTCCTCTTTGTTCTTGTGCAAAAGTCGATCCTCACGTCGCAGGCTGTGCGTCTTTAGGCTACCTTTGCGGTCCTTAACAGATCAGCCACAATCTTAAGATCGTTAACGAACGCATTCATCTGCGAATGACGGGCATCTTCGTCAGGTGCTCTCAGGATCGACGAAGGATGCACTGTCGCGATCACGAGCGGAGCGAGAGGCGAAGAGACGAGCTTCCCGCGTTGGCGAGTGACGCTAAACTGCCGCCCCAACAGCGACTGCGCCGCCGTAGAGCCTAGACATACCAATATCTTAGGCTTCGCAATGCGCAACTCGGAGTCGAGCCAGGGACGGCATGCGTGAATTTCGGAGTAGCGAGGTTTCTTATGAATGCGCTTCTTTCCTCGCTGTGCCGCGGCCCACTTGAAATGCTTCACCACATTAGTCAGATACACTTTCGAACGATCAATACCTGCGATTTCCATCGCTTCTTTGAGCAGTTTGCCCGCCGGGCCGATAAAGGGATGGCCAGCGCGATCTTCCTGATCCCCGGGTTGCTCACCAATGAATACGATCTCTGGCTTTGTGGGACCTTCTCCAAAGACGGTCTGCGTCGCGTTCTTCCACAGATCACAAGCCTTACAATCTCTAGCCGCAGAACGGAGTCCGGCAAGTGTTTGAATCGAAGACGTCAGCGCAACGAGATCAGTGTCAGTCCCCGTCCGCTTCCGCAATCGCATGCCCGTCTTCTTGGAGGCGAGTTTCATTTTTCCCGCCGGTACCAGATTAGCTCGAGACCTCACAAAAGGGCCTATCTAGGATGCGATCCCAGTCCTCTTGGTTTGTTCTCAGGGGGATAGGCCTCATGGTCTTTAAACAGAATTGTGCTTCCGGCTTAAAGCTTCCTCCCGATACCAAACCATTCTCGTAAATCATATCTTCGGCAAGAGGTGCATCATGCGCGCGAGACAAACGCAACGGAACGTGCTACTAGAGGGCCGATATAGTGGGGTCTTTCCATCTTTACCAATCATCATCGCAATCGCGGGCGTAATCGCGATTCTCCTCGTTATCAACATCGAGGCAACGGCTCAATCGCAACGGGCTGAACCCACCGCCAAAGGGGACGTCGCTCATGGCAAGTATCTCGTCGAGGATGTCGCGATGTGCGGCCAGTGCCACACGCCGCACGAAGGCGACGAGAATACTTCGCGAAGTCGCCAGCTACAGGGCGCACCCGTCCCTTGGCTTCCATCAAAGCCCGAATCGGACTGGGCGATCACAGCCCCGCGTATCGGCGGTACTCCCTTGCCCGCCAGCGACGGAGACCTGATCAAGCTGCTAACGACCGGCATTTGGACGACGGGAAATCGTCTGCGCCCTCCGATGCCCCAGTTTCGGATGTCCCGCTCGGACGCCGAAGCGATCGTTGCATACTTAAAGTCGGTGAACCCGCAGCCATGATTGGCTGACAGCTTTGCGAGAGCGTCGGCCGCTTGGTTATGCCGCGATGCGTCGACTGATTTTTCGTGCTTTCTCGACAAGACTGGTCTTGCCGGCCGGAACGCTCGCTTCCCAGGGTTCGTCGACTCCCATGAGTGTCAGCGCCCCACCCGCGAGGGCAATATTCTTCATGAAATTGATCATGTTAGCCTTCCGCTCTTCGGGGTCCTCATTGCGCCAGAAATCATGCATAACGGGGGAAACGACGGCCATGAAGCCCAGGACCGCCACTGCTCCCAGCTTCGGTTTTACGCCGAGCAGCAAACTGGTCCCTCCCAGCAGCAGGGGAATGGAAGACAACATCACCGCTAATTCCGGCTCCGGCACACCCTTCGAACGCGCATATTCCGCCATCTCTTTGCGTTTTTGCAAATGACTGATTCCACTGTTGATAAAAAATCCTGCGAACAGCAATCGACCGATCAAAAAGGGAGCTTTCATCTCAAATATTCCTCCAAGTCATGTATCCCGCCAAGTCATGTTGCACACAATCCATGAGTGCGAGCGCCTCTCTGTTTCACCGGGGAACAGCAAATCGTCGAGAGCGTGAACTCATCCCGCATTTCTCAAGCAAACGGGATATCGGGTAGATGAGAAAACAACCAGGAGAGTTGTTGACGACAACTCGATTGAAATCAATCGCATCACATCTCGCATATTGCGACCGGTGCGCTCGAATGACCAGACCTCCATTACTGGAAGGAAGCAAACCGCGTTCGTTGAAAGCCGGTTCGAGGCTCCCTTATGCGCTGGGTAGTTTTCGCAGTTTTGATGTTGGGTACCGTAGCGTTCGGGCAACTCGCACAGACCGGGCCGCAGCCCGCCTATGAAGGACAGAATGTAAGTGCGGTCTCACTTATTGCAAATCCCCATCGGGATCTCAGCCCCCTTCTCCCGCTTGTAAGCCAAAAAGCTGGCGCTCCCTATGTGGGAAAAAACATTCAAGAATCAGCGAACTCCTTGAAACAAGCCGGTGGATTCACCGATGTTCAGGTCACCGTCGAACCTGAAGTTTCTGGGCTAAGGGTCAATTTCCTCCTCGAACCAGCCTACTACTTGGGCAGCGTGGAATTTTCCGCTGTCGGAAAATACTTTGCCTACACTCGCCTCCTTCAGGTAGTAAATCTGCCCGATGAGGAACCGTACGATCCCTCACGAATTCCTCTTGCTGAGAATGCTCTCAGAGAATTCTTGCGAAAGAACGGGTATTTCCAAGCAACCGTGCACGCTGAACCCGCGATTGATGATGATCACAAACTGGTAAGCGTCGGGTTTATGGTCACAATGGGTTCGCGGGCTCGAATCTCGTCTGTGAACGTCGAGGGCCCCGAGGTTGGCGAGAGTGCCCGACTGCTACATGCCGTGAGGTCTCTTCGGGCGCGGCTTTCCGGCGGCTTGCTGAAGCCGGGAAAACCGTACACTCCCCAACGCATGAAAGCGGCCTCTCAGCTGATGAAGAGAACATTAACTCGTGACAACCGCCTAGCCAGTAGCATCCAGGAAAATGCTCCACTGTACAACGCCGGCACGAACCGGGTCGAAGTCTCGTTCAAAGTGGAAGTGGGTCCGATCGTAACCGTTCGCACCGTGGGCGCACGGCTTACGAGGATTCCGTTTCTGCAGGGGCGGCAGTTGAAGACGCTCATCCCGATTTACTCCGAGGGAGCCGTTGATCGGGACTTGGTCGAGGAAGGTCAACGGAACCTTACCGATTACTTTCAGAAAAAGGGCTTCTCTGACGTCAAGGTAACGACGCAATTTGAGAAACAACCAGATCAGATCCTCGTGATCTATCAGATCGATCGGGGCGCAAAGCACAAGGTGGGCGACATTGTGTTTCAGGGTAATTACAAACTGTCCACCAAGGAGCTGATGGACCAGGTAACGGTGAAGAAGTCCCACATCTGGACCCACGGCAGAGTCAGTCAGAAACTCCTGAAGCAGAGCGCTGACAACATGCAAGCCCTGTACCGGGACCGCGGGTACGAAGACGTGAAGGTAACCGCTCGAACCGTCGACCGCGAACCAAAGATCGATATCGCGTTCAACATCGAAGAGGGTATCCAAACTGTGGTTGAAGGCGTCGAAGTCACAGGAAATCAGAACCTGGATTCGAGCCTGCTCGCGGCACCGAAGGGGTTTCAGCTTCGAGCGGGGCAGCCCTATTCCCCAAGAAGGCTGGCCGAAGATCGCAATCGTATTTCTGCCAACTACCTGAACCGAGGATATCTCAATGTAGATGTCAAGACGACCGTCAAGCCAAGTTCCGTTGATCCGCATCGCGTGAATGTCGCTTACGCGATCACAGAAAATCAGTTGGTTCGAATTGACCAAGTTGTTTTTCTGGGACAAAAACAGACCAAGCTCCCGCTGATTGCTAAAACTGCCCAACTTCCAGTAGAGGCACCAATGCGGCGGGAGCAACTCTTGGAAGCCGAAAGCAATCTCTATGACTTGGGCATCTTTGACTGGTCCAGCGTCGGGCCACGAAGACCGATCACTGGCCAGACGGACGAATCTGCTCTGGTAAAGGTGCACGAAGCCAAGCGCAACGAACTCACTTACGGATTCGGATTCGAGGTTTCGCACCGAGGTGGAAACGTCCCTTCAGGGAGCGTTGCCATACCCGGAGGTGGAGGGTCGATTGACCTGGGTGGAAATCAAATCGCCTCCAGTCAATCTACCTTCGCGAGTCCGCGCGGCTTGGTGGAATTCAGTCGTCGTAACATGCGGGGCCTGGGCGAGACCGCAAGCGCGTCACTCCTCCTGGCACGGCTCGATCAGCGGGCCTTGGCCGCGTATACTCAACCCCACTTCCTCGGTTCCCAATGGCAGTCTCTCACAAGTTTCTCGGTAGAGCGCAACAGCGAGAATCCCCTGTTTACCGCTGGCTTAGGGGATCTGTCGTTTCAAGTGGAACGGTTGATCAGCCGAAAAAACAACACCCGCCTTCAGGTGCGCTACGATTTCAACAAGACTAACCTGTCAAACCTTCTGGTTCCTGAACTTGTGCTTGAGCAGGATCGACACGTACGGCTCTCGACGTTCTCGGCAACGCTGATTCACGATACCCGCGACAAGCCGCTCGACGCGCATCGAGGAACCTATTCCACCGTCAACTTTGGGATCACTCCTACCGCACTCGGTTCGAGCGCGAACTTCACCAAGCTCTTTGCCCAGTACGCATACTACAAGCCGGTCCATTCCCTGGTGTTTGCGAACAGCATCCGTTTGGGGCTGGCGGCTCCATTCGCCGGAAGCTTTGTCCCGACCAGCCAGCTGTTCTTTTCTGGCGGCGGCACGTCCCTGCGCGGCTTTCCGATTGATCAGGCTGGTCCCCAACGTCTGGTGCCATTTTGTAATGTCCTGGAAGGTGAGTCGGGATGTGTCAACATAACGGTACCTGTTGGCGGCAAACAGCTTGTCATTCTGAACTCGGAGGCACGCTTTCCCCTGGGCATAATAAAATCGCTCGGCGGCGTAGTGTTCTACGATGGTGGCAACGTCTATAGCGCAATCAACTTCAACAACTTCGTCAACAATTACACAAACACCGTGGGAGTTGGGCTGCGCTATTCCACGCCAATCGGTCCAGTCCGCATCGACTTCGGGCGCAACTTGAATCCCGTCCCGGGGCTCAACGCGAACCAATATTACATAACGGTCGGCCAAGCGTTTTAGGAGTCGTGATGAAGTGGAAAAAAACGATCGGCTGGTTATTGGCAGGATGTCTGGCATTGCTGCTCTTCGCGGTGGTTGGCGGATACGTCTACCTGTGCAGCAACAACTTTCGCCAGTTCGCCTTGCGAAAGATCGTCGAACAAGCAGATTTGGCGACCGGAGCGAGAACGGAGATTGGTGGCTTGGATTTCAGTCTGTCGACGCTGACCGCTCATCTCTACAACATCACCCTGCGTGGAAGCGAGGCGACGGGAAATCCACCACTTCTTCGGGCTGACAAGCTGACGGTTCGCATCAAGGTAGTGTCAGCACTACACCGCCAAGTCTCATTGCGTGAACTTCTCATCGTCCATCCAGTTGTTCATCTGGAAGTGGGGAAAGACGGAAAGAACAATCTTCCGACGGCTCCGCCCAGCCAGAACAATAGCAACACCAATATCTTCGACCTGGCCGTGCAACATGTGCAACTCACCAATGGCGAGGTCGACTACAACGACCAAAAGATTCCAATAGAAGCAGATCTTCACAACCTCGGCACAGTCGTTCGTTTTGTTCCGCTCATCAAAACCTATGAGGGAAATTTTTCGTACGACCACGGGAACGTGCGTTATGCCCAATACGCGGCTCTTCCACATAGCTTAAAGATGACGTTCACTGCCTCGCCGCAGGCCTTCGAGCTGCAATCTGCCCTGGTGAAGCTCGGAGCATCAGCCATGACTCTTCATGCCAGGGTTTCTGACTATTCGAAACCCAACGCTGACGGCGAGTACCAGATTAGAATCCAGGCCCAAGACTTCGCTTCGCTCTCGCCACAAGTCTCGCCCACTGGGGACCTTGCTCTGATCGGCAAGATTCACTATGCGGCCGCCGGTTCCCGCCCCCTTCTTCGAAACGTCTCTGTGGATGGACAGCTGGCGAGTGAGGTTCTTACGGCGGTGGCTTCCGGCAATCGAGTCGAAATAAAAAAACTGCAAGGAGCTTACGGACTGTCGAATGGAAACCTAATCGTGCGCGACGTTTCCTTCCAAACCATGGGGGGAATTGTCGCAGGCAATGCGGAGGTGAACGATATCGATACGAAGCCCATATCTAGGGTGCAAGCGTCGCTGCGCAACGTCTCTCTCCAAGCGCTTCAGAGAGCCCTTGCGCGGCGCCAGGTCCAGGGCGCAGTCATCTCCGGGACACTTACCGGAACCGCGCAAGCCTATTGGAGTGGGAACGTAAGGAATCTACGTGCTCAGTCGGACCTCACTATCCGCGGTACGGCAAGCCAGACCACGAAAAAGGAAACGAGTGTGCCGGTCGAGGGGGCGATCCACGCGGCTTATGACGGCGCGCATCAGACCGTCGTTTTGCGCGATACCAGCCTGCGGATTCCTTCAGCTACGCTGAATGCCCAGGGAACGATCAGCAATCAATCCAGCTTGCAAATTAACGTTGTCGCCAACGACCTTCACGAGCTTACTGTTTTGGCCGCTTCGTTCGGTCCAGCAACTCCTTTGCCGGCAATTTCAGGGTCTGCAACGCTGAACGCATTGGTGCGCGGGTCGATCCAGAGTCCTGCGCTTGCCGCCGAGTTGCAGGCTCAGAACTTACAGGTCGAGGGAAGCGAGTGGAAATCGGCAAGTTTCCAGATGAACGCGACTCCCTCTCAATTTTCAGTGCAGAGTGGATCGTTGATCAACGCCCATCGTGGACGTGCAACTCTAACAGCCAGCATCGGGCTGGACGATTGGTCCTACAAGCCGTCGAACCGGATCGAATGCCACCTCGATGTCCAACAAATGAGCATCGTTGATCTTCAACGATTGGCAAAACAGAACTATCCGGTTTCGGGCGACCTCTCCGCGAAGATCGTGCTCGGCGGCTCACAGCTTGATCCTTCGGGTTCAGGCTCCGCACAGATTACCAATGCTCGTGCCTACAACGAGCCGATTCAAGACCTGAAAGCACAGTTCACGGCGACAAAGGGATCCATTGACTCTACTCTGAAAGCTTCAGCCACAGCCGGAACAATCGATGCGAGACTATCCTACTTTCCCAAGACCAAAGGGTACAACATTAACATCGATGCGCCGACACTTGTCTTGCAAAAGCTGCAGACTGTTCAGGCAAAGAACATTCAACTCACGGGATCTGTCTCCGCATTTGTGAAGGGCGAAGGTACGTTCGACGATCCTCAATTAGATGCGACGTTTCAGCTGCCACAACTCGACATACGTCAGAGTTCAATCTCAGGATTGAAGGCGGATATTCACATCGCGCAACACTTCGCCGACATCAATCTGGACTCAAGGGTTTCACAGGCTTCGGTTCACGCTCACGGTCGCGTCGCTCTTAGCGGCGACTACGATACGGAAGGCGTCATCGATACGAATACTGTCCCTTTGGACGCGTTGATGGCCTATGCCCCGAGCGTCGCACAAGGGTTCAATGGTCAAACAGAAATGCACGCGACGCTGAAGGGCCCTTTGAAGGACATATCCAAGATCGAAGCGCACCTGTCAATCCCAGTCCTGAAAGCCAGTTTCCAGTCTCTAGAGATCGGAATTGTGGCTCCCATTCATGCAGACTATTCGAACTCTGTCGTGACGCTCCAACCGGCCGACATTCAAGGCACCGGTACCTCGCTTCACGTGCAAGGTCGAATGCCAATTGGCGGCACGGCCTCTCCCACGCTCTCTGCAAATGGCTCAGTGGACGTTAGGATTTTGAAGATCGTTGCCCCTGACGTGGAAAGCTCGGGAACCGTGGTTCTAGACGTGCGCTCCTCCGGTTCTGCATCCGCACCGAAGGTTGAGGGGCAGTTGCAACTCAAGGATGTCTCCCTGAACACGGCGGACGCTCCCGTGGGAATAGAAAACCTGAACGGCACGCTTGATCTCACGAACGATCGGCTACAAATATCCAAGATGACGGGACAAGTTGGAGGTGGACAGGTTTCCGTCGGCGGTTCGGTGCTGTACAAACCGTCTCTGCAGTTCAACCTCGCGCTTCAGGGACAATCCGTACGCCTCCGCTATCCCGACGGACTGAGATCGGTGCTCGATGCGAATCTTACTTTCAGCGGCACAACAGAAGCCTCCTCACTGAACGGACGTGTTCTTATTGACAGTCTGTCGTTCACGCCTGATTTCGATTTAGCAAAAATAAGCGACCAGTTCAGCACGGGGAGTGCGCCGGCACAGCCAGGACTTGCCGATACCATCAAGCTTGCGATTGGAGTGCAGTCTCAGGATAGCCTGAGCGCGACCAGTTCTCAGATCAGCATTGCAGGCCGTGTGAATTGGCAGGTGCGAGGGACCGCCGCCAACCCCGTAATTACCGGCCGCACCACGCTCTCTTCCGGAGAACTATTCTATCGGAACGTGCGGTACGAGCTGCAGAAAGGAGTGATCACATTCGACAATCCCAACGAAACCCATCCCGTCATGAACGTCTCCGTGACAACCACCGTGGAGCAATACAACCTCACTCTCACGCTGCGAGGGCCGCTCGATAAACTCACCACATCTTACGTGTCTGATCCTCCGCTGGCGGCTGCTGACATCATCAACCTGGTTGCCCGGGGCAAGACCACACAGGAGTCTGCCGCCTCGAGCCAGAGTACTGATTCGATGATTGCGTCTCAGGCAGCCAGTCAGCTGAGCAGCAGTGTGCAAAAGCTCGCGGGCCTCTCCAGCTTGCAAATTGATCCGACGGTTGGCGGAAACAATCAGAACCCTTCAGCCCGCATCGCCCTCCAGCAGCGCATCACAAGGAATTTCCTTTTCACTTTTTCAACCGATGTGTCTCAGCCGGGCAGCGAGGTCGTGCAAGGGGAATATCAAATCAACAAGCGCTGGTCTGTCAGCATGGCGCGAGATCAATCAGGCGGCGTTTCTGTGGATGGCCGCTACCACACTCGCTTTTGACGAACTCACATGCACGCGCGACTACGCCGCACTGTCAAGCGGAGCCGTTTCGTGCTGCTCGTCGGGAAGCATCTGCCTGGGCTCAACGCGGCCCTTCCTGCTGGCCTTGGCGAGTTCGGCATTCAGTTCTGCGCCCACCAATAGAACAAAAGAAGTCCAATAGAGCCAGACCATCAAGGCGATGAATCCGCCCAAGGTTCCGTAAGTGCGATTGAAATTTGCGAAATAACGGAAGTACAGCCCCAGCAAATACGAAAGGCCGTTCCATACAACCACGGTAAGAACTGCTCCTGGAAGGGTTGCGGCAAAGCGCTGCTTGACGTTGGGAGCGAGGAAATACAGCACTTCAACGACGAGAATAGTAAAGCAGATCGCGAGTGTCCATCGAAGCAGCGGCCAGATCTTGATAAAAACCGCCGGCAGAGCAAGATGGGTGGCAAGCACTTCTCCAAAAAGGGGCCCCACGACCATCACTGCTAACGTCGCCAACAGCAACAGCCCACAGATTCCCGCGAGGCCAATCGCTAGAAGCCGACTCTTCCATATTGGCCTTTGACTCGGCACATCGTATGCAATGTCAAGGGCTTCGATCATTGAATCGAATGCCGCCGACGCTGTCCAAATCGTCCCGAGCATTCCAAACGATAACCAGGTTCCCCGGTGAGACGAGAGCACGTCTCCCAATACTGAGTACACCATCCGCATCGTCTCTGCAGGCAAGAGGCGGCTCATCAGCAGCAAGACTCGGCCAAACAAATCAGGAAGAGGGATGAATGCCACTACTGCAGAAAGGAAAATGAGACAAGGAAAAGTGGACAGCACAAAATAGTACGATAACGCCGCCGATACCTGCAGCGTATGGTGCCGCACTACATCCTGACAGGCACGCCCGAACGCTCGTTTAATGCCGCCGACAGACACTGCCCTAAGCTAGGC